>Ga0265797_10002514_pt1 | contig 30709 bp, 33 predicted proteins | sample P2T30metagenome_FD_192433 | JGI IMG/M metagenome (GOLD analysis project Ga0265797, IMG submission 192433) | Plant litter microbial communities from East Loma Ridge, Irvine, California - P2 T30 | ecosystem: Environmental > Terrestrial > Plant litter > Unclassified | place: USA: California... | reverse complement strand
ATACGACCTCCGCGGCTCCTTCGGCCAGGTGGCGGGTGGGTGCGCAGCGTAGCGTTCACTGCTGTCGCCCGATGCGCCTAGCGCTTCGGACTCACCGCACGGTCGGCCCGACACCGTGCGACGCGGCAGGTGTCCCTCGTGGCCCGAACCACGAGGGACACCGCCGCCCTGTACCACGCCCCTGTACCCTTCGCATTGCCAGCTAGGCGACACCTGTCGTGTGTATTTTCGAGGGTGTCGATCGGGGATTCGGGTCTTCGACCGACGGGCGGGGCCACCACGTCGGGTACGTGATGCTGGCCCCGTCGCCTCTGTCCTCGGGGTCTGCACTCTTCTGTTTGCCAGGCTTCTTCGGCACTTCTGGCTCCCTTCCCTTCCTTCCGGCTGCGGGTGTAACACCCGGCACTCAATCGGCTTCCGACTCAGACAAAGGACCGCTGCCCGACACGCACCCCAGGCCGAGAGCATCCGGGGGCCGCCGCTGACGAAACCCAGCACACCGGTGACTTCGAGCCGTTCGACGCTGTCACGAACAGGGGCTAAGAGGTTGGATCTCCGTGACTACCGTCTACAAGAAGCCGCATTGCTTGGCCCGTACCAAGATCATCGAGAAGTTCGGGGCCGCGGGGCTCGCCGTCAAAATCGTTGATGTCACCGAGAACGACGACGCGCTGGCCTACGGCAAAGACGACTCGGCCACACCGGCGCCCCTGTCGTCGTGGCCTCAGAGCACGACCACTGGTCAGGGCTTCGCCCCGACCACATCGCCCGAGTCATCGCCGGCGACGGGGGCGACGACGAGGCTCCGGGGGAGTAGGTCATGGAGTGGGGAGGGTGGGCCGAAGAGGAAATACCCCCGCCCGCCGACGCCGATGCCCCCTTGCCCGAGGGTGACCCCACAAGCGACATCGAGCCCTGGGAGCTGACCCCGGCAGAGCAACGGACCTACGGGGCCGGATTTATCACCCGATACGCACTTAAAGACACCGCTCACACCTCCGAGGTCGCAGGTCTCAACCACGAGGCCGACCGAATGTACCGGGCCACGTTCGACCACCGCGACTGCACCTGCTGGAAACAACGCCAAATAAATAACTAGTGGGGATTGCATGCAAAATCAAGTGCGGATAGAATAGTTGCGTCCCTGAGAGCAGTAGTCGCACTTCACGATCGGAGCCAGTCATGAGCGCCAACACCACCCCCGGAGTCACCAAGACCGTCACTCTCGAGCTCACCGACGAGGACCACGCCATTCTCGTGAGTGCGCTTCACCAGGCTGCTCGCACCGCCGCGACCAACGCCGAGCGAGTCAGCGACGACGACGAATCCGATGCCGGCTACGCCGAAGACCAAGAGACGGCCGCACAGATCGCCCTCGCACTCATCGGCAGTATCAAAGACCAGACCGCGGCAGCATCCTCCGGCGCCGCCGAGGTGAGCGCGTGAGCACCCCCCGGGTGCTAGATGCCACCGCCACCCGTGACGGGCGACAGTGGCTGGTGAGCATCCCGGAGCTTGAAGCCAAGGGCCACGCACGAACCGTCCGCGAAATTCACGCCGCCGCGACCGAGGCGGCCGTGTCGTCACTCGGTGCGGATGCCACAGCCGTCGAGGTGAGTCTTCGTGTTCACGTCAACGAGCAGGCCGAGCTGCTCTGGGAAGAGGCCACCCAGGTCGAAGCAGAAGCCCGCAAGCGCGTGCAGCAAGCGGCTGCCCTCCGGCGCCGAGCCATCCGAATCGCACGAGAAGACGGCTACACCCTCGATGCCATCGGCGCCGCGTTCTCCATCAGCCACCAACGCGCACAGCAACTCGCCACCCCCACCACCCCGCCCTCCTGACTGCACACCAACGAGCGGCACAGCCCAGACCCAACGAAAGCCCCGCCATGGGCCTGTCGTTGGTCGAATCCACACCTGAGCAGGGGCCCCATGGCCACCAAAACCCTGCAGAGTACGACACGTCAGATCGACCTCGGTCGATCGATCGCGATGGTCGAGAAGGGCCAGCAGCTCGCTGGTCACTTCCCCGACGACGAGGCCCTCGCCCGCGCCCGCCAGGTCCTCGACGGCACGCGCACCGAAGACGACGCCCTCGCCGAGGTCGCCGCCAAGTACGGATTCCCCCTCCGCCAGTACTGACCCCCTCGAGGGGTCGACTATGAGCCTTGACGACAGACACACCTACCCCGGTAGCGGTGGCGTCTTGATCGACGCTGCAGGAATTTTGACCAGGTAGCCCTCGATAAGGCGATCAACGACGTCGCCTCGATCGTCATTGCCACCGTCCAAACCGAGCCGACCCCTGATCGGCCGGGATTCGACTACCTGCAGAGCATCCATCAGTGCCTGTTCCGTGACCTCATCCTCTGGTATCGCCGGCCAGATCCGAGACGTCGACGTCCAGGGCACCGGTACGGGCATCCCGCACTGCCGCCCCGAATACATCGACGCGAACCTCGCCACGCTGTTCCGGAAGCTCGAACCTGAAGACTCCCTCATCGGGCTTGACGCTGGCGCCCTCGCCGAGCGCCTCGCCGACCAGGCAGGGCACCCCATCGACGGGCCCCGGATCGGCCTTGACGCCCTCCGAGAACACCGCCTCCACGCCGTGGCCGGCAGCCCCCTCGCGCTCCACCTCCGCGCCCACCTCGCCCCCGCCGAACAGGCAGCCGCGCCGGCGACGTCCGAGACGGCCTCCCAGGTCGCGACACGGAACCCCGGCCGTCAGGATGCCGAGCTGCTTCGCGCTACCGGGGTCAACGTCGAGTGCTTCCTCGCCGCCGGCACGAGCCTGGACAAGCTCCGCGCCGCCGGCATCGACCCAGGGCCTGACCGCACATCAGGGCCACAGAACCAGAATCGCCGACCGTCAGCTCGAGGGGGAGCGGGGCAGCCACACCCCCGTGAGACGTCCCGGGCGATCGAGGACCACGAGCGGTGAGGGGCCCAAGCAGAAGAGCTGCCAAGACCCAAGAACCGAAATACTGACATAACGTACATTATCGGTCACTAGGTGAGGTTGGTGCGAACGAACATGGAGGGCCCCACGCGTTGAGGGGACCCTCCATTTTTCTGGCTGCCTGGGTTCAGGGCAGGGCCAGCACGCCGTAATTCGTGTTGCCGGCGAGGAAGCTTGAAACGGTCTGGAGCGAGCCTGTTGTGGCGCAAACCCGGCCGGTCGACTGGAATCCAGCGCACGGGACGGCTTTCTGGGTATCGATCGTGCTGATGATTCCGACTGCGAAGATCTTGCCTTCCACGATGCGGAGACTTGCTCCACCGCTATCGCCGTTTCCGTAGAGGGGGCTGCCAGCAGTGGTGCTGTTGAGTCTCACTTGATCCGAATAGCACTCGATGAGCGAGACGCAGGTTGTGACGTTGTTCTGGACGACTGTCCCGGTTGAGACCCCGGACAGGGCGCCGCTGTTGTAGACGGTGCTGTTCAAGGCTGCGTAGGCGGCACCGTTGACGGGGACCACCTGGTCCGTGATGGTCCCGCCGAAGAAGACGTAGGGATAGACCTGGCTGGCGCCCTCTCTCAAGACGGCGGCGTCGTGAGGTGCTTTTTTCACGGTCATGACGCCGCGGTTGCTGGATTTGGGGTAGTTCGTAAAGGGGAACCCCGCTTGGAAGTTGTCGCCGATCTCTCCACAGTGGCCGGCTGTGAGCATGCCTCTGATGTTGATGTCGTTGCGAGGGCCGACAGCGAATGCAGTCGAACAGCCGTTGCCGGCTCCGACGCGAACCATGGCGGCGCCTCCAAACGTGGGACCCGCGCCATCGCGTTGCTGGGCAGGTTTCGCAGCCCCTGTGGTTTGAGTCTCCACCGGGTAAGCGGACGAGATCACCGGCGCCGTAGACCGGGCTGTAGGCGCCGTCTGCTTCAACCCGACCGTGATTCCTTCACCGTCGTTGGCCGCAGCCGCCCACGCGACCGAACCGTCAGAGGCGGCCGATGCGCGAGCAATTCGTGTTGCTTCAGCCCTGAGCTCGTCGCCTGAGTAAGTGCTTTCGACAATTTTTACGGTACCGGCAGGGAAGGTTGCGTGGGCCGCATCTGTCACGGCCGCCACATTGCCGCCCGTGATGACCTCAAGCTGTTTCGTGTCCGCGTTCCAAGACGTCGTGACGATGCTCGAGCTGAGGTCGGGGTTCGAGAGGATCTCGGTCAGCGAATCATTGATCTCGAGAGAGAATCCGTCATCCCCAAGCCCATCGATATTGGCCAAGCTGGTTCCCGGAGGCAACTCAGCGGATTCGGCCGGAATTGTGGCCAATCCTCCTGCGGGGCTGGCTGCAAACGATGCTTGCCCTCCCCCAATCGCGATGGCGCTGGCCACGACAACGCTGACCCCCGTGGTGCACAACAGTTTGCGTCTGGATTTCATAACTCTCCCCTAACCGGAACGTTCTGTTCGGTTAACCTACGGAGAGGCCCACTCAGCCCCCAGCCCCCATTTAGGGGGTAGTTACCGTCGTCGCCTGCTTCTTCTTCTCAGGTGCAGAACCGTCTTCCACGCGATCACGCCAAGTCCGAGCAGGATGCACACAGTGCCCAGCTGATCCTGGAATGCGTGTTGGCCGATGAGGAAAGTCGTCGTGCAGGAGGTGCCGAGGGAAAGGCATTGGTAAGGAGGCCGGGGTAGTAGAAGCACGACGATCCCAGCCAGAAAAGCCGCACTCCCAACGGCCCACCACCATCTGCTCGTCATAGACACAGCCTATGTCGCTGCTGAGGGCAGAAATGATTCCATCGTCATTGGGCTGGACGACCTTGGGCTAGAGCCGCCACGAGCAGTGATGACCGGTCACAGAGGGGCTGGAGGAAGTTTGGGGTGCCGAGAGAAGCCGGTCGACGACAGCGCCTGGCCGCGCTAGCTCTTGATAGCTATGGCTAGCTCGTCCGCCGCGGCGACGAGCGCATCCCAGTCGTAGGCCTCCGCATCTCGGGGGCGAAGAAAATTCACCCGGATCCGCAGCGGCTCCTCGGTGCCAGCCAGCAACGCATTGCCATACGCCTTCGCCAGCTCGCCCTGCGCATCGAGGAGAGACCCGGGGCCGGCGAGATCGTGCGCGACCAGCTGTTTCCGAGCTGCCTCAATCGACTTCGACAGGTTCTTGCGAGTCGTGGTGTCGAGTTTGTGGGTGCCCCACTCCCTGGCCAACGAGTGCAGCCCAGCGAGGAACTGTGCAGCTTCGGCGTGGACGACATCGTCCCGTGCTGCAACGCGCGTATAGCGGTTGGCCTCGATCTCGACCAGCCCGTAGGTGTGTAGCTGCGCGATCGCCTCACGGACTGGGGTGCGTGAGACCCCCAGCCACTTCACCAGCTCCTCATCATTCAAACGCTCACCCGGCTCGAGCGTGCCATCGACGATCGCCGCCAGCATCTTGTCGAACACAACGTCACGAAGGAGGCGGCGAGGTCCGGCATCAGGAGAAGAGGAAGGAATCGGCATGAACACATACTGCCACATAGTGCGTCTGGTATACCGGCTACCGTGACGGGTGGCGTTTCGCTGGGGCGGCGACCTATCAATGACGTCTACTTCGTGGAACCAGGTGAGGGTGGCCAGCATGCCCGCAACTCGTGCCATCGACTTCACAAATCTGGGATTCAGGGTGTGATCCAAGATGCAATCCATTACGCTGTTGTCATGAGTCTTCTCACCCCTGGACTGCCGGCCTACGAGACGGCCATGCGTTCTAGCACCGCAGAGCTCGTCACCGCCCTGCGCGAGGTTCTCGGCGCGAAGCTCGTGGCCTACGTCGGATCCGTCGGTGAAACTCGGGCGGTCCGCCAGTGGGCTGAGGGGCAGCGTCATCCCTCGACGCTCGTCGAGCGTCGACTTCGTCTGGCCTTTCAAGTGGCCGGCCTTCTTGCCGAGCGCGACGACGCCCGAGTCATTCAGTCCTGGTTCCAGGGGATGAACCCTCAGCTGGGAGACGACTCCCCCGCCCGCATCCTGCGCGACGAGGATCTCGACGTCGCAGGCCCGCGAGTGCTGGCGGCAGCCCGCTCCTTCGCCGCAGTCGGATAGTGGAATCGCACTCGATCCTCTCGACGATCCCCTCGCCCCCGATGCTGTGGCGGGTCGGCTACGCCCCAGCCCCGTGGAACTGGACTGACTGGGCCTACGCCGACCACGGCCGCTTCAACGGCCGATGGGATTCTCCCGACGGGTCCTACCGCACCCTCTACGCCGGCACCACCCTGCGAGCCTGCCTCGTCGAAGTCCTCGCACCGTTCCGCCCCTCCCCCGCCGTTGCACTTGGAATCGACGCGATCGAGGAAGACGAAGCAGACAGGGCACTGCACCCCACCGCAGACGCCGGACTCATCCCCGAGAGCTGGTTCGCCGTACGACGCGTCGCAACGGCCGAAGCAGACGCGGTCGTCTGCGACGTCTTGAGTTCACGAACCATCGCGGCGCTCTGGCCGACCTTCCACGAACCAAGCCGAGACCAGTTCCACCTGCCTGACTTCGACGCCTCGACACTGCTGATGAGCGCACCCCGCGAACTCACTCAGCAGGTGGGACGCCACATCTACAGCCAAGCCCCGACCCTGGATGGCGTCAGATTCCTGTCACGCCATGGCGTCGACCACGAACTGTGGGCCCTGTTCGAGCGCTCAGGCGACGCAGAGACAAGCGGCAGGTTGCGTTCTCTCACCGACAGTCCGGTAGCCGCTTACGAACACGACATCGCTGCCGTGTGTGACCTTTTCGGCCTTGCCCGCGATTAGCCTGTAGTCCGGCAGCTGACCTCTGGCGTGCCCGCGGCTCCTCGAGATGACGGACTAGACAGAGTCTGGTCCAGCGCAGTCCTTGCCAAGTGCAGAGCGCCACTCACGCGTATATCCCCAACGGACGGTCAGCTGGACAACAAGCTGTCGGCCAAATGCGGACCCTGCTTCTCCTCCAGCCATAGGAGGGTACCGGTCTACCAAATCCTCAGACGATTGACACCGTCATAAGGTCAGTTATCAGGCAAGTCTTCTCGGGAATCGGGGCTTCCATTGATGCTGCTCAAACATCTCTGGTCCTCTTCCCTGGGTGAGTTGAAAAGTATGTATTCCCCCTGTAATGGGTTGGGGCTACTGGAACGTCACAGGAACATCAACACTGGCGACCTGGTCGCCAGTGGGCTCGTGCGTGGAGACCAACGGCCCAGTGAGCAGTTCGCCGCCGGTGCCGATGCACTCTTGTACAGCTTCCGGCTGGTTGCGAGCGATCGGCAACGTGACCGACATTTCGTAGGTTCCCACGAGGGGAGCTCCACTATCGGTGAAGGGGCCGAACGATGCTGCCCCGTGGTTGACGACATCTTCATCCTGAGCGAAGAACCCGCCCTCGCGGAAGAAGCTGCCGCCGAGCTCTGCACCCTCGGGCAAGTTTGTCTGGACTTTGATCGTCACTCCCCCGCCAGGGGCTTGTTCGAGTTCATAGGTGAGCTGCACGTCGATGGGCGAGGGAGGGCAGGCGATCGACGGTGTTGCCTCGACAGCGCGCGGCGTTGCTCTTGAGGTTGAAGATGGTGACGGAGACGACGTCGAGGTCGACCCGGCCTCTTCTTCCGAGGAAGATGGGTTAGGGGATGAGCATGCGGAGGCGGCGAACACAATGGATGCAGCCAGAACTATCGGAGCGATTCTCACTCATAGATCATGACATCTAGTCACCTTCCTGCTGTCACCGCCAGTGCGCAAGAGCGAAGTCGACCGATTTTGGTCTCACGTGGTCAAGGGGCCTGCCCCAGACGATTGCTGGCTTTGGGCTGGGGCAAAAGGCGACGATGGTTATGGCCGGTTCTGGACGAAGACAGATGGTCGTCAGAGGGCTGCTGGACCGCAGCGTTACCCGTATGAGCTGCTGAGTGGAGTCGTGCTGCCACCGGCCGTCAGGGTGCTGCGCTCGTGCGACGTGCTGGCATGCGTTCATGCTGACGTCGATCCACTGGTGTCTCATGTCCGGGAGGGGACGGGGCGTGACAACATGCTCGATCGGACACAGCGGAACCGCCACGCCAATCAGTGGTCGATGCGACAGCCACGCGGCATCGTGGGGCGGGATCGAGGCGAACGCTCCCGGGCGCTTCGCGCCGTGATCGGTGAAGACGGGTGGAATCCTGCTCGGATGAGCGCAGCACTCGCCGGTGTGGATAAGTTGCACCCCCGATTGTTCTAGGTCCCCTGTGCACATCGTTACCCATCCGCGCGATGACGCATCACCATGATTCGGGTGTGCGGTACCGACGCCTGTCATTGATCGGGAACTGCGTCTGTTGTGTTGGCGGGACGATGCGGCCGGGAAAACGTGTGGCGAGGTGGACGAACAACTGTCCCGACTTTTCGTTCGGCGACTCAACAGTCCACGTGCAATCCGGGTAGAGCTGCATGAGAGCGACGACCATCGCCGACGCCCATCCGTGCCGCTGATCCGAGTCTCGAACGGCGATGTTGGTCACGAGACCACGGCGTCGGCCCGAGCCGGCGAACACCTTGAACCGCATCTTCGCGATCGGTTCTATTGGACCACCAACCCATCCACGGATCCGCTCGAGCCATGTTCTCGTTGGGTGCATGAACGCAACGAGCATGTCGCCATAATCAGCATCCAATGTCACTCGAAACATTCGGCCCCCCGCTGACACCACAGCGAGTACGTCACGGCTTGGCCCAACGCGAGAGAGACAACCAAACCTAACGCGCATCACGCTACCGAAGCACTCGGTTCAAGCCGCCGCCCGCCGGGTTCCTCGCTCTGTTCAGAGTCCATCGCGGACGGGGCACCCGTGCTCTCCGATGTCGGACCAGCTGCCTCCTTGATGGCCCTACGGACCTCGCGAACGGTGAGGCCTAGTCGCGCTGCGACCTCGTCAGGTTTCGTTCCCGCGTCGACCATACGGACGATCACGCGGGCGGCGTCATCGCGAGCCTTCGTGGTCTGCTTCTCGGCACGCTCACGCAGCTTCGCGATCTCACGTTCGGCCTCAAGATTCGTCTTGTCGACTGAATCGTTGAGGACGAAGTAGTCCGTGGCGAGCTGCTCGAGCTTGTCCTGCAGTTCACGGAACTGCGCCGCCTTCTCTCGCGCTCGACGGCGGGCATCGGTCTGTTTCGTGGACTTGCGTGGTTCGGCCATCACCACTCCCCTCATGCACGTATCTGTCTACCCAGTATGCACAGCCACCGGGGTCGGGGCGATCCGGCGGCGCCCGGCTAACGGACTCGCTTCGCGAGCTGTCTGGCCGCGTAGCTGGTGCGGCTTTTGGCTATCGACCGCGCGCACTCCCGTTCCTCGTTCCTCGTCTCTCCCGCTTGCTTCTCCGGTCTCAAACCACAGCCGCAGTCTCTCCGAGCCTGGCCATCTCCTCTTTCCCTCCGTCCAGATCCGATCAACGCTCGTGCCTCACTCGATCTCCTCAGTCCTCCGGTCATCAGCCCGTCACACCTCTGGCATCAATTGATCAACGAGGTAAAGTGTCGTCATGATGACGATGCATATCCTCTCCGCGGGAGACGGGTATGCCTACTACACCAGCGAGACGGCCACGGGCGACGCGGTGCGCGACTCGGACCGTGAGCTGGGTGACTACTACACCGCCGACGGCAACCCTCCAGGTGCCTGGGTCGGCTCCGGCCTCGACGCCCTCGGCGTCAGTGGCACCGTCTCCGAGGACCAGATGAAGGCCCTCTTTGGTGAGGGTTTGCACCCGGATGCGGAGCGCATCATCGCCGAGGCGCAGGACGCTGGTATGAACGCCAAGCAGGCGCAGCTTGAGGCCCGGTTGGGTCGCGGCTACTACGCCTACAACCAGGGCACCACCGGTCTCCGAGGCGCGATCGACGAGGGCTACGCCCGCTTCTTACGCACCGAGCACCGCGAACCGAACGCTGACGAGCGTCGCGCGATTCGGGTTCGCGAGGGTGCCCGTGCGTTCCGTGACGCCAAGGGCCGGCAGCCCGCCGATAAGGAAGAACTCGGCCGGTTCATCACCGCAGCATCGCGCCCGACGCAGCAGGCCGTCGCCGGATTCGACCTCGTGTTCCCGCCCGCCAAGAGCGTGTCGACGCTCTGGGGGCTCGGCGACAACGACACCCGCCAGGTCATCGAGCGCGCCCACGAGGCCGCTATCGACGACACCGTGAGGTACCTGGAAACCGAGGCGATCGCCACCCGCGCCGGGCGCAACGGTGTCGCTCAGATCGAGGTCGAGGGCGGGCTGATCGCTACGCGGTTCCGCCACTACGACTCCCGCACGGGCGACCCTCAGCTGCACGACCACCTCGTGGTCGCGAACAAGGCGAAGGGCTCCGATGGCAAGTGGCGCACCATTGACTCCAAGCTCCTCCACCGCCAGGGCGTCGCCGCGTCGGAGTTCTACAACTCCCGCGTCATGGACCGCGTCACCGACGCCCTCGGGCTGACCACGGAGCTGCGCGAGGTGACCCCGGGGAAGCGTCCCGTGGTCGAGATCGCCGGGATCGACGACCGCCTCACGACCAGGTTCTCATCCCGTTCGGCGGACATCAAGAAGACCATGAAGACGCTCGAGAAGGACTACCGCCGAGACCACGGCCGCGCCCCCGACATGAAGGCCCGCGTCCGCCTCGCCCAGCAGGCGACCCTCGACACCCGGCCCGTCAAGGCCCACGCCCGTTCGCTCTCAGAGCTGCGCGCGGGGTGGCAGGCGCAGGCCTCCGCAGCGGTCGGCGGCCGTGTCGTCCGCGACGTCCTCAAGGTCGCCCAGGCCGCTGCACGACGGCAGGACTCCCCCGCAGCCACTCCCTCGGTCACGCTCGCAAAGGCATCGGCTGCTGTCGTGGAGACCGTGTCGGAACACCATGCGGTGTGGGGTCCGCACACCATCGAGGCCGAAGCGCGCCGGTACATCCAGACGCAGCGGGCCGCCGGGGTCACCGTCGATGCGAACGTCGAGGAGATCACCGACCACGCCCTGACCACTGACTCGGTCACCGTCACACCGCCGGCACCGCACGGGGCGTTCCAGCCCCTCACCCGCGGTGACGGGAGCAGCATCTACGAGCACAAGGGCCGTCAGCTCCTCACCTCCCGGAGCGTCCTCGTGGCCGAGGACACCCTGCTGGACGCCGCCCGCGACCGCACCGTGCGACCCGTCAGCCGAGAGACATTCGAACGGATCGCGGCGGAGGAGAACGCCACCAGCACCCACCCCCTCGACCCGGGCCAGCACGCCCTCGCTGGGGAGTTCGCGACCTCGAGCACCCGCCTGGTCGTCGGCACCGGCCCCGCCGGCGCAGGCAAGACCACCGCCCTCCGGGTCGCCGCCCGTGCCGTCGAGGCCGAGGGCGGGAAGCTCGTCGGACTTGCCCCGTCGGCGACCGCGGCCGCCGTCATGGCCGACGCCCTCGACGTCGACACCAGGACCATCCACTCGTTCACCCGCGGGACCGGCACCCTCGCCGAGCTGCTCGCTCACGACGGCCCCGTCGAGGGCATCGACCTGTCCCCGGGTGACGTCATCGTGGTCGACGAGGCAGGCATGGCCGGGACCATGAACCTCGCCAAGGTGACCCGCATCGCCGAGCGGCACGGCGCCCACGTCCGCCTCATCGGAGACGACCGCCAGCTCGCGGCCGTCGAAGCCGGCGGCGCGCTGCGCCTGCTCGAGCACGAGGTCGGCAGCGTCAAGCTCGACCAGCTGCACCGCTTCACCGACCGCGCCGAGGCCGACGCGACGAAGCTGCTCCGCGACCCGGCCCAGACCGGCGACCCGTTCGCCTGGTACGTCGACAACCGGCGCGTTCGCGGCGGCGACGTCGACCGGATGACCGGCGACGTCTTCGCCGCCTGGCAGGCCGACACCGAGGCCGGGAAGCACTCGGTGATGCTCGCCCAGACCAACACCACCGTCACCGAGCTGAACACCCGCGCCCAGGCGCTCCGCATGTCCCAGGGCGCTGTCACCGGCCGGGTGTCGGCCGACGTCCGCGGCGACCTCTCCGCGTTCACCGGCGACGTCGTCGTGACCCGCGTGAACCGTTCCGACATGAAGGTCTCCGGGGGCCGCGACCGGGTGAAGAACGGCGACCAGTGGACCGTCCGCGAAGCCCACGAGGACGGGTCCCTGTCGGTGGAGCACAACGGTCACGGTGGCCGCATCACCCTGCCCGCCGACTACGTCCGTTCGTCGACGGAGCTGGGTTACGCCTCGACCATCCACCGCGCGCAGGGCATGACCGCCGACACCGCCCACGTCCTCGCGGACGCGGCGACGTCTCGCGAGCTGGCCTACGTCGGCCTCACGCGCGGCCGCGAGGCGAACCACCTGTACGTCGAGACCGAAGCAGCGCAGCCCGTCAGCGATGTGCTCGAGCAGATCGCCGGCAACGCCCACGGGATGCTCTCGGCCACCGAGACGATCCGCGCCGAGCAGGCCCGGGTCGATGACCTGGTGAGCCTCATCGACCAGTACGGCGACGTCGCAGAGCGCGCCGACACCATCCGCTTCCGCGGCATCGCCATCGACGTCCTCGGCGAGGACGCAGCGGCCAACCTCCTCGCGCACGACAGCTGGGGCGCTGTCGAGGGCGTGCTGCGGGGCGAGGAGAAGATCGGCCACGACCCCGCCGTCGTCCTCGGCCGCTCCTGGTATCAGCGGAACATGCTCGGTGCCGACGACGTTGGGGCCGTCCTGGCGGCCCGGATCACCAATGGCAGCGAGTCTTTCGACCAGGTGCCGCGCCTCCGGGAGGTCGTCGACCAGACCCTCGGCGTCGATCTCGCCCGCACGCTGCGCAACTACGACACTTGGCCCGCCGTCGAGAACGCTCTGCGGCGTGCCGAGAAGCGCGGTCACGACCCCGCCGAGGCCCTGGCGACTTCGTGGGACGAGCGCGACATGGTCGGCGCTCATGACGTCCCCGCCGTGCTGGCGGCGCGCATCAACAAAAACACCGCCGAGCAGATCTCGCCGGCGTCATCCGAGCACGACGTCGACGTGCCGGCGGCCGCGACCGAGCCGGTCGTCGACGCACTTCCGGTCCCGACCTGGATTGCCGATCGCACCGCGATCGACAGCCCGCACACGCCCCCTGAGTGGAGAGAGCACATGGCCGAGCGCTACGACTACCTCCGGGCCCGCCTCGAGGAGCGCGGCGCGACGATCGCGGCCGAGCAGCCCGAGTGGACCAAGCAGCTCGGCGAGGTGCCGGCAGAACCCGCCCGACGGGAGGAGTGGACCCAGCTCGCAGCTGAGATCGACGTCTTCCGCCAGCAGTACCACGTCGACGTGGCCGAGCCGGTGGCGATCCCCGACCAGTACCGGGAGCGCGCCGTCGGCGCCGACCTCGCACAGCGCGTGACCGCGCTGCATAAGTCGACGCAGTTGAGCACCGGCGCGACCGTGCCGGCGGCTGACCGGCAGTGCGTTGCCCAGGCGGCCGGCACGACGGCGCAGAAGGCCCGCGACGCCGTCACGACGCAACAGGCCCAGACCGAGAAGAAGCGGCCGCAGACGGCGACCGAGGTCCTGCAGGCGCAGCAGCGGGCCCGCGCCGCGAAGATGCAGGAGCAGCTGCGCCGCTCCGGCGTCAAGGTCACCCCGACCCGCGACGGCGACCGCACGGCGATCGACCGTCAGAACGAGCAGGGTCGCGACCAGGGCGGCCGCGAGCGGTAGGCCGGCGGTCGCAGACGACGAAAGAGGGGCACCCGTACCGGGTGCCCCTCTTGGCGTTAGTCGTCCAGGTCGCTCTCTGGCTCGTAGGCCGGCGCGCCCGGCGGCGTCCACTCGTCTGGCGGCAGATCGCCCAGGGCGATAATCGGTGCCTCCATGTTCCTCCGCTTGCTCAGGTGCCCGTCGACGCAGTCTCGGAACGGTCCGAGCTGCGAGTCGAGCAGGATCGTCCGGTGGTGGTCCCAGTGGTAGTGCCACCAGTCGGACTGCGCCGAGAGCGTGTCCGCCATCTCCCAGGCCTGCTTGTGCGCGTAGTACAGCGCCCAGAGGCGGGCGACCGCCTCGGGGTGATCCCACCACTGCTTGCACCAGGTCACGCCGTCTTTGCTGCCGGTGACCTCGACGGTGGCGAAGTGCGCCGTGAACCAGTCGAGGAAGTCCGCTCGCCAGTCGATCGCGGGCTCTGCGGGAGAAGGCCACTCGCTCCCGTCGCCGGCTTCCGGGTCGACCGCGTCGACGTCCGGGTCGATCACGTCGACGTCGACGTCGGCCTCGGTGTCGTGGGTGTCGCTCATGCTCACGCCGCCTTCGCTGCTGGTTCGGTGATGCGTGCTTTCAGCTCGCGATCGCGGAACCATGGGAGCGTGGTCAGGATCACGGGCCGGCACTTGGAGTTGAACATGACGACCTGCCACTCGGGGAGGTTGGCGAGCTTGTCGATGTCCATCGTGTTCACCTCTCGGATGTGCGTCGACGACGACATGTCGCCGTCGCGGTTCGTCGATGTGCCCCAGATGGTGTCGTCGCGCTTGCCGATGAGCTTCGCCAGCGACGCCAGGAACTCATCGTCGGCGACGCCTCCCCCATAGACGCGGTTCGCCGCTGCGTCCCAGAGCGCCTGCCAACCGTCGCGGCCGAACGCCCGGACGCCCTGCGCCCGCGACTGGAAGTAGGCGTTCAGCACGATTCCCATCGACCCGTAGAACGAGTACAGCGAGGGCAGCTCGGGCCACTTCACGACGTTTGCGCACTCGTCCAGCTCCATCACGAGCGGGACCGGCAGGCGGCCGCCGTTTCGCTGCGCGATGCGCTCGGCGCGCTTGCCGACCGCCCGCACGAGCGCGGTCAGCAGTGCCCCGCCGGAGCCGGCACCGTCTTTCGAGAGCAGCACGAGGGTGTCGGTGCTGGTCACAAACGTGGCCGGGTCGAACCGGCGGGCGCTGTCGCCTTCGGTCCAGGTCAACAACCGGTCGTTCGCCAGGGCCGACGCCATGCGCCGAGCCGTGGTGAACACGCTCCCGCGGGTCTTGTCGGGTGCGTTCAGGACGCCGTCGACGGTCCGTGCGGGGCCGGCCATGCTGTGCTCGCGGAGGATGGCCTGAGCGTCGCGGCCGACGTTGTCGGCCAGCCACTCGTAGACCGTCGCCAGCGTTAGGTGGTCAAGAGCTGCAGCGAGAAAGAACGCCGCGAGGAGATCTCGGCCGTCGGTGTCGAACTGTGCGTCACCGCCTCGGTCTCCGCTGCTGCGCGTCGAGGCCTCGAAGATCCCCGCCAGCTCCTGGGCGTCTTCGAGACTGTCGATGCCGTCGAGGGGGTTGAAGACGAAATCGGGTGCCGTCTCGTCCCGGTAGATCCTGTTCGGGTCGAACAGGTAGATCGTCCCTTTCGAGGCACGCCCGGCGATGATCTCGCGGACGCCGTCGACCTTGTTGGAGGTCATGATGACTGCGCCCGGGGCGTTCAGGCAGTGCCGGATGACGAGCGAACTCGTCTTACCGCGCCCTGTCCCGAACACGTAGACGCCCGTCTCTCGCCACCCCTGGTAGGCCCAGGCCTTCGTGTCGATGATCCGGCCGACCTGCTGCCCGCACGGCATGTTCTCCACGGCCGGGTGCAGCTGCTGCGTCTCGGCCGTCCGGGCCTTCTCGAGGAGCACCTTCTTCTCTGTCTTGGTGGCCATGTGCTCCATCGCGATGTTCGCGCGCTTGTTGGTGCTTCGACGTGCACGCCACGCCAGGAACACTGTCAGCAGTGCCAGGGATAGCAGCAGGGCCACAATCGAGGCGGGTGTCGCAGCCGGCGGCCACGGGGTGCCCCGCAGCAATAGATCGCCGGCGAGCTGGACGATGTTCCATGCGTACTCCGACCCTGTCGGCGTGATTGCTGCTCCAACATGGATAGCCAAATACACCGCGGCGAGGACGACGACCCCGAGGGCCGCCGTGATGAGCTTCGCGCGGGTGTCGTTCATCAAGATCTCCTCGTGCTGGTCGTGCCGAGCTGGTGCAGTAGGTTCCGGGCGATGCGGGCCTCGGTCTCGTCGCCGGCGAACCGTTCCGCGACGGACTGGTCGACTCCGGCCATGAGGGCCATCTCTGACGGCATAACCCGTTCCGCGGTGAGCCGTTCGAGGAGGGCGTCCCGGGCCGGACGGGTCCGTTTCTCGAGGCGTCTGCTCGCCCGGTAGCTCTCGTGCAGCCACCGCTTGATCCGGCGGATCTGCTGCACGTCGAGGTCGACGTCGACACCGTTGACGACGTACCGCACCTCAATGTCGCCGCAGGTCAAAGTGCTGAGCTCGGCTCGGTGCCGAGCGAGGGTCTCATCGAGCCAGAGGCCCCTTGTCACGATGTTGTGGTGGGCGTTAGTTACGGTCCATTCCTCGTGCTCGAGGACGGCCGTTGAGGTTGTGGCCTCACCCATGGAGGAACACCGCGAGGAGACCTGTGACGACAGAGGCCAGGATTGCGACACCGATGACGATGACGGATTGTTGGGCGCTGATGCCGACCCGGCGAAGGACACCGATCGCGGCGAGCACGAGCAACACCACGGCGAGGACTCCAGCGACTACCGCGGTGCCGGTGAAAAACGTGGCCAGATCGTCGAGGAACGGCAGGGGCGGGCGTGTGGGCTGGGGGTTGGGGATGGCGGACATGGTGTCTCCTAGCTGGCGTTGGTGAGCTTCATGGGCTGGTTGCCTTGGCCGTCGACCTGGACGTGGAAGTGGTTGCAGGCGTCCTCGAACTCCGGTGTCTGCATCGGGAACGTCAGCCCGGCGGCCTCCCGGCACTGCGATTGCCCGAACCCAGAGCCGTCGGCCATCAGCGGGTCGAGGATCTTGAGGAGCTTCATCGAGTTCGCATCCGCGCCGGTGACGGGGATTCGGTCGAGTGAGTAGTAGTCGACGGCGTGGCCACCGCCGTTGATCACGTGCATCGAGGCGTTGCCGGCGCCGGGGCGTTGCCCCGTGCACAGCCGGTTGATGTCGGAGATCCCGACCTGCTCGAACGTGTTCGCGGTGACGGTGATGACCTGCAGGATGCGGGTGTCGATCCCGCAGTTCGGAACGACCTTCCCCTCCGCGATCCACCGGATCTCGCGCAGGTGGTCGGGCGAGAGCCCGGTGATCTGCCCGGCATCGATCTTCGCCGTCAGACCCTTCGCGAGATCCTGGGCATTCCCGCCGACGGACGTCGACGCGCACGCGGCGTCACCACCACCGGCGAGGGTCGCGACGACCTTCGATGCGGCGTCGTGGAACCTTGTGTAGTGGTTCGGGTCGGCGTTGATCTGCACCCGGTGGGCGGCCTCGGTCGGCGTCAGGGTCTCCCAGTTGGGGACCTTCAGCAGCCGCTCAAAGAAGAAGGTTGCGGCCTTCGTCGGGTTCATCCGGTCCTGCAGGGTGCCCCAGGTGTCTCGCTGCTGGAACAGGCCCCGGGAGTCGGGGCCGGCGGTGTCGCCGTACTCGATGTTCCGCAGCGTCGACTCGCCCATGGCCGTCATGACGCCGATCGTCTGCCCACGGGCGTTGACGCCCAGTGCGGCGCCGGCGTTCATGATCGCCGCGGCGTTCACGAGCTGGTCGCCGGAGTACCCCTCGACCGCCGGGGCCGTCTCAACTTTCGCCGTGTCGGCGGTCACAGCGGCGCAGGCGTTCTGCCCTGGGCCGCCGCCCCCGAGGATCAGGACCCCTGTGAACAGCGCGACGAGGACCAGGACGGCCCCCGCCTGTAGTGCACGCTTCCCCATGACGTTCTCCTACAGACTCAACGGGCCGCCGCCTGCGGCCATGCCCTCGTCGGTGTTGGTGACGGCCGTCTCCCACTCGGAGCGGACGTGCCGCATGTGGGTTGCGGGGTTCGAGCCGTACTTGAACACGCAGTGCCCGGGCTCGAGGTTCATCAGCGTCTCGGCCGCGTCGGGGTTCAGCCCGAACGTGTCGGTCACCCAGCGGGCGTCTTCTGGCCGGTCCTGCCGGTAGGCGTAGACCGTCTGTGCTTCCTGCACGACGGTGTAGCCCTCGGAACCTGCGGGAATGTCGGTGCCCTTGTGCATCACGAACACGTTCGAGATTCCCAAGGAGCGGGAGAGCTTCTGGTTCGCCTTCACGAGCCTCGCCGAGGGGCCGGCGATCATGTGCCAGCCCTCCTCGTAGACCACGTTCGTGATCCAGCCGCGCTCGCGCATCAGGCGGCCGAGGAGCCACTGGTGGCCGATCGACATGATCGTTGGGATCGCGGGGCCGTCGCTGGGAAGCTGCGACACGTCGAACACGGTGAGCTTTTGCGACAGGTCGACGTCTTTGCTGGTCTCACCGTCGAAGACATCGCCGTACGCCGTCAGTAGGTTCTTGAGCCCCAGCTGTACGGAGATCCCCGCCTGGTGGTACCGCTCTTTGGCCTCGGTCGAGTAGCCGAGATCCGTCGGCACCATCCCGAGGTAGGGCAGCAGGTCCGCCATCGTGGCCGCCCGGTTGCCCTCCTTGTCGGCGAAGAGTCGTTGGAGGGCGTACTGGGTGGCGTTCTCCTCCCACTCGGTCGCGGGCTTGTCGTCGCGCGCGATGCGGGCGACGGCGTTGACGAGCTGCATCTGCCCGATCAGGCCGCTGCCCTCCACGATCAGCGGATCGAGGAGGTTCAGCCGGGTGCCCTTGCCAGTGGGTGCGAACCGCAGCGGTTCCGACCCCAGCTGCCGGGCGACGCCGGAGTACTCGCCCTCGTCGCCCTGGTCCTTCTTGTCGAACACGACCGCGCGGTGGTTCGCCAGCAGCAGCGGGCGGATCACCATCACGGTCTTCACGAACGAGGACTTCCCCGATCCGACCGTCCCCATGACGAGCACGTTCGGGCTGGTTAGCTTCCGGGGCGTCGCGTTGTACGCCGTCGGGGCGTCGTGACTGATCATCGTCGACGAGAGGTTGTCGGTGCCGTTGACGACACCTTCGACCCCGGTCGGCGCACCGATAATCCCGGTGTTCAGGATCTCGGCCTGCTTCGTCGTCGACGGAGCGCCCGCGATGCGGGGCGAGTACCAACCCCGGGCGGCAGCCCCAGATGCCGTGCGGAGCTTCCCGCCGGGGAGATCCCAGGGCGCTATGTCCTTGGCCCGCTCGGCGGGGGCTGCGTCGTCTGTGGCCCCCGTGATCACGGGGGCCAGCGCCTCCGGCGGCACGAACACCTTCAGCAGCGGCACACCCGCCAGCGGGTGCCGGCGAGCCTTCTCCACCACAGCCGCGGAGGTCTCCGGCGGCACGACGGGCGAGCCCTTAGTCTTCTTTTGCTTCTGGGTCCCCTGGGTGGTGTCGGTCATGAAATTGCTTCTTTCTCGCTACGACCGGCCAGGCGCGAGACCGCGCGGCCAGCCAAGGTGGAGGCATCAGGGCGCAGACCCCGGCCGATAGGCCAGGTCGCGCCGGACGCGGCCGACTGGAACGAGTCCTGCCAGTCGAGGCGCTCGATCCCAAGGCCTGTCGCGCAGACCTCCTCGAGCTGCCGGGAGGCCTTCGCCAACTCGTCGCGGCTCGTGGCCGAGATCGTCACGTACCCGACCCACTCGACACCGTGGTGGTGCGACCCCGCGGCGAGGTCCGCCTTCCGGCGTTCGGCCGCGCCAAGCCCCATCTGGGTCTCGTCGTTAACCAGCCGGCCCTTGGCTTGCGCTGCGTAGATCGCGGACCCGTCTCGCACCGCGTCCTGCCGGGCTTTCGCTTTCGCCTGTGCGGCCGGCACGAGGTGCAGGTGGAACGCGATCGTACGAACGATCGTCAGCTCACGCCCGATGAGCAGATCCAGCAACCACAACGGGGTGCGCCCTGCCACGGCCAGATTCTCGCCGTGGATCGCCGCCGTGCGGTGCCACCACTGCACTGCCGGTGCGTTCTCGATCGGGTCACCCGGAGCGAGGTAGGTCGGGTCGTAGCTGTCGACGATGTGAGCGCTGAACTCGTCGTGCGAGGGCAGCCCGAACCGTGCCGGGTTGACCTTCCTGATCTGGTCGATCGGCAGGTGCGGGTTCTGCTGGTGAAGCATCAGCGCCGCTGTTTGCTTCGCCGTCAGCGGTGCGACGTCGCCCTCTTTCGCATCCCGGAGGCCGCGAACGGTCGCGTTGATCTCGTCCGCCATCAGGGCGCGCCAGGCGTCGCGGCCCTTGCCAAACTTCGACGCCGCGTCGGTGAAGGCTTGCGTGATCGGCCACGACACCACGACGTAGTGCCGCTGAACCATGGCGTTCTTGCTCGCGAGCCGGATGACTTCGTCGTAGGAGCGGGTCTGGTTGCCCCACGTCTCCCGCTCCTTTTCTGACCAAGCACGGTCCGGGGTCTCTCGCTCGAGGCGGTCGGTTACCCAGAGCTGCTGCCTGGCCGAGTCCGGGGGCAGTACCCGCGTCATGGGCTGCACGTCGCTGATCAGCGAAGACGGGGCGGCACGGCGGGCGAGGAAACGTCCCCAACTCGAAGAGGCCCGCAGAAGGGCTTCTGCGGTTTCCATGCCCCGGAGCTGCCCGGAGACGCTGAATGCCACGGAGAGGTACGCCTGCTCGCCCACGGGGGCGTGCCAGGCGATTCCGGGGATGTTCGCTGCGTACTGCAGCCACCCCATGCCGTCTGCGCCGTCAGGGTTGGCGCGCATCTGCAGCATGAGGCGCTGTGCTTCGGCCTGCTCGGCCTTCGACCCGGTGCCGCGCTGCTCTTCGAGCTGGCCCCACACCTCGTCGTCGTACGGCGTGAACACGTCTGTGCCGAGACGCTTCCGGGCGTTCCACCGAGAGCGCTTCCGGCGACGCTGGATGATCGACCCTCGGTGGGTCTTGGCGGTCATGAGGAACGTCAGCCCCGCCGCCGCAGCTGCGGCGATCAGGACCCAGACCTGCTGCAGCACGATCATGCCGGCCATGCCGGCGACGACGATGACAGCGAGGGCGATCGAGCGCCCCTTAGAGGCGGTGCCCCCGAAGAACCCGCGGTGCCCCGCCTCTCCACCGAGGAACCGGACGGCCGTCGGGGCGTGCCCCGTGTCACTCATGGGTGGTGTCCTTTCCGTAGTGCTCGTCGTGGTCCTGAACCGGACTCACCGCGGTCTGCCCGACGGTGTCGTTCACTTTCTGCCCGGTCTCAGCCGCCTTCATCGCCCCGGCCGCGATCAGCGTCGGGATACCGACCGCTGCGCCGACACCCGTCGACGACTCGGCCGCCCCAGCTGCGGCCGTGCCGCCCTCGGCAGCACCCGCACCGGCGCTGCTCGCAGCCCCCGAGCCCGCGCCCGCTCGAGCGTCGGTCGTCGCGGTGGACCCGCCGACCGTCGCGCCCTCTCCGGCCTCAGCACCGGCGCCCTTCGTCGCGGAAGTCACCGACGACGTCGGCTCGTCCGTCTCGGAAGTCGAAGATGTCGTGCTCGTCGACGTCGTGCTCGAGGAGGAGCTGCTGCCGCCTCCCGAGCTGTCGCCGCCGTTACGGCTGCTGTCGGTGTTGCTGCTCGACTGTTGGCTGACGCGCGAGTCCGCCTGCTGCATCGACGACGGTCCGAGAGTCGGGCCCGCCGGAGCAGACCCCATGCCACCTGTCGGGATGACGGGTGCGAACTTCGTAAGCAGCAGTGGCGAGAGCCCCGCCATGAGCAGCGCCAGCAGTGAGACGACGAGGTTCACTGTGCGCTGCAGCGACGGGGTCTCGGAGAACACCGTGAGGTTGGCTCCGACCATGAAGTACGCCACCGCGAGCAGAAAGAACAGCAGCGGGTGGGAGGCCAGGACGCCGAGCCAGAGGTAGGCGATCTTCGTCCCAAATTTGCGCTTGGTGGGGTCGATGATCCACACCAACCCCAGCGGGAACAGGATTCCCGTGAAGTAGAGGGTGATCAGCTGCACGATGAGGATCAGCACCACGACGAGCAGGCCGATCAGCATCAGGAACAGCAAGATCACGCCGACGACCGCGCCGCCGGCGAGCCCGGCACCGTTGTCTTCCTCGCTCAGCATCTTCGTGAACTGGTCCACGATCTGCGCTGAGTTCGAGTTCAGGCCCCAGCTGATGAGTGAGTCAGTCAGCGCGCCGAAGAACTGCACGAGGAACGCGCCCACGGCAGGCCCGAACGCCGCCCCCACGAGGAACAGGGGCGCGTACAGGCCCAGTGCCTCCGCGGTGTCGCGGCCCGACTGCTGCCCGCGAGCGGTCCGCACGAGCTGCGGGATGGTCAGGAGCACCATCACGAAGATCGCGAGCCCGAAGCTGATCGCGTAGGAACGCAAGAACCAGTCAGCCGTGAGATCCGGCAGGGTCGCCTTCGTGATCGCGGGCATGACCGTCTCGGAGAGACCTCGAGCGGCGCCCTGAAGCATGGTGAAGGTGTTCCCGGCCGGGTCCGACCAGAAATGCGCCACGCTGCCCACGGTGTCGCCAATACCGCTTGCTGTGTCCGCTACTTCATTCGCAACGTCTTGTGCACCACACAGCAGCGCCGGAAGGTTGCAGGCGTCTCCACCGGCATTCATCAGCAGCCGCCCGTGTAGCGGTTGCCTCCAGCGGCCAAGCGATCCTGGTCGACGGTCAGGCCCTGCTCGATGTGCCAAGCGTCGTCTTCCCAGACCATGATGAAACCGTTCACGGCCACCTCGCTAGGGCTCAGTGCGCCGTCGATGACATAGCCGGCCGCCAGACTCACCCTGATGCGATCAGGACTCGAATCCTCCGAGACGGCCCAGAGGCCGTTCGTGGTGGACAGATGGAAGTCCGTGCCTGCCGGGATGACGCCCTGTGTGGGGTCGTCCCCAGCTAGCTCGTAACCGGCAGCAATATCGGCAAAGGCCGCTGGCGCTGTGCTGGACATGACGGTCGACTGGACGGCGTCGGAGTCTTCAACTGTGGGATACGGGTACTGCCAGAGGAACCGGTAGAACGCAGTGGCGACCTCGACCGCTCCATAGGTCGTGTGCTTGGCCTTCGTCTGAGCGGAGAGCACCATGTCGGCGTTGCGGTCTGGCCCTCCGAGGCATCCGGTGGGAGGCACGTCGTCTTCGTTGTCGCCCGCACCGGAGTTACCCCCGGTGGGGGCAGCTGTTGGTGTCGCGGATGCAGGCGATGACGTTGTGGGAGCTGCGACCGGCTCGTCGGCTGGGCGGGTGGCCGCGAAGACCACTCCCCCGACGATCGCGACGACGGCCACGGCTCCGCCGATGACGTAGGGCCAGCGGCTGCGTCCTGTTGCGGTGTGCATGCGCATGTGCGCCTCCTAACGGTGAGTGGGGGTGCTTAGCCGGCGAAGGTCAGGACGGCCCCAACGATGAGCGCCAACGCGGCCAGAGCGCCCAGCGCGACGAGCGCCCAGAGGGCCTTCTTCCGGCCGACGGCGTGCTGCTGGGGGTTCGGGTTGACATCCCCCGAGGCCCCGGCCATCCCGACGACGCCCACGATCAGGTAGACGATCGCGATGAGGATCGCGACGCCCCAGATAGCGGCAATGAGCTTCTGCCAGAGGGCGGTGAACTCCGTTCCGCCGAACGAGAAGTCGGGGATGATGCCGTTCAGGGGGTTCTGGATCGCGAGCGGGACGCGGGTGGCAGCGGTGATCAGGATGTCGTTCATGGTGTGGTCTTTCAGTCGTTCGAGACGTTGTCTTGGAGGGTGCGGACGGCCGCCGCCGCGGCGGCGACGAACGCTTCACGGGTCGGGGTTTGGAGCTTGCCGAGGGTGAGCTCGCCGCGCTCGGCGATGTGGGCGTCGTAGGGAATGTCGAGCAGCGTCGTCACGCCCGCATCACGTAGAAGCCGTTCGACCTCGTCAGCGACAGCGGGCGTCTCGGGCCGACCATCATGCAGGCGCAGCACCACGGCAGTGTCGGCCAGTCGCTTCGGGGCGCCGCCGGCGGAGCGGAGCTGGCGAAGCAGCTCGAGCGCGTCGATGACGGCGTCGCCCGCGTTCGTGATCGGGATCACGAGCACGTCAGTGACCGACACGGCCCCTTGGAAGGCCTCGGCGCGGTAGACGTTCCCGGAGTCCATGACGCGGATGCTGTAGAACTCGTCGACGACCTTGGAGACGTTGACGATGTCCTCACCGCTCAGGCGTGGCCGGTCGGGCGCGGAGCCGATGACGTCAGCGAATGACGTCTGCGGTGCCGTGTAGCCCTTGAGCTGCCCGGCGGTTGTGACCTGCTCGATGTCTCGCACCAGCTCCCCCATACCCAGGCGCGGGGTGCCCTCCGCACGCAGCCGAAGGGCGCCGGAGTCGTCGGCTGCGTCGAGGACCGCGACCGAGCCGCCCCTAACTGACGCCATGGCCCCCGACAGGAGCAATGACACGGGCGTCTTACCCACGCCGCCCTTACGGTTTGCCACCAGGACCGAGACGGCACGGGTCCAGACCGCACGCCGCACCTCCTCCTCGAACCGTGCCTGCCGTTCCGCGTGCTCGAGGCGCGCAACCTCCTGCGGACTCGGCTTCGTCGACAGGCGGAACTTCGCAAGGAAGCCCTGCCAGCCCGACGTTGGCTTAGCCGCCGGCGAGTCAGACGGAACGAGGGGTGCTCCGCCAAACAGGATCGAGGCCGAGTCGGACCGTTCCGGCACAGCCTCGGGTGCAGCCGGGACGGAGGCCGACTCGGCGGGCACGTCCACGTCTCCCGGTATTGGGGCCAAGGCGGGAAGCTCGTCGTCCGCGTCTGCGGACTTTGACGCGCGGCGGGGCGCCGGCATGCCGACGGTGTCTTCCTCGACATATTGGGTTGCTCTGGCCGCTCCCCCGAAGACTTCCCCGGAATCACGGAGATCCGTACCGCTCACGAATGTTCCCCTCTCTGGTTCGACTAATTGGTCGAGAGAAAGACCGCGCCCCCGACCGACCTGTCTGACCCTAGCGGGTGCGACACCCCTTCGGGGGTAGCCAAGGCGGTCAAGCACTGTAAAGACAGGCCTGGGGTGTGGGTTCATTCGTAGGTCCACATAACCGGGGACCTTCATCGGCAGACGCGGCATGTTTCTGAGCGAGATAGAACTACCTGTGAAGCGCCCCAGCAGGGCCCTACTTCGGACAGGCTCGGTGCTGGTCAGCCAAAATGGCGGGCATGCCCCGCACTGACCGCGCACTCTCCGGCGCTCCAGCCGCCGTCGTGCGGTTCCAGGACGCAATGGCAGCCCCGAGCCGCGTGGCAGTGATCCAGCACCTCATGGGGCAGCAGATGACTTTCAACGATCTCTTCGCAGCAGTCGGTGACACCCAGGCTCGCCCGACGCTCTACTCAGCCCTGAACGACCTGATCAAGATCGGCTACGTCGCCGACGACGAGCCCGGACCTGTGCGGCGCAAGCGCAGCACGACACTCTTCACAGCCAATCGCACGATGGTGGTCGAAGACATGGCTGCGACGTTCGTCTATCTCGCAGGCTGACGCAGCCTGCGGCCAGCCGTGAGCCAGTTGCGCCTCTAGGAAACGGCGCCCATCCCGAGAGTCGTGAAGGCCGGCCCTAGAGAGAGCTCTGATTCTCCGAAGCGGTCTCAGATGTACGCCTGGCCGTATTGAGGTCCTGACGTCGTTATCCCGTCTCGGCGCCTCAGCGTGGATCTCGTGCTGCAAGACGCGGCGCTTTCCGCTCTAGCCAGTCATTTACTCGGGGATTGGCCATGAGCTGCGTCACGACCTTGGCAAGGAAGGCCCCAGCGACAATCCCTCCGTTCGTGGCCACGAAAACCCAACTCGGCAACGTCGACTGGAAAGGCTCCTGCACGATCGCACCCTGGAGCGCTAAGAGGACTCCGTTGGCTGTGGGAACGAACGCGATCAAGGTCTGCAGGAAAGTTCTCCAGGATGCACGTTTGGAGTACTCCACCTGCGTCGGTGGCTTCTCGTATCCGGTCGTAGTCTCGTTGGTTTCTGACATTTCTCCCCCTGTCGTGATCGGGCCGGCCCATCCCCCGGGCCGGCCCGACACTCCCCCCTCTATTTGCACCCGATCCCCCGATCGGGCACAGCCATAGTGCACCAGAAACCACCGACAGTCGAACATGCGTTCGACTGTCGGTGGTTGTTTCTAAGGTCGAAACCGCCGCAATGGCAACGAAACTAGGGGGAAAAATTGGTTCAGATCATTTCGCGAGCAGGGTGGGGAAGCACCTGGTCGCATCCAGGAGCCGGCAGCGTCAGGCCTGCTGATCGGCGGGGCGTGATCATCCATCACTCAGTCACGGCTGAAGGCGGGGATCGAGCCAGTGTGTCGAGCATCTTGCGACAGATCGAGCGTCTCGATCGGGACGTCAACAAGTGGTCGGGGTCGTACAACTACGCCGTCGACCACTCTGGAGCGGTCTACGAGTTGACAGGCCTCAGCGTCGTGGGTACGCACGCCTCCGGGCACAACACCGCCTACTGGGGCGTCTGCTACATCGGAGATGGAAGGTATTCGTTCCCGAAGGCTGCAGGTCAATCCATCCGGGCGCTGATCACCTGGTTGGAATCCCAAGCGGGGCACCCGCTTGAGGTCCTCGGCCACGGTCAGGTCAACAGCACCGAGTGCCCAGGGCCACTTGTCCGTTCGTTCCTCGAGGGTGACAGCGGCTGTGGCAGCACCGGCTTGGTCGCAGACGGAACGCTCGGCTCTCAAACGATACGAGCTCTTCAGGATCGTCTGCGCGAGCGGGGCTACTACACGGGGCCCTCTGACGGGGTCCTCGATACCCCGAGTTCAGCCACGGTGGCGGCACTCCAGCGCTACCTCAATGACAAGGGTGCAAACCCGGCTCTCATCGTCGACGGTGCCGGTCTCCTTCAGACGGGCGTTGCAACAAAAACCAACCGAGCGTTGCAGGTGTACCTCGGAACGCCGGCAGACGGGATTCTGGATGCACCTGTCTCTGCGGCCGTGCGACGTCTTCAGATCCGACTCGTCGACGGATCCTTTTGACCCTGAAGCGGTCCCAGTGGCTCGATCGTGGTCTACACGATGACGGCCGAGGGTTGATGGATGCAAGAAGGGGCGCCCAGGTCTCCTGGGCGCCCCTTCTTGATGCTCTACATCGCTCTAGCCGCGAGTCTCACGCTGCAGGACCCACGCCCACGCGGAGATCGTCCTCGGACCGAAGACGCCGTCCACGGTCACCTTGGGCGAACCCTCGCGAGAGTTGATCATGCGCTGGATGGCGCGGTAGGTGTTGGGGCCAGGGACGCCATCGACGGCGACGGCAGGCCCGCTACCCAGAGCGTTCAAGTACCGCTGGACGCCCTTCCAGCTGTTGGGCCCCATCACGCCGTTCAGCGGTCCCGTGTACCCGAAGTCGAAGGCCTCATACGCCTGAACGGCGTACCAGAACCCACACGTCGCCTGACCCGAAGCCTGAGCCTGGTCAAGACCTGGCTGAATGACGACACAGCCAGCCGTCACGGCCGATGTCGACGATTCCGCCGCCTGTGCGGGAACGGCCACCATGCCGCCCAGCAAAGAGATCCCCAGCGCGGCCACAGCAGTGATGGACGCTTTTTTCGACGTTCTCATGTTTCTCCCCAATCAGCTGATCGCCGGCCTCGTGCCGACCTCAGCGCCCTCACCCTCCCCGGATGGGGGGAACCAGACAAGTCGGCTCTAAGGGGGACCTGAAAGAACCCCACGTGTCATTCGAACAAAGATTCGACAAATGTCGGAGGTGTGCGCTTAGGTGGAGACAGCCGCCAGGGGGGCGGCAGCAACACCCAACAAAGGGGGAACACCATGGCCGATCCTTGGGTCAAAAACACGCAGAACTGGCTGAACGCAACCTACGGAGCGAAGGCAGGCTGGGTCACAGTCACCGCCGATGGACAGGGCGGAAACGCTACCGTCGCCGCTCTCACCCGGGCGCTCCAGGTTGAGCTCGGCATCACCTCGCTCTCAAGCAACTTCGGTGACGGCACACTCGCGGCGCTCACCCGCTTCGGGAACATCGACGCTCAGACCAGCAACAAAAACGTCGTCCGCATCGTCCAGGGCGGTTTGTACGTCAAGGGCTACAACGCCGGCAACGGCGAGCTCGACGGGGTCTTTCCCTCGAGCGCCACCACCAGCTTGCGGACGGACATGGGGGTGGGATCCGCCGCAAGCATCACTCCGAAGGTCTTCAAGGCCCTTCTCACGACGGACGCTGCTGTCCTCATCGCGGGCGGCAACGCGACCATTCGCCGAATCCAGCAGGACCTCAACGGCCGGTACTCCGGACGTCGTGATTTCTACGTCGGGCCGACCGACGGGATCTACTCCCGCAACGTGCAGCAGGCGCTCATGTTCGCCATCCAGTACGAGATCGATATGGCCGACGGCACCGCAAACGGAAACTTCGGCCCCGGCACCCAGTCGGGCCTGAAGACGCAGGGCGTTGTCTCCACAGGTAGCCGTGACAGCAGCAAGTACTTCGTCCACCTGTTCCAGGCGGCGCTGAACTTCAACGGCTACTCCGTGCCCTACGACGGCGTCTACGGAGCATCGACAGAATCGGTCGTCCGTTCCTTCCAGGCCTTCGCAGTCCTCCCCGTGACCGGCTCAGCCTCCTACGCCACGTGGGCATCGCTGCTCGTCAGCACTGGCGATCCGACCCGAGCGGCAACCGCGGCCGACTGCGTGACCACCATCACGTCCGCCAAGGCGGCAACACTCGTTGCGAACGGATACCGCACTGTCGGCCGGTACCTGACGAACACGCCTGACAACATTCCCGACAAGAACATCAAGCCAGGCGAGCTGGCAACAATTTTCGCAGCTGGCATGTCTGTCTTCCCGATCTTCCAGACCGGTGGGGGCACGCCCAGTCATTTCACCGCGAAACGAGGTCGAGAGGTCACTGACGAGGCCCACAACGCGGCCATGTCCTACGGCTTCCGGCAGGGAACGATCATCTACTTCACCGTCGACTGGGACGCGCTCGACCAGGACATCGACACGAAAATCATCCCCTATTTCGATGCAGTCCAGACACAGTTCAACATGCGGGGAGCCTTCTACCGCATCGGAATCTACGGCCCACGAAACATCTGCTCCCGGATCCGCGCAGCGGGCTACAGCGTCAGCAGCTTTGTCTCTGGCATGTCCGTCGGCTACAGCGGCAACCTCGGATTCCCGCTCCCCTCGGACTGGGCATTCGATCAGATCGCGACAGTAACAATCGGATCCGGCGCTGGTGCCATCGAGATCGATCGCAACGTTTCGTCCGGCCGCAACGCCGGCGTGACCTCGGTCAGCCCACAGGCCTCAGGAAAACTGGACGTTCGCATACCCGCCACCATGGACCGATCCGTCTTCGAGCGTTGGATCAACGACTGGTTTGACGGTTCCATGTCGGATCGACAGAAGCAGATCGCCATCAATACTGCTGCTGAGGTCAATCAGGGTCTTTTCGACTACGACGAACTCATCACAAGCCTGGCCCGAAACTACAGAATTCGGAAGTCCCTGCTGCAGGCACCAATCCTCTGGGAGAGCCGGGTGGAAAACATCGTCGACCCGCCGACTGACGTCGCAGTCGCCGCGTACTACAACTACAAAGCTGCATACGAGGCTTGGCAGGCGAGCCCGGTGACACCGGTGCCTATTCCGCCGGTAAACATCGTCGACGACAGCTCGACCGGACGCTGCCAGATTAAAGGCCGAACTGCGATCTCGGCCATCAACTGGGCTCGGACGCACGGCTTTACGAGCGAGCCAGCCCGCGACGCGAGCAATTGGAAGGACCTAGCAGCCGTCTGGTTCAGACTCCGAGACGACGTCGCGTTCAACATCCGCGTTTGCGCACTGGTGTTGCTGTGGGAGGCTGCGAAGGCACAGATGCCAGCCGATGCACTCTCGTACACCCGAACCCAGACCACGACAGTACTGTCCGGGTACAACGGGTCAGCTTCGTACGGAGAAAATCTGATCGGGCTTTATGACGTTCTGGAGAGCTTCAACGGACCGAACCGGAACGCGGCCTAAGAACCCGGCGGGCGGGATCTTGTCCCGCCCGCCGAACTCTCAACTTCCCAGGTTGAACACGATGGCAACGCCGTAGCCGACCGGCACTGCCCCAACAACGCCTATGGCGAGGGCATAGAACCAGTCCGGTGACCGGGCGAGCCGCGCTGCCGCCACCGCCGCCACGCAACCTGCAAAAGCGATGAATTCGAGCGCTACTAGGCCAGCTGCGGTTGCCCACCACCACTCACCGTCGTTCAGGTTGGGGTCTCCTGGCCAAAGGCCAGCTCGCAAACCAAACGCGCTCAAGCCAAGGGATGCGACAACGAACGGCCAGTAGGACAACGCTGCCACGGCAATAACTACGAAGAGCAGTAGGAGCATGGATGACACGAGGCGCCACGGAGACACGGGTGTGCCTGGAGCCGAACGCACACGTGGACGAGACCTGGGGTAACCAGACATGCTCGAACCCTACGGCCTCAAATCTGCACCCCGGTCGATGAGGTCATCACCGCAATGCCCGGATGAGAGTCGATGCGCCGCGGCCCGACAGATTAAGCGCGACACGCGCCTCCAGATGACCGCTGTATGCATCTTAAGTGCCCAAGATGGCTGCATGAGCGCAATCCGTGGGCTGGCACACCGACCCCAGAACGTCCCAACGGTCCTTCTGCAGGGCCGCGTGTCTCCAGAGACACGCATGGAGGTCCGCGCAGCTGCTGCTGCCAGTGGCGTCTCCATCGCGTACTACATGGAAGCGCTCGTAGCCCAGATCGTTGCCGAGCAGGGATGTCTTCCCCTGGTCGAGCACCCCCGCGACAAGAAGCTCGAGGAGTTGCCTATCCCGGCTGCTTAAACGA
>Ga0265797_10002513_pt1 | contig 30717 bp, 38 predicted proteins | sample P2T30metagenome_FD_192433 | JGI IMG/M metagenome (GOLD analysis project Ga0265797, IMG submission 192433) | Plant litter microbial communities from East Loma Ridge, Irvine, California - P2 T30 | ecosystem: Environmental > Terrestrial > Plant litter > Unclassified | place: USA: California... | reverse complement strand
TTTCGAAGGGCGCCTAGCGTGTGCGAACCGACCTTTCGGCGATACGTTATGCCGGCGTTAGCGTGGTTAAAGCTAAGGCTTGCGTACAACACCAACAACATTAGTGGGCTACCAGAACTAACTGTAGTCCAGACAATAAGGACTTCGGATGTTGGTCGTATGCGAGATACCACGCGATGACTACAGTGACTTAATATTCTCAAGTCGCATTCGCAGCTCATGTGTCATTCTGCATGGTACATCTCCTGCCAAGTTAGTCACTCAATACAGTCGCCACGATGAAACTGCAATTATTCTGCTCAGATTTAATGTTGAGACCATCGTCCTGAGAAATATTTTGCTGCATTTGCTTCGGAACGAACCATAACTAACAACCGAGAAACCCCTAGAGTACCCTTTTGTATCGAGCACATTATGTACACGAAGAGATTATAAAACGCTACAGTGTATCCAAACAAGTCAACCTATACCAGTGCACTCTAAAACAACCCCATACTAACAAGACACGACACGAAAAGAATACCTATACCACAACCCTAGAGTGTAACAATGAAGAATCAAAAGCTCCCGTCGTCTGCATCGAAGAACTCAGTCGAGGCACTGTCCGCACTCTTCCAACTCTCCCTCGGGATCTTGTCTCGGAGCCATGTCAATACGGCATCCGTGCCCTTTTGAAGGACCTGGCGATTAGGTACCCTGAATTTGTTTCCTTCTACCGCAAAGCCTGTCAACGTGCCCTGTAGCATTCCGATACGAGGTTCCAGACGCTCGATATCGTTGTTGTCTAGGTTTACGATCCTGAGATTCTGCAAGCTCTCGGCAGACACTTCGGAGATCTTGTTGTCGGAAGCAAGGAGGGTCGTGAGTGAGGGAAAGCTTACGTGAAGCGTCGGAAGGGCACCAGCGAGACGGTTGATTGATACGTCAAGCGTAACGAGCATAGGCGCTGTGAGATAGGTTGTGAGGTGCGTCAAAGAGTTGATCTTGTTGCTGGCAAGACGGAGATCGCGAAGCTGAGGGAGTTCGATGGGTGCTGAGAGAGGAACTTCAATGCTGTTCCTGGACAGATCCAGTAATGTCAGGTGCTCGAACTGCGCTGTTATAGATGGGATGATGTCGAACTTGTTTCGCTGTAGCTGTAGTTGTCGCAGTCCGCTGGTGAAGACCTCTAGGGTGATCTCATCCAACTCCAACTCAGACAAATCTTTGTCTGCGAGGTCTGCTGTACCCGACGGTGTGAGCTGCCATTTTGGCTGGGCCTCTTCAGTGACACCGTTCTCGAAGTCCTCATCCGCATCAGGTGGAAGCTCAGTAGCAGGCAGTCGCGATGCCAGATCGCGCTTTATCTCGTCGGTGCCCATAGTCAGGAATTTGCGATCGCGCAATGGGTTCGCTGCGACTGTAAGATGGTTCAGATTCTCCATCAAAGCAATCTTCTCGTCAAGTTGAGTAAGATCGTTGCCCGTAAAGTCTGCAGTGCGTAGCTGCTCGAGCGTCGTAAAGCCTTCCGGCAAAGTTGTAAGTTTGTTCTCCCCAACCAAGAGCGTGGTAATGCTAACCCAAGTAAAGACTTCGGGTAACGACTTCAGTCGGTTCGTAGAGATATTGAGCGTCTTGATAGCAGGCAGATCGATCGAGTCCTCATTGCACAAAGATGTCAACGAGTTCTGCGCGACGTTCAATTCCTGTAGGTGAGGCACTGAGTCTAGACTGAGAAGGGCGCCCTCAAGACGGTTCTTCGATGCTTGAAGCTCGATGAGAGTCGCAGAAAAAACCTCGCTGGGAATGGATCGAAGTTGGTTCTCCGACACATTGAGTATCCGCAACTGCGTCAGACGCTGAAAGTCTGCAGGTATACTTGTCAACTTGTTCGACTGCAGTTCAAGAACCTCCAATGCTGTGAGGTTACATAGCGCTGAGGAGAGTTCTCCGCTGAGATCGTTCTCCGCCAGCTTCAGTTCCCGCAAAGTCAGGATTTGAGCGATAACGTCCAACATTTCCATGGGTAGCTTGTTTCGTGACTATCAAAGTTAGCGCTGAGCGATTGTAATTTTTTTCCATGTTGAAACTTACCAGATTCAACTTTGAGAGCTGCGTCAGTCGTCTCAGGCCTACAGGCAGCTCTCGCAGCATGTTACCGTGAAAATCGATGCTCTGCACTCCTCCAAATTGAGGGCCTGCCTCGTCTGAATCAATCATGTCTTCAACTGATACATCCGGGAACATGCTGTCCGGAAGTATCTCAAGCTCATTGTCTGCAGCTAGGATAGTAGACAGATCTACAACCTCGCCCCAGGCTACTTTGGTATCGTTGGGGTCATAAATGTACATGGAAAGTACGTCGTCAGGAATTTCCTTCAATCCCATCGCGGCGATATTCAAGCGACCGTCTGATCGAGCGCTATCAATGCGTCTGCGTAGGACAGACTTGCCACCCTTGGAGCGCTGATTGAAGGGGTCGTCGTCGAGGCCAAAGTCAAAGGTCGCAATCTCGGCGGGGTCAGGTATGATCATATCGGTGGGCGGTGTATTGTTTCTAGTTGGCTCGGTCTTTTGCTGCTTCGCAGCTGCCCTGGCCTTTGCAATTTGTTCCCTCAGAGCATTAGAAGAGCTTGCTGGTTTGGGGGCTGCTTCGGCTGGTGTTTCTTCAACATCTTGCTTCTTCGCGGCTCTCGCTTTCGCAATCTGGTCACGAAGGGCTGTGGAAGAGCTCGGCATTCTTCGGACGGTATCGGGTGTCTTCTTCACAGGGGTGTCTCGGGCAGGCGAGGATGTAGCGGTTCCGGGAGGCGATATCGCTTGACCGAAGACATTGTTCAGAGATGGCCGAGGTTTGGGTGTTCGCATAGTGAGACTCTTGCTGTTCGTCAACGGGCGTGGTTTAGGCGTGTTCTGCAAGTTCTGCGCTGGAGCCAATGGCTGTTTCTTGACGGTCGACACCGGCTGTAGGATCGAGGAACGCTTGCTGGGGGTCGCGACAGGTGTGCTGACCTGCGCACTAACGCTTCTCTTTCCAGGTGCAGTCATGGACAGTCTGTTTGAGGGCGCACCGAATCGCTTCGGTGTAGCGGGTATTGGATGCGGGGCACCATCACTGGTGGATGGCCTGCTGCCATTGCTGTTGGACATGGCAGAAGCCGGTCGAACCGGCGGAGCCATGGTATTGTCGGCATTGAAGAAGCTTGAGCGGCGTCTTCCTTTTCCCGGTGCTGGCGACGATGGCAGGTTAGACAGACTCTCTATCGTCCTTTCCGAGAGCGACGGCCGGCTCTTCCTCTTCTCAGGCTTCACGGGACTGATGAGCCCATCATCGATGGCCGTCTCAACAAGTTCGGGCGAGTGCTCATTGTCTCGGAACCCTGCCCTCGAACTGGCACGCGAGGAAGCCCTCGAGGCTGACCTAAAGCCTTCCAGGCTCCCCAGTGTATCATCTTCCTTGGGAGTATTTGACGAGGAGACGGGCCGCGAAGCATTCGTCTGACGCGATGGTGGACGGGCGAATGGTCGCTTGAAGACGGGCGCGTCGTTGGTAGGTGGGGCGATAGTCGAGGTTCGTCGTGAGCCAAAGCTAGGGATTCCACTCACTCGGCGGGAAGAAGTGGAGGAGGAAGCGACGGATGTCCGGTTGGAGCCCGAGTTGGCAGGCGCAGGTGCAGGAGAAGCCGATGATGTCAGGGGGTTGCTGGAGTAGGCGAGCGATGCCCTCGATGACTTCTTCTGTAGTGTCGATGTGGTTGGGCGCGAGATGGACGAGAGAGACGGCTTCTTGCGTAATTGTTCCGTCGACGCGGGTGCGCGTAGCTGGGAATGGCTGTTGGAAGGCCTGAGTACTGGTAACCTCGAGGCCGGTGCCGGCCTGGGGATGCCAGACGGGCGCGATGCGGACGAGGACGGGTCCATGGCGATGGTGTCGCGCGCTATACGATGCAACGCCTAAGGGCTGGGAAGTCGTTCATGCAGACTGCGCGGCACAGGCGAAACACACGTCCAACCAGATTAAGGGTCCTCCACTTGTCGCCAGGTTGCTTTTCGACGGGCAATTCTCCGCGCCGGGTGCAGAGGGGCGTCTGAGCGAGCGGGAGGCGACCGTTGCCCCGTGAAACCAGAGGGAGTGTTCATGTTTCCACTACACTGACAGGTCTGGCCTAGCGCCGGTTGGTTGAGCAGGGACGACCGGCGGGTCCTTCCTCCAACGCTCCAACCTCGCTCCACGCGCCTTCCGCACCGACGACATTGTCCCTCCACACACCCAACACTACCCTCCGCAAGAGCCACGTCTTCTGCAAACACCCGTTCACTTCCGTTTGGACGCTATCACAGTCGCATAATCCTCGCGACTCTTCTTTGGCAAACGCGCATCGACGCGCACCCCTGCTACCACCGCTATCGTCTTCGTCGCCTAGCTAAACCGCGTCACCCACCGCCAACGCTACATACTCAAGCTCTTTGACACCACAATTCCCGCGTGTCAGAGTTGGATTGCACAAAGCAAATTTCTTCTCGACCACACGCCATCTTTCCGACCAGGCACAGCCTCTGCATCTTTCTGATTGTCGCACACTGCTTAGGCCAATTGCGCCTGAGGCAGAATGGATCCACAAGCAATGCACTACCTACCGTCGCAAGACTCATTGATGCCTACCACCGAGAATGCGCAACCTGAAACACCACCAAAGCTTTGTTCTCCGTCGCCCGCTGAGTCGGCAGCACTTGCCATGTCAAAACTCGCGTCCCCAGATCAAGTCAAATTCACCTCCCCCGCACCCCGGACTACGTCCTCTATGACCCCTCCACCCTCTTCTCAGATTCCTGGTACTCGTGCAGCCATGAGGACGCCTACTCCTCCAACTCCGCAGCTCACATCTCCCCCACCAACCAGCAAGTTGCCCAACCAGCCGTCTGCCTTGACAGACATGGGTGCAGGTCTCTACCCACAAGACCAGGTCAACAGTGCCTCCGCCGAGGAGCTGAGAACCATGGTCAACAACATCTCTAACGCCTTGCGCGACATGCGGCTCTCCGCAGCGCACTACAAACTTCAGTACAATATGGCTGTAATGGAGAGCCAGGAGTCTGCAAGTCGAATGGCTGTCGAGCTAGCTATGGCTCAGCGAGAGCTTGACGTTCTACAACAAGCTGAAGAGAAACGCCGAAACAACATGGTGACCCCAGAACAAACCTACCAAGAGTCGGCAAACGCAGCCAACACAGTTCTGCTATCAGAAATGAGCCGCCAGAATCAGATGTTGCAGAGCGAAAATGAGGAGCTTCGCGATATGCTTGAGCAGCAAAAGCGTGTCACCGAGCACCGAGAAGGCGAGCTTGCTAGCGTCCTGGATGAAAATGATCGACTCAAGACGAGGATTCGCAAGAACCGCGATCACATCGCACCCCTTCTTGAGCAGATCGAGCAATCCTCGCCACGATCAAACTACGGAACCCCACATCAGCCAACTCCCAGAAACGTCCTCAACAGAGTGCCACACCTCTCCGAGGAAAGCAGAGGTCAAAACAACTTCGAAGCTCTTCTATTAGCCGACAAGATGCTGAGCCAGGAGGTAGCTACTGCTCCCACAACGCCCATCAGGCAACATGCACCCCGATCACGTTTCAGTCACCAGCGAGGCGCACAGTCCATGTCCTCGCTGCCACAAACACCAAACAGAAGAGCTGCGTTCCCCCGCGCCGAAGTGCCCCGCACACCGCCACTTTTTGTCCCAACCAACATTCCACAATCAGCTCCCCCAGCGCACTACCAGGCCAAGCCATCAAACACGCGTCGTCAAAGCAGCAACTCGACCATTACCGCGTCCAGTGCCGATGAAGAGGAAGCCTTCACTGACCGTGAAGAAGATGAGGTGCCCGAGTCCCAAGCCAGCCAGATGGCAAGAAGTCTCCTGCAAAGAGCACCACCTGCCAAGGGCATGATGTCCGCTCCACCACTAGCTCAACCAGCGAACCTCGTGCAAACTAAAATCTTCGGCCAAGTCAAGAAAGGCTCCGGCCTCACCCGTGCAGGCGAATTAAAGCGCGGTCGCATGCCCTCGACAGCGGATCTCCGCACTCAAACAAGTCCGCCCAAGCGCGGACGGCTCGATCAAGGTGTAGGTCTTGGCATTGGCGGCTTGTTGCGCGAGTAGAGAGAACTTGTTCCTGACCATGTGCGGCAGGGAGTTTATCAAGCTTACTAGGTTTACGACGTTTATGATTCTGGCGAACCACTTCAATGAGCGGCGATGATTTGCTTTTTCTATTTCTGTTTAAGGTTTGGATACCCTTCTGGCAAATGCCATTTGAGCACGGCGCTAGCTAGCTATCGACTTTGAGGTCGGCAGACGTTTTATGATTATTCATGGATAGTGGCAGAGACTTTTGGATACACCGCGAATGGTGATGTGATGATAGTGTTGGATATTAGTTAGATCAAACTCAATGTATATGCGCATTATCCGCTCATGTGAATGACTGGAAAATCCCGTCTCGAGACGAGCTGGTTTTGATGATTCTATCCATTCCTCTTGATTCATGTCATCCTACTTGGCCTTGTATCAAACCGCTATCTTTTTGTATTTCCTTTCTTCGCTGCTCTTCTCCATACAGTCAATAATCGTGTGCATACCAACCGCTTGTTCAAAGTCGACAAACCCTTCCTCTACACCCCACCCATTGACAAAGCCCTCATACAACATACCGATATCCTTGGCAAAAGGCGATAAGTCTTTTACTGCCTCAGCGTACTCCACATTCACCACCTCCACTGTATCCTTCTCATGATCAAACACCTCAATCTTCTCTCCACCAAGCGCAAGAGTAAGCATAGCAGCGGACGTCAAGCGAATCTCCCCTTTGGTGCCAAAGATCCTCCATACAAGGTTCGGCGAATCCTTGAATCCCTTGCCACTCCTTGCTGTCATCGAGATAGGCGCGCTATTGTTCTTAAGAGTACCTTGCAGCATAACGTGATCGGGCGTTTCGCGTTTGATCATACGGTTGAAGCTTCCATCTGCGTGCAACAGCTTGGTCTCGGGCCAGCGAGTCGTCAATAGCGCGGAAAGTTCTTCCAAGCCGCCCAACGCATGAAAGACGGGGTCTGCAGTGTGACCAAAGAGAATTGTGAGGAAGTTGCCACCGCTTTCTTTCTTGGTGAAGTATTCGACTGCTGGAGGCTCGACGTCGCCGACCCAACCAAGAGTGAATTCCTGTGTCGAGCTGAGGAGGTCTCCAATGGTCTTGTTTGCTACTTGTTCTTTGATTTTTCGGATATAGGGGTTCGAGCGGGATTGCAGCCCGACGATAGTCTTGCTGCCGCTCTCCTGAGCTGCGGTGTACATCTCTGTAGCCTGAGTGAGGTTGGATGCCAGCGGCCATTCGACGTAAACATCCTTGCCTGCCTTGATGACAGGCATCATCAACTGGTGATGCCTATCCACCCGAACCGAGCAGACGACGAGGTCGACATCAGGGTCCTTAGCTAGATCCTCAGAGCTACCATAGGCCTTGACGCTGGACGGTAGATTGTAGCGCTGAGCTGCTGTTTGCGCTGACTTGACGCTTGAGTTACAGAGAGCTACAATCTCGTAGTGTGGCGAGGCGAGTAGGTATGGTAAATGGGCGCTAAGTGCAAGGGTTAGTTTGACTCTAGCTGGATACTCGAAAGGTAGTGTATGTACCTTGCGGCCCAACTATCTCCTGGACTGGCGGAGACATTGGTGGTGACGGAACTGAGACCAATAAGTCCTACTTTAATAACCATTTTGTTTGAATGGAGGTTGATTTGCTTTTCGTCCAAGATCGTGGTATTGTCTGATGAAGATGGCTCGGGAAAGTCTATTGTGCGACCGATATATAAGTAGTAGGAAGGACGCGGGGTGTTCGTCCGGTTCCAAGCTGTGCAGGGATAGTATCCATAGCCAACATTTGGTGCGGAACACTCGTTGAACAAGCTTCTACGTTGGCCTCAATTGACAATCACGTCGTGCTCAAGATGCGGAGTTGCGTCCATACTGACTCCGCGGGTCAGGCCGACCGGGGTACAATCCTACGCCTTCTGACGTTCTGACATTTCTGACATGCTAGCACAACGACGGGGCATGCAGATTTTATCTTGACTACTCTCGACACTCCATTGTCCAAGCTCCTTCTGATTCCTCGTCGTCACAGTTCTGACTACTACTCGCGAACTGCGGACGAAACCGGAAGGAGGAAGATCGGGAGGATTTCGTTCGGTCCGCTCAGTCTATGACACGACTGTCACATCTGAATACCGTTATTTCTGAGTCTGGCTTCACCCATACTCACAAAGGCGACTGCGCGATATTACTTTGGTAGGTATAGGTGCTTGATCGAGTGCTGGAGGTAAAAGTAGGCCCGTGCCCCTCGCGAGTCATCTGAACGCGCCCTTGACGCGAGAGCGCTCCTCTCATCGCGTGCTTTGACGTAACCAAAACGCGCTGAACACACTTTCTCCGTGGAAAAGTCCCAAAGTCTCCAAGCATTGGTAGGAATTGCAAAGTCCTAAGACACCTCAATGCGCAATATGTGGTCTTTGGTAAAGCTTGGAACAGTGGTGTACGAAGCTAATTCGTACATCAGAGTTCCTACGTAGGCACTGCGCTTACCAGTCTTCACGTTACGACCATGAACCTCGCTTCATGACTATAAATGATATCAGCACCCGATTCTTCGTAAAAACAGAGCGTGGATATGAATCCAATACGCAACGCGATGACTTCCGGCAGGATGCGCACGAAGCTCACCAATGTCTTCCCTTGGATCACCTCTCCCTTCATCGTCGGAGCACCAATGCGCGTCATGGCTGGTCCCCGCCTAGCTCTCGAAGTGTCTAAAGCTGGTGGTTTGGGTTTCATTGGCCCCGGTGCTAAGCCTGAAGATACAGCTAAAGACCTTAGAACGGTACGCGAACTGCTGAGCGAGACTCCAGGGTCTTTCTTTCCAGACTCATATCAATCTGGGAAGACACTGCCGCTGGGTGTAGGATTCCAGCTCTGGAACGGAGATCTTCAGTCAGCAACCAAAGCAGTAGGAGAGTATCATCCTTGCGCTGCATGGTTGTTCGCTCCTCGAAGGGGACAAGACGAACTGGACGAATGGACAGCCAGCCTTCGTGAGGCATCGCCTGGTATCCACATATGGATCCAGACTGGTACCCTGAAGGAGAGTGTAGAGGCTGCGAATAGCGCTCATCGACCAGATGTACTGGTCATCCAAGGTGCGGAAGCCGGTGGTCATGGAAGAGCAACAGACGGCATGGGTATCATGACTCTCTTCCCCGAAGTCGCAGATCAAGTTCGCGATTCAAGAATATCATTGATAGCCGCCGGAGGAATCGCTGATGGCCGCGGTATCGCTGCTGCACTTGCTCTTGGATCTCGTGGCGTGGCTATGGGTACACGCTTCCTCGCATCTACCGAAGCCCGGATCAGCAAAGGCTATCAGAACGAAGTTGTACGCGCTACGGACGGTGCTCAAAGCACGACCAAAACGATGCTGTACAACCATCTACGAGGCACTATGGGCTGGCCCGAGCAGTATAGCCCCCGCGGCATTACGAACAAAAGCTGGCATGATCACCAAGCGGGTGTCTCGTTTGAGGAGTTGAAGAAGCTTCATGACGAAGCTGAGAAGTCAGGAGACGCTGGATGGGGACCGGAGGGAAGACTAGCTACATATGCCGGGGCTGCAGTTGGGCTGGTGCATAGTGTCGAGGATGCTGGAAGTCTGGTGAAGCGTCTACAAGACGAGGCAAGAGCAGTTATCGGAAGTCTGCATGAGATTCTATGAATCGCCCGGATGATTCCACTAGCACTTTCATCAAGCGTACGAGCTATGTTTCTGTTCGTCGATCACCGTTCGAATCAAAGCCAAACCATCCTTGTCTGCCATCAGCCCCTGTTCCCCGATCTGGTTGCTGCGTCACTATCACCGTCATTGCGGCACCGTTATCCGTTTCTGCTGGGATGATCCTGTCCATAATCTTCCTAGCACATATCGCAGCCCAGTCTAGATTATCTTCGGCCGATGTGACCACTGCTGATGGTCAGTATCAAATCCGCGTTCGCTTATGTGGATGACTTACTACGTGTCGAATCAAGTATGTTGCTCGACACACAACTCTGAAGTAAAACGAGTAGCACTGTTTCCCTAATGACCCTCCTCACAGTGGGGGTTCTGCCATTGGCGTCGTCAATTTTTTCGTTCCAATACGTTGCTATTCTCTCGCCAAATTCCCGATTACTCACTAGGATGAAACACGATGTCAGCACAGACTCTAGAGCTATGAGCGTAGTCGGATCTACTTACGCTCACCAAACTCAATCTTATCCGAGTCGCCTACTAAATTTCTAATCGCGCCTACAAATGAGTAGCTAAATTCATCATGACCGAGCTGTAAGAGTCTGGCGACGACATAATCAAGTTGCTTGTCTGTTAGCTCGTGGATAAATGCTTTAGTACGTGCGAGACAGAAACATGGGTGATTAATCATTTGTTTGCCTTTCGTCAAGCTGAGGAGTGCGTCAGCATACGCTGTAATGCGTTCAGTGCTAAGGGCAGATTCATGTGGATGAGTTGTCGTCATATTCCAAGTGCGCGGTCCGGTCAAGTGGAAGAATGAGACTAGAACTGAGACTGAACATATTAATAGCTTCTTCGATGCGAGAAGTTTGTCTGGGCTTGCTATAGCAACAGCACGATAAGATAAAATTGCTACACAGCCTTGTATGTCGAATCATTTCGCAAGCAACAAATGTATCAAGGCAATCACCTAGGCGGCAAAACAGGCTTACTCAGGCAGAGGTTAATAAAGATAGCAGTCTTGCACCCGAGCAGGGCTGGCATATGATTCGGTATGCACAGCGTCTCGCAGCACAACACGAAGTTTTCATAAGTTTTCACTGGGAGCAATGTTGCCGGAGGAGCGCAAAATCGTGGTTATCATGTATGAGATTGGCCCTTCTATTATTTCGATACTTAAGGCGTTCATGTCCGATAGTATCGAGAGTTTAGTAGGGATGTGCGTAATTCTTTGCCTTCCAAGACTTTTCTGCCTCAGAATCCGTTGGCGGGGGATCGATGCCTTGAACACGCCACAGGTCCCGCGGAGTCTCTGAGATATGCATCTCCGAGTCAAGCTCCTTTCTGTCGAGTATGTATGGACGAAGAGTCTACGTATGAAGTTAGAGTGTTCTGCGTGACACAACGCATGCCAGCCACATACCTCGTTAATCTTGTCCATCCATCCAGTACGCTATGCTCGACCTTCTGCAGTGTCTGGACTTGGCATTGCTCGTGCAATCTGTTCTACAACAATGCGAACAAAATTCGTCTTTGATTCTGGACCAACCCATACATTCCCCTCTTTGCAATCGACGAAGATGACATCGACGTAAAAGGCTGGTAGGACATCATAATGTTTCGTTACTGCGGCGGCAATGCCTCTCTTCTGATCAAGAGTGAAGGTGTCGGGATGGGCGTAGATTCTTCAGAGAGGCATTGTAATTGGAAGTTGGCTGTTTGACGAGGGACAGCTTTATGCTCGAGTAGATAGGAGAAGTTCAGACGCTTTATATATTGTTTCGCAGGTTTCTTGAGCGAATAGACACCTAGCTGTGGTTCAGTCGCAGTACATACTGTTTCGACAAAAGCATGATCCTTGAACACGATTAGTCCGGGGTAAACTGGTAGAATGCCTTGCGGCTGATTAGTGATTGACTCCATCGCTCCAAGCCTCGCCCTCCGGTCTACGTACGCAAGGGTGAGGGGATGATGGTTCAGACAGTCGAATCATGCGAAACAGGATTATGCTAGTAGCCGAGTTTGGTGCTACTGGCATTGTTGTGAAGCTATGCGCTGTCTGCAGATCAAGAGTGGCAGGCGGAAGTTCTTCCGTTGCTCTATCGCCACATATTGCGATGATCATAAGTTATAGCATCATTTGAGGACTTTGTGGTGTTATCTAAGTAGGTTGTTAGATATACACATTCATATGCTTCGGCTTTGAGCCTTAGTCGAGCATATAGTCCGTCATTACGGAATGAGTGATTTTCAATATTGCATTTGCACGAACGCTGGAGCCTAAGTCTCTTGCTTTGTTGCTGCACGGTGTCTACTGGGTTCTGAGGACTTGATAGTCCTGGCTGAGAAAGGAGGGTCTACTCAGTTACCCCATTACATAACGGCTGAACATCTGTCTGCGATGACGTAAAATTCAAGGGTAGCATCAGCCTAGCGGCTACGCAAACTACGTGAAGTCCACACTCGCTTTGGACCTTACGGCCGTAAAACCTTACGCTAGGTATGATCTGCGTACTCCACATGTAACTAAGCCGTCTTCAGCGGTTGCTACTTGCTGCGACTATCTTGATGGGGAAGCCTGGAAATTGCCTAGTCCGAAGACGCGGTTCACTAAATAGGTCAGAAAATGCTACGACGCTCGAGTGAGAAGCAAACCTGGGTGGTAAAGTTGAGTAGGATGATTAGCGTTTGACTAGAGCATGTTTGTTCCTTTGGTAAGAGCTGTTGTCACGGCGGTAAGTTTGATAACACGCCTCTGTGCTAACCTTCGCGACAGATTTTGAAGCCAGGTGTTCTCCTACCATATCGTCTTTGTGTAACGTGTGGTGGTTCGGAGTTGAGATTGTATTACCTGTAAGATGCGACGTTATCCAACTAGAGAGAGCAATGAGATGGAACTTCGATGTTCCTGCACAGACCACCCCTTTAGCGCGTGCATCACGTGATCGCGCGGCGGTCGTGGGTCCGATCAATGACACGGGCATCTGAGCACATCACACAGCATGCAGCTTGCAGTATGAGTGATACCGATCGGATCGACGGTCTACTGGGCGATCTACAGCGATTGACTGAGGCAGGCCGTGATCGCATATTGGGTTTTCTGCCGCAAGAGGACCTCATTGCGCTTCTCAAGGTCGCTCTTCGAGAACGAGACCAGGATCGAGGTTGGTCCGACCACCACGATCCCAAACATAAACTAACATTCTCAGAAAACGTTGCCATTCAGACTCAGTTGAATCAAAGCCCTCATGCTGAGCCTACCGTACATGTTGCACGCGAAGAGCCTAGCAATGTGACCAATCGAGCACACACCGCGGTGACTCTGCGGAACAACAAACGACCCAGGACCGATAGTTCTCCGACCGAAGTCGTCGGGAATAACTCGAACTCAGTGGCAGTCAAGCAAGAGCATGAGACGATTGATCTTGTTAGTGACGACGAGTGGGAAAATTCCAACATTGTTGTCCAGCCAAATAATCCAATAAAACGAGAGGAGTCTCCACCAGTGCAACCTGGTAGCAGAGTTGGCAGTATCTCGGCCCCAATTATATCACCCAACCTTGAAAGGACACAAACCATCGAACCTCCAGAGACACAAACTAGCTCTGGGAGTAGCAGTCGTAACAGCCTGGCTACATCATCTCGTCAGTCCTCAGCAGTGCAAGATGGTATCGGGGGCAGTGGTTATGGCATGCTTCTACCATCTCATCCTGTTGGAGAAGGTTCGACACAAGCCCGTTTCGTCCATACTACTGCAGCGGACTACCATGGACATCTCAATCTACCTGTATGCCTTCTTATCCGGGGGGTTGATGGGAAACAGGTCTACAAGACCTTTATGGAACTACCAAACGACGTTCAACAGAACATTCACTCCCGGTTTGCAGAAGTATGGAGGTCACAGCCATGGATACTTGATAACTATGAGAAATTGTTGCAAAATCCCGAGCACTACATGACCATGCCTGCCTGTATCCGGTCCTTGATCGTTTCGAAAAATAGTCGTCTTAGTAGTAGGTCTCTTTATACTATAGGCGGCAGTCTTAAGGAGACAGCGGACGACCAGTGCATAACAGGTGGTTATCCTTGTGCACACTTTGTCAAATGGGCCGACGGTTCAATGAATATATGTTTCGTGCCCCTGCCCCCGGGGAGACGGGTGGACAAGGTCTGGACTGAGCTCAGCTATTGGATAGAGTAAGTACGCCGACCACAATGAACTGTACCTTGCTAACGAGCCAGTGTAAATAATCGGCGTTCTTCGACCCCTTTGCGGTGGCAAACCCACAAGACCAACGAGGATTTTGAGAGACAGGCAAAATAGCTGGGCAAGCAGAGAAGTTCTATACGCTGAACATTCAGAGGCTAAGGCAATGCCCAAAGTCTACTCGCGCGTGTGAGGTGGTAACCAGAAATTGTAAGAATAAAAGAAAACCTACTGGCCATCCAGCTTTGCCAGCCTGTGCCTACATGTAGTTTGAGAATAGCATCGTCCTGTGACGAAGTTTACAATCTCTAGAATTTTCACGTCGTTCTCGTAGGCAAGGTGAAGGGCCGTTAATTCACCGCTCCTTCGTGAAGGGTCCAATGCCAAGATCGCAACAAACGCGCTCAAAAGAAGAAAATCGGACAGAAGCTCTCCCTTCAACTTGATTTCTGCTACCAGTTACAATAAACTGGCACGCCGTGAGAGTGATCGATGACGGTCATCTGAAGACAGCATGAACGCCAACACTGACACCGATGGTCTCCTGAAGGCCTTGCGGAAACTGGACGAGACAGGTCGTGGCCTATTCGTTGAGTACCTGCCTACCGAAAAGGTCAAAGACGTCCTTCTTCTTCTCCTTCGCGAGAGAGACGCGATGCCAGGTAGGTTTCACGTTGCCACTGTTGGTGAACATACTTAAGCTTACTTCTCATCGCCCTACAAAACCAATTGCTCCCACATGTCTCCCAAGACACTAGCGAGAGCTCGGCGCAAGTCGTGGTAAAGAAAGAGCAAGACATCATCGATATCGCTAGCGAAATCGAGGAGGCAGAAGCCGAGACCAATGATCAGAGGGAGGTCGACGAGGCACCAAAGCCACTCGATATGTCAATGTACTTGCATGTTCTCGACAATTCAGGACAAGTTACGCTTAAAAACTTTGGTTACCTCAGCCTCTTTGTCCAAACCGAGCTAAAACGCCGCTTTGAAGGAACATGGGCAATGAACATAGCAAGGACACAGCGTTACGCAATGTTCACTTTGACACCGGAAAGGTACATGACCGAGCCTTATTGCATTCGGAATCTCGTCATCGGGACCACGCGACGTGAAAGACGACGATACATCCAAGGTGATGATGAGCTCAAAGAGAGGCCGGATTACGGTTGCATCGACGCTCGCAAACCCTGCGCCCACTTCATCAGGTACCAAGGTCGATGCGTCATACTTCTTGTACCTTTACCCGAAGCTGTTCGACGGAGTATGGACTGGAGAGAAATTGGTTATTGGGTGCTGTGAAGTACCGAATAGAAAGCTCTACATGTTACGGATTAGTCAGATCGGCGATTGGAACCTTCGTGGTGTGCTGGGTCGGCTAGGCAGTCAAAGACTATCGTGAAGCCATAGATGAGACCCATAGGACTCATTGTAGCTGAATAAAACAGCACAGGATCTACGAACTGAGACTGAGATGCCAGAGCACAAGGAGGAGAAACGAATATAAATATGTCGAGCAACCGAAACACACTTACAAATCTCCAAACTGCCCTGAGTATGGACCGTGTGTTGACTCCTTGAACGCCGGCGCTATGCAATATGACGAACTCTTGACTACTGCGATATCTGCTCGTTGTGCGAGTGCAGTAGCAATGTCAGAGTTAGAATGAGAACAATAAACACCCCTTATCAAACGGCATCCACAGCCATCCATTCGCCGCTCCATATGCCATCCGTCTTGCACCCCGGACAGCTCGCATGATCGCATCCAGTTGGCTTTGTGAAGTCGTACTCTTCCCAAGTAATCTCATCGCCCTCTTCGTCATTTGCCATGACGACATCCTCTTCTTTCTTGACATCAGCTTCCACGATAGGCATTGCAGCAGCAGCAGCAGCAGCAGGAACTTCTACGCTATCTACGACCTTCTTTGTATCCTCTCCAGTCTTGCCACTCACATCCTCGTAACCACCCTCCTTCCCACTAACAGCAACACCAACCTTCTTAAACCTGCCACCTGCAGCACCCGCAGCACCCGCAGCACCACCTCCACCGATCTTGGTAAACCGACTTCCAACACCAGGCTTCTTATTCGCATTCTCGACATCGATACTGCGCATCTCTAGGCCCTGCTTTGGCTTGCTGCTTTCGGTTTCGTTCGAAGCAGTGAGCTTCTTCATATCGGCGAGACGTTGGCGATGGTTGTGGTCGTAAGAGCGGAGGTGGTTTTCGTAGTCGAGTTGGCGCGGGTAGCCTTTGTCGCATATTGTACAGTTGAACAGGCGGACTGCCGCCGGTAGGGGGTTATTTCGCTACGCATTGTATCAATGGATGCACGAGGAAGAGTGAGTAGGATGAATACGGACTGGAGGCATGGCCGCGTCTATGTATGATGTGCTCCGGTCTTTTGAATGCGTTACTGACGCGCTACACCACCAGTGGTAGCGGTTTCTAAGCGAGTCGGTAGAATGTGGGGTTGCGGGGTTGTAAAGTCGCGTCGTTGTGGTGATAGAACATTTGGTGTTGCGGCTCAACTGCACGCGCCTCGGTCCAACAAAGCCCCACTTATTTCTCTCACCGAATCAACGTCATTCAATGTCTCAGCAACGTAGCGTTTCCCCAACCACTGCAATCTGCACCACCACGACGCAGATTACAAGATGGAGATCAATCCAGATCTACCGCCGGTAGAGGATGAAGAGATGGGCGTCATGGGCCTTACACAAGTCGACCCTTCGCCGGTCGAAGACACACCGATGGAGTTTAGAGAAAAAGGCTATTTCCCCGAACAGGAACGACCTGAGAAGGAAACAGAGGAGATGAGAGGGATTCGAAGGATGAACACATTGGGACTGCGATTGGGCGATCATGGAACAGCTTGGTGGCGTACGTATTCTCACTGGTACGAAGTTGAGGGGTGCAATGCTGACATTGCTCTGTAGTTCTCCGCATACAAAAGTACTCTTCCTACACCTTCACCGCCTTCGCCGCCCTCCACATAACGAACGTCTCCATAATACCGCTTGCCACACGCTCTGTCCTCGAATCGAATCGCTACCTCCTGCTCACACGACCATACTACCAATCTGCTCTTACCGAACCCCTCCTCGTTGGTCTTCCCCTCGTTGCACACGTCACATCTGGAATCGCACTACGGCTATGGAGAAGGAGACAGGCTCTGAAGAAATACGGTGCTGAGACACGAACCGACAAGCGCACAATTCCATGGCCACAACTGAGTGGGACGAGTGCGTTGGGCTACGCTTTGGTACCTTTTGCTAGCTTCCATGTCTGGACTACTCGTATTCTGCCGCTTTACGCACACGGAGACTCGTCCTTGATCAACCTCCAATACATCTCTCACGGCTTCGCACTACACCCAGCTGTTTCGTTTACTGGTTTCACAGCACTCGTAGGAATTGGCGTGTGGCATTTCGTCTGGGGCGCGGCCAAATGGTTGGGCTGGGCACCAAGCCAAGTTAAGATGACAGAAGAAGACCGGGCGTTGGTCAGGAAGAGGAGATGGTATACCATCAACGGAATTAGTGCGGCTCTCACGGCATTGTGGCTAGCGGGCGGCTTGGGTGTTGTTGGAAGAGACGGTAAGATGGTGGGCTGGGTAGGCAAGGAATACGACGAACTATACAAGTATCTTCCTATCGTTGGGAAATGGGTGGGACAATAGAAGGAAAGTAGCATGCGAGTTTTGCATTGTAGTATACCCTTGATAGCGCATCGACAAAGTCTACAATTTCTCGCCAACACACTTGACACTGCCCTCTTAGTAGTCGATGTAGACCCTTCCCTCAAGCGGTTGCAGCACAGATTCCGTCGCCTTCCCGTATGAGCTCACCAGCAGCCTCAAGCCCTCGACATCGTACTCCATCCGCTGTTCCTTCGTCGTAAAGTTGAGCACCACAAGCGCTGTCTTCTCCTCGAACCTCTTCCTGTACACAAACATCTCCGTCCCCTCTGGATCCACCAATTCGAACGACCCATATACAAAGATATCCTTGTGTGCCTTCCTCAATCTGAGTGCGCGCTTGTAGAACTAAAGCACACTATCCACGTCCTTTTCTTGCGCTGCAGCATTGATCGCAGGATACTCATCATGCACCCTCATCCACGGCTCACCTGTCGAAAACCCACTATTTACGCTTTCGTCCCACTGAAAAGGTAATCTCGCATGATCCCTGGCCATGAGCTGCAACCCGCGCTTAATCCTCTCTTTACGCGTAGGATCCGTACCGTCATCTGCTAACCTCACGGCTTCAGCCCAGTAGTTCTGACTTTCAACATCCTTGTACTCTTCGCTCACATCCCAAGAAGCCGGAGCGTTTATCATGCCGATTTCTTGACCTTGATAGAGGAACAGTGACCCAGTCTGACCAATCAACCACAAACCAAGTAGCTTGCCGCTCTTCTCCCGCCATTCTGGAGCGTCGTTGGCGAAACGCGATATACTCCGGCCATTGTCATGGTTCTCGTTGAAGACGGTCGTCCATGCGTCAGTTCCCTCGATGAAGCACTGCCACTTCTCTACTATGCGCTTCATATCTGGTAATTCCCACTTGGCAAAATCGTACTTGTCGTTGCAGCCTGGTGGGCCTTGGCCTAGATGTGTAATGTCAAACTGGAAAACCATATCTAGCTCTTTTTGCACTGCGCTGACGTACGGGACGACTGACTCAGGGTCTGGACACATGGAAAGTTCGCCTACTGTTACGACAGGCTGGTCGTCGTAGGTCCTGTAATGGGAAAGTACGTCGCGGTTCATCTCCTTGATGAACTCGTGAATCCGGGGTCCATTGCACCACATTTGGGCGGCGGGTTGGATGTCACTGGTAGGATCCGTGACGGGCGCATCGGCGAAGGGAAGGACTTTGGAGTACTTGTTCACTGTGTCTACTCGGAAACCGTCGATGCCTTTATCGAGCCAGAAGCGCATTGCCGAGTCGTATATTGCTTTCCTACAGTCTTCGTTTTCCCAATTCAGGTCTGGTTGGGATCTGTCATAGAGGTGAAGATAGTATTCTTCTGTGTGCTCATCCCAAGTCCAGGTTCCGCCGGCGAAGTATGAACGGTAGTTGGTAGGCGGCATACGATTTCCTTGCTCATCGTACCGCGCAGGCTGCCAGAAATACCAGTCTCTTTTTGGATTGTCCTTTGAACTTCGACTTTCCTTGAACCAGGCGTGCTGATCGCTAGTATGATTCACAACAAGGTCGAGAATAATCTTCATATGATTTTCATGGCAAGCTTTGATGAGCTTCTCGACATCTTGCACTGTGCCGTATGGTGCATATACGCCTTCATAATCAGAAACATCGTAGCCCTAACATTGTGGTGTGTGAGTTAGTACAGGCTTTATATGTATCTCATACACCAGAGTTCTTACCATGTCAATCTGAGGGGAGTCAAACATGGGCGACAGCCACACTACATCGACACCAAGAGATGCGATATAGTTGATATTTTCGAGTATACCAGGAATATCTCCCCAACCATCCCCATTGCTGTCCTTGAATGACGCGGGATAGATCTGGTAGAATGTTGCTTCTTTCCACCAAACCCGTTTGTGATATGAAAGATCTACGTGTGGTGACATGTTAGTATGATAGAAGAGAGCTCGCTATCCGTGCTAAGCTTAGAATGACTTTGAGCCAGAAAGGTATGAAACGAGGAGGAAATGCGATTTGATCTGTTCAGTCGACTTCGCACGAACTGATCGATGATAACGGAGTAGTCGTAGCAATATGGTGGCAGCTCCAAGCATTGGTTAGCTGGAGGAGAGAGGCGGAAGGTTGCAAGCTCGTCGGATCTGTTATCCCAACTGCTTCCCGACCCTCTAATAGTCCCATCCACGTACTTCATCGTTACAATACCTCTGATTCGTGGTTATAAGGATCGCTTGTAAATGGTTGGCATGCCCGCCCGAGTCGTGCGGGCCCCGCAGTGCAGCATCCGTGTTGCTCCCGCGTTGCCTCCGCCTTGGCTCCGTGAAAACCCCAATGCTTTGCCGCACAAATCCAGGACCTCCGTGTTACCTCCGATCATTTTGCAGCGAAAAGACTCGTGGACACAATTCGAGTGGCGTTTTCTTGTGCCGTTGGAGTAATCTAGAGCGTAATGTGAGCGGTTTTACTGCCGGACCTGGGGCACCATGGGGGTCCAAGTTGCTGGGCTCTCGCTAACCCGCATCAAAGACGACCCTAGTCTGACTATGATCACCTGTGCTCGTAGATGGTTATAAACCCAGCATATTTCCCCAGTGGTATTGCATCAACTCCAGCCTCTCTCTTACGGCACCTGCCACTCAACTCGACGATGGCAGAAAAGAACCTTCAACAACCTATGGCAACACAGCTCGTGGCACCTAACGAGGAGGCGCAACATGCTGCTGATGATGAGAAATCCATGACTCTCATCCAAGCGATCAAGCTTTATCCAAAAGCGGTCGGCTGGTCGGTCGTCCTCTCGAGTGCTCTGATCATGGAAGGGTATGATCTTGCGTTGCTAGGGAGTTTGTACGGCAGTCCTCAGTTCAATCGCAAGTACGGAGTGTTCAACGCTGCTACTGGCAAGTACAGTGTTCAGGCGAGTTGGCAAAGTGCTCTGTAAGTCTCACATGATCCCAACTTCGAGTTGCAGCACACTTTCTGACTGCATCAGATCGAACGGAGCACGAGCCGGTGAAGTGATCGGCTTGTTCATCAATGGATTCGTCAGTGAGCGTTATGGTTATCGGAAGACCATGATTGGTGCTCTGATGTCGATGACTGCCTTCATTTTCATTCTTTTCTTTGCACCCAACGTTCAAACACTGGTCATTGGCGAGGTCTTCTGCGGGATACCCTGGGGCATGTTCCAGACTCTCACAACGCAGTACGCATCGGAAGTCGCGCCTGTACGCCTGAGACCGATTCTGACCACATTCGTCAACATGTAAGCGTGGTCGACTGTTCCTTCCAAAGTCGGTTGCTAACTCATCAAGGTGCTGGGTAATGGGACAGTTCATCGCTGCGGGTGTAAATCGCGGCTGCGTTCAACGTCCGGACCAATGGGCTTATCGTATTCCTTTCGCTATACAGTGGGTCTGGCCCATACCAATCATGGTCGGTGTCTTCCTCGCACCTGAGAGTCCTTGGTGGCATGTTCGAAAAGGGGACAAGGCAGGTGCTAAAGCTGCATTGCTTCGTCTAACTTCGCCGGACAAGGACCCAAACTTCAACGCCGATGAAACAATCGCCATGATTGAACATACCAATGAAATGGAAAAGAACATGTCTGAAGGAACACGATGGACGGACTTGTTTAAGGGGACAGATCTCCGACGGACCGAGATCGTATGCTTTACCTGGATCGCTCAAACGATTTGCGGGACCAATATTATGGGCTACTTGTCAGTAGATGGACTTGGGATTAGCGAGATTTCTGGCTAACACCGAGTAGCGCGTATTTCATGCAGAAGGCGGGTCTCCCAACGGTGCAATCGTTCAACATGTCGATGATCTCGCTGGCCCTTGGCCTAATCGGTACCGCTGGCTCTTGGTGGTTGATGCAGAAGTTCGGCCGGCGAACGATCCACTTCTCGGGTGGCTGCACACTGTTTGTCATCCTGATCATCGTCGGATCATGCTCTTTCGCTGGCACGCAAGCGTCCAATTGGGCCATTGGAGCGGTTCTGATTCTTTTCGTCTTCGTGTATGACTTCACGATCGGTCCGGTAACCTACTCAATTGTTTCGGAGATGTCATCCACGAGATTGAAAGCGAAGACCATCGTTCTCGCCCGCGCACTTTACAACATCTCGAACATTGTCGTCAACGTTTTGACGAATTATCAGCTCGGCGATGCCAATTGGGCTTGGGGTGCGAAAACGGCATTCTTCTGGGCTGGTACCTGTGGTTGCGTTGTGGTATGGGTCTATTTTAGACTGCCAGAACCGAAAGGCCGGACGTACGGTGAGCTCGACATGTTGTTTGAGCAGCGAGTAAGTGCCAGGAAGTTTGCTAGCACTCAAGTTGATCCGTACGGGCATGCACGCGTTGCTGATGAGAAGGGTGCTGCGAACCCGGAATGGAAGGAGTGAAGAAGGGTCATAGACACGAGTTGTAGGGTGCCGTTCCTTGCCATATCGAGAAATCGAATAATTTCCAATCGTCTAGCGCAGTCTTCTTGAAGTCCCTCCTTCACTCAACACGTACCAGACAGAAGGTATGCGCTTGTTGATGTGACGTAATCTACCTCGGCTATCACACGACGCGTCTGACCAGCCGCTCAACCCACCCGCCTGTTCTCCTAATTTTGTTAAACAGCGCGTAGACAAACGAACTTGATGCAAAATATCCCCGTCAAAGCCCGAAAAGTCATTCCGAAGGCTTGTGACGCGTGCCGCCGCCGCAAGACCAAATGTAACGGCTCGCAACCTTGCGCAGGATGCCTATCAGCAAACCTAGCATGTACATTCGATGCGCCACGAGGCCAAGGAGGCAACAGGGGTCCAAGAGCTACCGTACTCAACGAGTTGAGGTCAATCTCGCAGAACAACATCGAAGATGCGCAGGATGCTTCATCGTCGTCAGCTATTACGGCCACAGCAACGCCTGTAGAATTTACGCAAAGCGTTTTCGGAGAGTTCATCGGCGTCTACGAGAACCGTATATATAGACTGGTATCTCTTCTACCTGTCGATGTGTTGCGAGATGAAGCTGCAAGAATGCAGGTTTCGCCAATATCTTGTCAGCTCATATTTGCCTTCTGTGCATACATCGCGAATTTTGGCGATACCGACGATGCCAGCTGGGGGCCTACTCAGTCTTCACTAGTGAACCCGAAAACTTACTACTTAGATCATGCTTTGCTTTCTCTGGACCGAGCCAGGGTCACACAGCTTGACCCTCGATCTATTTACATATCCTTCTTCTTATACGGGGCTTACGCTGGCCAAGGAAACTACCGTCAAGCATGGTTCTATCTGAGAGAAGCAACGACCCTATTCATGATGTTGAAAGATGAGGATCAAGACTGGTTTGACAGGAAAATACGGAAACAATTATTCTGGATTTTAGTAGTCTCCGAGAGGTAGGTTGGACAGATTGTAGAGTTCACGCATGGCGCTTACTATACTCCAGAGCACATGGTGTCCGTAGAAATCGGCCGATTACTCTACCAGTCACGCCCTCGACCTACCCACTCGACGATCCACTCGACGCATATGAAGAGCTCGGATTACGCTACCTCACATCAATCTTTCGGCCCCTTAGTGATATCTTCTTCGCAGTGTGGAATGGATCTACTGAAGATTGTAGTAAAGAGTGGTTGCTGAAACTCGAACGCGACGTTCGTACTGCGTTGCCTGTGGTACTCGAGATCTCGAATGAAGAGACCGCAAATATCCGTATATCGCAATTCTGGTTACAGATCAAATTGTGGGAACTTTTTCCTCGCTTTGGTTATCTCTCTACGGATTCTGTTCATGACTGCCTGACGTTTAGATACCCTATCCTGGTGGCCAGAGACTTGACCATCCTTTCAATGAAGCTGCCTATCCAGAGTCTACAGATTCACGGGGTCGGCATGGTGCGTTGTTCCTGTCCAAGTTCGCGCTGCTGCTAACATAGCTAGACTGAAAAAATATTCGACATTGCCTGCGCCCTAGCAGATGTTCTACCTTTTGTGTCCTTTCCGGTGTCGCAATTGGAACTTAGCCCCTCTGATTACTTGACGCAGTTGATGCTGCTCTTAGCAAAGCTACCAGGCGGCTCCTCGAAGTTCATACCTCTGCTGCTGGCCAAGGTCAACGAATTACTTCCTGACTTGATGAGGCACATGTGTGAAGTGATTCAAATGCCCATCCATACGATCAACGATCCTATGAGCCCAGGCACGCGATTCGTATATGAAGAGGAGGTTGGTAGAGGTCTTCACGCAGATTTGAGGAGAATGGCATAGCGAGAGGAAAGAACATGCATTCGACAACTGCTATTAGATCGAACCGGACTGAGTCTCATAAACGTAACTGATCGTGAAAACTGAGACCAAACCTCAAACTAGTACCAATCCCAGAGTTTTACCGAACAAATACCCAAACGATCGAGCTACCCCAGCGACCAGCGCTAAAACAGCTCGCCGCCGACACCACAATCCCACCAGCATGGCGACCAGCGCTCATGCGAATCTCGGTCTCAGCGCACGCCGGCGCGAGATTGCACTCTCGATGTCGCCATCGATCACCGTCTCATACCCTCCACCAAGACCGCAGACGAAGATGAGCTCGCTGCTCATGAGATTGTATCTCGTGTCCCTCTTGGACACCACTGTGGCCTCCGGTTGCTTGTACGACCACGGCGGCCGCTCGCCATGCTTCTCAATGTAGGTGAAAGCCTTCTCCAGCTCCGTCTCCTTGTTGATGTTGGCATAAAGCCAGTAGGCAAGCGGAATGACGATCGGGAGGGAGATCGCCACGAACGTCCAGAAGAAAACAGCGTGGAGGAACTGCCATGCGAGATCAATCTCGTAAGCCTTGCGGCGGCGGAAGGTTTCGTGCCAGTCAGTGAAGCCCGACCCAGGCACATCTGGATCGCAGCGGTCTCGCTCGAAGAAGAGGTCCAGGAGGCGACCGAAGGTGTTTTGGTAGAAAGGGTCGTTTAGGCCCGCCAGCAGGCAAAACGACACCAGAATGTAGGTGTTGAAGGCTTTTCGGTACCTGGTCGGCAGCGCGAGGCGATGTATGAGGACATGGCCTAGGGCCCAAGAGAAAAGGGTGCCAATTGCGATGCGTAGCTCATCTGAGCTCGCGGCGAAGATGGCTATGAGCACCAGGCTCAGTAAGACGCGCAGCTTGTTCAGCGTTGACAGCATTGTTGCTGTTGCTGCGGTGATGGTGGAAGGGACAGGAGAAGGGAATTGTGCCGGTGTCGCTGGTGTTGGTGCTGTGAAGCGGTTCTTTGATGTTGAGCAGATGTTTGTGGTGTCTGCTAGAGAGTAAAAGCTGGAGGGGTATGAGCTGTTGAAGTATCATGACCTCCAGTGCGAAAATGGGATAGTAATAATAGCTGGTATTATGACAATAAGGTACGTATCGATCTTCACCCTCTGTCTACAATGAGAACTAAAAATAGAACGCAGGCACATGTCTTCTCTTCACCTCGAACGCCAACCAAAACTCGAATGATAAGAAGTTGATGCAAAACCAAGACGGGGGTTTTGCGGCTCTTTCACCTTCACCTGCACTATGTATACGCCAGGTTGGGTGTCCGCGACGTTCGCATACAGGATGCCCATTGGAGTTACTCCCAGCAGCTGTTGTCGTAGTCCCGGGTCGTTGTTCCGAACAGTATGTAGGCTCCTGGTGTGAGTGCGGCTGAAGGTGTAGTCGTACATAGTGTTATGATCGACAAATACGCACAGAGAAAATTCGTCGAGGACACGTGTGGCATGTTTAACCGATTTGGGGTGTTTCCTGCACACTCCGACCGTTGCCTGTGTCCATAAGAAACACTAGAAGGATGAAAAAGGTGTAAATGCTGTCAGTGCTGTATTGGAGTCGGAATCGACGGTTCGAGAACCAGTCCCGTGGTCAATCTGATGTCCCAATCCGCCCTTCACGATCCCCGAAAATAGTCACTGTACCTGTTCTTCGGCGTCTGACTCAAAACCGACAAACGTTTACTTGCCTCAGCAAGTGGATCATACCGCTCAACCAGCATCTTGTGCTGATTCGCCCAGTCTCTAAACTCTTTGTCTATCTCCTCGTCGACTTCTTGGGCGTCCCTATCTCCAGATGCCCTAGGACTATTACAATCCCCCACCTCACTGTCACCTCCAACAACCTCGCTTGTCCGTCTTGTAAAGGTCTGTTGCGGTTCTGCACCATCACGCCAGTGACTTGGAAGCGGGCTTCTCCTTTCGTCATCGATATCCATATCATCAATTGATCTGGTGGGCTGCGGCTCATCAACCACCGCAGCACTATCAACCCAGGCTTTCGTAGCCGCAGTGTTACGCGTCTTCCAGTTTCTGGGAAGAGTGCACGCCCAGGCTGATCGGATGCCCCCGCTCTTGTACGCTTGCAAAGCTTTGATGGTGGGTTTGCGGCGGATGGTACTGCTTACTCGCTCAAGCCAGGTTTGGCTTGTAGCGTCATCGACCTCTGAGGTTGATGTCGGTCGCTGGCCGGCGCCCGATGCTGAATCAGAGGGTCGTAGCTGTTCTGATGACCTTGAGGTGGTAAATACGCTTTGCTGGCCGGCAGTTGGTACCAAATTAGTGGGTTGAAGTCGTGGTGATGGACTCGGTGTGGCGAATGGGTTGCGAAACACCTCTTCTCCATCGTCTATCTCCATTGATTGAAGCGATCGCTCTAGTCTCGCATTTGTCTCTCCTTCTGTTGCTGGGGTTGCATACTCTGGTTCTTCACCAGTTTGTTCGAGCAGATCGTATCTTGTCAAGCAAGTATTCACACCTCGTTGACGGCGAATCGAGAAAAACCTCGTCGAAATTGATGCCATTGTTGGTTTATTCTGTGTTTGCTCGGTATCACGTTCGAGTTGGGAATTTTTGAGTGAGGTCCGGCGGGCTGCCAGTCTTTTGCGTTTGCGCTCATCACGACGCTTACGGATCTGTTCTTGCTGTTAGTATCAAGTGTTCATGATCAGCGGTGACAAAGCATGCATCGGTGGTAAACTTGCATGACATGCTTCATGCCTTGGCTCACTAATCGCGGTGAGGACAATAGAGAGGCTGAACTTACCCAATCCATGCTGACGGTCTCCTGCGAAGCTTTTGTGCCGTTTCTACAGTCACAGGTTCAGAGTGGAGTCAGAAGGTAAAAAGTGGGAAATACTCAGGGAAATATCGGCAGCATGATGGAGGGAGGCACTTTGACTGTGCATGCGAAGTTTGGTACCGTGTGTGGGGAAGCCGTCTACCAGAGGTAGAAGTTGACCAAGGGTTCATGGAGATGTCATTACGCCCACCTCGTCAGGGTATAAGCATCTTCGAGATGTATTTGTTACATTTTTATTACCCGTGCATCCGCGCTATTCTAATTACCGTTGACATGCCAGAGGAATATGCCTTAGTCGAAACAGTCAATGCGCACTTTGCATGCACAGTGTTGAATCGAATTGTAATACATCGCTGGCTTCTTGAGCCACCCTTGTTGAGCTGATCTACAAAGACCCAGGCTTGTGACTACTTGCCAGTTCTCTGAGAAACGATCTTCAATCCTGTTTCCGCTGCTAGTAGTGCTCCTTCTTTGAGGAAACTTCCTCGGCCCACCTATATAATGTCTGCTCCGTCGTCTCACAGCCGACATCAATCCCTGCGCTAGAGGCCTGGAGCTCAAGACTGCTCAGGTGCTCTATGTATGCCTTCTCCTCTCGCATATATCCCAACCATGCCAACCCCACACCTTCTCTAGATCTTATCTCAATACGTTCAATCTCCACTGAACTGATCAGGACGGATTTTTTTATACAAGCCAGTCCACTGTTGCAATCATCCGAAATGTGTTTGCGAATCGACGCGGTGGCTGGAGAGTACAACAAGCCTTCCCCGTAGCGTTGCCTTTTATCGGTGTCTACCGCGTCGGCTACGAAAAGTTGATATATCTCACTCCATACCTTCACATCCGCTTCGCGTTGCTCGGAAGCTTTCTTTCGAGCTTCCCCAAGTGCCGAGACGGTTAGCTTATAGGCAGCCTCGCAATCGTCCCTAGCGTTCTTTATCATGGTTCTGAGAAACTCTTTTGGATCCGGTGACGGGGGCTCGGTTTTGGTGGTAGTAGTAAACTCGCCCTATAAGCCCCAGTCAGTTTACATCACAACTTCAACTAACAGTCCTCATACAAGCCTCTGCTTCTCTGTCCGCTCACTGAATTCATCACTTTGGCTCAAGTGCTCGTCGATAAGTCTGTCGACGATAGTGTTGAACTTTTCCTTGGTATCCTTAAGCATGCTCAGTCTGACAGCGTTTCGTTGCTTTAGACCTTCTGCGATCTCGATTGGTGTCATGGTGGGCTTGCGCAGTACTCGTTGATGGTTTCGCGATGGCGTTCAAGGTGGGTGCAATGGTTGTATTGTTAAGGTCAGAGTCAGAAACTTTTAGGAGAAGGACGAGATCGACTAGCGCAGAAACCAGCAGGTCATAAGTGAAGGTGAAGGTGAACACAAACGCATGAACAAGAGCAATCTCCACACTCTGCATACGAAGAACTGACATGACTCTTTGCGTGTTATGTTCTGTTATAAGTGTCCATCAGAGCATGAAAGTTCTGGCCCTACTCCGAGTCCGAATCTGACGAGATTAGATCTCATCAACGGTTCGCGAAATGGCGCTTCGCCAGGCTCAGAAGAGAGTTGTAGAACTTGATCTGCTTGACAAGAAGCTCCTTAGAGTCCCAATGGCGCTTGTTTACCTTCTCCTCACACCTGAAGTCAAGGTTCTCAAGCGCCTGCAGTTCCTTCTTGACGCTGACAATTTCCTCGCGACACAGATCATATGTCTCTTGCCAGAGGCCCTGATTATCATGCTCCCAAAGATGACCGACGCCAACGTGAATCTTCTTGATACGTGCCTGTTCGTGGACTAGGTCATCGAGGGCTGTTTCCTTGGAGAGCTTCGTGTCCTGTCTCCCTTTGGCTGCTGCTTCGTCCGCTGAATCGCGGTGATGGACTAGTTCGGAAAGGACCAGCTCGCCGTATTTGATAAACTTTCGCATGTCCGGTATTGAAGCACCGTCCTGGATTCGATCGATTATTCTATTTACCTGCCTCGTGATTAGAGTAGTTCGAGGTTGAATTTGGCTGTCCTTACTCTAAAGAGCTCCTCTTGTATACGACCGTAGTTGAAGCAGTCCTCCTCAACGACACTGACGATTGGCACTGTAGATTCCTGGCCCTTGTTTGCGTTGGCAGTGTTGCTTTGCCTCGACCGAGTGGATGAAGGACCTTGAACTTGAGTTGACGATTGAACGCCGATTACCGGTTTGCGAAAGACATACTCGTCGAAACCCGTGTCAAGGTCGATACCTGACGACTCTGCAACATTGCGGAGGCATTCAATCTGTGTGCTGAGTGTGACGGAGTCTCTTTTGAAAGTGTCCTCGGCCTTCTCAACTTGGCTGGCTAGCTTTGCCCGAATGTTCGCTTTCTCTGTTTTGATAGCCCCGAATGACTCCGCAATGAGAATACCCTCCTTGGCATCTTCGTCAACCAATGCGTTGTGAGCTGGAGTAATAACTTGATTCGTAGGCAAGCGAACGTGGATTTCCTTCCTTTTGTCCAAGATGAGGTCTTGCGCCTTGATGCGCTCGTGCCACTCGTTCATCAAATCAATCTCGGCGTGGAAAGATCGGTTTGCATTTTGGATATCCTGTTTCAACTTGGCACTGTCGATTTCCATAGCTTGCTTGCAACGATCAATGCCGTCTTTGATTGTCTTTGTGAGCTGTACTTTGTCTTCTAGCGCAATCATTCCGATAGACTCCGCGATTTCCTAGCGTTCGTATATTAGTCTCCACTCTTGACAGTTCCAGCCTAACGTACAGCATCTGCCTGTGCTTCAGATTCGCTCGATACATCATTTTGATCGTGATGTTGTTGTTGTTGGAGGTCGTTCGTAGCTCGGTCATGATCAAGATGTTCATTTTCGAATTCAGCGTTCTGCATCTTGCTCCATTCTTCCCAGTCTTCTTCGGATGATTCCCTATCCCGGTCACTATCGTAGGGCTCGAAGCCCAAATAATAGCCCTGCTCGGGGTAAAGCGCATACTGGAAAAGAGCCCACTCCTCGACGCTGTCGAATGGCCAGCCAGCGGGAGTCCCGTCAATAGACATCGTGGGTTCTTTTCGCGAAGATGTACAATGCCGTGTTGTTGTTGTCGTCCGTAAAACAACTTCAAAGGAGTGTGATGTCAGACAAAGGTTTGGGTCAGGTAGCAGCAACCGTTATCGTCAGATACGAATTCACCGATGAAGGTGAAGATGGAAGCCAGCTGCCTCATCGTTGCCGATCTACCCGACGCGGAGCCGGCGATCTTCTCCCTGTACCCTTTCCAGCAATTGTGAGGCGACACGGCATGTGTTGCTCATCTCGAATGAAGTACCATGCTATGTGCCAATTTGTTCTCATTCGAGCGAGCACGTCCTGTAAAGAAAGGAAGAAACTGACTGAGAGGACAAAGATGAAATGAATGTATAAAGAAGCGTTGTTTACAAACCTCCAGTTATGGAATGAGTGAGGTCCACGTGTTGGTCGATACAAAATATTGGTAAGATGCTGATAATCTAAGCCTCAGAAACAGCATGTGATAGTGAGACTAAACAAAAGAGATATGTCTCTACCTCTTCTGAAATCACTATAGTCCGCAAGTGTCAGCCCTTTTCTCGTGCACTCACCCTGGTTATCAATATTGAATCGTTAGATGGAGTTGCAATAGAATACTTGTACATGCAATCGAAAATGCCGTCTACCTCAGCCGAAAAAGTAGGTTCAATCGTCTGATCATACAAATCCAGTTCAGTTACCAAACCCAAATCCTCGTGTCTAGCCCTACGCCTTGCATACGCAATGTACCGATCAAGCACAAAACGCTCAAAGCCACTACGCCATTCTCTTATATTCCTTCCTCAACCTTATACCCTGAGGAGCTTAGCAGCGTAGTCTACGATCAAGCTCTCGGTAGGGAAGCTCATCT
>Ga0265797_10002512_pt1 | contig 30724 bp, 26 predicted proteins | sample P2T30metagenome_FD_192433 | JGI IMG/M metagenome (GOLD analysis project Ga0265797, IMG submission 192433) | Plant litter microbial communities from East Loma Ridge, Irvine, California - P2 T30 | ecosystem: Environmental > Terrestrial > Plant litter > Unclassified | place: USA: California... | reverse complement strand
ATCGTAAAGACGCCGACAAAGCCCTTCTTGCGACGTTGTGAGGGGGATGAAAGAGATGTGGTTTTTTGCGTACTTTGAGGCTTGAGAGTGTGCTTGCCCTCGACCTGTGGGTGGTGTCGTGGTTAGCTTTGCGCGTGTTGTCTGTGGGTGTGTATTATGCGATCGAGACGTACGGAGCCGCTGGTGACACCGTCAAAGCCCTGCTTGCCCTTGACGGTCACGTTAGTGCCGTTGGGAGCCTTGAGCTTGACATCAAGGGTGGCTGTATCCGCGCATCAGTATGCCGTGTCCATGTTCATTCTCTTTCTCGTTCGTCTCGTGATCGCTAACCCTGGGAGGTGTGGTAGAAGTCCTTGTTGATAAGCTAGCAAGCGTGTCAGTCGCGCGATCAATAGAAAAAGCGGTGCGATGCGATGCGCAAAGGCACGCATCAATGGGCGTCTGGTACGCACGTCGTTGGCGGCCTTGCTGAGGTCACCGAAGGCCGGGACGGGAAGGGCGAAGGCGCGGTTGACGTCCTTGGTCAACTTCTCGGTGGTGCCGTAAGGCTTGGGGATGTCGGAGGAGAGAGGGGAAGACATGTTGAGTTTGTTGTATTGGGGTTGAGGATGAGTCTGTATGTGGAGAAGAACGAATTAACTTGGGTATGAGGGTGCTAAAGGAGTCTGTAGCAAAACACAGAGCACGGCTCGGGGAAAGGCGAAGGAAGCTCTGGCACTCCCGGCCTTTTCCGTAAGACGCCCAAGCGTAACACGCTGTCAAGCGATTGGCTGGTAAAGGTGAAACACCTCGTGAAGAGTCGAAGGAGGATGATTGTCGGCAGTTGTGTCTGCTTGCTGCGTCCTGACTCTTGGAGCGAAAAGTATCTCTTCGTGGTATAACAGCACACTTCACTTACCTCGCCACTTCGCCCAGGCATGGGAGATGTTGTCGCGAGATCTACCGGCGCTTCGTTGCGCAACGGCGGGTTCTCATGGTATAGCATCGTCGACATGGCCATTTGGGTCTTGCTGATGTGGCTTTTCGATTCTTCGATGTCAATTGCGATTCCGTTGTCGATGGATTGGTGGCGATTTATTTAATCATGTCATGTCACGAGAGAAATACCGTACGTTACTGTAGACTATACATATCAACAAACGGCGATCCAGATGTTGCACAAAGCAATGCAGGTGCGACATCACATGTTATTTGCCGCCAGTCAGGCACGGCTGCAGCTTGCATACATACAGTACATAGAACATGTAAGGTATGGTCTTTGTTTCACATGCAATCTGCCGATCACCGACCGTCCTTCATATTTGACACGCTGACCAAGGTACCACACTAGCATCCTCAATAATAATGTCCAGTCCCGTTCATTCCACCCCTCGTAGAAAGACTAGGCGGTAGATCCTCCATCTTAGTTCCCCAGGAAGCACTCTCATTCCGCCCCAGAGTCAACTCCAACACCCCACCATCCCTGAAGAAGTCATGTCCGATCCAGTTCCTAGTATAAACCTTACCATCCAGCGTTGCGCTCTGGATGTAAATCGCCTGATACTCCGGATCAAACCCAACGTTCCTAATCGTCGCCGTCTTCCCTGTAGCCTTGTTTCTGATACTGACCTCTTCGAAGAAAGGCGGTGTGATGAAGTACACGTCCTGGCCCGCATTGGGGAAGATTCCCATCATGGTGAGAGCCGCAAACGAGCCCATGGCGCCGCTGTCGTCGTTGCCCGGAATGCCATTTACGCTCGCGTTGAATTGCGAGGGGATGTAGAAGTGGGCTCGCTCCGCACTCTTGGCCGGTCTCCCAGCATAATGATACAGGAAAACATCGAGGAAACCCTGCTCGTCGCCGATGTACAGCAAGCCTGATTCGTGGAAGTAGTCGAGGCGTTTGACGAAAGTGGCCGGCCCGCCAAGCGTCGTGATCAGGCTGGCCATGTCTTGCGGCACGTAGAAGGTGTATAGCCAGGAGCTGCCTTCGTACGTCTCGTGGCCGTCTGGGTTGAGGTAGCAGGAGGTGAAGTTCAGCAGCGGCGAGCAGAAGATGGGGTCTTGGAAGCCCCAGGTGCCGTTGAGATATTTCGGTTGCAGGAAGCCGACGAAGCCTGTGTCGGTTTCGTTGGCAAGGCCTGGGTTCATTGCGCTTGTCTGGTCTTCTTTGTACATGTTGCTAGGGACCATCAGCGCTGCACCTCAGAGCGATCAAATCACCTGGGAATGGTTATACTCACCGCCAGTACTCTGCTCTCTGCACGTATTTCTCATACTCGCCTTGCTTCCCCAACCCTCTCGCCATCTCCGCCACGCAAAAGTCATCATACGCATACTCAACCGTCCGACTGATACTCCTCGTAAACGGCCCCACACCATAAGGATCATAATCATCTGTCGGGATGAAATTCAACTCTTTCCAACTCTTCAGCCCGCCTCTCCCCTCAACCGCCCAATTCCCAGGCTCAACCTCAGCATCCTTAAGCAGAGCCTCGAACCCAGTCTCCCAATCAATCCCGTCAGTAAGACCCTTCAAATACGAATCCGTCAGAACGACATCCGCGTTCGAGCCTCCCTGCGTGAAGCCCTTGCACAGACTCATGCGGCAGTCCGGCAGCCAGCCTTCTTGCCTGTAAATTTCGATCAAGCTCCTGATCATGCGCGCCTGGCTGATGGGATCGACGAGGGTGATAAGGGAGTGGATGCTGCGGAATGAGTCCCAGATGCAGTAGTAAGAGTCGTAGTACGGCTCGTCACTCTCCCACAAAGGATTCTCGCCTGTGTAGTCCTGGGGCGAGAGGGCTGCTCGGTAGAGGCCGGACCAGAAGACAGTCTGCAGACTTTCGTTGACTCCGCCAAGCTTCACTGATACAACGCCGAGGTTGTCGGCCCAAGCCTGTCGTGCTGCTGTGTGCACGGCGTGGAAGTCGAAGTTCGGGATTTCGCGCTCGGCATTCGAGCAAGCCTGGTCGACAGTAATGAAGCTTACTCCGACGCGGGCGATGATCTCGGTAGAAGCGTGGAAGCGCGTCCAGGCTCCGGCAGGGAGGATCTGTGGCGAGTTGTTAATGCCGTCTTGCACTACGGTGACGTTCTTCGGCTGGCTGCCAGCGCGGTTGTTCATGAAGACGCCCGTGTCGCGAATCTCACCACCGGAGAAGTCGGCACAGAAGTGGAGGGTGTAAGATCCAATGCCGAAGCTTGGGCTAAAGGTGCCTGTTCCAAAGATGCGGCCGGTGTCTCCGTCCACAGAGACGGAGCCATTGATTCTGGAGTCTGGAAGATCCGACAGGTCCGCGAGGATTAGAGGGCTAAGTGGGGCGTTGCTCTCTGTTGGAGCCTCGGGGAATGTGAACCGGTATAATGCTGTATGGTTGGTTACGGTCATCTCTGCGCGGATGTTCGACGTGAGATTGAGAGCAAAGTAACCAGGGCTTGCTTCAACAGAACTGTTGACCCGTGGCGTGGCACGGTCGGTCTTGGTGAACAGACAATTGTTCAACTCATCATCCGGACATCCCGATTGAGCAAAAATGGGAAAGTTGCCGAGTGAAGGTGACTGTTCAAAGGCCTCGATTAGTACACTCCGCATCAAAACTGGAACGAAACCAACACCATATCATTGAGAATCTTGCGTCTCATGAGTTCCAAGCCAATCAATTCGTAGATCGAAGCGAAATTATGAAACGCAAGGCATGAGCCCACTTACACCTCCCGTCCCCGAATCGTGCATGTGGCTAAACCCAGTGATGTTGCTATCGTCGCTGGCATAGCCTCCTTGTAGTTCGCCACCATTGGTATCGGCCACAGCTTTCGCCATGGAGAACGGCAAGCTTGCGCCAGCAAAGACATGTCCACCATTGATCGTGCCGATAAGAGGGTCGACAAAGTCCAGGATATTGGTGGCATTTTGTGCACTGGTAAGCGAGATGCTAGAGAACAGTAATGCAATCGAGGCAAACGAGAAGATCCAAGACCGCGCCATGGCCGCGAAACCAAGCACTGCAAAAGTCAATGTATCTAAGTGTCAAGAATTAAGAATGAACAGTGAGTCTGAGAGAAACGAAGGAAAGCCATGTTAAATACCACCTCGTATGCTGTATGGAAAGTAACGCACGGGAGTATGTGCGCTCATGTTCTGAACCGCAGCTGTGACTAGGATGGACGACGATGATCATCATCGCACAGACAAGGTTACATCGTGTGTTGGACGACGAACAAGGGAACGACATGCGGAGAGGTGAGGGGAAGGAAAGACAAGGGGAGGAACTTTGATCTGGTGTGTGGGAGACTTGACATGAGGCAGAAGTGGGCTCGGAAGCGTTCCGTGGCGAAATCGGTGGGACGACCAACCATGGCGCTTCGAATGGTCAGGAAATGATAAAAGTGTTGTATTTGAACATGAAAGTTGCCAGCCGTGTTTTGCAAAGTTCGAAGCCGTATAGCTTCGATGAGGCTGTCAAAAGTGTGCTCATACATGTAAGTACACATGTAAATGTACAGGAAGGCCCTGTCTATGAGTCTCGCGCGTCATAGATACATCCCAATTTCAACCCTGTTGCGGAACCGCAACAGCATCTGAGAGACCCCTCCAAGAAATACAATAAAGGTATCGTCGTGTGAATTCAATATGTACAAAAGAACAGAGTACACAATGCAGTGGCTAAAGCCCTGCCAAAACGCCCCAATGCATGGACATACATGTTTATTTCCTTTTGTTGTCCCGCTGCAACCACCTCTGTACCGCCCGACACATCCATTCGCTTACTTCCTGTACCACATGCGGGTGATCTTGGTATGCCTCATCTTCTTCTGCAGCTGGAAGATACCGAACATGAGTGCCTCGGCGGTGGGCGGGCAGCCGGGGACGTAGATGTCCACAGGGACGATGCGGTCACATCCTCTGGTCACGCTGTAGCTGTAGTGGTAGTAGCCGCCACCGTTGGCGCAGCTACCCATGGAGATGACCCATCTGGGCTCAGGCATCTGATCGTATACCTGGCGAAGGGCGGGTGCCATCTTGTTGGTGAGGGTACCGGCGACAATCATGACGTCGGACTGGCGAGGCGAGGCACGGAAAATGATTCCCATGCGATCCTGATCGTAACGGGGTGTGGAAAGGTGCATCATCTCAATGGCGCAGCAGGCGAGACCGAAGGTCATGGGCCAAAGAGAGCCCTGGCGCGCCCAGTTTGCGACTTGGTCGAGAGTGGTGCTGAGCGATATGTCAGCTGCTGTGTTCTCCTCTCATGAGGTATCCAGTATCCCCAAACATACAGTGCATATTGCATGACACCCTGCTTGCCCTCCTGGCTGGGCAACGGTACTTCGCGGTGCGGCTTTCCAGTAATAGCCTTCATTGGAGGCGGCGTGCCCGGTGCGCCAGACACCAGGCCGGGCTTCTGATTGACGGGCGCAGCAGGCTTTGCGCTCGAGGAAGAAATGAAAGCGGCATTGGCGATGCGGAAGGGCTGGAGGGCGGCGGTCGGTCTCGCTGTACTGTTGTCAGTCTCCTGGTCGCGGTGCTGGTGGTGGAAGTGCTGTGGCGCGGGGCGACAACATACCGCGCAGGGCCATGGCCGACGCTTGCCTTGTCGTGGAGAACATGGCGGCGAGTGTGTCTGAGTTTGTTGCGGGTGAGGGGGTGGAGAGTGGAGAGTGGTGGTGGCGCGACGACGAGGTGTTGTAGTTGCATTCGATGATCCGAAGTCTTTGGCGTGGCGATCGAATCAGCGACTTGTGATTGGCTGGACTTTCGATACTCTGCTCGGCTGCTATGGAGCGTCAACCCTCACTTTAAGTTGTGCACATCAACATCACATGCAATCCGATTCGGCCATCTTGTACATCGGAGCAACGAAAGACTGCTGATAACTAAATCTGTCATATTGTTACGCCGCTGTAAAATCGCAACATACAGCCCCCATGGAAGGCAGAACGCCCTCTATCGCGTGTATAGGCGTGATCGGCCGAAGTGTACTTTCTCCTGATCATCCACAATACACACATCTATATACTCACATGTCTTCTAGAACAACCCCCTGCACATCTCACTGTTCCCTGCAACCGGTCCAGACTATGAAGCCGAGCGAAACAAGCTGGAGTATTCCTTCATGCTCAACTCGTGCCTCGACATCTTCGAAGCCCGTATACCCGCAAAGACTATCGGCCACGACTTCGGTCTCCTGCATGCACTTGACGAGAGGATCGCCATGTACGGTTGGGTGACCAACACAGGCGTCAAGCTCGTGATTGTGGTCGATATGGAAGGTCGGCCTGCAAGCAGTGCTGGACCCGGCAAGGCTGCTATTCTCGGCTTGAAGGATAGAGATCTGGCACCTGTACGTGTCTGGTTACGTTCTCATGATGGAACTTTTTGCTAATCATATCCCCGTTTTCAGGCTTTCCAAGCACTGCAGACTGCGTACATCCGCCTTTTGAGAAACCCGTTTTACGTGCCTGACGACCACGACTCCCGCCGCGCAAAAGGAGCGGCTTCGCTCGAGATCAACAGCCCAAAGTTCGTCAAAGAAGTCGAACGGATAGGCAAGGCCTGGTATCCTGGTAACGTTGCTATTTGAGAGACGTGTCAACTGTCCAACAAACCTGCAATTGCACAAGACAAGCGAGTCCCGCAAACTTGAGACAGCCCACGAACGCCGAGTCCATGGCAAATCGCCTATGGTCTGGTGACACTAGCACCAGTGCGTCATACCGTGCTCTAATACAGGGAACTCTTCTTTGGTATCGTCGAAATGTCTGCGCTGCGCTGTACGATCACGTTCCGATGAACACGTGCACCTGAGGCCAATGAAAGACCAAGTCGTCTTTCGTCGGCAAACCATAGCCGCGAATTTTCAGAAGCCAATGTTCAGCTTATAGGATAACCACCGCCGCCAGTCAGGAGTGCACTAGGTGGATCGACTTGGATGTTGCTGCTAATCGGGAAGACAAGATAGACAAGAGTCTCACTTTCATCAAGGGGCACACATCACTATTCTATCGGCGACATTCAGAGACACTTTACATACTATAACCTTCAGAATTGCGACTTGGATCGATTATTACGAGGAATCCGGAGGAAACAGGAAAATGAAATCCCCAAATCTGTGCATTCTCACTTCGCCTATCAAAGGCTTTGCCAACACTCTAATTTCATCCGTTGAACACATTTAGCTTCCGTGGAACAACATCAGCATTTGGGACCATGGCCCTTCAATGCCCTTGCAAAAATCATCTCACTAACGCACCTCTAAATTAATGAGGTGAGATCAATTCGTAGCCCACTTGGAGGTCTCTCCTATTGCATTGCTGTCCGATTGATAGGACCAGACCAGACCATGAAAAGACAAACAGTTGGAGCGGTTCTACGGCAATTGGCATAAAAACGCCAGGGCTCATCGTTCGCCCAATCCAACCCTCTTGACAAGAAGTTCATACATCGCCCGCGAAAAGATTCGCAAACCCGTCGATGGACTCCCGGACCTGATCTGTAAGCAAAGCTTGTCAGTGACCTCCTCGGAAGACCTCTAAAGGGCAGGAAACATAAACGCATACCTCTCATCCCACGAATCGCCTCAAAGGCTAATGCGTAATTATCCAAGGTCGACAAAAGACTGTAAAGCCCTTGCTCGCACTGCGCCAGCAACTTGCGTGGGTGATGCGTGGCGGGCATGGCGCCGGTTTGCATTGCCCAGGCTTGGTTGCAGACCATCAAAAGGGCGTAGGCGGCTTGCATGGCGCAGCATGCGAAGGAGGGGAGGGTTCGGGGAGTAGCAGTGGTTGTCGATGATGATAGAGATGAAGGGTGTTGAGACAAGGGGTTTGCTTCCGGTGGTGGGTACGGCAGCGCTTCGAAGGCTTTGGCAATGTTGAGGGCTGCGGCGAGGCAGAGTCGGGAGGACTCGTGTTTGCTGAATGGGAGGGTGATGCTTTTCTTCTTCGTCTCTGTTTGGGCGCAGCATGGATTCGAAGTTTCAGAGAATTCATCAGAGAGTGGGTGGTTTGTTTCGAGGCCGGGGGCTTGTGGTGAGGGCTGTAATTGGTTGTCACAGGCACAGGAGGTTAGCCACTCGGTGAGGTCCTCGACGAAGCCCATGTCGAAGTTCATCGGGGCTTGTTTCAAATCGCAGTATGGCTTGGAAAAGACTGGGAGGTCGGAGAAGGCGCTGTATCTGTGGATCTTGATCCGCGCACTGTTGAGAGCTGTGTGTTAGTCGCTGACACCTCCGCTGTACCTTCCAATACGAAACTCACCTGTTTAGTTTCACGATGGACATGCATCTCAAAGCTCGCGCTGCTGTTCCTTCGGGATCAGTCGCCTGCCGGCTCTGCTCCGTCTGTGCCTCTTCGTTGGTCAACGTCACTAGGCCATCAATGCGGCTGTGGAGATCTTGCATCTCTTGGGATGGAACGGCGTTTGCTTCGGGATCCTTCACAAAGCGGTTCATGCTGATGACGAATTGTGTTGCTGCAAGAATCGCTTGTTGTGACTCGATGTACAATGGCCAGACCTGGCGGTATGGTCAGCAGACTGAATCTGAGGTCATACCATCGGCCCCAGAGAACTCGTCCAGCAAAGAGAGCCAACGAGAGACGCCAATCGTTACTACGGGCGTTCGTGGGCTGAGAGCTTCGATGCATTACGAGTGTGACACTTACCCCATGGTCATTCGCCATCTGCGGATAAATCGTCGTGAATCGAGGGTCGTTGGGTGACAGAGTTGGGGGCTGCAAGCTATCAGTGTTCTGGCCTTGACGTGATATCTTTCGGAGAAACTCACGGTACAGCTCGCGATTGAAGCTTGACATGAGCAAATATACTAATGTTTCATTAGCTTCATTTGCTCAATATTAGTCAATAGGAATTGGCGTCCATCGAGTACATACCGTCATCCACCAGGCCCGCCTTCTGGCTTCCGCTTGAAGAGTGTTGTCACCAGTCTGACAGTGCAGAGACATGGTCATCGCCGATACGAGAGCTTGTCCTGCGCGATCCTGCATTTTGCGGATGTTGCCTCGCTGGGTGTACTCGTATATGGCCAGCACACAGAGTGATAGCACACTCTCAAGTTCGATCGGAACATGCGGATGCAAGGGTGGTCTCTGCGGTAGCGCCGCGCTGTAAGCAAGCGCTGCAGACGGTGAAAGGTCTTGCGGTATGTCGGACTCGTCTTCTATCATGGCGAGACTCTGCTGTGCCAGTTGATGCGCGTACTTTCTCCGTAAGGCAACGTGCGATGGTCTGGAAGGGTTGGGTACGGATGCATGCGGGATGAGTGCTAAGACGGCCGACAATGCTAGCCTCAAGGGCGAGCTGGATTCTGACTTTGACAATCGACTCCCTCCTTGATCCAAGACGTGAACTTGATGCTGGTCGTTCCTCGATGGCGTTTCAGGTGGTGACGGTAGTATGGGCATGTATATGTGGATCCATCGGTAATAGGCGTTAAGTCTTTCGATTGTTAGCGTTTCGCTATTGACAAAATGCAGTGAGGGGCTCGCACAGCGATTGATCCGAATCATAAACTCGAACTGAGGCATCGAGTCTATCAGATCCAGGGTCAGGAAACGAGAAGCTCGGTGGGTTAGGATACGTCGGTTGCGCAGCTGGCGGCGTTGTGTTCATTGGCTGCGTAGGCAAAGAACAGCAGCCGGGAATTGCCATGGCCGCGTTTTCGTCAAGATGTAGCAGCCCCGAGCCGGGCATTGCCAAAGACGAGAGATGTGCTACATACGATCCATCAGCGCAAGTTCCAGACAAGACACTCACCTGGATATCATTGGAACCCACATTCCCACTCCTGCTCGACATCAGACAAGAAGCTTTGGTCGCTAGGACTTCTTCGCTGCTGAGATGTATTCGCATATGGCAGCGGTCGTTTCGCTCGAGGATAGCGGGCGCCACCTCTTCTGCTCTTGACGTACACGCATTCACACTCTCGGTCAGAGCACTGTGGAAGAAAAAAGTCATGAGAACTGGTCCTTGTCAAATCCATCCCTGCAGGGATATGAACCTACCCTACTGCAAGGCTCGTTACCATCGCATTTTACACGTAGCGAACGACTAAACTGGCCATCAGCATCTACTGAGGGAAAAGTTGATCGGATGTGAGGGCGTCACGCGTACCAGGCAGTACAAGCCAGCTTCACCGGGCGTGTGGCGGCGGGTTTCGCCACTTTGGAGGGCAACTCCGAAACTGCTGCCATTATGAGTTGATGATTGCTGATTTTAAGATGAACACCTTCATGTACATGTTGAAGTGAATTTGAAGTAGACTTGAAAGAGTCGACGACGATACTGCGAGGTGTGACGCCGGCTCCGAAGCTTCCCATTCGCGCCCCAGTTTAACCACCAACACTAACCCTAGTCAAACACGAGGGGGAAAAGTGAAGCCGACACTCACATCATTTGTGAAGCTCTCGTTGGCAAAGGGTCGGATTTCAAGGCTATGGGTGATGGTATGAGCACCGAGTGTTAGGCTTACCACGGAGATACAGCGAACATTACTTTACGCTCTCGTTGGCAGAGGATCGGATTTCAAGGCTATAGGTGATGGTATAAGCACCGAGTGTTAGGCTTACTACGGAGATACAGCGAACATTACTCTACGCTCTCGTTGGCAGAGGATCGGATTTTAAGGTTAGAGGTGGTGATATGAGCACTAAGTATTAGGTGCACCACTAGGATACAGTGAATACTAGTTGAGTCTCTCGTTGGCAACATACCGGTTTCCGCGGTCTGTAGGTGAGGATATGGGCACCTTCATGGCTATTGACGCTCCACCACTAGAGAGGCTTGACATGACAAATTCACTACACGTTCATGGGTGTACTAGAACTGTAGTAGGATAAATGAGTGTAGATTGCTATTCTATATCACACAAGAAAAGGTGTATGAAGCTCTCATACTGCATGGTTCGTCGGGTCTATTCGCTGTCCTCGCCAAATTTGAGCTCGCTGAATGGCTTGCTCAGTCCCACACGATCGATCGTTTTCTCAACTTCATGGGAACCAGAACCGTTGACCTTGCTAACGGCACTCTTACGGTCGGTGTCAACAACAAGACGAAGCAAATCGGGGCGCATATAGTGTCCACCGAAATCGTTAAGAGCCTTGCTGAGGTGGGTCTCGTCGAGGTCAATGTCAACGTAGACAAGACCCTCGAAGTCCTCTGCCGGCTTGGTGATCAAGGCCTGACCATCCGGACCGTAGATACGGGTGTTTCCGTTGTAGATGTTAGCGTCCTCGGGGGTCTTGCCAGGTGGAGTCTGGAGAGCAACACCGGCAGGCGAGATCGTCTGGAAAGGTGCCAAGGTGAATGAGCCGGTCTCAATGGCGTACGCCGGGGTCACGATGTCGGAGTTGGCATCGCTGATGTTGGTGTATGGGTCCGGGTACTTCAAAGTGGAAGCATGCGGGTACAGCGGCCAAGCGGCAACATGGACCTGCTCGCCTTGAGAGACGGCGTAGGACTTGAGGAAGGGGTTCATGTTCTCCCAGCAGTTAAGGTGGCCGATACGACCGATCTCGGTGTCCATCACCATGTTGGTGGTATCGCCAGTGCCGTCACCGAAAACGAGACGTTCTACGTGCGTGGCGCGGATCTTGCGGCGGTGGTTAATGATGTTGCCCGTCGGGTCGATCATAATTTGAGTGGTGTACAAGCTGTTCAGGTCTACTTCAGAGTAGCCTAAGGAAACGAAGATCGAGTTCTCTTTGGCGGCGGCACGGATTCTGTGCATTCCAGGCGAGTCTGACGGCAGGCTGGCTTCGCGGTATTTCTTCAGGAGAGGAAGGCTCTCCTGGTAATTGACACGCCACATCCAATAAGGATAACCTGGAATCCACAATTCAGGAAATGCGATGAGCTTGCAGCCATTTTTGCCGGCTTCATTGATCCAGTGGATGGTCTTCTGGATGGAAAGTTCCAGATCGAGCCAGCCAGGCTCAGCGTTGACGGCGGCGGCCTTGTACTTCTTGATAAGAGGAACCATTGTTATCGATCGGGCAAAGAGTAGACGGTTGTCGAGAGGGTGATTGATGAAGTGTTGATGCTGGAGGATGTGTTAGGTATTGATTGACGAGATGAACCTTTTCCGTGGCAGGACAGGTATATGTAGGCTCTGCCGTGGACGACGATAGGTATCGCACTTGATCCATGCGAGTTGATGATGTCCAAACGCCGTGATCAAACCACTCTTGCCGTCTTGCCGTCCATGGTGTTTGGACGGCATCTGCATCATCTGCACTCGCAGGGATGGGTGCATACTGCATACTGATCGTGGCTATCATGCGACCACGTTTGGTTGCTTGCCCTGGTCTTCTCGTGCATCAGCTCACAAGCAGGAACTGGGTTGAAGTGCAGGGTGAAAGCGCTAGAGGAGGATACTGTAGTCACTCGATCGGAGATACTACTGTACACTTCTCGACCTTACCTTAGTGTACGCAAGTGTATGCCACGAATGGTCAGCACTGTTCCGTCCACCATCAGGCACTCTGAGAACTCAATTGACAAAGATGATCAAGGGCATTGTCGACCGTAACACGACCCGCATTAATCCGAACATCGAGCGGTATGCAAGTGGCATGTCGTAGATTGGTGGTGTGAGTCGGCAGCGTTCACATGCCTCGCCCAGCGAACGCCAGATCGGTGCGGTGCACATCTCCACTTTTCAAACGCCGTTCTCAAATGGCTGATCCTCGGCTTTGGCGTCGTCCAGTCTCGTCGGACTTGAGCGAGGAAGTGAAGTGAAGAGACGCGGTCCTGGAATTGGCTATGTAATCTCGAAAATGCAGTCGCGACATCATCCGCTATTGCTCCGTGCATCTGGAATCATTAAGTAGTAAATGCCTCCCAAGTCTCGCTAAGTACTACATCCACTCTCATACACTACCTAGCAACTCCTTCACGATACCCATACACCATTCCATACCCTTATCTTCAACCCTTCTCAACCCATTACCCATCACAGCCCTACCAAGCACGCGAGCAACACAACTTCTCAGCTACAGTCAGAAACAGCTTGACGAAGCCCTCGTCCCACCAGCTCACCCAACACATCACAACACAGTCATGAAGCTTCTCACCGCCGAAGACGAAGCTAAATTCTACCAGTACGTTTCGACCCACATGCGCCGTTCAACAGACTTCCAACTAACCCTTCCACAGTGCGACAGTCAAAGAAGGCACGATCGGTGGTCTTGTCGGCCTAGCAGTCGGTTCCGTTGGCGTCTACGGCGCCTCAAAACGCTACCCTCTCATCCGCAACCTCACACTGCCCTTCAAAGTCTTCCTCGCCGTTTCCACAGGCTCGTTCGCAGCCATCATCTGCGCCGACCGCGGCGGACGCGCCTATGAGAAGACCAACCACCCAGACCGCGGATACCACGACGAGCGCCAGGCCCTCTTGGACAAGATGCACGCCGAGCGCACGCAAACCGAGCGCGCCCTCTACTGGGCGAACGAGAATAGATATTCGATTGTGGCCGGATCATGGGTGGCTAGCATGGCGACGGCGTTTGCGCTCGTCAGCAGAAGTCCGATGAACACGGCACAGAAACTCGTGCAGGCGCGTGTTTATGCGCAGGGATTGACGATGGCGGTTGTGATTGCTAGTTTGGCGTTGGAGGGTGCGGATATGAAGGCTGCGCGGAGTGCGGACGGCAAGGTTACGGGCGCTATCAAGCAGAGGAGGTTGACGGATGCGGATCAATGGATGGATATGGTTGAGGCAGAGGAGGAGAGGATGAGGGAGAGAGGAAAGGGCGTGAGGACGGCTTGAGGCGCAATGGCTTTAGGGAGGACACCGGCGGAAAGCCTCATTGCATTTGATGTTGTGATTTTTTTCCATGGAGCGTTGAGCGCATTTGTACCATCATAGATGTAATATCAAAAGCGATAGACCAGATTTGTTACTACTAACATTTTGAATTACGAACAACGGATCGCAGAGCCTTTACCAAGGCACATCCAGCATCGAAGTTCTCACCTCGTCAAACAGTCCACTTGTTGTGCCAAAGAGAAGATGAAACCAAAAGAATGTTCCTTTCGCCTAAAATAACGTGAAGATCACCCAAACCCGACGACAAACTGTAAGATCTCAAATGTAGCACAGACGCATTCATACTTCACGCTTGCCGTCATCTTCCGAGGCTTGAGCTGTTGCAAGCTCGCGCATCATGATCGACCAACTCCCGGCTACTAGTAAGCATACATAAGGACATGTACATCTGAACGACAAGCAAGAAACATCCCAATCTTCCACCCACTTTGAACGACTACACGACAATATACGAACGACATCGCAACAGCCTCATCCCTCGAGCACGCATACTCTCATCACCATGGCAGGCAAAGACGATCCCAGCCAAACCTCAACAATCGAACGCCTGCGCAAAGAAGAGCCACGACCCGACTACTCGCAACCTCTGCCGCGCCAAAAACTCCCCGAAAATCTCCAAAAGACCCTCGAGAATGAAGACACATGGTGGGACACCTTATCCTCGGGCGCGGCTCCCGAGTCAACAGAGTCCAGCGTCCGCTACGCCGCCTACGCCAGCCGCTTCCGCACGATTCTGCTGTCGGCGCACCGCTACGTTGCTTACACCAGTGATATCGGGGAGAGTTTTAGGCCTATAGCGCACCCGATCGCTGTGAGGGCGGCTTATGGTGTTTCGTGGACGTATTTGGTCGGGGATGTCGGGTATGAGGGATATAAGGCTTATCTGAGGAATCAGAGGACGTTGAAGGGCGAGGAGGATGAGAACAGTGCTCAGACGACGACGACTACGGGTGACCAGAAGGTGCAAGTGGGCGAGAGCCGTTCGCTAGGAGCGGGAATCACAGGCGACAGCGTGGCGAAACAGAAGCCTGAAGGCCGCGTGGTGCCAATTGAGGACTACCGGGCTGTGATGGCGCAGCGGGCTGTCTTCCAAGGTCTCGCTTCGATGGGTCTGCCGGCTTTCACCATCCACAGTATCGTGCGGTATTCCGGACGGGCGTTGAAGAATGCCGCGAACGCGCGCTTGCGCACTTGGGGTCCTATTGGGTTGGGTCTTGCTGCTGTGCCTGCTCTGCCGTACATGTTCGACGAGCCGGTTGAGATTGCGACGGAGTGGGTGTTCCACAATGCTTTCAAGGCTATTGGTGGACCGGACGCTGTGAGGCACAGTCCGGAGACCGGCAAGACAGAATTGCGGGACGTCCAGTCGAAAATCAGCAGGCAGAAGGAGAAGGAGAAGGAGTTGTGATTGTTCTTCTGGAACTGATGGTGGATGTGTGAAGACACTGTACTGATATACACGCGCGAGGGCGAGGTGGACAGGCGTCTCTACTCGACAGTAATGTACATAAGATCTCCAAAGACAACAGGATAATTCTCCCAAAGCACACGCAATCGCCCGTGTCGTCTCGATTATCTGCTCAATGAATCTCACCAGCTGAACTTGGTTCCATGGGAAAGAAACCATGAGATGGATCCGCAAATCATCATCATTGCTGGAATGACCACGCAAGATTCGAGTGGGTTGACCATGATTGAATTAATCACTTTCAGGATTTTAATAAATACAGGTAAATAGCGGTAGCTCGTTGTTTCTTGAGCTCACCATGATATGGTGTGACAGTTCAAACCCGCCCGTCTTCGTGCTTCCCAATGGTTCCTCCCGATTACTTCCAAGTTGCCAAGTAGGTAGTCTCATCCGTGAGCTCAATAATACCTTGCAAACTTCCCGTCACTCGCCGTCCTTTTTCTTAGGCACGGCCTTAACCGACCCTCCCGTCACAAAAGTGCCAACCCCCCAAATAACCCCCAAAACCCCAGATATCACAAAAAACATAGCCAGCGGACTGTTGCGACCCGAGTAATCCAAATCATCAAGCGTCCTCTCCTCTCTCCGCCGCGCCCTATGTCTCGTCTTCTCGATCTTCTCGTGCCGCACGTGATGGCCTTCCTGGTCGAAGTGCGGCACGTCGTTGTCCACCCCCTGAGTGAAGCCTCCAGGCCCGGTTCCAGCAGCGGACGGATGATTGTAAGTGCCCTCGGGACCTTTGGACGCGTGCTGCGAGCGTTTCTCGCTTTGCGCGCCCCAGCCGCCCGAGCGGTAGAAGGAGGGCGGCGGGCCTTTGAATTGCGTGCGGCGTTTGCTTAGGCCTGAGGCTGGGCGGCCGCCGGCTGGTGTGCTGTGTGAAGAGTATGAACCGCGGTGGCCGCTAGGGTGGCCTGAGGAGAAATCTTGGGTTGAAGGGAGGAAGTCGCGATCGTAGGTTTGACGCTTTTCGGGGGAGCCTAGGATCGAGTAGGCTTCGCTTATAGCGACGAAGCGCTTTGATTTGGAGGGATCGTTGGGGTGCAGGTCTGGGTGGTTGGATTTGGAGAGCTTGTAGAATTGTCTGTGTTGGTGGAAAGTTGGTTAGTTTGGATTGTGAGGCGTTGAGGAGTGTAGGATTAACATACTTCTTCACCTCAGTCGGTGTAGCACTTGTAGGTATATCTAGCGTTTCGTAGTGATTGGGCATGCCTGGTCTAGCTCCCATGCGTGATGTTTGGTGAAAGGCACGCCATTGAGAGGGCGTTGTGCAGGCATTGACGCCGATATGTACATGTACTTTTTGTGATGGGGGACATGTTGGCTGCAGTCGCCGGATCAGGCATGACCGCACGAGCATGCCTTTGATGCGGCATCTGAGGTTGAGTCAGGATGTAGAGTGAGATGGAATTATGCCATGCCATCCATGCAAGCAAGCTCGACTAGACTTCCTCAAACGCGAACGAATGGTGATGTCAGTCAGGGCTTAAATCAGACATACGGCGGTATCGGAGATTCAATGGCCGATCGCCGGAGGAAAGATAAGAAGTACTGTACTAGGCCATAAGTCTACGGATTTTCAACATACTTTTCTGGCGGGGATTTACTATGGTTCTAGAGAATCACTATTCAAAATGCTGATATAGCTCGCTATAATTTTTTTAACGATAATCTAAAGAAGTCATCTTTTGAAGTAGGAAGAAATACATATATTAGCTTACTAGGATTTATGTTAAGATCTATTTTAATAGAGATATGCATTTTCAAATAAAAGCAAACGTCTACAAACTTTAGTGATATCTCAACATATACTAAGTTTGTAAATCACTACCTATCTGTAAAAATATATAATTCTATCAAAAGAATTCTAAAAAAAAACTCCTAGTAAGCCATTTTGTAGACCTATAGATTCCAAAGAACCTCATTACCAAGAAATGTTTTATTTAGATGTTTATAACTCTCTATTTAGCTTAGAAGTGGTAGCATCTCACCTACACCACAATTCCCCGCCTAAAAAGTTTGTTCAATTCCGGAGACTTATGGCCACCTACAGTACACAGTCCAGTATTGTTGCGGACATTTCCCATCATGACTTCACGGAGGTTTGAACGAAAAAAGATTATCTCATAATCGAGTGATGGTGAAGGAAGATAACTCAGCACTTCCTCAAGGTCAACCAAATCGTGGCAAGGTAGCTATTTCTTCCCCAACAACACGACAAAAAATTACACTTCAGCCCTTCCAACCCTGGTGTCACCCTTACCAGTCTCAATATGCACACCAGCAGTCTCTTCAGCCTCAATCGCCTTTCTGTGCACGGCATCGACATCAAAGGCCGCCCTGCTGTGGAAGATGGTCTCCATCTCTTCAATGCTCTTTCCCTTGGTTTCCTCCAAGAAAACGTGAACGAGCGCCGACATGGTGACGTCCAGAGCGGCGTAGAAGATGAAGACGTACGAGCCCATTGCCGCGATCATGTACGGCGTGACGAGCGAGTACACGAAGTTGAACAGCCATTGCGTGCTGACACCAACCGAAGTGCCGATTTCGCGGATGCGCGTGGGGAAGATCTTGAAAGAGGCGTTTGTTAGATTAGCCTGTACGGTGGGTGACTGTTGAGGTTTGACTTACTTCTGCAGCATATGGCCATGGCAGCGGACCCCAGCTGAACTGGTAGATGGAGTTCGTGAGGAAGATCATGGCCACTGTGGCGATTCCGGCCGAACTCGCAGAGTTGGTGCTTTGGTCTGGGGCTGGTGTTGTCTTGTTTATGATGGTCACAATGATGAAGCACATTGCCATTAGTAAAGCCGCGACCCAGAGCGTGGGCTTGCGGCCCCATCGCTCGGAGAAGAAGAGGATGTATATGCCGACCATAATGAACTTCTCGGCACCGAACAGGCCGGTGATCAGCAGGTTCTGGGTGCCGCCGCCAACGAGGAGCTTGCTGTGGGAACTATTAGCCTTTGAACTTGCTCGATGAGTCAGAGATCACTAACAAGAATTGTGGTGCGAAGTATGCCAACGCGGTCATCCCGGTCGATTGCTGGCCGAGGAAGATACCAAAAGCGAGAGCCAAACGCTTCTTGTTGGCTGGTTCAAGCAGCTCGCGGCTTTGGAAGCCCTCGCTGGCACGCATCTCCTCAGCAATACCAGCTCTGATCTCGGCGAACTCGGCCTTGACCTCAGGACCTGTGGATGTAGATGTCAGCATGAAGCCACGAGTTCAATACAGGCTTCGCCATGAAACATACCAGTATCAGCTCTCATCCATGACAAACTCTCCCAAGCCTCGTCATACCGCTCTTTCTTCACCAACCACCTGACACTCTCAGGAAAACCGATCAGACCAAACCCAAGAACCGCAGCCGGAACCATCTGTAACCCGACGGGAATTTGCCACTGGGCCGAAGACTCTTGCATACCGACCGCAACACCGTAATCGATCCAGTAGCTGATCATCACACCCAGCGCAAACAGCCACTGCATGCCACTGCCCAGCTGCCCTCGAATCTCCTTGGGCGCCATCTCAGCATTGTAACTCGGCGCGACAGCCGTGGCAGCTCCGAGTCCAATACCCGAAACAAAACGGCCGATGTAAAAGCACGAGAGGGCGTGCGATGGGATGACTTGCAGAATCACGCCGATGATGAAGACCGTACAACTGGCCATGATCGTCCGCTTGCGCCCGAAGCGCGCGGATACGAGGGAGATGCTCAACGCGGCGAGGAAAGCGCCCACGTTCTGCAGAGACACCATGACGGCGCTGACGGTCGTTCGGTCTGTGTAGCGGAAGTCATCCTGGTAGGCTTTTAGGGTGAGGACGCCGCCTGCGATGGTTTCTTGTTAGATTGGGGAACTTCGAGAGCGATTCCACGAAAGCTGAAGCATGCTTACCCACGATGCCCGTGTCGTAGCCGAACAAGAAACCAGAGGTACAGATGAAGAAGCCGAAGAAGTAGGCTCGGAAGGCGCCCAGCCTTATGCCGGGGAGATTCACCATGGCGGCTGGCTAATGTATTTATGATGATGGATGCTGTACAACGACAGTGTGGCAGAAGACAGACAAGCTCCGAGGTGTTGTTCAAGCTTGAGCTTGGATGCTCGAGACCAAGAGAGAGCTTAGGTACTCTTGGGTAGTTACGTGAGGAATGTGGCTCAAGCTGTAAGACAAAGGTTGTGAGGCACGTTGAGCCGTATTCGCCTATCACAGGGATCACTGATTGTCAGTGATTGATATGAGCGCCACGCTGGTGGGTGGAGGACTTTCAGCTGCAGCGGGAGGACCATCACGCAACATCACGCAACATCACGCAATTCAGCCTGCATGTCCCAAAGAAGGAAATCATCAACAATGGCACGTGGATGGGGCGCGGGGTACGGGATCGCAGCCTCTAAAGACGAGTAAGAATCCCGTTGGAGTGAATAAAGGAATCCTTGGGAACCATGAAGGTGTGCTTGACAGAACTTGTGATATACACAGTATTGATAGTTCTCTCTGCAAGTGTCATAACTCGTTATCCTTCATTGCTATGCTTGGCGTAAGCCAAGCCATCACGCTTTATCAGGCCTGTACACACAGTATCCTGTTGCTCTCAACGAGCCGCAAACATGGCCATCGAACTTGGATCGTTATTTACAAACTGTTGAAAAACTCCAGCCCGCCCACAAACCATCGGTTCCGCGCTTTACCCATGTCTCGCTCAGCGACCGAATCCTCTCTATCTTCACGCTTCACACTGTCTGCCACAGGGACGAAGACCGGATGTCGCGCACACAACATCGCCCACACAGCTTTGACTTGTGCCGGATGCCAGTTCACAAGCCAAGGCCAGCGCCGCAGCCTCACCTCGAGCTCCTCGCGGCGCGTTATCTCCGCTTTCCGCACTGCTTTGTAGAGGAGTTCGAGCATTGGACTGACGGACGAGAGCTCGTGAGCTCGCAAGCTCGCGACGATGGTGAACAAGACCCAGAGCAGCGATTCGAGGCCGGCCGAGATGTACCACTGCGTAATCATGTCGTCGAACGACTCGATGACCTGGCACGCTCGCATGATGAGAGCGAAGTGCGATTCTTGCCGCTGTGGGGTCCAGAAGCGCGATGCCATCCAGACGTGCAGTTGGATGGCAGAGGTCAGCAGGATGACTACGTGAGCCGTGAACTGGTCGCCTTGACTTGTTGCGGCTCGGGACTGGACGACTCGCAAGCCGTACTCTAGGGCGTATACTTGCCCAAACGGCGGGTCGATTGCCATGACTAGCGTGTCCGAGCAGTAGCAAAGCGCGTGTAATTTGCGGAATAGATCGCGGGCCATGTCTAGGGTGAATAGAGAGGATCTCGGGCACTCGAAGGCGTTTGCGAAGCCTTTACGTGTTGCATCAGGTTGGCAAGCGTGAACCGACGCGGGGAGCTCACGGTAGGCTGCTGGGATGTAGAATGGAAGTTCAGGCTCTTGACCGAGGAACAGTGCGTAGCGCAGGTCTATCCACACGCAATACAGCCATGCGTGTGGCGGCAGTCGTGGCATGTTGATGAACTTCCGCACTGCGCGGAGGTGGGTTCCGGCGGATTCCAGGTGCCCGTCGCGGATGTCGAGGTAGGCCAGCATGGCAATCGCGACTACTGTCAGTGGGTCCAGACCATTTCCAGCGTTGGCTTGATTGCTCTTCTCGATGTCCGCGAAGATGTCTTGGATCATGCGGCCTTTCTGTTCGAAATACTGGGCTTTGCCGTCGCGCCGGGATAAGATGGCCGCCTTTTTATGCAAGGCGAAGGAGCCAATGGCGGCGTATATGGGCGTGCTGACTCGGGCCATGTCCCAGATGCCCTTTACCCAGTGGTTTTCCGCGGAACGGAAGTACTGCAGGTCGCGCTCTGGCATCTGGGTGATGAAGTACCAATTGCTGATGTCTCCGACGTATGCGCCGTGATTGTCGAGCAGGGTGCCTCCCAGTGGCCGGTCGATGGTGGCGACACTGTAGCGCGGGATGGTAAGATTAATTTCTTCGACATCCTCCACGGGAGCGTCGTCGCCACTATTGGGTGGAGGAGTGTATTCGTTGTGCTGCTGGAGTCTCTCAGCCGCCGAGCTGGCACTGCTGGCGGGGGAGGCCGAAGTGTAGCGATCGGGCTCTCTGAAGACTTGCAACAGTTGCTCGTCACGGAAGGGCAGGATCTTCGGGGTGTTTTGCAGAGCGTATTGCTCTGGTTTGTGGTCCGCAGGTGCGCTCAGGGCGCGATTCCCAGACTCGTCAGACGCAAGATGGAGGTGCCTTGGCGACAATGACATTCCATGTGATGAGTCCCAGTGCAGGACATGTGGCGAGGCGCTTGCGGTTTCGTGCCGCCAGATGGGGCTGTGGTCGTCAGACTCAGCGGCGTCCATGCATCAATACTACCGCGCCTCATATACAAGTACTGTTGCTTCTGCTGTTTGCTGTGGCGCTGGATGTTTTGCGACGACGCGCCTAGCTGCAGGGGGTGGCTGTCGGGTATTGACAAGGCTGCATGGATCAGTTAATGTACGCTGAAACCCTTCCCATGGACAACGATAATAGTAGTCTTGATGATGAGTTAATGGTGGTTGTGGTGGTCAAATGTCGACCGATTCATGGCAGATCAGCTACCGGTGGAAGGCAACTAACTGTGAACTGATCTGTCGGCCGCCGACTCCGAGAGGGTTTGATTGCCTTCAACCTTGTCGGCTATCACATTTCCGTGCCAATGGATTTATGCCTTGTACCCGTTGCGATCGGTCTTGGTGCCCGCACCACGCGAGTCTGACGCGATGACGTGGAAGTTGGAACTCATCGGTGCAGAGTAAAACATAACGAGCAAAGACAACATTCTAGATGTGAGAGGCAAATCATGTTCGCTGACATGTCACATATCGAGTGTCACAACGGGCAGCACCATCTATTTACGAAGCATAGCAACATCCCGAACGCCCGTTCCGCAAAATCCCACGTCCTAAGCGTAGTGGCTGGACTGCCATGAAGGCTAGGTACCTAGGTAGCCAATTGACACCGATCTGACCCATTAACGTTATTCGCTGTGTCACTCTGGTTTCCAATACCCTAACACTTCACTTCAGCCTCAGTGGAGTCAAGCAATCCCATATCTCTGAACGCATTCCTCAAGATGTTGCGGATAACGGCTTCCTTACGCGTGTTGTAGTCTTGCGTAATACCGTCAGTCTCTCGAGTCTGCTGTGCGGCAAGTTCTTTGGCCTCCCTATACGCCGCTCTATCCTCAGGGCAACGTCTCAGCCAATCCCGAAAGATGCGGTGCCGCTCCACCTCGGGACAGTCGGGACCCCAGACGTGCAAATTCACGAAATAGGGCTCTTCCATGTAGAAGAAGCGGTGTTGGTGCCAGAGCGGCTCGCGCAAGAGGAAGTGGAAGCCCTCGGCCTCGAGCTTGGCCACGTACGAGTCTTCGTTGGTGATTTCGGCCACGACAAGGTCGATGTCGATGACATCCTTGGCTGGCAGATCAGGCACGCTCGTGGATCCCACGTGGTTCACAGCGACAACTGCTTGGTTGCCGAGGGTAGAGATGATCCGCTCTTTGAGGGAGAGGAAGCGTTCTTCCCAGGCGCGGTTGGGGGGGACGAGTTCCACCGGCTGCTTGGTCTTGCGTACTGATATTTGCTCGACCAGCTCTGGATTGAACTCGAAGTCTTTTAGTAGATCTGCCACGGATGGTGCCATTGTATGCTAATGTCAGGAGGAAAGTTTTTTGGTAGGGGGGAAAATTATATTGAGATGTTACCACTTGACTGTGGTTTTGCATCCGCTGCATGCCGGTGTCCGCTGAGTCAACATGCATGTCGCTCGCAACACGACTGCCTTTTGTGTTTCGCGCTTGTCTGCATGTCTGTAAAATACCGTTGATACAGTAGTACTCACAATACCCATTGCCAAATATCGCACATCGCGTTAACCCCAAGTCGGATAGTAACTCAGAGCGTGCCGCCAATTGATCGGCCGCAACATTTGGAATTCCATTAAAATACGGGCAAGGTAACTTGACATGGATTGCCAGACTCTTTCACTTGTCTACCTCACATTGTGTGTACACATGGATACATTACCTTGAGGAAAACGGAGTGACCGGCATCGTCCTTGTCCGTGTCTCAAGCACGACTGAACTATTGAATCGACACAGCTTTGCACGTGGAAGGATATTCGGCACGGCACTTACCAGGAGGATGATGATGATGATGATGATGAAAACGGCGAAGATAACGTTTCGATGGTGGGATTCTGGATGGTGCCAATCATGGCCTCGAATTCGTCGCTGACCATGCACGTGCTGCCTGAAGTCGAACTTCTTCTCGAGCTTGCCTTTCCACCCATGTCACCTCTACGATACGCGAACCGGTCGGTTAGAACAAGCCTCGCATGCTGTGCTTAAAGTCCATGCTAAGCTTCGAGCGCATGCCGTTTACTTTCATCTTGACTGGACGGATGCTAGATTGAGCTGCGACTAGCTACCTCTCTTCTAAGCTCTTGCATACCACCTTCTACAATGTCACGGCAATCTTGCAGCGCTGTGGAAGCTACAAAAAGCATCATGCCGCCTGCTCGAATGGCTTGAGAGCACATCTCTTTATACTCGACCTGTGTATCCCACTCTCTCCGCCGACATGGTGTCTTCCACGATCGCCGTGCTTTCCTTAGCCTCATGCGTTTCGGCAAGCTGGACCAGCAACCTCAACTATCGTTCGCCATCCGAGCATCACCCTGGCCTCGGTATCGCGCTCCACAAGGTCAACAAGCGCAACACTCCCGACAAATTCTCTGCTTCTCAATTGAGCTTCACCCATGGCGTGGCCTCTGGTGATCCTTACGCCGAGTCTGTGATACTTTGGACGCGCATCTCCCCACAGTATGCCGATGTCGACGACAACTCCACTGTTAGTGGCACAATGCCATTGTACAGCCACGGGCCCAACCTCACTGTCTCTACTGCCCCGGTGTGCGTGGTCTACAAGGTTTCCGAGACAGACGATTTCACACACGTGGACTGCAAGGGCCGCGCCTACACCAGCAGTGACATTGACTACACTGTTAAAGTTGAAGCTACTGGCTTGAAGCCATTTACAAGATACTACTACCAGTTCAGTGTCTGCGACAGTGACAAGAAGAGTCCCTTGGGCAAGACCAAGACTGCACCAGCCATGGACGACCACGTTTCCAACGTTGGCCTCGCAGTATACAGCTGTGCCAACTATCCTTTCGGTTTCTTCAATGCCTATGGCAACCCAGCGAGGAAGGATAGTGTGGATTATGTTGTTCATCTTGGCGACTACATCTATGAATATGCTGGTGATGGAGACTACGGATATGGAGCGTCGATTGACCGCATCCCGAACCCAGCAAAGATCATTTATACCTTGAACGACTACCGTGAGCGTCATGCGACTTACAGGAGTGATCTGGATCTGCAGCTCAGCCATGCAAGTTTCCCATGGATCCCTGTCTGGGATGATCACGAGGTGAGTCTTTTACTTGTCAAGATGCCAAGCGTCTACGGAATCTCATAACGTTACAAGGTCTCCGACAACACGTACCGCGACGGCGCTTCAGAGCTCAACAACACTGAAGCTTCCTTCGTACAAGACGGTGGAGTTTCGGTCGATCAACGCAAGATGAACGCTGTGCGCGCTTATTTCGAGTAAGTTACTTCATCCGAATTCATCCAGTATGGACTCTGCTGACCTTTTAGGTGGATGCCTATCCGTCAGGTCGAGATGGACGACAACTTGCGTATTTGGCGCAGCTTCTCGATTGGATCCCTCTTCGATCTTATCATGCTGGACACCCGACAGTACGACCGCTCCATCACCGATCTCTACTGGAACACAGACTACATCCATTCCATCTCCAACGATGCGGGTCGTTCATTAATGGGTTCACGCCAAGAGAACTGGTTCTACAACTCGCTCTCCTCATCCGCTGAGCGTGGTGCCGCGTGGAGAATCATTGGAAGCCAGACCGTTTTCAGCAAGGTCAACGAGAGTGCGGCATACGGCAATGTCAACCCTCTCGACTACGATGCATGGGATGGCTACCAGGCGAACCGCAACCGCACACTAAAGCACTTGACAGACAACGAAATTGGCAACAACATTGTCATCTCCGGAGACAGCCACGCAAACTGGGTTTCTGACCTTGTCTGGCTCGACCACAGCGACTACTCGTCATCAACCGGTGCTGGCGGTATTGGTGTGGAGTTTGCAGGATCGGCGGTCTCGTCCCCATCGCCATACGGACAAAACATCACGCTAAAGAGCGCGAACAACGCATCAGACTGGCTCACCACCCACAACCCAGAACTTCAGTGGAGCGAGATCTACTACCGCGGATACTTCGAGCTGCATCTCTCTTACGAAGAGGTCAAGGCGCATTACTTCGGCCTTCCCACCATCGTCACCCGTAACCCTTACGAGATCTCCATTGCCAACTTCACTGTCAAGAAGGACGCCAACAAGCTTTCTCGCCCTGTTGCTGGTGGATTGACCGAGACTGGCTCGTTGAAGAATGGGCAGATTTCGATTTCGAATGTCACGAACAACACTGCTACTGGGCAATACTTCATCAGCCATTTCGACGAGGAAGATATTTGAAAAAAGCTGACTATCTGACGCCGACCCAGCTAAAGCTGATCATATAGTTCCGGAAGAAAAAGTTTTCACCATATCCTAAAGATCAAAGACAAGTCGCCGGAAATTTATTTGATCGTCCATTGAGATACTCTCTGTGCCATTCTTAACTGCTTTAAATATCTGATATCACTCGATCACGAGCATCAGACACACACCAAACAAGAAACGATAATAGATAATGAGTTTCAACCGTCCTGTCAAGCAGCCATCTCATCCAATCCAACAGTTCGACAACTCAGCGCCCAAAGCCTCTCCTCGGCCTCAGTATCGTAAGCATAAGGCGCATAAGCTGGAACATTGATCGGCTCCCCGTCCCCGACCAACCTAGCCTCTCCAACCTCAGCCAAATGCACACCACCGTACTTGTTGAATCGAGGCTCCAGTGCCGCCCAAACAGTCGTAGCAGCACCCTGGCTCACATCACAACCAGTCTTGTTGAAGTGCTCCATGGCGCCCGCATTGGTCAGCGTGTCCGCTTCGAAGTGCCGCATGATATTGGTGGACAGAATCGTACCTGGATGTACTGACAGACCCCGGATGTTGGGCGCGTAGCGGCGGTCGATTGAGTTGCACATCCATATGTTGGCGATTTTCGACTGCGCGTAGGCCGCTAGGGGATCGTAGGGGTCTTTGGAGAAATTCATATCGTCAAAGCGGAATTGGCCGAAGCGGTGGCCTGCACTGGAGAGGGCGATAACTCTGCTTGGAGATCCGTGCTTTGCCGAGTGGAAAAGGGTAGATACGAGGAGGCGGAAGAGCAGGAAGTGGCCGAAGTGGTTGCTGCCGAGCTGGATTTCATGGCCGTCTTCGGTGAGGCTGAAGGGGCAGGCCATGATTCCTGTGAGTGTTTTTGAGTGCTGCTATTGGCAACAAGCTTTGCTCCAAGATAATTAATACTAACCCGCGTTGGTGATCAGAATGTCAAGCCTGTCGCTCTTCTTCTTAAACTCGGATGCAGCAGACCGCACGCTCTTCAGACTGGCGAGGTCCATGACAACGAAGTCAGCAACCACGTCTTTACCGTCGCTCGAGAGAGCTTCCACGGCGGTCTGCCCTTTCTCTTCACTCCGAGCAGTGATGAAGATCTTGGCTCCTGTCAAGCGGAGACATTTGGCCGTCTCGAAACCGAGTCCACCAGTGCCACCTGTGATGAGCACGACTTTTCCCTCCAAGCTACCCTCTGCTTTCAAGTCTCTGATGACTTCGGCAGCCGTCGGGCGTTGGTCTCCTGGGCCTTGCGGGTCCTGGAACCGTGATAGATACGGTCGGTATGGGTGTTCTGGTGCCGGCATGGTTACGTTGGACTTTCGTTAATTGTCCGATGGGAAGATGCAAGTACAGCAAGAACAATGTTGGTGTGAGAATGCTTATGCCAGCGGCGTGGCGTCTACTCCTGCGATCCAAATAAGAACTGGAGATTAGGGAATTCACTAATACGCCAGGATAGGTCCGGGCCATTCGCTAAGGAAGCATAGCCATGGAAGGCAATGGTGGTCCCTTTTGTGCCCCTTAGCCCCGTGCATCTTTTCCGATCAGAGTGCGCGACCACTGAGAAAGGTGGAAAAGTCCTTGTAGGATCATCTTCAAGGATGTGGTCGGCTTTTACTTGTTCGAGAGAAGGGCCGCGTCGAGTCCACGCCACGTGCGGCAGTGCGGCCGCTTCTGCTTATGTAATGATTGTTCCGTTCGGTGGCTGGAATCTCGAGGGCCGAGGCATGGCTCTTCAAAAGATCCAGCGTGAACTTGTACAGTAAGAGGTTTACACTAGTTGTGTCAGAATGGCCCTACATTTCCCCTATTCGCAAGATCTGATCCGTCGCAAATGCACATGGCGAATGAAGAGATATCACCATTTGTCAAAGTCTATCGTACATCTGATTTGTTTTTGTGTATGTACAACGATTCTAAGCACACACCAAGTTATGTCACATACATCGCAAAGGCAATGATCACTATCACTCCTGTCGTCACACCGTTTGTCCGCGCTAGCCTCTTCGAACCATTTGAAAAGTCACTTTCGTCGTCGCCATAATCAGTGCTAGCAGCGTCCACCACTCTCGTAGTCTCGCTGCTACTGTCCGAGGGCGCGGGCTGCTGTACTACTTCGGGTAGGTCGCCTGAAGTACCTCGTCCTGTCTGCAAAGGTGCTGTCACAGTGTTCATGGTCTGCACATATCCGCTCGGCTTTGCCACTACCAAGCCATCTGTTGCGTAGCTCAAGACTTCGCCCTGGCTAAGGGTGACCGGAGCGCCACCTGCGGATAGCGTAGTACCTCCTACGCTGACAGGCTGAGACAATGTGCCGACTGCGCCGGTTGTTAATGTGAGAGAGCCATGCACAAAAGTTGTCCGCATTGGTGAGCTTGCCAAAGGTGATAGTATTGTCGAGGGCCATTCGATAGGTGAGTATGTGAGAGGGGCTCTTGTTTGAGATGTGTAATCGGTGGTTGATCTCATCGACTCGGTTTCTGGAAGTCTCTCGTCACTTGTAGGATTGAAGGTGAAGTGAGGCGCTTGCTCTTCGTTCGACGATGTAAGACTCATTGCTGGGGTAGTGATAGTCGTTACTGAAGCCGAACTTTGGGTCGCCAGACCGGATTTCGTCACTCCGGATGTTGCTTTGCCGTGTTGTTCCTCATTCGTATGAGACAACCTATCGCTAGCTTCGGTTGGAAGAGGCAAGTATATCGATTGCGAGCCTTGGGCAGTGTTCACAGAGGAGGCGCCCTGAGCGGTAGTGGATGGATATGCGATGTCAGTGAGAGCAGACAGTGCGCTTTCGAGTACTGAAAGAGCGTTGAGGGATGCACTAGCAGTTGGCTTGAGAGTTGCGAGATCGTCCGTCTCGGTTGCTCTGGTGGATATATTGATCGGATCGTAGGAGAAGACCGGCTTCTCTCTTGACGTTGTCGACGCGAATGCAGCGGTGCACGTGATGGACGCTCGACTTTCCACTGATCCGGCTCCGTAGGCCTTTCCAGTGGTGCTATCATCCTCGACAAGACCGTCGGTCCCAATGCCACCATGTCCAGTGCTAGCAGAACTCGAAGCAGTAGTGTCCACGTTGTCCGTGGTATAGGTAGGCCCACCTTCCTCGAGTGTGCCCGTCTCCATATTTTGTGACGTTTCTGTCGGAAGGGCGCCCAGTACGGTTTCGGTAGCGATGATCTTGGTCATGGTGGTCTTCAGGGTGCAGGTTACGTCAGGTCGTAAGCAGCTGAGAGGGACTTGAGGCGGTACTGCGATGACCGATTCTGGCACAACAGTCTCTTCGGTCATTCTCGTAGTATGAGGCACAGCACCGCTGATTCGTTGTGATGTTTGTTGGAATGTCTTTGTCATGTTCATGGCATGCTTGCTCAAGGATGTAGTGATGGGCACAGGCATCCTGCCTGCTGTGGCTGATGTTGTCACATTGCTGTAGACTGGTTGCAGTACATTGTCAACATTCGTGCAATAGCCAGCGGTCGTGTTACACTTACAGCCATCTGTTGGCAGAATCCAAAGTAAAAGGGCAAAGCCCAGAAGAGCCATACCTTCTCAAAATGCTGTCAGCTCAGTAGTTAACTCAAAAGAAAGGGAGAATGTGCAGGTAGTGATCCAACAAAAGAGAAGAAAACGACGGTGTCATGTAGCATGGCGAATCGCCTGGTAAGACATGGTCATGAAACCACCGGCAGGCTGCTGCAATTCGTCGAGCATCTTAGCATCTTACTGGTGTGTCTTTGTACTGCATGTCTTGCACTGCGTTGAATGGCGTTGAATGGTCTCTGCAAGTGAGAACATGAAGGCGTCAAGCATGAACGTGCGAATGGCTGACTTAGCCGCCCGGAAGGATTCAGGTCTTGATAGAATCCAAACCCTGTTTTGCACATTCAGCCGACCCGCTTTCAACGTAGTCACTGGGCGCTTACAGCTTGAGACTATTTGTCTAGGAGTTCATTCCTGCTTGCTATCCTTCAATTTCAAATTGTACTTATTATTAATAAGGTCTCTACTGCTAGAGGCACCTCTCAAGGCTGAGATGTGTATAGTCACAGGGGATGCAATCAGGACTTGCTACTATGTAATGTTATTCAGCTATAACTTAGCTCTAAATTGTCTAATGTTCCTTGCAACTTCTTGATAGACTACATACTCAATGTCATTCAAGAAACAGTTATCATACTGGGATCTGTGTTTATAAACTTCGAACCAACTTCTTCTAATAAAGGTACAATATCATAGAGAATATATTGTGATGACGCCCAGAGATCCCGGAGACGCTAAACAGCGCCGGATCCACAGCCGGCTCCAAGCGAGCCTGCTGCGACCAACAGAAGCACAAATCACGTGATCATGCAGACTGCTCTGTGTATGCAGACTGCTCTGCTGCTCTGTTGCTCTGTGTGCTCTGCTACTCTGTGTTCACAGAGCAGAGTGCAGGAACGAACGAGTCTCCTTAGTATATAGAATAGTTAAGTTCCATCTTTCATAGGAGCCTCGTGCTCAACTCATGTATCGAAGTCAGTGATTACTACGAACCGTATTCATTGTGCCAACCACTTCTTCCCTCGCCTGAATCAACCTTGGTTTGACCCGACCTAAACCCAGCGGCATTCCACCTCCGTTACAAAGTGACGCAGTAGGGGATATGACGCACTTTTTTGATTTCAAGTTTTTAAGCTTGATCTACTAACTTCCTAACACCGTAATCAACTAACTAACTAAGCTAACTCATCAACTGATTCGTCCTCTTCTTCCTCTAAAGAAATCAATATA
>Ga0265797_10002511_pt1 | contig 30724 bp, 31 predicted proteins | sample P2T30metagenome_FD_192433 | JGI IMG/M metagenome (GOLD analysis project Ga0265797, IMG submission 192433) | Plant litter microbial communities from East Loma Ridge, Irvine, California - P2 T30 | ecosystem: Environmental > Terrestrial > Plant litter > Unclassified | place: USA: California... | reverse complement strand
CCCGGGACGGTCCGGGCGGAGGAGATCAGGACTCCTGGGCGACCCGACGACGCGAGACGACCCAGGCGGCGGCACCGGCGGCGCCGACCAGGCCGAGGGCGCCGGCACCGAGGGCGAGGCCGGCGTCCGGGGCGGACTGGGCCGCGCCTCCTGCGCCCGTGGCCACGCCGCCGACGGGCACCTGCGTGAGCTGGCCGCGCACGACGCCGGCCGCGAAGGCGGTGGTGTGCGAGTCGCCCGTGAAGCCGGCCGGGTCGGCCTCGATCTGCGCGAGCGTGAAGCCGGCGCCGGTGTCGGCCCCCGCGTCGCTCGTCACGCCCGTGGTGAAGGGGCCCTGCAGGCAGCCGCTGCTGGTGCGCGTGCCGTCACCCTGGTCCACGGGGTTCGGGAAGGAGATGCGCGGCGGGCCGGGCTTCCCCGCCACGGCCTGGTGGATGTGCGTCGCGGTCTTCGCCGGGCTCTGGTAGTCGCCGGTCACGCCGCTCAGGGTGATGTCGTAGCAGATGACCTCCGTGTCGCTGTTGATGCGGAAGTCGAACGTGCCGGTGGCGCCGGGCTCGCCGGGCGCGACCGCACCGTCGTTGTTGATGACTTGATCGGGCGTGGCCATGACGGTGAACGCGCTCGTGAAGGTCGAGGGCTCGGGCACCTCGGTCTCGGCGGCCGCGGGGGCGGCGGCCAGCAGGGTCGCGGCGGCGGCGGTGAGGCCGCCGATGGTCAGGGTGCGGATGGCTCGTGTCTTCGTCATGATCGTTCGCCTCTCGACTCGGGCACCCGGTCGGGCGCCGCTCGTGCAGGGAGGTACGCCGTCGACGGGGCGGGCGTTCATCGGCGGTGCGAAGAAGTTCGGCGCCGTCGATCTGAACGCGGCGGGCCCGGCCGGCGTACTCCCCGACGAGGACGTCGCCGGCGCCCCCGTACAGTGGGGAGGAGCCCGATGACGCTCGTCACGACGCGTCCCGCACCCGAGTGGAGCCCGATGAGCACGTCCGCGCCCGGCGCCCTCGACGTCCCCGCCGCGTTCGCCGCCCACGGCTCGGCCCTCCTCGGCTTCGCCGTCAACGCCCTGCGCGACCGGGCGCTCGCCGAGGACTGCGTGCAGGAGACGTTCCTGCGGGCCTGGCGCTCGCGCGACTCCTTCGACGCGGGCCGCGGCAGCGAGCGCACCTGGCTCTTCACGATCCAGCGCCGCGTCGTCCTCGACGCGCTGCGCACCCGCCAGCGGACCCCGCACCTGGTCGAGCACGACGACGCGCTCGACGACGCCCCCGCCGACGTCGCCGACCCGCTCGAGCGCCTGCACCTCGTCGAGGGGCTCGCGCGGCTCAGCGACGAGCACCGCGAGGCCGTCGTCGCCGTGCACGTGCGCGGCCTCAGCTACCAGGAGCACGCCGAGGCGACCGGCGTGCCCGTCGCGACGCTGCGCACCCGCGTCTTCTACGGCCTCCGGGCCCTCCGCTCCCACCTCGACGAAGGGGAACCCCGTGCCTGACCACGCCGACGACCGCCGGGCCGAGCTCATCGCGGCGGCCCTCGCCGACGACCTCTCCCCTGCCGAGCGGGCCGAGCTCGACCTCCTGCGCGCCGCCGACCCGACCGTCGACGACGAGCTGGCGCTGCTCGGCGGGCTGCCCGCGGACCTCGGCGGCGTCGCCGACTGGGACGACGTCGCGCCGAGCGACGACCTGCGCCGCCGCGTCGAGGCGGTCGCCGGCCCCGGCGCAGCACCGCGCGCGACGACGCCCGCCAGCTCCGCGCAGGAGTCGCCGGTCACCCGCTCCGCACCCGTCACCCCCCTGAGGCGCCCCCGCCGCCTGGTCGCCGTGCTCGCCGCCGCCGCCTGCCTCGTCGTCGGCGCGGGGGCCGGGGCCCTGCTGGCGGCGCCGCGCGAGGCGACCGTCGCCGGGCCTCCCGGCACCCTCGGGGCCGTGGAGCACATCGAGTTCGCGGGCGTGCCCGACGGCGTCTCGGTCGACGCCGACCTCGTCGCCCACACCTGGGGCACCGAGACGGTGCTCACCGTCGACGGCCTGCCCGAGGGCGACGCGTTCTCGGTCGTCGTCGTCGACGACCGGGGGCGCGAGCACGAGTCGGGGGCCTTCCTCGGGTCGACGGTGGAGATCGACTGCCGCCTCAACGCCGCGGTGACGCGCGAGCACGTGGCGGCGGTCGAGATCCGCGGCGCCGACGGCGACGTGGCGGTGGCCGAGGTGCCCGCGGTCGGCGCCTAGCGCGGACCGGCCGTCCGCTCCGTGCGGGCCCGCTCCGCGGTGCCCGTCGACCGACGGGATCGGGCGTCCTGTGCTCGCTCTCCCGCGGCCGGCGGCCGGCGTCGCAGGGCGACGAGCACGCCCGCCCCCGTGACCGCCGCGGCCACGACGAAGGTCGCCGGCATCCCGGCCGCCCCGACCAGCGCGCCCGCACCGGCGGCGCCCCCGGCCTGCCCCAGCACGAGCACGACGAACAGCAGCGACGTGCCCGAGGCGGCGTGGACCGGGGCGATCTCGGTGGTCCAGGTGATGAGCACCCCGGTGGCGGCCGTGTAGCCCCAGCCGAACACGGCGCAGGCGGCCAGCGCCGCCGCGGCGGACTGCGGTGCGGCCGCGAGCAGCAGGGTGCCGACGGACACGGCACCGACCGTGACGGCCCAGGCGGCGGGCGACCGGAGGGCGGCGAGCGGGCGGGCCGTGGCGGCGACGGCGGCACCGCCCAGGCCCAGGGCGATCCAGGCCACGACCGAGACGACGTCGCTCGCACCCGCCGCCACGAGCAGGGTGCGACCGTAGGTCCAGACGGCCGCCGAGCCCGCCCCGAGCAGCAGGGCCGCGACGAGCAGGTGCGCGTGGTCGACCACCCAGCCACGACCGGGCAGGTCGGGCAGGCCTCGTCGCGCGGGCTGCCCGGGCCGCGTCGACGGGCTCGTGACCGGTCCCGGCCGGTCGAGCAGCAGCACCGCCGCCGCCGCGAGCGCCGTCGCGCCGGCGGCGACCGCCCACGCGGTGCGCCAGTCGGGCAGCAGGAGGAGCGCGAGCAGCCCCGCGACGGCGAGCCCCGGCCCCGTGCCCGAGTTGACGATCGACTGCGACCGGCCCTCCCGCGCCGCGGGCACCCCTCGGCGCACGATGCTCACGAGGGCCGGCGAGGCGAGGCCGGCCCCCGCCGAGCCGACCACGGTCGCCGCGGCGAAGGTCGGCACGTCCGAGCTCAGGGCGGCGCCTGCCGCCCCACCCGCGGCGGTCAGCCCCGAGAGCACCACCAGGAGGCGCGGGTGCGTCCCGGAGAGCACGAACCCGGCGAGCGCCCCGATGCCGTAGAGCACCGACGCCCCGGAGGAGATCGCGCCGGCCGTGGCGTCGTCGAGGCCGAGCTCGGCCTGCACGTCGGGCAGCAGCAGCCCGTAGGCGAGCCGCACGAGCCCGTACGTCGCGGCCACCAGGGCCGTGCCCGCGACGACGAGCGCGAGCGAGGGGGACACATTCGAAAACGATCGTTTCACTCCATCAGCCTAGGCTGTCGTCATGACCCTGCGCCCGGCCACCGAACGGAAGCTCCTCGACGCGGCCGAGGAGCTCTTCTTCACCCGGGGCATCGCCGCGACGCCCGTCGACGCCGTGCTCGAGCGCTCCGGGGTCTCCGCTGCGACGCTCTACCGGGGCTGGGCGAGCAAGGAGGCCCTCGTCGCGGCCGCCCTCGAGCGACGCCAGCGTGACTGGCTCGCCACCTGGGACCGCGCCGTCGAGCGCGCGGCCGACGAGCGGGGTCGCGTGCTCGCCGTGTTCGACGCGCTCGACGAGTACCGGTCCGCGCCGGCGGGCTCGCGCTGGTGCGCGTTCCTCGGGACGGCCTCGGAGTACGCCGACGCGCCTCCTGAGCTCGCCGACGTGCTGGGCGCCGAGACGGCCACGCTGCGCGAGCGGTTGACCGCGACGACCGCCGCCGTCGTGGGCGACGCGAGGGCCGACGAGGTGGCCGAGCAGCTCGTGCTCGTGGTCACCGGGTCGCTCGCGATGCGGCTGCGCACGGCCGGCGGGGGGACCGAGGTCGCCCGGGCCGTCGCCGCTGCCCTGCTCGACGTGCGCTGAGCGGACAGGGAGGCCCTCCTCCCAGGCTCACCAGGGCCGGTGCGCCTACCACGGACCCGTCCTCGTCCCGAGCAGAACGGAACCCCTCATGTCGACCTTCCCCCGCGTCACCGTCCTCGGAGCCGGGGTCCTCGGCTCGCAGATCGGCTTCCAGGCCGCGCTCCACGGCAAGGAGGTCACGCTCTGGGACATCTCCGACGAGGCGCTCGACGTCGCGCGGGGACGGGCCGAGGCGATCGTGCCCGACTACGTGCGCGAGGTGCCGTCGGGCGACGAGCAGGCGGCCCGCGCGGCCGTCGCCGGCCTCCGGTGGACCAGCGACCTGGCCGACGCGGTCGCCGGCGCCGACCTCGTGATCGAGGCCGTGCCCGAGCGCCTCGACGTCAAGCGCGACGTGTGGTCCCGCGTGGGCGACATCGCCGACGCGGCCACGGTGTTCGCCACGAACTCGTCCACCCTGCTGCCCAGCGCGATCGCCGATGCCACCGGACGCCCGGACCGGTTCCTCGCCCTGCACTTCGCCAACCACGTCTGGGTGAACAACACCGGCGAGGTGATGGGCCACGACGGCACCGACCGCGAGGTGCGACGACAGGTGCTCGCCTTCGCCGAGGAGATCGGCATGGTCCCGATCGACGTGCTCAAGGAGCAGCCCGGCTACGTGCTCAACGCGCTGCTCGTGCCGCTGCTCGGTGCGGCGAGCGGGCTGCTCGTCCGCGGCGTCGCGACCGCCGAGACCATCGACCTCACCTGGCGCACCGCGACCGGCGCCCCCGCGGGGCCGTTCCAGATCTTCGACACGGTCGGGCTGCGCACCGCGGCGGCCGTCTCGGCGGCGGGCGACGAGGAGTCACGGGCCTTCGCCGAGATGCTCCAGCGCGACTTCATCGCCCACGGCAAGGTCGGCCGGGAGTCGGGTGAGGGCTTCTACCGCTACGACGAGCACGGCCGCCAGCTCTGACGGCCGCGGCGAAGAGGGATGGGGGGCGGGGCCGGCATCACGTCCCTGGCGTGGCGGCCCCACCCGACGGGGACAGGACCCGAATCCTGCGATCCCCGTCACGGGCGGCTGCTCGCCACCCGGGCATGCCACGAGGGTACGCCCTCTCCGCGAACGACAGGTGCTCATGTCTCGACATCGACAGGGTGGTCCCGCAGGAGGGGCACACGGGCATCACGTCCTGCTCGGTGATGGACTGCCTTCCCACCACCGGTGGGTCGTCCCGGCCGGGAGCCTCTGGCCGGACCAGAACCCCGAGAGGGCGCCCTGGATGCCGCGGGCACCTCGGCGTGACGCTCACCGCGGCAGGGTGAGCGCCCACTCGACGAAGGCGTCCCGGTCGGCGCCGGTCAGGGCGAGGGTCGCGGGCTCCTGACGGGCTGCGACGAGCCAGGCGATGCCGTCCTGCGCGACCGACCGGGTCTCGTCGAACGCCTGTGAGCCCTTCGCGAGCAGGTCGACCCAGGCGAGGTAGGCGTCCTCGGGATGGCCCGGAGCCGGGGAGGTGGCCATCGACCGCCGCTCGGCGAACGACTCCAGGTCGTCCTGGTCGACGACGACCGTCGTGCCCTCGGCCGTGAGGCGCACGACGGGGCGGGTCCGGCCGGGCCGGGGCCCCGCCTCCTGCAGCCACTCGGCAGCGAGCCCGCCCGCGGCGAAGGGGCGCACCTGGTCGGCCGTGGGCCGATCGCGGGCCGCGGCCTCGCGGACGCGGCGCGACCAGGGCCAGTCGTCCCGGCTGAGGATGCCGCCGGTGAGGGTCCCGAAGACCCAGAGGGGCACGAGGCCGGAGGTGCGGCTGCCCACGACCACGAGGGCGGCCACCACGACGACCACCCCGAGCACCGTCGCCCAGCGGGGCTTGCGGAGGAGGAAGAAGAACAGGCCGGTGGCGACCCCCACGAGGAACGGCGGGACGGCCGCGATCGGCGACGGCTCGAGGCCCGACGAGAAGAAGGCCGTGGCCGCGACGAGCACGGCCACCATGGCGGCGTTCACCACGCCCCGGCTGCCCCCGTGCGTCGTCGCCATGTCGCTCCCCCGTCGTCGCGCGCCCCGCGCCCCCTGCGCGTGGTGCCCCTGGAGGGACTCGAACCCCCAACCCTTTCCTTAGGACGGAACTGCTCTTCCATTGAGCTACAGAGGCTGACGCGCCGAGTCTACCGGCCGCGGCACGGCGCGGCGGGCCGCGCTACGCCGCCTCGAGGTACTGGTCCCAGTCGGCCAGGGGCCGCTCGACCCCGCGCACGACCCAGCCGATGCCGTGCGGCGCCTTCGGGGTCCAGCGCAGCTGCCAGCCCATCTCGGCGGGCGTGCGGTCGCTCTTGAGGTTGTTGCACCTCAGGCAGGCGGCGACGAGGTTCTCCCACGAGTCCGCTCCCCCGCGCGACCGCGGCTGCACGTGGTCGATGGTCGACGCCGACCGGCCGCAGTAGGCGCAACGGTGGGCGTCGCGGCGGAGCACCCCGCGCCGCGAGACGGGGATCGACCGCGTGTGCGGGATCCGCACGTAGCGGGTGAGGACGATGACCGACGGCCGGTCCCAGGCGGTGGCGGTGCCGTGCACCGGGTGGTCGGGGTCGGCGGCGACGACCGTCGCCTTGCGGGTCATGACGAGCACGAGGGCTCGGCGGTCCGAGACCACGGCGAGCGGCTCGAAGCCGGCGTTGAGGACGAGTGTGCGCACGGGGTTCCCTCCGGTCGCCCCTGGACGGCTTCCAGGGGGCCTAGCTGCGCTCGGGGCGTCGCCGGGAGGGGGAGGTCGCAGACGAGAAGAGCACCGCCACGGACGTGGACGGTGCTCAGGATCGTGCTGCGGGGTGTCGTATGAGGTCGTGCGAGAGCTCGCCCGTGGTGCGGACGGCGCTCGACTCGTTCACTGACGCTCCTCGTCTCGGTGGTGCTCCGAGTGCGCTCAGGCTAACCCCGCCGCCGTGCGCTGCATAGGGGCGTGCAGCTCCTTCACACCCCGTTCACCAGCAGGAGGCGCGGGCCGGGTCGGCACCGCGCCTCCTGAGGGTGCGTGGCCTAGAAGCGGACGTAGTGGACGGCGCTCGTCCAGATCGCACGCTGGCGGACGGAGTCGCCCGGCTTCGGTGCGTCGAGGATCTGCCCGTTGCCGGCGTAGAAGCCGTCGTGCGAGCCGTCGTTGAAGATGACGACGTCGCCGGGGCGGGCCTCCGCCGCGCTGATCGGCGTGCCGAGACGCCCCTGGGCACCGACCGAGTGGGGCAGCGAGACGCCGTGCTGCGCCATGACGAACATGATGAAGCCCGAGCAGTCGAAGCCGGCCGGGGTGGCACCGCCGAAGACGTAGGGGGTGCCGATGTACTGCTGCGCCGTGGCGAAGATCGCGGCCTGTCGGCTGGAGTCCGTCGGGGCGACCGCACCCTTGGGGGCCGCCGTCGACGCGGCGTAGTCCTTGGCGGTGGGGCCGGTGTAGCTCGAGAACTGGGCCGCGTTCGCGGCGCGCTGGGCCTCGGCGGCCTCCGTGGCGACGCGCTCGGCCTCGGCTGCTGCCGCTGCCGCCGCCGCGGCGTCGAGGGTGGCCTGCGACGTCGCGCCGTAGCCGTCGCGCGACGCGTCGGCACCGGCGACGTCGCCGACGGCGAGGTCCTGCGAGTCGGTCGAGCGGATCTGCGTGAGGGCGGTCGTGGTGGCCGCGTCGTCCGCGCCGGGCGTGGAGGCGAAGGCCGGGAGGGCGAGGGTGCCGAAGAGGCCCGCCGTGACGGTCATGACCGCCGCCGTCGCGACGCCGCGCAGCGGACGCTTCTTCGGGGACGCCTGCTGCGCCGCCTCGAGCTGCGCGGCGAGGCGCAGCGAGGACCGGGTCGGCAGCGAACGGTCGAGGACGGTCCGGGCGGGCGAGGACGCGACGGGCACGGCGGGCTTCGGGTCCGCTGTGCGCACGAGGGCACCCTGGTCGGGGGTCTGGGTCAAGAGGGTTCTCCTGCGTCTCGCCAGCTCTAGGGAAGCTGCCCCATCCGTGTCGTCAGGTGAGTGATGAGCGGCAGGAGACGGGTGCACGAGACGTCCTGCCACGGATCCCGCGCCCGGCTTCCTGGCCGCGGGACTCTGCGACTGTAGCCGAGCCGCGCCGGAAAATCAGCCTCTGGGCGGAGATTCGTCACATTTGGGTAACGCCGGGGACGACGTCCACGAGCAGGAGGCACGCGCAGGAGGCAGGGAGCCCCCGCTCCGCCGCCGGGCTCAGGCCGCGACGTAGATGTGGGCCGCGACCTCGACCGGCAGCTCCAGGCCCTCCTCGCGGCCCTCCACCTGCACGAAGACGTAGCTGCCCGCCGTGCTCAGCCGCACGGTGCCGCCGGGCGTGACGCCCGCGTCGAAGAGCTGCTGGAGCAGCTCGGGCTCGAACTGGACGGGCTCGGCCAGCCGGCGGACCACGCCCGTCGTGCCCTCGGGCGACGCGGCCAAGGCCGCGGGCAGCGAGACGACGCCGTCGAGGAAGCGCCCGGCGGGCGAGTCCCCGAGCTCGTCGAGACCGGGGATGGGGTTGCCGTAGGGCGACTCGGTGGGGTGGCCGAGCATCTCGAGCAGACGGCGCTCGACCTGCTCGCTCATGACGTGCTCCCACCGGCAGGCCTCGTCGTGGACGTAGGCCCACTCGAGTCCGATGACGTCGGCGAGCAGGCGCTCGGCCAGGCGGTGCTTGCGCATGACGTGCGTCGCCTTGGTGCGGCCCTCACCGGTGAGCTCGAGGTGCCGGTCGCCGGAGACGACGACGAGGCCGTCGCGCTCCATCCGGGCGATGGTCTGCGACACGGTCGGGCCGGAGTGGCCGAGGCGCTCCGAGATGCGGGCGCGGAGCGGCACGATCGCCTCTTCTTCGAGGTCGAGGATCGTGCGCAGGTACATCTCTGTGGTGTCGACGAGATCGGTCAACGAGGGCCTCCCGGGTGAGCGCAGGTGCTCCGCAAGCCTACCGGCCCGCCCGGGGCGCCCGCGGCGGCGTCACTAGGATCGACCCATGTCGGACCTCACGATCCCCACTGACCTGTTGCCCGTCGACGGCCGCTTCGGCTGCGGTCCGTCGAAGATCCGCGGAGCGCAGCTCGAGCACCTCGTCACGGCGGGTGCGGGCCTCCTGGGCACGTCGCACCGACAGGCCCCGGTCAAGCAGCTGGTGCGGCGGGTCCGCGAGGGCCTCGCCGACCTCTTCGGCCTGCCCGACGGCTACGAGGTCGTGCTCGGCAACGGCGGCTCGACCGCCTTCTGGGACGCGGCCGCCTTCGGCCTCGTCGAGCGCCGCGCCGAGAACCTCTCCTTCGGTGAGTTCGGCTCCAAGTTCGCCACCGCCGTCGCGACGCCCTGGCTCGAGGCCCCGCACGTCGTCACCGCGCCCGCCGGCTCGCGGAGCGCCGTCGAGGTCGTCGAGGGCGTCGACGTCTACGCCTGGCCGCACAACGAGACCTCCACGGGCGTCATGGCGCCCGTGCGGCGCGTCGTCGGCGACCCCGGCGCCCTCACCGTGGTCGACGCCACGAGCGCCGCAGGAGGCGTCGCCGTCGACGCCTCGCAGGCCGACGTCTACTACTTCGCCCCCCAGAAGAACTTCGCCTCGGACGGCGGCCTCTGGCTGGCCCTCTTCTCCCCCGCCGCGATCGAGCGCGTCGAGCGCATCGCCGCCTCCGGCCGCTACCAGCCGGAGTTCCTGAGCCTCAAGAACGCGATCGACAACTCGCGCCTCGACCAGACGCTCAACACCCCGGCCCTCACGACGCTGCTGCTGCTCGAGGACCAGACGCGGTGGATGCTCGACCAGGGCGGCCTCGCCTGGGCGGACGCCCGCACGAAGGAGTCCTCGGGCCTGCTCTACGACTGGGCGACCGCGAGCGAGTACGCGACCCCGTTCGTCGTCGACCCCGACCACCGCTCGCAGGTCGTCGCGACGATCGACCTCGTCGAGGGCGTCGACGCCGCGGCCGTCGCGAAGGTGCTGCGCAGCAACGGCATCGTCGACACCGAGCCCTACCGCAAGCTCGGGCGCAACCAGCTGCGCGTCGCCACCTTCACCGCGATCGACCCCGACGACGTGCGCCAGCTGATCCGCTCGATCGACCACGTGGTGGGTGCCCTCGGCGCCTGACGCGACCCTGCCGACGACGGAGGCCCCCGACCTCGCGGTCGGGGGCCTCCGTCGTGCGCGAGGCGGTCAGCGCCTGCGGCGCCGCCGGGAACGTGCCGGGGCGGCGTCCCGGCCCTCGTCGTCCTCGTCGTCGGCAGCCGCGGCCTGCTCGACGTCGACCCCGTCGAGGGCGTCGTCGTCCTCGGGCTCGTCGTCGTCGACCACGACGATGTCGTCATCGTCGGAGTCGTCGCCGTCGTCCTCGTCGTCCGAGTCGTCGTCGTCCGAGTCGTCGTCCTCGTCGTCCGAGTCGTCGTCGTCGTCGGAGTCGTCGCCGTCGTCGTCGTCCTCGTCGTCCGAGTAGTCGTCGTCGTCCTCGTCGTCCGAGTCGTCGTCGCCCTCCTCGGCCTGCAGGTCGGCGAGGCGGTCGGCCCACGGCACCCAGTCCGGGGCGAGGAGGGCGCCCTCGGCGGGGAGCAGCTCGGCCTCGAGCACGCTCGGCTCCTCGCCCTCGAGGTGGGCGACGCTGACGGTCCACAGCCAGCCGGGGTACCCGGGCATCGTGGTGGCGAAGCGCACCGAGACGACGCCGTCGACCTCGTCCACCTGGTCGACGAGGTCGCCGATCGTCTCGGCGGGGGTGACCTCGGCGAGGGCGCGGCGGGCGAGGTCGGCGTAGGGGGTCTGCTCAGGCATCGAACTGGTCCGCGACGGTCCGGAGCAGCACCGCGACACGGGCGCCGTTCTGCGGGTAGCGGCCGCGCCGGAGGTCGCTGCCGGCGCGGTCGAGCACCTTGACGAGGTCCTCGACGATGACCGCCATGTCCTCGGCGTTGCGACGGTTCATCTTCGCGAGGCTGGGCGCGGCCTCGAGCACGCGGACCGAGAGGGCCTGGGCGCCGCGCTTGCCGTCGGCGATGCCGTACTCGAGGCGGGTGCCGGCCTTGACGACCGCCCCGGCGGGCAGGGCGGACGCGTGCAGGAAGACCTCGGTGCCGTCATCACTGCTGATGAAGCCGAAGCCCTTCTCGTCGTCGTAGAACTTGACCTTGCCGGTGGGCATGGGGACTCCTCGGTGACTGGGGGGCGATCCACGGACGGACCGCCGCGTCTGGTCGCTCACGACTACCCTGGACCCATGGCACAGGACAGCGACCAGAGCGCGCAGACGAGACTCCATCGTACTGAACGCGTGCTCGTCTTCATGATCGCGGCGATCGTGCTCCTCTCGATCGCCTCGTTCGTGGCACGCATGGTCGGGCAGGTGACCGGCGTCGACGACTGGACGGCGGGAGCCTGGCCGGTGGTCTCGGTGCTGCCGTTGATCGGCCTGCCGGTCGCGATGCTGCTCATCATCGGGTACGTCGTCACGAGCGCGGTCCGACGCTCTCGTGGCTCCCACGGCCCGTCCCTGCACGGCGACACCGCCCACGGCGGCACCACACGCTGACCGCGACGGAGCGACGCTGATGGCCTCCTCCTCCCTCGACCTCGCGGGCGTCCTCCGCTCCCTGCCCGACGACGAGCTCGTCGCCCGCCTCCGCCTGCGCCAGCTGCGGGCCACGACGGTGCGTGACGCCTTCGACCTCGCCGACGTGCTGCTCGAGGCCTCGAGCGTGCGCGATGCGCTCACCCACCTCGACCGCACGGCGCTGCGCGTCCTGCACGCCGCGCGCGTGCCGGGCGACGTGCCCGCGCTCACGGCACGGCTCGCCGACGCCCCGACCGCCGCCGGCGACGACTCGCCGGGCGCACCGGACGAGGCCGCCGTGGCCGCCGCCGTCCACGAGCTCGAGCGTCGCCTCCTCGTCGTCCCCATGCCGGACGGCACCGTCGCGACGCTCGACGCCGCGGGCGACCGCCTCGACGACGAGAAGGCCCTCACGGCCGAGGCCCTCGCCTCCGGCCGCGCCCCGGTCGTGCTCGAGACCGTCACGGACCACGATCGCGAGGCCGTCGACGCGCGCGCCGCCGAGCAGCTGGCCGAGATCGTCGTCCAGGGCGCCGAGCTGCTGCGGGCCCTCGAGGCGTCGCCCGCCCGCGAGCTCGCCAAGGGCGGCCTGTCGCTGCCTGAGCGCCGCCGCCTGGCCGAGGCGGCACGGCTCGACGTCGACGACGTCGCCGCCCTCCTGCGCATCGTGGTGCGCGCCGGCCTCGCGGGGCTGACGCCCGCCGGCTGGGCACCGACCGCCGCGGCGGCGGACTGGCTCGAGGCCGCGTGGCCCGACCGCTGGCAGGCGCTCGCCAGCGCCTGGCTCTCGTCGCTGCCGACCGAGGTGCTCGCCGTGCTGCACCAGCGCGTCGAGACCTCCTGGGGCGAGCCGCTCCGCGAGTTCGCCCACTGGGCGTACCCGGCAGGAGGCGCGTGGATCGACGACCGCCTCGCCGCCTTCGCGGAGGCGGCCCACGTGCTCGGCCTGAGCGCCGACGACGTGCCCACCTCGGCGGCCGTGGCGCTGCTGCGCGACGGGCCGGAGGCGGCCCGTGAGCGCGTGGCGCTCCTCCTGCCCGAGCCCATCGACTCCGTGTACCTGCAGCACGACCTCACGGTCGTCGCGCCGGGCCCGCTGCGCCCCGATCTCGAGGCGCGACTGCGCACGCTGGCCGAGGCCGAGAGCACGGGCCTCGCCGCGACGTTCCGCATCACCGAGGAGAGGGTCCAGCGGGCCCTCTCGCAGGGCGAGACCGCGGAGGGCCTGCTGGCCTTCCTCGAGGGGGTGTCCTCGACGGGCGTGCCGCAGCCGCTCGCGTACCTGCTGCAGCAGTCCGCCGACAGTCACGGGCGCTTCCGCGTCTCGGCGGCGCCGGGCGACGACCCCGACGGCGACGTCGCCCGGGTCACCGCCCGCGACGTGCCGAGCGCCGACGCCCTCGAGGTCGACCAGGCGCTGGCCGCCCTCGCGCTGGCCCGGCGCGACCCCCTGGCCCTGGGCACCCGCGCCGAGGCGGCGACGGTCTTCCGCGCCCTGCAAGACGAGAGGTACCCGGTCGTCCTCGTCGACGCCGACGACGCCGAGCTGCCGCCGCCCGTCCGGCGCGGCCCGGTCCGGCAGGCCCCGCCCGAGCGACGCGACCCGGAGCTCGAGCTCGTGACGCGCCTCCGGCAGGGCACGGGCGACGCCGACGAGACGACCGACCGGGCCTGGATCGCCAGGCAGCTCGAGGCCGCCGTGCGCGGCCGCCTCACCGTCACGGTCACGGTCGCGATGCCCGACGGGTCGAGCCGCACCCTCTCGCTCGACCCCACCGGCATCGGCGGCGGGCGCGTGCGGGGCCGCGACGGCAAGCAGGACGTCGAGCGCACCCTGCCGCTCGCGAGCATCACCTCGGTGACGGGCGGCTGAGGGCCGGAGGCGCGGGTCGCCGGGCACGGCCCGCACGCGGCCGGCGCGGCTAGGCTCTCCCCTCATGACCGGACCCCTGATCGTGCAGAGCGACCGCACCGTGCTGCTCGAGGTCTCGCACCCCGAGGCGGAGGACGCCCGGCACGCGCTCTCGGTCTTCGCGGAGCTCGAGCGTGCCCCCGAGCACGTGCACACGTACCGCATCACCCGGCTCGGCCTCTGGAACGCGCGGGCGGCCGGCCACACCGCCGACGAGATGCTCGACACCCTCGAGCGGTTCGGCAAGTTCCCGGTGCCGCAGAGCGTGAGCGTCGACATCGCCGAGACGGTGGGCCGCTACGGCCGCATCGTCATCGAGCGCGACGGCGACCAGCTGCTGCTGCGCGGCACCGACACGAGCGTGCTCCGCGAGGTGACGCGCGCGAAGAAGGTGGGCGAGCTGCTCGGCGTCAAGCTCGCCGACGACCTCTGGGAGCTCCAGCCCTGGGCCCGCGGCGAGGTCAAGCAGCAGCTCGTCAAGCTGGGCTGGCCGGCCGAGGACCACGCGGGCTACACGCCCGGCACGCCGCACGCCATCAGCCTCGACGAGGCCGACTGGTCGCTGCGCGACTACCAGCAGCGCGCCGTCGACGAGTTCTTCGACGGCGGCTCCGGCGTCGTCGTGCTGCCCTGCGGCGCCGGCAAGACGCTCGTGGGCGCGGGCGCGATGGCGCGGGCCGGCACGACCACGCTGATCCTCGTGACGAACACGGTCTCGGCCCGCCAGTGGCGCGACGAGCTGCTCCGGCGCACGAGCCTCACCGAGGACGAGATCGGCGAGTACTCCGGCTCGGTGAAGGAGGTCAAGCCCGTCACCATCGCGACGTACCAGATCCTCACCTCGCGCCGTGGCGGCAAGTACGCGCACCTGTCGCTGCTCGACGCGCTCGACTGGGGGCTCGTCGTCTACGACGAGGTGCACCTCCTGCCCGCGCCCGTCTTCAAGCTCACCGCCGAGCTGCAGGCCCGCCGCCGGCTGGGCCTCACCGCGACGCTCGTCCGCGAGGACGGCCGCGAGGGCGACGTCTTCAGCCTCATCGGGCCCAAGCGCTTCGACGCCCCCTGGAAGGAGATCGAGGCGCAGGGCTACATCTCCCCCGCCTCCTGCTACGAGGTCCGCGTCGACCTGCCGCAGGACGACCGCCTCGAGTACGCCGCGGCCCCCGACGACGAGCGCTACCGCCTCGCGGCGACGGCCCCCGTCAAGCTCGACGTGGTCAAGCACCTCGTCGCGCGGCACGACGGGGAGCAGATCCTCGTCATCGGCCAGTACCTCGACCAGCTCGACGAGCTGTCGGCCGCCCTCGACGCCCCGCAGCTCACGGGCGCGACGTCCGTCGACGAGCGCGAGCGGCTCTACCAGGCGTTCCGCGAGGGCGAGGTGAAGGTGCTCGTCGTCTCGAAGGTGGCGAACTTCTCGGTCGACCTGCCCGAGGCCACGGTCGCGGTCCAGGTGAGCGGCTCGTACGGCTCGCGCCAGGAGGAGGCCCAGCGCCTCGGGCGCCTGCTGCGGCCCAAGAAGTCGGGCCTGCCGGCGTCGTTCTACACGATCGTCAGCCGCGACACCGTCGACCAGGACTTCGCCCAGAACCGGCAGCGGTTCCTCGCCGAGCAGGGCTACTCGTACACGATCCTCGACTCCCCGGTGGCCGTCGGCTGACGCCCGCTCCGCTCACAGGGAACACCGAGGCGGCGCGCAGACACTAGGGGCATGAGTGACGGCCCCAAGATCCTGATCGTCGACGACGAGCCCAACATCCGCGACCTGCTCACCACGAGCCTCCGCTTCGCCGGCTTCGCCGTGCGCGCCGTCGGCAACGGGGCCCAGGCCATCTCGGCGGTCCTCGAGGAGGAGCCCGACCTCATCATCCTCGACGTCATGCTCCCCGACATGAACGGCTTCGGCGTCACCAAGCGCCTGCGCTCGTCGGGCTACACCTCGCCGATCCTCTTCCTCACGGCCAAGGACGACACCGAGGACAAGATCACCGGGCTCACCGTCGGCGGCGACGACTACGTCACCAAGCCGTTCAGCCTCGACGAGATCGTCGCGCGCATCAAGGCGATCCTGCGCCGCACCATGAACGAGGACGAGGACGCGGTCATCCGCGCCGGCGAGCTCACCATGGACCAGGACACCCACGAGGTCACGATCGGCGACACGGCCATCGAGCTCAGCCCCACCGAGTTCAAGCTGCTGCGCTACCTCATGCTCAACCCCAACCGGGTGCTGTCGAAGGCGCAGATCCTCGACCACGTGTGGGAGTACGACTTCAACGGCGACGCCGGCATCGTCGAGAGCTACATCTCGTACCTGCGCCGCAAGCTCGACCAGTACTCGACCGAGCCGATCATCCAGACCAAGCGCGGCTTCGGCTACATGCTCAAGGCCGCCAAGGCCTGACGCCGATCGGGCCCTCGGCCCGGGCGACCGCTGTTCACCCCGCTGCACCCAGCGGGGTGAAGTAGCGTACGGGGAATGCACGCCAGCCTCTCCCGGTGGTGGAACGAGATCTCCATCCGCACCAAGGTCACGGCGATCACCGTCACCCTCGTCATGCTCGGCCTCTTCGTCGCGGGCCTCGGCACGATGACCGTGCTCAGCACGTACCTCCTGCTGCAGGTCGACACCGACCTCAAGAACGCCGCGACGAACATCTCGACGGTGCAGCAGTCCGACACGGTCTGCACCGCCACCTTCGGTCGGCTCGGCACGAGCAGCTACGTCGCCGTGCTCGACGAGCAGGGGCAACAGCTGTGCGACAACAGTGCCTCCCTCAGCGACGGCTCCGCGCCCGACCTCCGCGACTACGACCCCGCCACGGCCGAGTCCCCCACGTTCGACCGGTGGAACGCCGAGCACACGCAGCAGTGGCGGCTCTACGCGCTCGAGACGCAGCTCACCGTCAAGTCGACGCAGGACTCCTTCCCCGCCACGATCGTGACGGGCACGAACCTCGCCCCCACGAACGCCACGATCGGCCGCTTCAGCGGCATCTTCCTCGGCTTCGGCCTCTCGGTCGTCGTGCTCGGCGCCGCCCTCACGCGGCTGCTCGTCACCTCGACCTTCGCCCCCCTGCGCGACGTCGAGGCGACGGCCGCGCGCTTCGCCGACGGCGACTTCAGCCAGCGCCTCGACTCGACGAACCCCGACACCGAGGTCGGTCGCCTCAACCGCTCCCTCAACACCATGCTGAGCCGCATCGACAGCGCCTTCGACGACCGCGCGCGCACCATCGACCAGATGCGGCGGTTCGTGGGCGACGCCAGCCACGAGCTGCGCACGCCCCTGGTCTCGCTCCGCGGCTACGCCGAGCTGTACCGGATGGGCGCCCTCACGAAGGACGAGGACGTCGCACAGGCCATGGACCGCATCGAGAAGGAGGCGATCCGGATGGGCCTGCTCGTGCAGGACCTCCTCGCCCTGGCCCGGCTCGACGAGTCCAAGCCGCTCGAGCTCGGCCCCGTCGACCTCGTCGCCCTCGCGCGGGACTCGGCCCTCGACACCATGGCCTCGAACCCCGACCGAGAGATCCAGGTGCTCGTCCTCGAGCCGGTGCTCACCGCCCCCGACGACGGCGTCGACGACGAGGCCGCGGACCGGGCCGCGCAGGAGTCCCCCGCCCCGGCCGGCCAGTCGGCCACCGGCCCGATGTCGTTCGCGAACGCGACGCTCGCTCGGCTGCGCAGCCGGCGGCTGCGCCCCGGGCGCGCCACCGACGAGGCACGCCCCGAGGACGTCGCCGCGGAGGAGCAGCGCACGGAGTGGCCCGCGGTCGTCACCGGCGAGGAGAACAAGCTGCGCCAGGTGATCACGAACCTCATGGGCAACGCCATGCGCTTCACCGACGCCGACGGACCCATCGAGCTCGTCGTCCAGGCGCACCCGGCGACCGGCACGGCGACGATCGACATCGTCGACCACGGCGAGGGCATCCCGCCGCAGATCCGCGAGAAGATCTTCCAGCGCTTCTGGCGTGCCGACTCCTCCCGCACCCGTGACACCGGGGGCAGCGGGCTCGGCCTCGCCATCGTCTCCGGCATCGTGCAGGCCCACCAGGGCTCCGTCGACGTCCTCGACACCCCCGGCGGCGGTGCGACCTTCCGCGTCGCCCTGCCGCTCTGGGACGGCGACGTGGCCGACGCCTCGTCGACCGGGGCCGCCCCCTCCGCCTGACCCGCGACTCCTGCGAGCCCCGCCCCTGCTCCCGGCTCCCGGCTCCGAAAAAGGCGACACCTCGCCGACGACACGCCGCCCAGGAGCCTCCGGCGCCACTCCTGAGCCCACGAGATGTCGCATCCGCAGGAGACGGGCGCGCGCCCAGGACGGACGGCGACATCTGCTCTCCCGCCCTCACTCCCCGCCTCCGGCCTGCACCTCCGAAGTCCCGGCTCGAGCCCGTAAAAGGCGACAGCTCGCCGACGACACGCCGCGCAGGAGTCCCGCGGCGCCGGCTCCGGTCCCGAACGGTCGCCTTCTCGGAAGAGGCGGGGGCCCGGGCCGGGGCAGGGGCAGCAGCCACGCGCTGGGCACGGGCAGGGGCCCGGGCACGCCGAAGGGCGGCCCTCCCGGAGGAGGACCGCCCTGACGGTCGTGCTGGTCGGACTAGAAGTCCATGCCACCCGTGGGGTCGCCGGCCGGGGCCGGGTTCTTCTCGGGCTTGTCGGCGACGACGGCCTCGGTCGTGAGGAAGAGGCCGGCGATCGACGCGGCGTTCTGCAGCGCCGAGCGGGTCACCTTGGCGGGGTCGATGATGCCCGCGGCGAGCATGTCGACGTACTCGCCGGTGGCGGCGTTGAGGCCGTGGCCCACCGGGAGGTTGCGGACCTTGTCGACGACGACGCCGGGCTCCATGCCCGCGTTGAAGGCGATCTGCTTCAGCGGGGCGTCGATCGCGACGCGCACGATGTTCGCACCGGTCGCCTCGTCGCCGACCAGCTCGAGCGCCGCGAGGGCGGTCTTGCCGGCCTGGATGAGCGCGACGCCACCACCGGCGACGATGCCCTCCTCGACGGCGGCCTTCGCGTTGCGGACGGCGTCCTCGATGCGGTGCTTGCGCTCCTTGAGCTCGACCTCCGTGGCCGCGCCGGCGCGGATGACGGCGACGCCGCCGGCCAGCTTGGCGAGGCGCTCCTGGAGCTTCTCGCGGTCGTAGTCGCTGTCGGTCGCCTCGATCTCGGCGCGGATCTGGCGCACGCGCCCGGCGATCTGCTCCTCGTCACCGGCACCCTCGACGATGGTCGTCTCGTCCTTGGTGATGATGACCTTGCGGGCACGACCGAGCAGGTCGAGCGTCGCGTTCTCGAGCTTGAGGCCGACCTCCTCGGCGATGACCTGACCGCCGGTGAGGATCGCGATGTCCTGGAGCTGCGCCTTGCGGCGGTCGCCGAAGCCGGGGGCCTTGACGGCGACCGACTTGAAGATGCCGCGGATCTTGTTCACGACGAGCGTGGCCAGGGCCTCGCCGTCGACGTCCTCGGCGATGATCAGGAGCTGCTTGCCCGACTGGATCACCTTGTCGACGATCGGCAGGAGGTCCTTGATGTTCGAGATCTTCGAGTTGACGATCAGGATGTAGGCGTCCTCGAAGACGGCCTCCTGGCGCTCCGGGTCCGTCACGAAGTACTGCGACAGGTAGCCCTTGTCGAAGCGCATGCCCTCGGTGAGCTCGAGCTCGGTGCCGAAGGTGTTCGACTCCTCGACGGTGACGACGCCCTCCTTGCCGACCTTGTCGATGGCCTCGGCGATGAGCGCGCCGATGGTCGGGTCCGCGGCGGAGATCGACGCGGTGGCGGCGATCTCGTCCTTGGTCTCGATCTCCTTGGCGTTCTCCAGCAGGGCGGCGGAGACGGCCTCGACGGCCTTCTCGATGCCGCGCTTGAGCGAGATCGGGTCGGCACCGGCGGCCACGTTGCGGAGGCCCTCGCGGACCAGGGCCTGCGCGAGCACCGTGGCGGTCGTCGTGCCGTCACCGGCGACGTCGTCGGTCTTCTTGGCGACCTCCTTGACGAGCTCGGCGCCGATCTTCTCGAAGGGGTCCTCGAGCTCGATCTCCTTGGCGATGGAGACGCCGTCGTTCGTGATGGTGGGGGCGCCCCACTTCTTCTCGAGGACGACGTTGCGACCGCGCGGGCCGAGCGTCACCTTCACGGCGTCGGCCAGGATGTTCAGGCCACGCTCCAGGCCACGGCGGGCCTCTTCGTCAAAAGCAATGATCTTGGACATGTGTGTTCCTCGTCCCTCCCGGACGTCAAAGCACTGGTGGGTACCTGGCACTCACGCAGGGCGAGTGCCAGGGACGATTCTGGCACTCGTGCTGGTCGAGTGCAAGACGGCGTGTCAGCCGGCCTGGTCCTCGCCGAGCACGACCGTGACCGCGGCGCCGGGGAAGGCGTCGGTCTGCTGCGTCGCGGTGATGCCGAGGGCCTGCGCCAGGCCGAGCGCGACCCCCTCGTCCTGCTCGGCGCCGTAGTACACGGTCGACGTCGCCGCCGTGTCGTTCGCGTTGCCCTGGCTGCCGACGGTCCAGCCGGCGTCCTCGAGGCGCTGCGAGGCCTCGGCGGCGAGCCCGGCGGTGTCGGTCGCGTTGAGCACGGTCACGGTCGTCACCGTCGGGTCGACGGTCGAGGGGTCCACCGCCGCGGGCGTGGAGGGCGCGGCCTCCTCGGTCTCGTCGGGGCCCGTCGCGTCTCCGCCCGGGGCCGCCGTCTGCGAGGTCAGCGGGTTGGTGAACTGGAAGCTCTGGTTGGCGACGGCGAGCCAGGCCACGCCGGCGGCCACGAGCACGCCGGTCGCGAGGGCCGCCCAGGCGACGGGCACCCAGCGGCGCCCGGGGCGCGGTGCGGCACGGTGCGAACCGACGCGCGACTGGTCGCGGGGGACGTCGTCGAAGCGGTCACGGTCGAACTGGGGCATGGCGGCAGGGCTCTCGTGGGTCGGGGCGGGCGGTCAGCGGGCCGTCGGGCCGAAGGTGCGGGCGGCGCGAGCAGCACGACGGGCGTCGCGCAGCCGGAGCAGGCGGCCGACGAGCACGGGGTCGTGCGCGAGGGCGGCGGGGCGGTCGAGCAGGGCGTTGAGCTCTTGCTGGTACTGGGTGACGCCGAGGCCGAGCTCGCGGCGGACGGCCGCCTCGCGGGCGCCGGGCGAGCTGGGGGCGGAGGCCTCGAAGTCGAGCAGCAGTCGCTCGCGGTCGCTGAGCTCGGCCGCCGTCGTCAGCCTCGCCGGTCGTCCACCGCCTCGCACGATCCTCGTCCTCCCCGCCGGGCGGCGTCCGCGCCCGGGTCGCGGCAAGCCTAGGGGCGCGACCCTGCCGGTCCCTGGAGGCACGGGGCGCGTCCGTCGCGGCTGGCCGGTCACGGCGCGCCCGTGCCCACCGCGCCCACCGCGCGGAGGCGCGTGCCGTGGGCGTCGCCGACCGCGAGCGGCACCCCGTCGAGGGCGAGCGTGGCGAACGCGCCCGGGTCGGCGGGGTCGACCCCGTCGGGGACCGGCACGGCGTGCAGCGAGCCGGTGCGCTCGTACGAGACCCACCGGGCGTCGAGAGCGGCGACGGCGTCCGTGAAGGCCTGCCGGCGCTCCCCCGGCAGGTACACGAGCACGCCCGTGCTGACCACGACGAGGGTCGACCCGGGCACGGGCGTCGTGAGCGCGGGATCGGCGAGGGCCGCGACGGCGTCGCCCGCCACGAGCGCAGGAGGCGCGTCCCGGGCCACGCGGACGGCGCGCGCCAGCAGGTCCCGGCGCCCGGTCGCCTCGGTCGGGAGCAGGGCGTCGAGCCAGCGGACGTCGTCGTCGGACGCGACGTCGAGGGGCGCGAGGTCGACGCCGGCGCGGCGCACGACCTCCGGCAGCCTCGGGGAGGGGTCGAGGAGGGCGCCCGCCCCGTCGGGCTCCTCGGCCGGGACGAGCTCGAGCTCGAGCTGCACCGGCGAGGACGGGTCGCCCCAGGCCGCCGTGCCCGCACGGAAGCCGAAGCGGTCGAGGGCCAGCCCGAGCCCCGCAGAGGCCCCCACCTCGAGCAGGGAGACGGGCCCGGGGACGCGGGCGAGCGCGAGCGACACCGGCCCGCAGCGCCGGACGTCGTTCGTCTGGGTGAGCCGGCGGTCGAGCTCGGCCACGAAGGCGTCGGGGTGGTCGAGGAGCCGGCGCCGCACCTCGGACCACGGTCCGCGCGGCGCACCCAGCCACCTCGCGACGGCGAGGACGAGGGCGGGCTGACGGTGCGACTCCTGCGCGCGGTCGACGAGGGCGAGGACCTCGGGGTCGGCGGCGAGGGCCCGCGCGAGGGCCGCCTGCTCGGGCGTGCCGTCGCGCTCGGCGGCGGCGGCGTGGGCGCAGAACCGGGCGGAGGTCGTCACGCCGGGAGTCTGGCACGGGCCGCCGCGGAGGAATGCGCCGCGGGGGCGTCGTGTTGGATGGGGTGTCCCCGAACGAAGGAGCAACCGTGGCTGACCAGCAGAAGACCTACGACGTGCAGAAGTCCGACGAGCAGTGGCGCCAGGAGCTCAGCCCCGAGGAGTACCAGGTCCTGCGCCAGGCCGGCACCGAGCGCCCCTGGACCGGTGAGCTGCTCGACGAGAGCCGCTCCGGCCTCTACACCTGTGCCGCCTGCCACGCGGAGCTCTTCAAGAGCGGCACCAAGTTCGACAGCGGCTGCGGCTGGCCGAGCTTCTACGAGTCGGTGCGCCCGGGCGCGGTCGACCTCATCGAGGACACCTCGCTGGGCATGGTCCGCACCGAGGTGCGCTGCGCCACCTGCGGCTCGCACCTCGGGCACGTGTTCCCCGACGGCTTCGGCACCCCGACCGGCGACCGCTACTGCATGAACTCGCTCTCGCTGAACTTCGAGGCGCAGGACTGATGTCGGTCGCCGACGCGGCCCGCCGACGCCGGTCACGGTCGAAGGTGGGCCCGTCGGCGCCGGACCGGGCGCAGCTGCTCGACCTGGTCGAGGCGGCCGCGACGGTCGCCGACCACTCGGGCCTGCAGCCCTGGCGCCTCGTCGAGCTGCGCGGCGACGACCGGCTCGTCGTCGGGCGGTCGCTCGCGGCCGCGGCCGGCGAGGCCGACGACCCGCGGGCCGTCGAGAAGCTCGAGCGCAAGGCGCTGCGGGCGCCCCTGCTGCTCGCGGTCGTGTCGTCACCGCGGGAGAGCCGGAAGGTCCCGGCCTGGGAGCAGGAGAGCGTCGCCTCAGGGGTCGCGCACCTGTTGTCGCTGCTGCTCGACGAGGCCGGCTGGGGCGTCATGTGGCGCACCGGCAGCAGCACGCGGGCGCCCGAGGTGCACGCCGCCCACGGGCTCGCACCGCACGAGGAGCTGCTCGGCTGGCTCTACGTGGGCGACCACGACGGCCGCGACACGAAGCCGCGGCGGCCCGTCGACCCGGCCCGGTTCGTCGCGCCCCTGCCCCCGGGGCTCAGGCCCGCCGGGAGCGGCCCCGCGGACCACGGACCCGAGGGCCGTGCGCCCGCGCCGGTCACCGACGCGGGCTGAGGGTCACCAGGACCGGCTGCTCTTGCCCAGCGCGTGGATCGGGACGGCGAACGACAGCGTCATGAGCACGATGCCCGCGACGAAGATGAACGCGTTGGGCTCGTCCTGCCCGAAGGAGTAGCCGAACAGCAGGATGCTCACGAGGAGCAGGGCGAGCGAGCCGAGGGCGGTGAGGATCGTGGACAACGGGGCTCCTGACGTGGGTCGTGCGGTGTCGTGCTCGTGCCCGGACGGTCCTGGCGGGACGGGCTCCGGACAGCCGGTGGTCGCCGGCTCCCGGTGAGAGCCGGCTACGGGAGTCGAACCCGCAACCTTCCGATTACAAGTCGGATGCGCTGCCAATTGCGCCAAGCCGGCGGGTGCTCGCCCATCCTACCGCCCGGCGTACCCTGGGGGACGGCACCGCGTCACGGTGCCCGGTTCGACGGCGAGCGCGACGCCCCGCCCCCGGAGGACCCCGTGACCGCACGCCCCGACGACGCCCCGCCCCTGCTCCCCCGCCTCGGCGACCTCGTGCGGGTGGGCCCCCACGACCGCGCGCACCTGCCGGCCGCGCGGGTGGCCACCGCTGTCGTCGTGCCCATGGCCGTGCTCGCGCTCACGGGCCACCTCTCCTGGGTGCCCTACGCCGTCTTCGGCGGCTTCGCGGCCGCCTTCGGCCGGGGCCTGCCCCGCGGCCGACGTGCGGGCGTGCAGCTCGAGGCGGGGACCCTGCTCGTCGCCTGCGTCGTCCTCGGCACCACGCTCTCGGCGCTCGACGCGCCGCTGCTCGTCACCACCCTCGTCATCGGCGGCGTGGCGGCGGTCGCCAGCGCCGTCGCCGACCTGCGCCGGTGGAGCCCGCCCGGCCCGCTCTTCCCCGTCTTCGCGACGGGCGTCTGCTCCGCCGTGCCGGCGGTGCCCGCCACGATCGGGGCGTCGGCCGTCGTGGCTGCCGCGGCCCTCGCCCTGGCCCTGCTGGTGGGCGCTGCGGGCCTCCTGCTCCCGGCCGGGCGCCGGGCCCACGCCGCGCAGGAGTCGTGGGGCCGACCCCGTCCGTCGCGCCCGGTCGACGGGCGCCTCGTCGCCCTGCACGCGGCCATCTGCCTCGTCGCCGCGGTGACCGCCGCGGGCCTCAGCAGCGCCGCAGGCCTCGAGCACCCCTACTGGGCCATGGTCTCGGCGGTCGTGCCCGTGGTCGGCCGCCACACCTCGACCCAGCTGGTCCGCGCCGTGCACCGCCTCGTCGGCACCCTGCTCGGCGTCGTCCTCGCCGCGGGCCTGCTCGCCCTCGACCTGCCGTCGCTCGGGCTCGTCGCCGCGTTCGGCGTGCTGCAGTTCGGGGCCGAGCTCGCGGTCATGCGGCACTACGGCCTCACCCTGCTCTTCATCACGCCCATGGCACTCGGCATGGGCGCGCTCACCGGCCCGGTCGACGTCGGGGCCCTCGTCGTCGACCGCGCGGCCGACACGGCGATCGGCGTCGGCGTCGTGGTCGTGCTGCTGCTCCTGACGCACCGCCTGCGGACGGTGCCGCGGGCCGCCGGGGCCTGACGCGACTCCTGCGCCCGGCGGCGTCAGCCGGGGCGTGCACGCCCGGGTCAGGCGCGGGGCGGGCCGCCCGCGTCGCGGTCGCGCACGCGTCGTCGCCGGTCGTGGCGGGACCACCAGGTGAGGTCGGCGACGCCCTGCGCGACGAGCAGGGGCGCGATGACCCAGACGAACGCGCTCTGGGCCGACGCCGGCTCGCCCTGGAGCAGGGCGATCAGCTGCACGACGCCGCCGAGCCCGCCGATGACGATCTCGAGCACGGGCGGCACCACCGCCCCGGTCTTCGTGAGGACGAACCAGGGGCGACGCAGGTCGGACATGACGACGAGGCTACGCGAGGCCGCCGCGGAGGAGGCCCCCGGTAGCCTGTGGCGGTGCTCCGCCCCGGGCACCCGAGGAGGAGGCACCGTGCGACGACCCGACGCGAGGGTGGACCCCGACCTGCCGCGCTGGCTGCTCACCGGCAAGGGCGGCCTCGTGCTGCCGCTGCTCACCGTCGCCTGCGCGCTGCTGATGCTCTCGGCGATCGGCGCGAGCCTGCTGCTCGCCGGCGGCAGGGTCACGCCGGTCACGGTCGTCGTCGTGCTGGCCGCGCTCGGCGCCGCCGCCTGGGCCGTCGCCGACCTCGTCTGGTGGTCGCGGGACGGCCGTCGTGCGACGGTCCGCCTGCCCCGCGACCCCCGCGCCTGAGCGGGCACATGCCGCCAGGGGCATGCTCCTGTGCCCCGGTCCCCGGCACCGCTCAGCGTGGGCGACGTAGACTCGTGCGGTACGTCACCCGGGCACCCCTGTGCCCGCGCGTGCGCACCCCGACCTCGCACGCACCCGGAACAACTCGATAGGGAGTCCCGTTGAGCGGAAACTCGACCACCCGGCACGACAACGTGGCACTGCTCTCCGTGACCAGCACCCTGCCCGAGCGCGTCACCACCTCGGCCAGCATCGACGAGCGGCTGCGCCCCGTGCTCAAGCGCCTCCGGCTGCCCGGCGGCCTGCTCGAGCGGGTCGCCGGCGTGCTGGAGCGCCGCAACTGGGCGGAGGGCGAGTCCTTCCACGAGGCCGCCGTCGACGCCGGGCGCCGTGCCCTCGACGAGGCCGGCGTGCGCCCCGACCAGATCGGGCTGCTCATCAACACCTCGGTCACCCGCCCGCACCTCGAGCCGTCGGTCGCCGTGCGGCTGCACCACGGCCTCGGCCTGCCCTCGTCGGCCACGAACTTCGACATCGCCAACGCGTGCCTCGGCTTCGTCAACGGCATGACCCTCGCGGCCCAGCTCATCGACGCCGGGCAGATCGACTACGCCCTCATCATCGACGGCGAGGACGCCGACGACGTGCAGGTCAACACCGTCGAGCGCCTCCTCACCGAGGGCTTCGACCGCGACGACTTCATGAGCGAGTTCGCCAGCCTCACCCTCGGCTCGGGCGCCGCCGCGGCCGTCCTCGGCCGCGCCGACCGGCACCCCGAGGGCCACCGCATCGTCGGCGGCGTCACGCGCGCCGCCACCGAGAACTACGACCTCTGCGTGGGCAGCGTCGACGGCATGTTCACCGACGCCAAGGCGCTGCTCAAGCGCGGCATGGAGCTCGTCGTGCAGGCCTGGACCGAGGCCCGCGGCGAGTGGGAGTGGCAGCGCATGGACCGCTACGTCATGCACCAGGTCAGCGACGTGCACACGAACGCCTTCGTCAAGGCGGCGGGCATCGACCGCAAGCGGGTGCCCCTCACCTACCCGCGGCTCGGCAACGTCGGCCCGGCGTCGATCCCGATCACCCTCGCCGAGGAGCAGCCGAAGCTCGTCAAGGGCGACCGCGTGCTGCTCTGCGGCGTGGGGTCGGGCATCAACACGGCCATGATGGAGCTCGCCTGGTGACTGGCGGCACCGTGACCGACGCCTCCCGCCTGCCACGAGCCGCAGGGGCCACCGCCCCGGCCACGCTGCCGCCCGCCGGGCTGCCCGGCCTCGACCCCCGTTGGTCGCGCCTGGTCGAGGCGCCGAGCTCCGAGCCCGGCGCCACGACCCGCACCTGGCACCTGCTCGACACGGGCGACGTCCTCGCCGACGCCGGGGTCGAGCCCGTCGGAACGGTCCTCTGCGTGCACGGCAACCCGACCTGGTCGTACCTCTGGCGCCACGTCGCCGCCCGGGCGACCGAGACGGCCCTCGCCGGCGGCCCCGCCTGGCGCGTCGTCGCCGTCGACCAGCTCGACATGGGCTTCTCGGAGCGCACCGGCGTGCCCCGCCCGCTGCCGCGCCGCGTCGCCGACCTCGGCGACCTCACGGACCACCTGGGCCTCGCCGGACCCGTGGTGACCCTGGGCCACGACTGGGGCGGCGTCGTGTCGTCGGGCTGGGCCGTGGACCACCCCGAGCTGCTCGCCGGCCTGACGCTGCTCAACACGGCCGTGCACCAGCCCGAGGGCGAGCCGATCCCCTGGCCGCTGCGCCTCACCCTCGCCCGCGGCGTCCTCGGCCGCGCCACCGTCTCGACGACGGGGTTCCTCGACGTGACGCTCGCGCTCGGCCACCCGGCGCTCGCGCCCGAGCTGCGCCGCGCCTACCGTGCGCCCTACGCCTCGGCCGACCGTCGTGGCGGCATCGGCGGCTTCGTCGCCGACATCCCCGTCGACGCCGCCCACCCGAGCACGCCCGAGCTCGACCGCATCGCCACCGGCCTCCGCGCGCTCGAGGTGCCCGCGCTGTTCCTCTGGGGCCCGCGCGACCCGATCTTCGGCGACCGCTACCTCGACGACCTCGTCGGGCGCCTCCCGCACGCCGACGTGCACCGCTTCGAGGGCGCCGGCCACCTCGTGGCCGAGGACCGCGACGTCGCGGGCACCCTGCTCACCTGGCTGGGCGACCACGCGCCGGCGCTCACCGCGGCTCCGGAGTCGCGCGCCGCCGCGCCCGCGGCCCGTGTCGACGACTCCCCCGCGTCGCCCGCGGCCGCCCGCGCCCCGCTCTGGGCGCGCCTCGACGACCTCCGCGACAGCACCGCCACCGCGCTCGTGGAGATGGCGCCCGCCGGGGGTGACGGTCCCCGTCGGGTGTCGTGGCGACTCCTGGCCCGCCGCGTGGACGAGCTGGCGCAGGGCCTGCACGCCTCGGGCGTGCGCCCGGGCGACCGCGTCTCGCTGCTCGTGAAGCCCGGCGCCGACCTGACGGCCGTGCTCTACGCCTGCGTGCGGCTGGGTGCCGTGGTGGTCGTCGCCGACGCGGGCCTCGGCCTGACCGGCCTCACCCGGGCCGTGCGCGGCGCGTGGCCCGACCACGTCGTGGGCGCCCTGCCGGGCCTCACGGCGGCCCGCGCGCTCGGGTGGCCGGGGCGCCGCATCTCGACGACGCGCCTGCCCGGGGCCCTCGCCCGGTCGCTCGGCGTCGAGGCGTCCCTCGCCGACGTCGCACGGCTCGGCCGTCGCGCCCTCGACGCGGGCGCCGCACCATTGCCCGTGCCCGCCCCGGACGACGTCGCCGCGATCCTCTTCACGTCCGGCTCGACGGGCCCGGCCAAGGGCGTCGTGTACCTGCAGGGGCAGCTCGCGGCCCTCCGCGACGTCCTCTCCGAGCAGTACGGCGTGGGCGTGGGCACCGGCCTCGTGGCCGGCTTCGCGCCCTTCGCGCTGCTGGGCCCGGCCCTCGGCGCCACCAGCGTCACCCCCGACATGGACGTCACCTCCCCGCGCACGCTCACGGCGCGCGCGGTCGCCGCGGCCGCCGCGGCGGTGGACGCGACCGTGGTGTTCCTCTCGCCCGCCGCGCTGGCGAACGTGGTCGCCACCAGCGACGCGCTCGACGACGCCGACCGGCGCGCGCTGGGCCGCGTCGAGACCTTCCTCTCGGCCGGGGCGCCCGTCTCGGAGCGCCTGCTGGCGGCCGCCGGCGAGCTCATGCCGGGCGCCGTGCCGCACACCCCCTACGGCATGACCGAGGGGCTGCTCATGACCGACGTGACGCTCGACGGCGTGCGCGCCGCGGGGGTCGGCGCACCGGGGGCGGGCACCGACGAGGGCGTCTGCGTGGGCCTGCCCGGACCGGGCGTGCTCGTGCGGATCGCCGCCCTCGACGGGGCGGGGCGTGCCTCCGGACCGCTCGACGACCGACCGGGCGTGACCGGCGAGGTCGTCGTCGCCGCGCCGCACGTCGAGCACCGCTACGACCGGCTGTGGCTCACCGACCGCGCGAGCCGGCGCGTCGCCGACGGGGGCGACGCGGCCCTCGCCGACCGGTGGCACCGCACGGGCGACGTCGGGCACCTCGACGCCGACGGCCGCCTGTGGATCGAGGGGCGACTGCCGCACGTGCTCACCACGCCGCGCGGCGTGCTCACCCCCGTGGGGCCGGAGCAGCGCGTCGAGTCCGTCGACGGCGTCGCCCGGGCGGCCGTGGTCGGCGTGGGCCCGGCCGGCACGCAGCAGGTCGTCGTGGTGGCCGAGACGACGCCGCCCGCGCGACGCCCCGGGCTCGCGCCGCGGGAGCTCGCCGACGCCGTGCGCGAGGCGGCGGAGGTCCCCGTCGCGGCGGTGCTCGTCGTGCCCGGGCTTCCCACCGACGTGCGGCACAACTCGAAGATCGACCGCAGCGCCCTCTCGGCGTGGGCCGGCTCGGTGCTCGCCGGGGGCAGGATGACCCGCCCGGACCGACGGGGACCGCTCGGCGGGCGGGTGCGCCCGTGAGGGTGCTCGTGACCGGCGCGAGCGGCCTCCTCGGCGGGGCCGTCGCGGCGGCGGTGCACGACGCGGGCCACGAGGTGACGACGTTCCAGCGCAGCCCCTCGGGCGTCACGGGCGTCGTCGACGCCCTCGGCACCGTGACCGACCGGGCGGCGGTCGAGGCGGCCGTGGCCGGTCAGGACGCCGTGGTGCACCTGGCCGCGAAGGTGTCACTCACGGGCGACGCGGCCGAGTTCGAGCGGGTCAACGTGGGCGGCAGCGCGACGCTCGTCGACGCGATGCGCGCCGCGGGCGTGCCCCGCCTGGTCTTCGTGTCGTCGCCGTCGGTGGCGCACGCGGGTGCCTCGATCGTGGGAGACGACGCCCTGCCCGCCGACCCCGAGCACGCGCGCGGCGACTACGCCCGCACGAAGGCCCTGGCCGAACGGGCGACGCTCGCCGCCGACTCGGCGGAACTGCGCGTGGTCGTCGTCCGTCCGCACCTGGTCTGGGGCCCCGGTGACACGCAGCTCGTCGAGCGGATCGTCGCGCGCGCGGCCGCCGGGCGCCTGCCGTTGCTCGACCACGGAGCGGCCCTCATCGACTCCCTCTACGTCGACAACGCGGCGACGGGCATCGCGGCCGCGCTCGAGCGGGTCGACGTCGTGCACGGGAACGCCTACGTGCTCACCAACGGCGAACCTCGCCCGGTCGCCGATCTCATGGCCGGCATCGCCGAGGCAGGAGGCGCGCCCGCACCCCGCCTGCGCGTCCCGTCCGCCGTCGCCCGTGCCGCCGGGTCGCTCGTCGAGGCCGTGTGGCGCGTGCGCCCGGGCGAGGACGAGCCGCCCATGACCCGCTTCCTCGCCGAACAGCTGTCGACCGCGCACTGGTTCGACCAGCGCCGCACCCGCCGCGACCTCGAGTGGACGCCGAGCGTCAGCGTCGACGAGGGGCTGCGCCGGCTCGCCGCCTGGTACGCGGCCGGAGGCGCGCGGGGCTGAGCCGGTGGGCGCGTGTGCTCACACCGTGTCGGTAGGACCCCTGCCGTGCGGCCTCGGCAGTCCGCGCCGGGGTGGATTCCCCAGGAAGGGCATTTCGTTCCAGGACGAAATGCGCCTCCCAGCACCGCACCTTCCGGCGCCCCGAGCCAGCCCACTGCACCGAGGTCCCGGGAGGGCCGGGCTGGGGCGGGTACGGGAACGGCGGCCAGGCGCCTAGATCACGCCCTCGCTCCACGCGTCGGGGTTGCCGAACCGGTGAGCCGTGATCGACACGGCCTGCTCTCGGAGGAACGGCAGCAGCTCGAGCCGCCCCTGCGGCGTCACCGGCTGGGCGAAGACCGCCACGGCGGGGTCGCCGCCGAGCGCCCCGGCGAGCGCGACCGCCTCGGGGGCCCGCGGGCCGGAGTCGCGGCCCGCGCCGTCCGTGCCCGTCACCAGGCGCACCCGGTCGGTCCGCAGCCCGCCGGCCCGCACCTTCGCGTGCCAGGCGGCGTC
>Ga0265797_10002510_pt1 | contig 30725 bp, 22 predicted proteins | sample P2T30metagenome_FD_192433 | JGI IMG/M metagenome (GOLD analysis project Ga0265797, IMG submission 192433) | Plant litter microbial communities from East Loma Ridge, Irvine, California - P2 T30 | ecosystem: Environmental > Terrestrial > Plant litter > Unclassified | place: USA: California... | reverse complement strand
TCGAACTGGTCACCGAGCACTTTAGTACCTTATGCCAGATGATTCTGGATAATCAGCTCGATTTCGCGCTGGTTTTTGGTCAGCAGGTCGATGCGGATCTTCTGGCTGAACCTCTGTTTCAGTCTTCGATGGTCGCGCTGTTACCGCTCAATCACCCACGTAATGAACCCGTTACGCTTGCGTGGTTATGCAACAATAATCTACTGATGATGCAGGCTCAGGATCCGCTTGGACGCGTACTTCACCGAGCGCTGCGCGATAAAAAACTGAATCCCGCCGTGTCGTTGTCGATTAAAACCTATTCGGTCATTGCGGATATGGTGCTGGCAGGCGGCGGCACGGGCGTCGTGGATCTCTTCACCGCCTGTCGCTATGCCGAACAGCTAAAGCTGCTACCCATAGCACAGCCTCTGCCGTTTGAAGTGATGCTGATCAGCCGCCGTGACCAGCCACAGTCGCAGTCCACTCTGCAGCTTAAGCAGGTGATCCGTAACAGACTGTGGGAGATCGCCCGGCAGTGTGAAACGCAGTTTATGGGTGGCTGAATAAGCGCCGCTTTCAGGTGAAGAGCAGGGGAAGATGGGTGTGCTCAGGCAGCATCAGATTCGTTCGCTGACTTTCGCACCAGAAAGAGCGGAGCCCGAACAGTGAACCTTCTTTAAGGTGATGATTGCGGCATTGTTGAAATATGCTGACAGAGACTATTGTGACGGCGTTGAAATGAAAAATCCACGCAATGGCGTGGATTTAATTGTTTTGGTAATATTCATGAGATTCAGTAAAACCCCATGAGACAACAATTTCTAATCAGACGTTGAACTGTGATTTATATTTTATATCATTGACTTTTATATTTAATTTTATTTTTTGTTTTATTTGTACTCATAACTGTACTCATTTTGGAGTTGGCTCGTATTCATGATGCGAAGGTCGTAGATTGGACTCCTATTATCGCCACCATTTCAAACTCTTCCCAAGTCTACCGAAATTAACTCAAAGCCCGTATGCTGCGGTTTCTGGCCCGTATATTATCTCCTTGTGCCTTTAAGCGTGAGCTGATCACTCATCTGAAAGCGGCGGATGGCCTATGAACCGTCAGTTGCTGCGCTGGTTGAGTCAATAGCGAAGGCTAGTGGCATGTTTGCCAAGCGAGAAGAACAATTATGATTAATTTTCTCCCGATTACCCATTCGGAACTCATAAGAAGGAGCAATGCGCCCCGAGTAAACTACGGCAAGAATCCGGGTTACTGTAACAACTTGTATACGACCCGCAGACGTCGCGCTGATGAATACGGCCCGGCGCATGCTGTAGTAACTGGCGCAGATCCTGATAGTCTGCTTTGGTTGCCGAACAATCACCCCTTGGAATGTTATTAGTAAACCTCAAACCCGCTGCGGCGGGTTTTTATCCCTGGATTAACACCACCTCTTATTGAGGTGGTCAGCAGCAGGTATTGGCTTTGAAATGGCCCTAAGCATCTTTTGGTAGTGCGAAAATCGAGCGCTTACGTCCCTTTTAAAATGTTCTCAAAATCAGCACTGCTTAGATCCGGTGCAGAGCACAACATATCCCTCGCCAATGCCCGGCGACGCTGAAGGAGTTCGTCTAGCGTTTCTTCAAACGTCGTGATTTCAGAGTCCATCACCGTTGGATAGTACACATACACATCCTTTGTCTGGCCGATACGGTAAGCGCGGTCGGTTGCCTGATCTTCTTTTGCCGGATTCCAACAGCGGGTGAAATGAATAACGTGGTTTGCTTTCTGCACGTTAACTCCAAATCCAACTGCGACGGTGGAGAGAATAATCACGCCAAAGCCGGGTTGGGACTGGAAATCGTCAATCAATCGCTGGCGGCTATTCTGGCTCTGACTTTTAGTGCTGGTGTCGCCGTTGATGATCACCGGACGAAAACCGAATCGCTGTTGAATAGCATGCTGTATCTCGCGCTGGAGATCGCGCAGCTCAGTAAAGATGATTACTTTATCTTTGCTGGTGTGCTTAATTTCATCCAACGTTTTCAACATCCAGTTCAGCTTTGGCGACCCTTCCCGATAGCGAGGCTCCGGGTTAACGACTGCTGGGTGCGCACAAATGAGTTTAAGACTATGTAATAACCCCAACATCCCCGCGCCTGCTTGCTGCATTCCTTCACTAAGTGCCTGCTGTTGTTGCCAGTTCGCTATCGAAGAAAGATACAGTTGCTTTTGAGGGCCAGAAAGCGGCAGTTGTTTACAGCTGACGACTTCGATTTTTTGCGGCAAATCACGCGCAACCTCTTCTTTAGTCCGGCGTAATGTTTGTGGTTCAATCAACGCTCGTAAACTTTCAAGCTGCCCTGTATCCCGACCCGCTTCGTTCTCTATAGGGCGAACATAGTGTTTGCCAAATTCATTGAGTGCGCCTAACAGACCCGGCTGTGCGAAATCAAAGAGGCTCCACAGGTCTACAAGCGTGTTTTCGACAGGCGTGCCGGTACATGCCACTTTGAATCTTGCTTGTATCGCATTGGCTGCATGAGTGATTAATGCCGCCGGGTTCTTTATTTTTTGTGCCTCGTCGCAGACCATGATGGACCATGGTTGGCGCGCCAGTGAGAACTCCTGATCGCGAAGCGTTTCGTAGGTTGTCAGAATGATTTTCGCCTCACCCTGCCAGCCTGGTTTAAGCAGATTTTTGATCCCCTGAGATTGAAGATGAGCAGGAATAGCCTGTTTTGGGTATTTCACCGCTTTAATAGTGTCGCCATACAATTTCATCACCGAAATCCCGGAGGTGTAGAAGAAATTGTCGAGTTCACGCTCCCAGTTATCCAAAAGAGAGACGGGGGCAACGATGAGGCTTGGTGGTTCGTCAGGGAACTTTTCAATGAACCAGACCAGGAAGCTCAGGATCTGCAGCGTTTTCCCCAACCCCATATCATCCGCGAGCAGGCAACCTGCAGTTTCCTTAGGTGAACGAAGGAAAAGCTGTTGAAGCCAGGCCACGCCTTCACGCTGATGATCTTTGAGCTGGATGTGCTCTTTCAGGCTCAGTGGAATTTCAGGTTCAGCATGGCGTGCATTCAGGAGTGAATTTCGGCGCTGTTTAATGTAAACCGCTTCTTCAATATTCTGTTCAATTTTGAGCACTGCCCGGACTGCTTTTTCAACAACATTGCCCCCTGATTCATGTGCTGCATTTTGCTGTTTTTCCCAGTTCTTACTGAAGGTTTTCGCCGCATCCAGTGGCAGTTCAGTCTCATTCCAGGGGGAGATGATATGCGTTTCGCCAGTTGCTTCTGCCTGGGTGATTCTCTCCTGCAGTTCATCGAAATGCTGCAGGTTATCAGGTTGCCAGCCCGTTAGCGTCTCAACCGAAAATGCGGAGAAGTCGATGTCATCAGGGAGCCAGTCTTCACTTTTTGCCTTGGTCAGCCAGGGCGAGGATATTTTTTCGAACTCACCAATACCGATGACGCGATCGCCATATTTGCTCAGATCCAGGACATCGTTAAACTCTTTACCCTCGACTTCCTGTTGCCAACGCAACAACAGCGACTGGCAATCACGCCATTGCTGTTCAGTGAATTGGCTCAGTTCCAGCTCGTATCCCTGCCAGGAACCTGCAGGCATTTGCGCGGCAACGCTGATACCTACGGCCTGAACAAATTTTTCCAGTTCCCATGACGCAGAGAAGAGGAATGACACCTCCGGTTGTGGCATCGGTGAGACAGGCTCCAGAACCAGCGTAATACTCTCTATCTTATTCTCATCATTGATTTGGGGTTGAAGCCTGAAATGATGAAAGAAAATATGGGCATCAAACAGTGCCTGTTCGTGTTTCTCAGGTGCAATAACACTGGCTGCATCTTCACCCAAGAAAGTATAGGGATTGCGAACAAAGGAAAGTGCTTCACTTCCCGCCACCCGACGGCCTGGGATTGAGTGAATTGAATTCAGAACTTCTTTCACTTCGGGAGGTATAATGACATGGCTGAGTTCACCGTTCTCTCCGGGTATGCGATAACTATCGTGGACCTGTGAGTTCTTGTCGAAACTGCCGAGCCAGTTAGCGGGCTGGTCCTCAAAGTGTGGCTCAATCTCGATAACGGCAGTATCAGCAACCGTTGCCTTACGCAAGCGTAATGACAACGACGTTTGATAACGTGCGTCTTTTCTAAGTAGTCATCAAATTTTGCGGAAGCTTGTTTTGCACATTTGCGAATAACGGCCCATCCCAGCTGGTTAGTGGTTTCGCTAGGCGTCTGAAGTTGCTGGGTACTAAGCTGCTCTATTGCTTGTAAGAGTAACCAGTTTTCCCGCGATAAAAGGTGCTGTTGATTTTCATAAGTAAAAATAGCGCCGGTACGACTGAAACGAATCGACTGGCGGGAAGGTATCGAAGACCAATCAGAAATCCAGACTCGAAAATCGCCATCGTTTAATGCCCCTCGGGAGCTCAGGCTTGCACGTAATGGTAATATCTCTGGGACGCCAATAAGAGGCAGACTGCTGGAGTGTTCCTCATCTTCCAGCAGGCGATACAACGCCTCCCAGCTTAGCAACCATCGGTCTGTGAGTGATATCAGATAGTCTTCTTCAGCCAGTTGCTCAAGCCAGGATGCCAGCGCCCAAAGTTCGGGATCATCCACCAAAGATTGAGGGAAGCTGAGCCCGTTTTCTTCAGCCTGGTACTGATTCTTCAGGTGGCGTTCTATCTGCTGACGGTTTCCCGTCAGTTTACTTAACAGACGTTTCAGCATTATTTGATCCAGTAGCGATGCGGTTCTTTAGTCACAGGGGTGAACCCGAGTCGAAGCAACTCTCTTTCCGTTATGTCGTCGGGGGTTTTGAGCTGTACAGAAAGCACGCCACCTTTCTGTCGGTTATCGCTGACGATACATGAGGTGTTTTCAACCAGTCGCTGTATTGCCGTATCCCGCAATGGATTGATGATTTTGATGTCAGAGACCGAGGCGGGTGAGGGCGCTTTTTTATCTACAAATTTGACGGGTTCTTCAGCCATCCAGCGGATGCCTAACTTGCGCAGTTCATCGTCGTATTTAAGCATCCAGCCAGTAAGTCTCTGTTTTGTATAATCATCGGCCGAAGGGAAATGTGTCAGGGGCTTAGGGCATATTCCTTTGTCCTTAAGATGGGCTTTGATATCAAGTAGCGTTGATTCTGGGTTAAACGGTGCCATTCCTACTCGGTAGTAGTACATTGCATTTCCGGTTCCAGAGAATTCAACAAAGATATAATCGTTAATCTGCATAATCATGGCGTTATCAAAACTACGCCCACCGCGCAGATGGCTCAAACGACCGCGATTCTCTTCGCGAAACTTCACGAAATCACTACGTCGATCTTGCCTTGCATCCAGTCCCATCACGATACGAGTGAATCCCATCTGGTTTGCAAATCGCAGCCAATAAAAGAGTCGTGCCTGGTCAACATCGCCGTTTCCGCGTAACAGTTCGAAGAAATGCATCAAATCCTGTTTTGCCAGCCATCCCCGCACCATCGCTGCGACGGGTTCAGAAACATACTGATGCCACTTATTTTGCTGGCTTTTTAACTGCGGGTTATCCCAATATTCCAAGGCAGCCTGTTTCAGGGCGGAATGCGCTTGATCACGATAAGTAGAATGGTAATAGCGGGTCAGCATCGCCGTCATGATGTCATCACGAAAACGTACCCACTGCGCGGCCAAACCTAATAGCCAACTGATTTTGTCCAGATAATTAGGATCGTCCAGAGTATCAAGCTGCGCCAGCAACACCGTGAAAATACGCTTCCACAACCAGCTGCTATCGGGGGTTTGCGCTATTTTTTCTAATGATGATAAGGAGTTACTCCCACCGGAAAGGAGCTGCTGGGATATCACACCGCCAGCCTGAGGCGTAAAAATGTCGTGATAAAACTCAATGGTTTTCATCCACGACTTTTCTCTGCGGATAGCGGCTTTTACTACGGGGTATCCCCTGGCGATATGACCACGCAGCACACACCAGTGCGGGTTAATTTCTGGCGATTCGTGTTTGTAGGCAAAATAACTTGAACAGAGTGCTGCCCAATCCTTGCGTTTCAGTGTCTTGGATTCAATCTGTTTTTTTGATAGCACTGTCGACATGGGGAAAGAATGTATCATCCTCCAGTAATACTGGCCTGTCAGGGTGGAGCGGATCGGTATCGGCGAGGCCATAAAACACCATCCGCCATTCACGTTCACTCAGTTCTTCTGCAAGACGAAAACGACGCAGGGCTGCCAGCCGCATTTCATGTGGAGGCGTGGGGATTTTCTCTGCTTTATCAAATCGCTTTTCCATCTCACGGCCAGCAGAAGCCAGCGCGTGGAAATCATTACGCAGATAATTATCATCCTGCTGGCTGGAAGATAGCTTCGCTGCAATACGCTGCGATAGAGAACTGAGCGCGTGCGTCATTGCGGCATTACCAACTGGCAAACTTCTTTATTAACGACCGGAGGGAAATCCACCTCTTCAGCTCCATCACGTTTATCCTTAAGCCCAAAGAACTGCATGCGCAACTCAACGCGACGGCTGGCTTCTTTGCTTTCTTTCGCGTTATTAAACGAGACGCCCCCCGCCAGAAAAAGTTTGCGGATTTGGATCTGCTGCTCGGCAGAAATGCTCTTTTGCAGAGGACTGCGGCTATCAAGCAAACTGCACATCACCCATTCGGAACGTTGCAGCGAGAGGTGTAAATTGTAGAGGTAAGAGCCGTCGGTATCGGTAAATCCTTCAATAACGATTTGTTTAAACCACTTTTTGCCTTCGTCACTGTCGGATGCCTCCAGCACAAGTGGAACGACATCCTGCAACGCTTTTTGCCCTTCGGCGTTCAGGAAAAAACGGTTGTGGTCAAAGCGCCCAGCTTCGCCAAAGCTGATACGGTTATCGTGGCAATCCACCTCGATGGTTTTGTTCATCCTACGAGCATGCAACTCCAGGCGTTCACATAATCTGGCAATATCCTGCCCCCTGACTTTTTCCCCTTGCTCCGCGCGTTGAATGCGTTGTGTAACGGAGCTCAGCGACGCGACCATCACCACCAGAAATAACACCATCATGGCGGTCATTAGATCGGCGTAAGAAATCCAGAAGGGCTTCTCAGCTTCATCACTGCGGCGCTTTTTAACGCCAAATGCATTCCCAAACATCAGCTGTCACCCCCTCAGGCACGCACGCGAGACAGAACATCATCAAGCTCGCTGACGCTCTCACCGATCTGTTCGACAGAGCCTGCAAGCAGATTAGAGGCTTTCGCCATTTCGACGTCCAGTTTGCCCAGCGTTTTATCCAGGCTGCGTGAAACACCTTCTGAGAAATCTTCAAAACCTTTTCCGAGCACGCCACTGACATTTTCCATAAAGGTCTGCGCTTCACGGTTATAGCTCTGCAAGCGCTCACCGTGCTGCTTAAGATCGGTGATGAACTGGCTGCGGGTGGTTTGTTCAGACTGCGTATTTGCGGCGAGCAGCTCCAGCATGGCAATGGATTTGCTAACAGCTTCCCGATTGTTACGATAATCAGCCACAACGGAAGTGAGTTCGCTGGTGGCAAGGGATAGTGATGAACCTGCTGATTGCGCTTTATTCAGCACTTCAGCGGTAAGGTGGTTGGCCTCCGATACCCGATCACCTGCATGTTCAAAGCGCTCCGCCGCCGCACGCATTTTTTCTGCGCCGTTTTGCATATCCTGAATCTGGCGGTTGGTCTGTTCTGCAAGTTTGTTAAGGGTATCAGTCGTACCTTGATGCTGGCTGGCAACGGTTTCGATCAGCTGTTTGATCTGATCGTCTACTTCACTCATCACTTGTTGTGTCTGTTCGTGCAGGGACTGCTGGTTAGCCTGCTGGTTCGCTGTTATCTGTTGCTGGCCCTTATCAATCTGACCAAACAGACTGCCCAACTGATCCTCAAGTGCTTCGACAGAAGCCGCCATTTTTTCCATTGTGGCACTTTGGCCCTGCTGTACTGAATTCTGAATGGCTTCAATAAAGGCGGACATATGTTCTGCCTGGGCTTTTTCTCGCGCTTCGCTGTCGGCAAACATTTTCTCAAGCTGTCGAGCCATGCGCTCGCCAGCGCCTTCACCTTCAGCACCAATTTTGGCGACGGAGGCCTGTAAGCTAGTAAGCATGTCATTCATGCCCGCCTGCATGGCCTGTTGGCCCGACTTCATTTCAGAGAGCAGCTGTTCAATCAGCTGTGCGCTGCCCTGCCGGGAGTCATCGCTGACCTGCCGCATATCCTGTAGCAAGGCAGAGAACCCACTTTGCATCGTCTGAATCGCACCGACGGTTTGCCCCATCATTTCGTTGAGATTCGTAAACTGCTGACCAAAGGTAGTATCGAGCTTCGCCATAAATGCAGTCAGTACATCCTGCAGCATGTTCTGTACCATGCCGCTTTGATCGCCGCTGGCGGTCTGAACTGCACCCGCAATTTTATCCAGTGGCGATTTAAGGCTATTTTCGATTGCGCCGCTCACCTGGTCAGCAAATTGTGCGCCTGATTCACGATAGGTGTTGCTCAATGTATTCGCGAGGCGTTCATTTTCAACTTTCTGGCTTTCTGGCTTTCTGGCTTTCTGGCTTTCTGGCTTTCTGCAAGATGCAACAGCATATCGCGAAGATCGGTGACCAGGCTCTCTTTCAGGTGGCGCGCCTGAGTGGCGCTTTCGTTGCTGGATTTAACCAGTGAGGCGAGATATTCCTCACCCACGCCGCTGATATAGAGCTTGTCGATGGAAGCGGTAAATTTTTCCAGATATTTATAACATTTCGCTAGAGAGAATTTCTCCAGCCACGTGACGACAATGGAAGCAAAAATAGCAACTGCAGAGCCAAGGAAAGCGTAAAGCACATCGTGCAGCAGATTATTGACGCTGCTGGCCACCTGCTCCGGCGTGCTGGGGTCAAAATGGTTTAGGCCAATCATCAGCCCATAGAACGTGCCGATAATCCCCACACCAGTCAGAATGCCGGGTAAATGCTTAAAGAATTCAGTATTGAGCGGAATATCCACCAACTGTTGTTCTGAGAAAAAATTAGCGCTCGGTGCAGTGGCGCGAATTTTGACGATTTTCTCTTCACTGCCGACCAGTTCGTGCTGGGGATGCAGGGATTCCGCAAATTCACTCCAGGCATGCTTTATCTCAGGCTGAACAAACAAATTTTTCAAATGCTGGAGTTGATTCTCTGGCTCATCATTTTCAATGTGATTAATTGACTGTGTATATTTTTTCAGTTGGTTAACAATTTTAACCGACCTGTAGAGATAGAAGAAAATAAAACAGAAAAATGCAACACTGACGAGGCCAATAACGGTTGCTGGCACCATATAAGGTTGCACAGAAGTAAGCGCCAATAAAATGGAATTAAGCCAGGACATAGTTTTACCTGTTTCATATAAAAAAAGCCAAAGAATAACCATCGACAACTTTCTGATTACCTTTAATCAAAAGTTATGCGCAATTACTCACTTCTAATACATTGCTAATTTATCGTTTCGGTGCTGCAGGACGTCTCTCACAGTTCAAAGAATGAACTGCGTATCTGGTGAAAGCGCTGAAGTTGCAAACGGAACGGCAGTTTAGTTTCCTACTATTCACCTCTCAAATGCAAATTTCTTTACGCAGTGGCGTTTGTAATCATTACCGTTCCGGGTATCATTTTGCGAACTGCATTCCAAAAAATAATTTGCGATAGGGCATTTTTGCTCTTTCTTTGCGATTTACCCCGAGGATTTTCATGAACAACGCCGAACAACAGTTCCTGAACGAGCTGGATAATAAATTCTGGAAGGCCGCTGACAAGCTGCGCTCCAATATGGATGCCGCCAACTACAAGCATGTGGTGCTGGGGTTAATCTTCCTGAAGTATGTGTCCGATGCCTTTGAGGCCCGTCAGCAAGATCTGATCACCCTGTTCCGCGATGTCGGCAACCCGGACAACATCTACGCCATGTCGCGCGACGGTTACGACTCTGATGAAGAGTATGCGCAGGCGATTATTGATGAACTGGAAGTCGAAGATTACTACGCAGAAAAGAACATCTTCTGGGTGCCAAAAGCCGCGCGCTGGGAGACGCTGAAAAATAAAGCTATGCTGCCAACCGGCACCGTGCTGTGGGTGGACGAAGCCACTGGGCAGGAAGTCAAACTGCGTTCTGTTTCCTGGCTGGTGGATAACGCGCTGGATGAAATTGAAAAAACCAACCCGAAGCTGAAAGGCATTTTGAACCGCATCAGCCAGTACCAGTTGGGCAACGAGGTATTAACCGGGCTGATTAATACCTTCTCTGATGCCAACTTCAGCAATCCGGAATATAACGGCGAGAAACTCAGCTTAAAGAGCAAAGATATTCTCGGCCACGTTTACGAATATTTTCTTGGCCAGTTTGCGCTGGCGGAAGGTAAGCAGGGCGGCCAGTACTACACGCCAAAAAGTATCGTGACCCTGATTGTAGAAATGCTGCAACCGTACAATGGACGCGTGTATGACCCGGCGATGGGCTCCGGCGGGTTCTTTGTCTCCAGCGACCGCTTTATTGAAGAGCACGCGGGCGAGAAGCAGTACAACGCCGCCGAGCAGAAGCAGAAAATCTCCGTCTACGGTCAGGAATCCAACCCCACCACTTGGAAGCTGGCGGCGATGAACATGGCGATCCGCGGTATTGATTTTAACTTTGGTGCCAAAAACGCCGATACCCTGCTCGACGATCAGCATCCGGATCTGCGCGCCGACTTCGTAATGGCTAACCCACCGTTCAACATGAAAGAGTGGTGGAGCGCCAAGCTGGAAAACGACGTGCGCTGGAAGTACGGCACGCCGCCGCAGGGCAACGCCAACTTTGCGTGGATGCAGCATATGATCCATCACCTGGCGCCGAAAGGCTCGATGGCGCTGCTGCTGGCCAACGGCTCGATGAGTTCTAACACTAACAACGAAGGCGAGATCCGCCGCAACCTGATCGAAGCCGATCTGGTGGAGTGCATGGTCGCGCTGCCAGGACAACTCTTTACCAACACCCAAATCCCGGCCTGTATCTGGTTCCTGACCAAAGACAAAACCGGCGGCAACGGTAAAGTCCATCGCAAAGGGCAGGTGCTGTTTATCGACGCCCGCCAGATTGGCTATATGAAAGACCGCGTGCTGCGTGATTTCAGCCGTGAGGATATCGCCAAAATTGCCGACACCTTCCATGCCTGGCAGGCGGATAAAGACTACGAAGACGAAGCCGGGTTCTGCTTCTCCGCAACGTTGGAAGATATCCAGAAAAACGACTTTGTGCTGACCCCTGGGCGCTATGTCGGTGCCGCCGAGCAGGATGAAGACGATGAGCCGTTTGCCGAGAAGATGGCGCGTCTGACGGCACAGCTGAAAGAACAGCTGGAAGAGAGCGCGAAGCTGGAAGCGCAGATTAAGGTGAATCTGGGGGGGCTGGGTTATGAGTTTTGATATACATATTCCTGACCACTGGCGCTGGGCTACAATTGCTGAAGTCCAATCCAGCGAGAAACGTTCAACAATCACTGGTCCATTTGGTAGTTCTATAGGGAAAAAATTTTTTGTCGAGCACGGTGTTCCGGTTATTCGTGGAAATAACTTAAGCCTTGATTCGACTAAATTTAAAGATGAAGGGTTTGTATTTGTTTCTGAAGATAAAGCAGAGGAACTCCGTGGTTACAAAGCTTTTAAACACGATTTGATTTTTACTGCTGCTGGTACTATCGGGCAAGTAGGGATAATTCCGGACAATACAAAGTACGAGTGTTACATCATTTCTAATAAGCAAATGAGGGCAAGGTTTGATACCGATAAAGTTGACCCGATGTTTGCATACTATTGGTTTTCAAGTCCATGGATGGTGGACTACATAAAACGACATGATACGGGTTCAACCATTCCTCTTATTAATCTTGGAGTGTTACGCTCACTCCCGATGCCATTACCTCCAGTTGTAGAACAGGTTGCTATTCGTCAATATCTTTTCATGATTGATGAGAAAATAAATAATAACAACAAAATCAACCAAACCCTCGAACAAATGGCTCAAGCCCTGTTCAAAAGCTGGTTTGTCGATTTTGAACCGGTAAAAGTCAAAATGGTAGCTCTGGAAGCGGGCGGTTCGCAGGAAGACGCCACGCTTGCGGCTATGACGGCGATTTCCGGGAAAGATGCTGATGCGCTGGCGGTTTTTGAGCGTGAACACCCTGAACAATATGCCGAGTTAAAAGCCACGGCAGAGCTGTTTCCGTCTGCGATGCAGGATAGTGAGTTAGGGGAAATTCCTGAAGAGTGGAGTGTTGCGTCAATTAGTGATATGGGAAAAATTACTTGTGGCAAAACTCCGTCCAAAAAAGAACCAGAGTATTTTGGCGATGATATTCCATTCATAAAGATACCAGACATGCACGGACAACTCTTTGTGCTTAAAACCAATGAATATTTAAGTGCGGCAGGTTCAAACTCGCAACTAAAAAAACTTGTGCCCGCAAACTCTATCTGTGTTAGTTGTATAGCTACCATTGGTGTCGTTTCTATCACTAATGAACCATCTCATACCAATCAGCAAATAAATTCTGTCACACCTCACAAGAGTTCATTTCTCTATTACATTTATTTTTGCATGTTAGGATTGAAAGATTATCTTCATGTTCTAGGTAGCGCAGGCAGTGCAACGTTAAACGTCAATACGTCTACTTTCTCGGGCATTAAAATTGCTCAGCCTGATGATAAAGTATTGGATTTATTTCATGCTAAATGTACACATTTATTTAATGAGATTAAGTCGCTCAGTGTACAAACTGAGTCACTAGCCCAACTCCGCGACACCCTTCTCCCCAAACTTCTCTCCGGCGAAATCACCCTGCCGGAAGCCGAGCGGGCGCTAAGCGAGGCGGAAAATGTATAAAGTCGATACGCCGACCAACAGCCTGCACTCTCTGCAAGAAGTATCGTTCAGCAGCCTCGGTTTTACAGAGCGCTATCACCTGCAGGAGTGGTTGGCGAAAAACCCCCAGGCATTAACCCGCGACAACGACGACGAACTGCTGATTATCCAGAAAGAATTCGCCGGTTTTGACGACACCAAAGAACGTCTCGACCTGCTGGCGATCGATAAGCAGCGTAATCTGGTGATCATCGAAAACAAGCTCGATGACTCCGGGCGCGACGTGGTGTGGCAGGCGCTGAAATATGCAGGTTACTGCGCCAACCTGCGCAAAGATCAGATCCTCGATATCTTCCAGCTCTATCTTGATAAATACGAGCCGGGAGAAACCCGTCCGGCGGCGGAAGTGATGGCGGAGTTTCTGGAGTGCGAAAGTCTGGATGAAGTGCAAATCAACCTGAGCCGCACGCAGCGAGTGATGATGGTGGCAGCCAGCTTTCGCAAAGAAGTGACCAATACCGCCCTGTGGCTAATGCAGTTTGGCCTGCGGGTGCAGTGCTTTAAGGTTAAGCCATACAAATTCAACGACGATGTGTTTGTTGATATTCGCCAGGTGATCCCGACGCCGGAAGCCGAATCTTTCATGATTGGTATGGCGCAAAAGGAAGCGGAAGAGCAGTCCACCAGCGGGGAATTGAAAACCCGGCATCAGTTACGCAAAGCCTTCTGGACCAAAGCGCTGGAACGCCTGAAAGCCAGCCATTGCACGCTGTACAACAATATCAGCCCGTCGACCGACCACTGGCTCAGTGCCGGATCTGGTATCAGCGGCGTGTCCTATAACCTGATTTTCAGCAAAAAAGAGAGCCGCGTTGAGCTGTGGATTGCCAAATCCTCGGCGGAGAGCAATACCTTTGCATTTAACTGGCTCTATGAGCATAAAGAGGCGATTGAAAATACCTTTGGCCATGCGCTGAAGTGGGAGCCTTTGCCAGGCAAAAAATCGTGCCGAATCTCTTTCGCCACGCCTGCCACCAGCCTCGATGAGAGCAACTGGCCAGCGATGATTGACTGGCTACTCATCAATCTGACGGCGTTTGAAAAAGCGCTCGACCCCTTTATTGCCCCATTAAATATGGCGCTCAAAGACATTTCCAACGCGCCGGAAGAAACGGAAGAACCGGAGACAGAGGAAGCCTGATGCTGAGTGAAGACGATTTAGAACAGCAGTGCCTGAAATGGTTTGCTGAACAGGGCTGGGAAGTGCTACACGGGCCCGATATTGCGCCGGATGGCGACAACCCGCTGCGTGCCTCATTCCATGATGTATTTCTGCGCCCGGTAATGCTGGAGCAGTTGCAAACCATCAATCCCCATCTCCCTGTTTCTGTGCTGGAAGAGGTGGTACTGCGTATTACCCGCCCCGAAAGCCCGGATCCGGTCGTCAGCAATAAAGCATTTCATCATCTGCTGCTTGACGGCGTACCCGTTGAGTACAAACGTGATGAAAAGGTTATCCACGACAAAGCATTGTTGATGGATTTTAACCGCACAGCCAGCAACCGCTTTATGGTGGTGAATCAGGTTGCCATTCAGGGGATAAAGCAGGTGCGTCGCCCGGATGTGATTGGTTATATCAACGGCCTGCCGGTGGCGGTGATTGAGCTGAAAAGCCCGATTGATGCCAATGCCGATATCTGGGCCGCCTTTAACCAGCTACAAACCTATAAAAACGAACTCAGCGACCTGTTTATCTGCAACGAAGCGCTGGTGGTGAGTGACGGGCAAAATGCCCGTATTGGCTCGTTGACTGCTGACGAAGAACGTTTTCTGCCGTGGAAAACTGTATCTAACGAAGATGATAAACCGCAGTTTGACTGGCAGCTCAAAACCGTGGTGCAGGGCTTCTTTAACCGCGAACTTCTGCTTGATTACATCCGTTACTTTGTCCTTTTTGAGTATGACGGCAAACGACTGATCAAAAAGATTGCCGCCTATCATCAGTTCCACGCCGTGCGTGAAGCCGTCACGGCAACGATTGTGGCGTCTACCGGCAAACACCTGCCGTTGCGCAGCAACATTACTCCCGGCAGTAAAAAAGCGGGCGTGGTATGGCATACCCAGGGCTCCGGCAAAAGTATCTCCATGTGCTGCTACGCCGGGAAGCTGCTGCAACAGGCAGAGATGAACAACCCGACCATAGTGGTAGTGACCGATCGTAACGATCTCGACGGGCAGCTCTACGCCACTTTCTGCCAGGCGCAGGATTTGCTGAAGCAAACACCTTTGCAGGCTAATGACCGGGACGAATTGCGTGAGCTGCTCAATGCCCGTGAATCCGGCGGCATTATTTTTACCACTGTGCAAAAGTTTGCGCCGCTGGACAATGAACAGAGCCACCCGGCACTTAACTCACGCAGCAACATCGTGGTGATTTCCGATGAAGCCCACCGCAGCCAGTACGGTCTGAGCGCCACGCTGGACCGTGAAACCGGCGTCTATAAATATGGCTACGCCAAACACATGCGCGATGCGCTGCCGAATGCGTCGTTTATGGGCTTTACCGGGACGCCGATTGCGTCTGAAGATAAAGATACCCGTGCCGTGTTCGGCGATTATGTCTCTATCTACGATATTCAGGACGCGGTGGATGACGGTGCAACCGTGCCGATTTACTACGAATCGCGACTGGCAAAACTCGACCTGAATCATGAGGAGCTGGAAACACTCTCCGACCAGGTGGATGAGCTGGTGGAAGATGAAGAGACCGGCCAGCAGGAGAAAACCAAAGGTGACTGGAGCCGTCTGGAAAAGCTGGTGGGGTCAGAGCCTCGTATCCGGCAGGTTGCCGCCGATCTGGTTCAACATTTTGAAACGCGCAATGCGGCCATGAACGGCAAAGCGATGATTGTCGCCATGAGCCGCGATATCTGCGTGAAGTTCTACAAGGCCATCGTGGCAATTCGCCCGGAGTGGCATAGTGAAGATGTCGAACAAGGGGCAATCAAAGTCATCATGACCGGCTCGGCATCGGATAAAGACCCTCTCCAGCCGCACATCTACAACAAGCAGACCAAAAAGCGCCTTGAAGCTCGCTTTAAAGATTTGAACGACCCACTGAAATTGGTGATTGTCCGCGATATGTGGCTAACCGGGTTTGATGCGCCATGCTGCCACACGATGTATATCGACAAACCAATGCGTGGCCATAACCTGATGCAGGCCATTGCGCGCGTTAACCGCGTGTTCCGGGATAAGCCCGGCGGGCTGGTGGTGGATTATATCGGTATTGCGAACGAGCTGAAGCAGGCGCTGAAAACCTATACCGACTCAAAAGGAAAAGGGCAGACCACGGTTGATGCCCGGGAAGCCTTTGCCGTCCTGTTGGAAAAAATCGACATCATCCACGGGATGTTTGCGCCCTCGGCAGGAAAACCAGGCTTTAGCTATGTGGGCTTTTCTCGCGATCCGTTGGCGTTCTTGCGCGATGCGGTGAACTACATTCTGGGTCTGGATGACGGTAAAAAACGTTATCTCGACGTTTCATTGGCGATGAGTAAAGCTTGGTCATTGTGTAATACCCTGGATGAGGCGAAACCCTTACAGGAAGAATTCGCATTCCTCTCAGCGGTCAGAGTGGGGCTTATCAAGCTTGATCCAAAGGAAAAATTTAGCCAGTCGGAAAAAAATTCTCTGCTGAGTAAGATTCTTGATAACGCGGTTATTGCTACTGGGGTTGAAGATGTCTTCGCGCTGGTCGGGCTGGATAAACCCAATATCGGCCTGCTGTCGGATGAGTTCCTGGAAGAAGTGCGGGAAATGCCACAGCGCAATCTGGCGGTGGAACTGCTGGAAAAACTGCTGAATGACGGCATTCATGCCCGTTCTGGTAATAACGTGGTGCAGCAGAAGAAATACTCTGACCGCCTGAAAGCGGTTCTGCTCAAATACAATAACCGCGCTATTGAAACCGCGCAGGTGATTGAAGAGCTGATAGAGATGGCAAAAGCGTTCCAGGATGCGATGGCGCGCGATGATGCGCTGGGCTTGAACCCGGATGAAATAGCTTTCTATGACGCGCTGGCCGAAAATGAAAGCGCAGTGCGTGAACTTGGCGACGAGACGCTCAGAAAGCTGGCCATCGAGGTCACACGGCAACTGCGTAAATCCACCACTGTCGACTGGCAGGTACGTGAAAGCGTGCGTGCGCGGTTGCGTATTCTGGTACGCCAGACCTTGCGTAAGTATAAGTATCCGCCAGATAAAATGGCGGGTGCCGTGGAGCTGATTTTGAAGCAGGCAGAAGTGGTGTCGAATAGTTGGACGTCATAGCGACGTCCAACTATTGATAGAGAGGGCAGAGTATCGCCCTCCGTTGTACCTGAAGAGTGAAAATAGTTCTGATTTAGCAGGCGAGGACCTCATTGCCAGGACTCAACGGCGGTACTGCATGCTCCTTTTGATTCAGTTATTTTAAAACTTCTCCATTTACGATTTTTTCCATCAAAAATGAACAAATTGACCCCACAGTTGCAAAGTGAACGCAACTGTTTAACCCAGCGCGTCATGGCAGAAAGTCCGATATCCATCGCTTTAGCCGCTTCAGCAACGGTGTATTTCTGATCGACAACAAGTTGGGCTGATTCGCGTTTGAACTCTGCACTGAAATTTATTTTTTTCATTGGGGCACCTGTATTGTTCTGAGGCAAGCATATCACCTCTGTTCAGGTGGCCAAATTCAGTGTGCCACTACACAGGCACATACTTGTCGCAGATAACACGATTACACAATACGGTGATCATGTTCGTAATGCTACCGTTTCTAGCCTTGCTCCCCTCTTGGAGCCTGCAACTGAATTGTTCTCCCGAATGCACGCTAATGAGGTATACCACCAATTAAGTGTGTCTGGGAATGATTTGAATTGGATGGTGCTAGCTGAAGGTCATGAAACTCCGTTGGAGGCAGAAGAAAAGCTCAGCCAAGGGCAGCGGCAAGATTTAGCGTTGTCGCTCTTCTTGGCCAGGGCAAAGAATACTGGCGGCAGCTTCCTGTTGGATGAACCAATAGCTCATTTGGACGATCTCAATCGAGTAGCTATGCTGGATATTTTCAGACTCATCGCAACCTCAATGCCGCACATGAATCTGATCCTAACTACTGCTAGCGACAGTTTAGCTCGACATCTTGCACAAAAATTCTCCAGCCTTCCGGATGAATACTTACTTAACACAATTTATCTGGAAGGTAATCCTCGCACTGGCGTTAAAACAACTATAACTAGGAATTCAACGAATTCAAATGGTTAATTGTTATTCTGGTATCAGGGATGATATTAATACGTCCCTAACACCACAGTATTGTGCTTATAAGAAACCTTAACGATAGGTTTTGTAGGGGACCTCGGCGTTCGCATCTGTACGCTGGCGGCTGAGCGTGTCATTCCTGTCAGACTAAGAGCACTAAGAGCACTAAGAGCACTAAGAGCACAAAGAGCATGTCGCGATGGCGCATCCGTTCGTTTTTTTAGGTCGAAGAATGATTCCGGCATTTACTGTGCGGGATGCTCTGGGTTGCAATACTCACTGATAAACCAGGTGGGTAAGGGATGCCGATACAGTCGGGCTGACAACGCGATCAGGACTTGCCAGTTACCGTACCACCTGAAGTCTAAGGGGGCGGCTGCACCGTCAAAGGTTGTAATTGACGCCTCGGCTTCCTCCCTTGCTGAAGGCCTGAGGCCAGACAATGCTCTGGAAATACCGACGCTGTGGATCCCCAGTGTCGATCTGCTGAGTGTTTCAAGTGATGTGGTCGGGAACCAGCGCTCAAGCGTTACCCCCTTCATCAGAGGCAGGATCTTATCGCGCAGCGCCTGGAGGGTTTCTTCATCACCGAGCAATGACGTCACCGTCGCGAGTGCTGGCACCAGCGTTGAGGTCTGGAAGAAATCACGGCTCTCAGCCTTGTTTCTGTCGAGGGCGATAGCATCTTCCAGCGAATCGGTGTCGACCGGCAGATAACCATCCGTTGTCAGCGCATGGTGAAGCCTGGCTGCGACATCACCGGCAATAATCCGCGTATTGTCCCAGTCTGACTCGCCCATCAGAGCGCAGAAGAGCAGGGTCAGGTCGATGCTGTGCCCATCATAAAGGGGAAGTCGCACCCCCGAATGCTGATTGACCAGATGAATGATGGCGTTGCGGATCCTCGTGCGAAGCGCCTCCTCTCCAAGTTTTTGCTGGAGCAATAGTAAGAGGGTAGAGAGGCGACCCAGCTCCTCAAACATAAGCTCCAGGAAGAAAACGCGATCTGGGCGCCAGCGGAGGACGGCGCGCGGTGACTCCAGGGTAGGCATTACTTTTTCAAAGTAGTCCACCAGAGCCTGTATATGCAGCGTAACCAGCGTTTCAAATCGGTCGGTAAAGGCGTGGTCGGCATACAATTCCAGTTTTACCGCCTCGGCCCACATACGCAGAATCAGGTATTCGCCGGTTACGACCCCAGGCTTTAAATTGCCTTCGTTTTTTCCCCAGACCAGCAGGACTGCCCAGCCCATTGATGCTGCGGCACATCGCCTTAAAAACTTTTTCTTTCGTGTCTCCGCACTCTGTTCTGACTCCCCGGCCTGTATTTCAAAACAGGCATCAACAAAGCGGATAAACCGGTTTATCGCCGAGCCCGACTCCTCAAGGCCGGCCAGGGCCGCGCGCAGGTCAGATTTTCCCCGTGCCAGCAGTAATGTTTCATCGAAGAGGTACTGCTCTATCCACGGCGTGAGCTGATCGGTGCCCCAGAATTCAAGACTGCAAAGCGGACGTGTTGCGATGTCTTCTGTCAGGGCTGAAAAACCGGCCTGGGCTTCCTGCAGCAGTACGCCATTGGATACCAGAACAATCCGTTTGCGCAGCGGCTTGAGCCGTTCCGGTAAACGGTTTCTGAGGAAGTCATTGCAAGCCTCCCGGATAGAGGGGTCGATAGACTGCGGCCCACCGTAAAAATCGGCCCGTCCGACGTTACCGAATTTGATGATAAAGACAAAAACCTCATCAATCCCGTCGGCACCCGCTTTGGTCGACAGCACATCAACACCCGCCTGTGCGGGGCCAATCTGTGGGCGACTGAGCACATTGTGCCCCATGGCCTTAAGCAGTTCTGGCAGCAGAACATCGAGCTCATTGCGCTCACGCAGGCCCGCCAGGTAATGGGAGAGAACCAGCTGAATACTCATTCCAGCTCTCCTTTCCACAGTCTGTTTCTTGCCAGGTCACCTGAAAGAGGATCGGTGCGCCAGGTGATAGGCAATTCAACTTCAATCTGAAAGGGCGTCATTTCCAGTGTGGTTTCTTTGACATCGTCACCCACAGAAAACTCGACGGCAGTTTTGTTGGCGTATTTGAAATATTGCTTTGTGACGAACTGACCAAAAATGGAGTGCTCATCTGAGTGTCGTTGAATCTCCCGATTCTCACTGCGTTTCAGACTGGCATACATCAGTCGCATCTCAGGCGTCATCGCAAGCTCTCGAAGCACCGGTAGTCCGTTCAGATGGTTTTCCTGTTGTTCCAGCTGCGCCAGCGCGGTATTCGCCAGCTCAAGCGAGGTAAACGGCGATTCAGGGCTGGCAAGTAGCCGCTGCGTGGTCCGCGGATATTCTTCTATGTGGTGCTGCAGGAGTACGCCGGCTGCATTAAGTGCCGTGACGCTGGCTGGGTAAGTGGTTGCCAGGCTTAAAGCCCAGCCGAGTGAGACGGCGGGGGAAACATGCAGGGCGCAGAGCCGGGACGCCGTCAGTATTGCGCGTGCCTCATCGACAGAGGACAGGTCGTACGCCTGTGGGGTTGCTGCCTGAAGGTGGCACACGCTTGCCTCATGCGCGAGGGCTTTTGCCAGTCCAATACACTCTTTATCGGTCAGCCAGCAGGAGAGGGCGAGTGCGAAAAGCGGAGCAGACTGACCGATTTCATGCAGGCAGTTATCTGCGGCGCGAAGACACTCATCAGGGGATGAGGCTCTTATTGTTTCGCGGCACAGCAGGGTCAGTTCCTCGATAACGGAATGGCCATTGCCGGCATCGGTTCGTAATGCAGCGAGCTGGCGATAGAGTTCATAAAACTGATTTGTAGTCAAACGGTCCTCAACGCTGAATGCGCAATACGAGTACTATAGGAAGTCTCCGCCAGACGAAATAATCCGCCGCTGTCTGGTGCTGTCGTTCCCCGTCGGGCCGGTTTCAGGTTTTTTCCCTAACGGTGGCAACCCTTTCAGGATTCCTGCTTGTTAAGTGTGGACATAAATCGCTTAAAGCCTTCTTCCTCTGCTGCATGTTTATTGCTGTTCAGAAACGGCATCCACATTGAAGTGATCACATCTTTTTTAATGACATTGTTGTGATCGAATATTTTGTTCGTGGGCTGGGTGAGAATTTTGCTGGGTGAAGTAAAGCCCTTTGTTCCGGCTTGACCAAAGAGTGGGTCGAGGCCAAGCCATTCTGATGGCTTTCTCTGCATCCAGCTTACCCACTGATCGTTAGGTGCTATTTCATTTCTGACCCGTGCGACTTTGTAACCGACACAACTTTCCCAGTCATAATCCTCATTCAAAATGCTGCCGGTGAGAATAAGGGTGTTGAAGTTGACCGGAGGAAACTCTTTGAAACCATCGAGGTATGCACCGATCAGATAGGTGCCAAAGGAGTGTGCAATCACTGAAATCTGCTCTCCGTTCTGGCAAAAATCCTTCTTGATGGAATAAATCCAGTCTCTGAACGTATCCACCGCTTCTTTTCTTTTTCCCTTGTTGAGCAAAATGTCAGGGGTGGTGTAGCCGTAGATGTAAGGTGCAACGACCCAGCCCTGGCTGCTCGCAATAGGGATCAGATTCGCGTTCCATTCCGCGTGCGTCATTATCCCGTGGATGGTGACCAGAACGCCTGGAGCTTCGTTCAAATCAACCAGATGTCGGTTGAAATAGGCTCTTTTGATCACTTCATAGGTGTCGTCATCCGGCTCGTGATGGGTCACCCATGGTTCATCCGGATGGTTAAGATTGATCTGCATTACACCTACGCCACTGCCGTATCTTTCGAAGGACAGCAGTTTTATAAACGAGGCGGTAACGACGGGATCGTCTGCCGAGCAGAACATTATGTCGGTACGTTTTCCTTCGAGAACCAGGCGTTCCGGCCTCGACGGGATGTGTTCCTTGCACTGAAGTACGATCACCACATCCAGATCGTGGGGGTCTTCCTTACTGGTGACGTAAGAGCCTCCGACAAAAACACATATGGCGTTGCGCGAGTTCGCGAAGTCCAGAATGTCGATAAATGCCTTTTTCAGGACCTGGCGTTTCTCATTGACCATGCAGAAGCGATCAATAAACTGTTGCGCCGAACAGGTGTGTCTGCCCTTTGGGAGGTACCCTTTTGCAGTAAAATCAGGAATATTTGTCATAAAGTTAAGTGCTTAAATATTTAGGGGCGGAGTGTCGCCCGGGATTTAGCTCAACAAACAATATTCGCTCAAGAAAAGATTGTTTCACCAGAGCGATTGGTCAATCCTCTAATAACTTGCGAATTCTGATGGTGGTGGCAACAGATTTTTCAGCTTCATTCTGCTTTGCATGCAGCTTATTGGGGTCATGATGTAATTCCAGCTATTTTTCACGCTCAAGTTCACGTAAAGCGATGCGGATCTTTTTTACATCTTTAAGTAACTGCACATCATTGAATCCCAGGGCCTGAAGCCGGGTTTCATAGATCATTGTTTCGCTGAAGTTCTGTCCCAGCCTTGCACGGCAATGTTAAGCAAGAGCCGCATCAATGTAGTTGCAACTAATGGTCAGCGCTACGATAGCGTGCTTTAGTGCGCGTTCGCGTATTTTCTCCCTCCTGGGTGAATATAGCCTGTTTTCACAGGCCATATACTGTCCCCACGCACGACGATGTGCTTTAAGAGAGTCAACGGCAATACCAATAAAAAGCGCTCGGTTGCACGATGTGGACAGCATCCTGATATGACTCCCGTGGACTTATACCCTGGCCGTGTCTGGACATTACCAGGCCACGTCCAACATAGCGAAGCCAGCGCTCAGGCTCCATGACATTTTTTATACTTTATTCCCGAGCCGCAGGGACAAGGCTCATTTCTGCCTACCGCTCCGAAAAACTGAGCAATTTCGGATTTTGCCGCCTTGTAAGCAAGCTGGGCAATATAGTTCGACTGGTCCTCAAACTCCTGGCGCTGCCCCCCCGTTAACCCCTCAAAATAGGGTTCGAGTCGGCGCATTTCTGCTTCCGCCTGCCCATATTCCCCGGCGAGTGCCAGAATGACAGCATACTGGCTTCGGACCTGAACTTGTCGCTGTACCAGACCCGCTTCACTGACGACGGGCAGGACGTGTTGCTCCATCACCTCTCTGGCACCGACATAGTCCTTTCTTGCGACAAATTCGTCCGCCAGATCCTGTCCTACCCGGACCAGAGATTCGGGGGCCGCGGTCATGTTGTAAAATTTCATCGCGTGTATACGCACAAACGGTTACACTTTTCCCTGCGCGTCATTAATTCTGGCGAGTAACTCCAGGGCATCGGCCAGATGTTTGATGTGCTCGTGAACATTTTCAGGCTGGTTGATGATTGTCCACAGCACATCCGAGTTTTTACCTATGACATCCTGTGGGGTAATACCAAATAACGCGTAGTAGCGATTCACTACGCTCCGGCACAGCGTTTCTGCTTGCTTGTATTTTTTCAGTCTCCAGAGCGCGATGGCATAGGTGTAGTCAAAAATGCGCGCATGCTCCTCGTCTGGAAGGTCGGGGCGGGCTTCATCTGCCAGCCTTTGCACTTCAGAAAGGTCTCCCTTTTCGGATAAGAAAAGCATCTGCTTCATGGTGTAGGCCGTGCGTTCCCGGTAGCCAAACTCATGTTTTGTAAGCAACGCTTTCATCGCTTCCAGCCATTGCCAAATTTGCTCAGAAGCACCGTCTTTAAGTTCGGAAAAAACCAGCCCATCGAGTGCCCAGAACTTATGATCCGGCGCCAGTGAGTCCGAAGCCGTTGCCTGTTTCAGGCTTTCCATGATGTCGACAGTAATGCCCATCTCATAAAACAGCTCTTCACCAGATAGCCCGATAAGGGTCATGACATCGTTAAGCTTGATGTAAATCTGCGTGAGAAGAGAAAATCGCGAAGTGTCACGAGTTCGGTGAAGACTCTCAATCAAAAGATCTTTTAACGCCAGTAACGCGTTATTTTCGATATCCGGGTTCATCATGGTCAGGTGCTGTAGTCCCAGCGCTCTGACAGCGTCATGTACCTTTAATGTCTGGTTGCCATAGTTTTCAATGGTTCCGGTGGCCCGCATTTTTTTAATAAGTGTGGCCGCTCCGCTGGAAGGTATATTCAATGAGCGGGCAAGGTACCCTGAAACTTCGTTACGGCTCAGCCCTACATCGGACAGACTGAACAACGCCAGTGCGTTCTGGACCAGTGGTTCAAACCCCTGATAGACGCGGCTGAGAATGACTTCCTGCGCGGTTTCCGTGCTGTTTTCCTGTTGCCGCAGTTCAGCGCACAGCGTATCTATATCCCCTTTGTATTCCTCTGCGGCAACTCTCGCCGCGCTTTCGACATACAGCGGCAACCCTCCGGTATAGCTTCGTAGCTGCTCATATCCCAGCGCACTGGCGTGCCCACCGAGATCGGCCACTGCGGCAGCCACTGTGTCGATATCCCATCCCTGTAACGATTCACGCTGAAGTCCGGTCATTGCCTCCAGTTGACGCACAGTGTCATGAGGCTGGCACAGCAGCACAAAATGGATATGGGTTGTGGCATGCAGAATATCCCGCAAGTTCTCCACGGGGATACGATGTGCGTTATCCAGAACCAGCAGCAGGTTGGCCTCCCGTTGCTGTAAGAAGATGTCGAACGTTCTCAGCGCTTCAACGCCACTGGCACCAGGAAGCAGTATTTTTCGCAGGCCACCTTGCTCCTGAGTCGCAAACCTGGCTGCCAGCTCACGAACCAGCGTACTGGCAAGTGCAGGACCCGGAAGGTCGCCAGCGTCGTAATACGCACACACCTGAGTACTGTGCTGGGCGGTTTGAGCTGCCCATGCCGTTTTACCTGCACCGGACAAGCCGCAAATGATGCGCACCCGCTCATCCGCCACAAAAGAGGGCTCCTCTCTTTGTGGCCGATAGAGTGTCGGCGGTGCAGGGAAGTCCTGTAACTGAATGATGAGCTGCTCGAACAGGGCAGGAAGATCCCTGGTATAAAACGCATGCTGTCCGTCGGTGTCTCCTCCGGTGGCAGCGAACTGGACCAGACCGGCCAGCTTCCAGATCAGGGATTCTGGCGACAATAACGAAAAATTCAGCTGCTCTGCTTGCGTCATGCACCAGGCCGCCGCGTCAGCCACGGTGTCCCAGGCAGGGGGAATTGCGGGATGGCGCTCAGCGGTTGACTGGGGCCAGACAAAACGGACATCCGCAGGAAGCGTCTTATCCTCAATCATCTTCTGCAGGTGCGGACCTGGCGCCTGGTTGGCGACGATAACGAAAGACGCGCTTCCCTGACGACGCCCATCAGTGTGTTCGTTACGCAGATCGGCAAACCGCGCCAGTGCGCCAGACACATCGCTGGGAATGATGGGTTTCAGGCGGGTTTTAACCTGAATGTAAATGCGCTCCTGCCCGGAGTTCAGCTCAATATCCTCATCCAGCTCAACGGTCACTGCCTCCACGCTGGCTTTCTGTGCGAGCAGCAAGCAGCCAACGGCATACAAGTGCTGATAAAGGAATCCCCGGTGTACGGCTTCAATACGTACCAACTGGGCAGAGTCCAGAACATCCGGCGTAGGTTTTTCTTCGCTTCCCTGCATTTTTGGTCCTTATGTTACTTGTTAGAAATACCCCAGATTTACATATCAGCGTGCGCAATGGAATTTAAGCATGGCTACCAAAAGTTTGATCACAACACCCGGATTAATCGGTGCGCAACAATTTCACCTCATATTCTGGTGGAAGCAGATGTAGTGCGTATGGTGTTACATCAATAAATTGAAGGAAATCCACCGGCTGTCAGATGTGTCAGTAAAACAGGCTATATATCATTGATTGAGAAATTCGGGGGCGTTACTTTTATCCGTGTCGGTGAACTGGCTGCGCGTTTGTGGTTATCTCTACGACAGGCGAGTGGACAAAAATAATAAAAGAGGGAGAGTACCGTGGTCAGCGTTTGTAAAGTTGAAATCCAGAACTTCCGATCTATTCGTTTTCTGACCTGGCAGCCTTCGCCAGGGCTCAACTGCCTCATTGGTCCAGGGGACAGTGGCAAGACCACCATTCTTGACGCTATCGATCTGTGCCTGGGGGCGCGGCGTAATGTCAGTTTCAGCGACACCGATTTTTTTGGTCTCGATGTGACTCAGGCCATCAGCATTACCCTGACCCTGGGTTCATTGCCGGATGCGCTGAAAACAATGGAAACCTACGGTAATTATTTGCAGGCGTTCAACAGCCTGACGGGGCAGATTCAGGAAGAGCCTCAGCTTGGGCTGGAAACGGTTTTGTGTCTGCGGCTTAGTGTAGACAGTGAACTGGAACCCAACTGGACGCTGGTGTCTCAGCGTGCGGAGGCCCTGGGCCAGGAACGCAATCTTGCCTGGAAAGATCGGCTGCTCATCGCACCGGCGAGACTTGGCACCTATGCGAGCGCAAATCTGTCCTGGGCACGCGGTTCGGTGCTTAATCGGCTCACAGAGGAGCGCCCTAATCTGGGAGCTGAGCTGTCAAACGCTGCGCGCCAGGCCCGAACCAGTTTTGGCGGACAGGCGGCGGTACAACTGGCAGCAACGCTGCAGGTAGTTACTCAAAAAGCCAATGAGCTAGGTGTGCCTGTCGGTGGCCAGGCTCAGGCCTTACTGGACGCTCACGCAGTTTCCATCGGCGATGGTGCAATTGCGCTGCACAACGCAGCCGGTGTGCCGCTGCGTTCTCTTGGTACGGGGTCGTCCCGTCTTCTGGTGGCAGGAATGCAACGCGCTGCCGCGCAACGGGCCTCCGTGGCACTGGTGGATGAAGTGGAATACGGTCTGGAGCCACATCGGCTTACCCGGTTGCTGAACTCCCTTGGGGCCAGGGAAACACCGCCGCCGCTTCAGGTTTTTCTGACCACGCACTCGCCCGTGGCTGTGCGTGAGCTTAATGGCAACCAACTCTTCGTTGTACGGGGCCACCCGACAGCTCCCCACCTGGTGCTGCCGGTGGGCATTGCCGATGATATTCAAAGTACGGTCCGGGCCGACCCCGAAGCCTTTCTGGCGCGTAGCGTGATCGTCTGTGAAGGGGCGAGCGAGGTGGGGCTGATCCGCGGGCTGGATCATTACTGGACCGCCCTCAACGGTAATTCCATGCTGAGTGCAGGAGCCGCATTCGTGAATGTTGGTGGAGGAGAGCCTGACCGATGTTTTGTGCGTGGGCTGGCACTGCGTCGACTCGGCTACCGTGTGCTGGTTCTGGTGGATGCGGATAAGCCGCCCACCCCGGCGACGGTCGAGGCCTTCGAGGCCGCGGGTGGAGAACATATCACCTGGCGAGCCGGTCGCGCGCTGGAGGATGAGCTGTTTATGAGCCTGCCGGATGCAGGCGTCGATGCGCTGCTTCAGCGAGGCATTGAGCTTATGGAGGAGGAACTGGTGGCGGCACATATCCAGACGCAGTCCAATGGTCAGGTAACGCTTGCCCATATCCGGCACCAGCGACAACTGATTGGGGCTCCTTATTCTCCTGAAATACGACAACTACTGGGACTCACTGCACGTAACCGACGAAACGGGTGGTTTAAATCGGTGACCCGGTATGAGGATGTAGCGCACGATATCCTTGGTCCTCATCTCCCCGCGTCTGATGCCGGGTTCCAGGCACTGATTAACCGGCTTTACGGGTGGGCTCATGCCGCCTGACTACAACCTTCTGGAATATCATCGGGGGACGATTACGGCCCCGGCCGGGTGCGGTAAAACACAAATCATCGCAGATACCCTGGCCCTGCATACGGGGGCCAGGCCGGTACTTATCCTCACGCACACCAACGCGGGTGTGACAACACTGCGTCTGCGTATGCAACGCGCCGGTGTTTCTGCTGCGGCCTACCGTATCGCCACCATCGATGGATTTGCCATGCGTCTGGTGGCGATGTTTCCGGCGCGCAGTGGGCTCAACGTTGAAGTTCTTCAACTGCGCAATCGCGGGGCTGACTATCCCTCTATACGGCTTGCTGCCTGCCAGCTGCTGCAGGGAGGGCATCTTAATGATGTTCTGGCGGCCAGTTACGCTCACCTTATCGTGGACGAATACCAGGACTGCAACCTGGTGCAACATGCACTGGTAACCGCGTTATCAACGGTGCTGCCTGCCTGTGTACTGGGTGACCCCATGCAGGCCATTTTTGGCTTTCGGGGTAACCAGCTCGTGGACTGGGATGCACATGTACTCGCTCACTTTCCACTGATTGGTGAGCTCAATCATCCATGGCGCTGGGCTAACGCAGGGGCGCCGGAACTCGGTCGCTGGCTCCTGGACTGCCGGGGGATGTTGCTGAATGGTAACGCCATTGACCTTCGCCAGGTGCCTGCTGAGGTGACCTGGGTGCCGTTACGGGCAGAAACTGCTGTTCAGCAGCGTCTTACTGCCGCCCTGACGCGCGCGGTCACCGCGAACGGGCAGGTACTGGTGATTGGAAACAGCTACGACACCCGCGGGCGTCAGCAGATGGCCAGCCAGACCCCGGGGGCAACGACCGTCGAAGCCGTCGATTTGGTCGATCTCACCGACTTTGGTGCAGCGTTTAACCTGGAGGCTGCGGATGCGTTGACGCGCCTGGTGCAGTTTGCCGCAGGCGTCATGACCCAGGTTGGCCCCGCAGCGTTACTGCCCCGCCTGGAAACGCTACGAAGAGGGCGAGCCCGCAACCCGCCGACGGTTGCCGAAGCAGCTTTAGTGGCATTTGCGGAGAGACCAGGTTTTACGCTGGCCGCTGAGGCGCTGCGCCTTCTGACTCGCCAGGATAATGCGCGGGTCTATCGGCCAGAGGTTTTACGCTGCTGTTTGCGCGCCTTACAGTCGGCTGCTGCGGGAGGCTGCACATTTGCAGAAGCCACGGTAAATGAGCGCGAACGCAATCGCCACGAGAGTCGACCTCAGGCCCGGCGTGTAATCGGCAGCACATTGTTGCTAAAGGGACTAGAAGGGGAGGTGGCAGTCATCACATCCCCGGAAGAGATGGATGCGCGGCACCTCTATGTCGCCATGACGCGAGGATCTTCGCGGCTGGTTGTGTGCTCGTTGACTCCCGTATTAACGGCCCGCTAACCCCGATGCAAAGCGCCCTTGCTCGCTCAACGGAGTACTGGCCCTCTATAAGGACATGAGCGTGTTGAACAATAAAATCCTTTCCCTGATACAGGATGTTGCAGGTCGCAACAATATGTCTCCCGCAGAAGCAGCAGACTGGCTGGACACGCATTCTGAAGAGATAGAACACGTTGTGGCGCTGAGTATGTTCGAGCGCCTGGACCAAACAAAAGAGGACGTATTAAAGGAGCATTACGAAAATGCAGACGCATTCAGAAACAGACTATTTGCAACATGGGAGTGTCCTTTAAAACGGCTGGATGCCCTCATTTATGGCTGTACTGAAATCTGTCATGAGGTAAACAGCGAGTATCGCTGCGGTCCTGGCGAAAGGTCTGCAAAGCTGAACATAGCTATCCGGCTGCATGCACGTGCCGTTCAGGTTTCCCGCGAAATATCTCATCTTTTACACGGTGGGTTTGCAGACGGTGCGATGGCCCGCTGGAGAACCCTGCACGAGACCACCGTGATATTGATGTTTATCGCCGAGGGTGATGAAGACCTAGCGGAAAGGTTCACCGACTTTCAGAGTGTACAGCGGCGAAAAGCGGCTAATCGGTACAACAAGTACAGTGAAGAGTTGGGTTTTGCGTCCTTCTCCCCTGAAGATCTGAATCGATTTGATCTTGAAAGAAATGACATCGTTGATAAGTACGAGGCGGGATTTTGCAATGATCTAGGCTGGGCCGCAAAAGCGTTAGGAAAAGAACCCGGTGCCAGAACAAGGACTCACTTTAGTGATATTGAGGAGTTTGTCGAACTGGATTTTCTGCGACCTCACTATGGATTTGCCAATCAATATATTCACGCCGGTATTGACAGCATTGGCTTCAAACTCGGGACGTCGCTTTCAAATACAGCTCTCTTGCTGTGTGGGCCATCAAATGAAGGACTGATAGAGCCGATTCAGTGCGCCAGCCTGTCTCTGATACAGGCCACTCAGGCGATAATTTCACTTTCATCAGGCGATCAACGCCTGCTCTACAGCGCCGTGCTCTGGCTGTGGCATGATAAGTTAAAAGAAGAAGTTATCGCCGCATCTGACGCGCTCAGGAAGAAAGGCGAAGCCAATAGTGATTAATAAAAATCAGAAATTTTTAATTTCAGAGGTAAGACAATGACACCTACGGTATTTATATCTTATTCGCACGATAATGAATTGCACAAAAACTGGGTGCTGCAACTTGCAACGAGGTTGAGATCCAATGGCGTTGATGTCTTACTGGACCGTTGGAATCTGAAGCTGGGTCAGGATTTGGCGGCCTTCATGGAGCGTGGCTTATCGTCATCCCACCGGGTGCTGTGTATTTGTTCTGAAACCTACGTCACCAAAGCGAATGACGGCAAAGGGGGCGTCGGTTATGAAAAGCAGATTATCACAGGCGAACTATTAGGTGGTTTG
>Ga0265797_10002509_pt1 | contig 30728 bp, 31 predicted proteins | sample P2T30metagenome_FD_192433 | JGI IMG/M metagenome (GOLD analysis project Ga0265797, IMG submission 192433) | Plant litter microbial communities from East Loma Ridge, Irvine, California - P2 T30 | ecosystem: Environmental > Terrestrial > Plant litter > Unclassified | place: USA: California... | reverse complement strand
TTTCATAGCAGCATTGTGGAGATTACTTTTGGAAAGATACCACAAAATCAGAGTAATTTCCAGGCGATGCTGTATAAACGTTTGATCCTGCTGAATAATTAAATGTAACAGTAAACAGAATTTAAAGTATGAATTTGTTATTACAGCAGCCGATTTTTGTAGGCAAAAGCAACCGCAGCAGCAGTGGTTTTGGTTCCTGTTTTTTCAAGAACCCTGAGCCGGTGCCCTTCCACGGTACGAATGCTGATAAACAATTTTTCACCTATTTCTGCCGTAGAAAGTCCGTCGCAAATCAACTGTAAAACTTCCTGTTCCCTTGCAGAAAGGGCAACATTGCATGCATTAGGGAAAAACGGATGTTTGTTGAGCTGGCGATTTACCATTTTACGGTGCATGGCTTTGGAAACAAAGTCGTTATAATAAAAACCTTCGTCCGCAACGCGCCTGATCGCTTTCTCAACTTCATCCGGGCTGCTGTCTTTCAACAGATAACCCTGTACTCCCTTTTCAAGCATGTGAATCACAAAGCGATCTTCATTATACATGGAAACAACAATGACCTTGATATTAGGAAATCTTTCAAATGCAGCCTCCGTTGCCTGAATACCGTCCATTACCGGCATCTGAAGATCCATAAAAACGATGTCAGGCGTGTTAAAAGGCAATTTGTCTAACAATTCCTGTCCGTTCGCAGCTTCCAGAATAAATTCAAAATCCGGAACTCCACTCAACATGGAAATGAATCCTTTACGAAAAAGTTCGTGGTCATCGGCTATGCCTAACCTTAGTTTACTCATAATTTTAAAGGGTCATACGTTCACGGCGAAAAGGATGTAAAGGCTCTGGTTTACTGCTTGATATGGCCTGCATTGGAATTTGTGTCAGCGCGACAGATCCGCCTGCAGTATTCTTACTATACTGAACGGTGCCGTTTACGATGGCAAGTCTGCTTTCGATGCCGAGTAAGCCAAGGCCTGCCAGTTTTCCTTCTTTAATTATGTCCGGATCAAATCCGATCCCATTGTCTGCTACACGAAGATTAATAAAATCTGCATTCATTTCCAGGCTGATTTCAATTTTGGAGCACTGAGCGTGTTTTATGGCATTGTTAACCAATTCCTGCATGATTCGGTAAAGCGTAAGTTCGATTTTTTGTCCCTGTCTGGGCAGTTCTTCCTCTCCGGGCTGAAAACAAATTGATAAATTGTTTCCTTCTTCGAGTTTATGAATGAATTCATCAATGGCTTCTGTAAGCCCGAACCTTTCCAGCGTCGTAGGTACAAGCTCACGGGTGATGCGCCTTACATGCAGAATCGTTTCCTCCACCAGCGACTGCGCCTTTCGCATAATCTGGTCTTCTTTTTCTCCGTTTTCGGTAATCCTTTTACTAAGCTGGTTGAGGCTTAACTTGGTGAGGGAAAGCATGGTGCCGATATCATCGTGCAGATCCTGGGCGATACGCCGGCGTTCGGTTTCCTCAGAATTAAGCGCAGTATCCAGCAATAATTTGCTATAATTCTTTTCTATTTCATTCAGCTTCTTTTCTTCCTCGAACTTCTTTTTTTGATAATAAGTCACAAAAGAAACTACAAAGCATGCCATGATAATCATTGCAAGAGAGGCAATTAACAATACCAATTTTAATTGTTCACTGTCTTGCATAATATCTTGCGGAGAAAAACCATATACCCATACTAAACAACAGTATAATAACAATATCAAAAATATAAAGGATTCTATCTAAAAAACCGATATGAAGTATTTCCTCCCACCTGATAGCATAATGAAGTGCAGGAGATATGAAGACTAAACTTGAATAATAAATTAGTATGCCTGAGCAAATCCAGAAAAATGGAAAGGTTAACAAACTTGGTATTCTTAAAGACCTTATCAATTCATAGAAATACATTAATGCCCAAAAAGTCATTAAAAGCGATTCCAACGTCATCGAATACTTAACAATTCGATGCTCGTTCAAATTTGTTAATACCGGATTACAAATCCATATATCCCATATTGTAAAGCAAGTGAAAGCGATAACCGATGGTAGAATAAACTTTTTAAGCAGCTTATTTTCAAATTTGTAATAAAACATTCCGCTTAGCAATGCATATCTCAATATTATCGTAGTATTCGAGAATAATAAGTTATTCATTCTCATTACTGCATAGTGATACATTATTAAATCAATAATGAATCTGAAAACCAAAAAAGCTAAAAGTAATCTAAATGACGGGTCGACATATGCTTTTCTATGTAAAATTAATATTAAAGGCAACAGTGTAACTATTACGGTAATATTTGCTAATACATCGTGTTGAAAGTAGACTAAGTATTTATCAAGCATTTAATTACCATTTTAAATAGTCTCAATTCTTTTCATCAGGATTGCAAGTACTTGGGCAGAGGGGCCCGTTTGCCAAAGCAGAAGGAGAGCCTTCCTGATCCTTAATTCCGATAGGTGAGGCAAGATCCCGGCCATAGGCATCGACAGGCACAATAACCAGTCTTGATGTTTTTTTGCCTTTTCCTTCCTCACTTACCGTCACTGTGCCCTTTTGATGTTCCTCCCAGCGGCTTCCGTAATAAACGCGGAACCCAACAGCCTGATCCTTGTAACTTTCCATCAGTTTATTAAAAGTATTCAGACCAAAGAACTCAGCTTCTACGTAGTTTTCGGAGTTGCCTTTTGTAATCTCACTTTTTTTCTTCTGATGTACTGATTTGAGCGTATTTGCATCAGATGAGAAGATAATTTCACCTTCGCTGCCGTCAAACATTACTTTTCTTCCGCTTGGTTTTGCCATGATTTTTAAAATTTTGTAATATGCGATAACTGATTTAGGTAATAGGTAAAATTAGATTGCCTGAAATGGAATTTCAAAAGTATAAGCAACTATTGATTAAACGGTAATTTGTTATGTAATTGATTATCAGTAAATTTTAAATATATGTGTCTAAAAAACGCGTAGAATTACTTACTATTTGATAGAGTTGCAAGAGAAATGAATTACATGTTATCTAAATCTGTTGTTTGGATCTGTCCGGTTTTAAGCTGTAAGGATCAGAATATCTTTCTTTACAAAAGTGATGTGTGCGGAAAAGCAGGATCGTATGCAGTTTCTTTTTGATTATAAAAATTTGACTTAGATTTCAGGCTATAACATGGTAATATTTATGAAACCAACGATCACAATAGAATACTGCCCAAAATGCGGATGGCTGTTACGAGCTGCCTGGATGGCTCAGGAGCTGCTCACTACTTTTACCGATGATCTGCAAGGAATTACCCTAGTACCTTCCGAAGTGCCGGGGCGGTATACGGTGCATATTGGAGAAACACTTCTGTGGGATCGCAAACGTGAAGGACATTTTCCGGAACCAAAGGAATTGAAACAAAGGGTCCGGGATGTTATTGATCCTGAAAGAATCCTTGGGCACAATGATGGGAAAACAGCTGTTTGATTTAAATCTATCATTCTTGTAGACAATATGTCACGCAGGGCAATGACCAGGCTGAAATTATGGCATGTTTATCTATATGAAATTTTCGTCAAAAATATCTCGTATAGTTTAAGGTTAAAATTAAAGCGTTGATTATAAGATTTTTACTTTGTGTTTTAAAAATTTTTACTTCAATAATTTTTTATCAAAAGGAATCTATGGCACGTAGTTTGTCGTTTGTTTATAAAATTGTTAACCTAAACATACGATTGCCATGGAAAGCAAGCTAAAAATACCACAGGAAATGTTAATGAATATTGATTTCATTAATACAGTGAACGGTGGAATGAGTGAGCCAGCCATTCAGCTCGAAAGAGGATCGGATGGTTTTGAGGTTGTTGTCAAAGTTCCTGGCATCGAAGTGGAAGATCTTCAGTTGGAAGTTGTCAGTGGAAAAAAGAACTCAACTAATCTTAAGCTATATCATTTGTTACCCATTTTTTCTCCGGAATCAATGCCTGAAGAGGAGCAATGGAAAACCATACGTTTTATCAATACGTTCGTAATACCCGAAGGTGTGGACGTTGAAAATATATCAGCGAGATACGATGATTCGCTTCGTCATCTGGTACTTCATCTTCCATATGGAAACGAAAAAGGGGATTACCGGAGAAAAGTGGACATAAGCCGCTGGTAATATCTTACACCAATGATATAAATTATAGCCTGCAATTTAATTGCAGGCTTTTTTTGTTTCTATTTTACGAAAAGAGAAAATCAGGTAAACGTTTATCATTTTAACCTGTAAGAATTAGCTTCATCCAATAGATTACATTAAAAAATCATAAACCTTCATTTTTGGCTTAAAAATGGACATTCAACTTCGTATTTTAGTGCTTGCATTATAGTACTTATACCTCCCCGTCCCAACAGTTATGAAAAAGTCCAATATTTTCGCTTACATCGAACTCTCTAAAATGGTTGAAGAGCTTCGTCAGTCGGTGGCATCTGGCAAGCTTAAAGAAAATTTAAAAGCACAGGCAGCTTATTTTAATATTCTGGAACCCCGCTACTTTTCCGATTCCCTTATTCCTGAATGGGAAGAAATACTTTCCGTAACAAAACAAAAAGGAGCAAAAGTAGATGAAGAAGGGAATGTTATTTCCAATGCAGTCTCTAATACGATAGAAAGCTTCAATCCAAATGAATGTCAGAAACTGGCAGACCGGGTTTTTAATTTGTTTGATAAGCTTAAAACTGAATTTCAGTAACGCTTTAACTGAAAAGACCTGCTTCTGATTGAAACAGGTCTTTTTGCAGTGAAATTTAATTTACGGTACCACCATTCCATACCTGCTTGCCTGGTTGCACAAATGCAAGACTTCCGTCGCGGTCTTCTGCCATCAGGATCATTCCATGGCTTTCCATTCCCATCATTTTACGCGGCGCCAGGTTTGCCAGATACAAAACATTTTTACCGATAATGTCTTCCGGTTTAAAATGCTCTGAAATTCCGCTTAAAACGGTGCGCTGTTCGCTGCCGATATCTACTTTAAGCTTTAATAATTTTTTGCTTTTGGGGACGATTTCTGCTTCAACGATTGTCGCAACACGAATATCCATTTTGGCAAAATCATCATATTGTATTTCGGGCTTTACAGGACTTACAACTTTTCCTTCCAGCTCATTTTGACGTTTGGCATCATGTAATTTCTGAACCTGTTTTTCTATGACATGGTCTTCGATCTTTTCAAAAAGTAAAGCTGCTTCACCGATAGACTGACCGGCTTCGAGCAAATCCAGTTTGCCTGCATCCTGCCATCTGCTGCTCTTCACACCCAGTTGCGTGCGTATTTTTTCTGCTGTAAAAGGCAATACAGGTTCGGAAACGATTGAAAGAGATGCTGAAATCTGAAGTGCTACATTCATGATCGTGTTAACACGTTCAGGATCCGTCTTGATCACGTGCCATGGCTGCGTATCGGCCAGATATTTATTGCCTAACCGGGCCATATCCATAATGTATGTCAGTGCTTCACGAAACCGGTAGTTGTCCATCGCTTCCCCGATTTTCGCAGGAAATGCTTCCAGCTCTGTAAGAACAATCTGATCTATTTCCTGCAAATTACCCTGCGGCGGAACTTTGCTTTCACAGAATTTCTGGGTGAGTACAATAGCGCGATTAATAAAATTTCCAAAAATTCCTACCAGTTCACTGTTGTTTCTGGTCTGGAAATCTTTCCAGGTAAATTCGCTGTCCTTGGTTTCAGGCGCGCTGGCAGTCAGTACATAACGTAATACATCCTGTTTATTTGGCAATTCTTCCAGGTATTCATGCAGCCAAACAGCCCAGTTTCTTGACGTGGAGATTTTGTCACCTTCCAGGTTCATAAATTCATTGGCCGGTACATTATCCGGTAAAACCAGATTGCCTTCCGCAATGATGGTTGCCGGGAAAATGATGCAGTGGAAAACAATATTGTCTTTTCCAATGAAGTGAACGAGCTTGGTTTGCTCCGTTTCGTCTTCGCTTTTTTGCCACCATTTTTTCCAGCCTTCATCTGTTCCGTTTTTCCGGATCAGCCAGTCTTTTGTTGCTGAAATGTAGCCTATAGGTGCTTCAAACCATACATACAATACTTTCCCTTCGGTATTGGGAACCGGAACCGGGATCCCCCAGTCCAGGTCGCGTGTCATCGCTCTTGGTTTTAAGCCTTCTTTCAGCCATGACTGACATTGCCCCAGAACATTTGTTTTCCATTCCGGATGACTATTTACGAATTCCTCAACCTGTGGCTGTAATTTGTCCAAAGGCAAAAACCAGTTGGTTGTAGGTTTCATGACAGGTTTTGCACCGGAAAGCATGGAGTGCGGTTCGATCAGTTCAGTAGGGCTCAGGGCAGAACCGCAGCGTTCGCACTGGTCGCCGTAAGCATTTGGATTGGCACATACCGGGCAGGTCCCTACAATGTAACGGTCGGCCAGGAATTGCTGTGCTGTTTCATCATAATACTGTTCCGTTGTTTCTTCTACAAATACACCCTTGTCGTATAAGTCTTTAAAGATTTCCTGAGACGTTTCGTGATGGATTTGCTTACTCGTTCTGGAATAAACATCAAATGAAATTCCAAGCTGGCGGAAAGAATCGTCGATCTGTGTGTAATATTTATCTACAACCTGCTGAGGTGTGAGTCCTTCTTTTTTTGCACGAATGGTGATCGGTACGCCGTGTTCATCCGTTCCGCTGATGAAGGCTACATCTTTGCCGTTGGAACGCAGATAGCGCACGTATATATCGGCCGGAATGTAGCAGCCCGCCAGATGGCCGATGTGAATAGGCCCGTTGGCATAAATAAGCGCGGCGGTAACCGTATATCTTGTAGGGTTGGTGATTGCCATTGAATTTATTCTGTATTTAATAATGCCGCAAAGTTAGCAAAATCGCTGTGAGAGATACGAAGAAGCAGTGTTCAAGTTTGGCAGTTACAATGAATAGGTGCAGACAAATGATTCTAAATCAAATCACAGAAATTCAGAAATCCATAGTAAATGAATGTTTTACTTTACTAAAAGTATTCTTTATTAGATAATATGTAAAATATATTTGACATTAGATAAAGTAAACCATACATTTGGATGGATATAACTTTTAAATCTTTTTAGTCGTGAAAACAAAGTACCTTTTACCAAATTCCTGGCGTCCATATGGTTTGGTTTTGACGCTTTTTTCAGTTCCGTTGGTTTTTTGGTGGATTATTGCGGGTGATCAATTTCCCTTTCTGCAAATTCCAACTCCATGGAAATATCAATATAGAGACTGGAATATGTTCCAAACCGTTTTTACTCAAAATGAAGATGGTTCAGTGAGTTTACAGATCGTAGATGAAATACTTGGTTTACTTCTCATCACCGGATTATTTATCCTTGGATTTTCAAGACGTAAAGTTGAAGACGAAAGAATTGCTCAAATCAGATTGGAATCCCTGCAATGGGGCATTTACGCTAACTACTTAGTTCTGTTTCTATGTATTTGTCTGGTGTATGAGATGTCCTTCTTTTATATCATGATCTACAATATGTTCACGCCATTAGTGATTTTTGTGATCCGGTTTTACTGGCTGTTGTATATAAAGCCGGTTATTGAAGAAAAAAGAGAAAGGAGTTTGGCATGAAAAACAGGATCAGAATAGAACGTGCAATACTAAATATTACCCAGGCTGACCTGGCAGAAAAGGTTGCGGTTACCCGGCAAACGATCAATGCCATTGAAGCTGGTAAATATTCCCCGACGCTTGCTTTGGGAATGAAAATCGCCAGGGAGTTTGAGAAAACAGTAAACGAGGTGTTTGAGCTGGAAGAGGGGGATTGAAAGATAGCTGATGTTTAAAGAATTAGTAACAAAGCTCATAAAGAAGGATTTTGTGTATCTTTCGATATTTGAAAAATACTGCAACAAAATTTCCCATGGAAAATTTTATCAATCATCTTGAAATAAATAACTTCAAATCGATTAAAAAATTAAAGCTCGATAGTAAGCGGGTAAATGTTTTTATAGGGAAGCCAAATGTTGGAAAATCGAATATTTTAGAAGCAATTAGTATATTAAATCCGCAAAATTTTGTTTCAAAAGCTCTGGAGCACCTAGGAATAAGATTGGAAGGGTTCAACGAACTTCACTATGATAATGATCAGACTAATAATATAAGGATAGAAATGGCAATGGATACGGATTGTCATTATAAACTGGATTTATTCAAACTAGTAAAGGATTCTAGTGAAATTACAAAAGGAGTCTATCTAACCTATCAACAGATAAAGGACTTACAGAGAAAATATACAGATATTCCAGGAGAATGGGATATAATTCAATCGTTTTGGCATTATTTACTTAAAGAAGACGGCTTTGAATATATAGCGAATGGCTACCCAGGAACCGTCAGTTCAAAGCAAAATAGTGAAAACTTATTTGCAATAAAGAAGTATGAGTTTAGAGATAGCTACTCTTTTGATGTAGGTGCCATGGATGACGAAATACATCTTTTTATAAGAAATAATCTTTTTGACGTAGTATCCCGCCTGGATTCCCTGAAGCAAAAAATTGTTGAAATCTTCAAAAATGACTATGGTCTTCAGTTTGTGTTTTCAAAGGTTGATAAAAAGTTCTTTGTGCAAAAGTTTGTAGATGGGTATGTTTATCAATATCCCTATTCTTCCGTGGCTGACACTTTTCAGCGGTTTATCTTTTACCTTGCGGCGATAGAATCCAATTCCAACGCCGTTTTGATTTTTGAGGAACCTGAGGTTCATTCCTTTCCTCCGTATGTCAAAGAACTTGCTGAAAGGATAGTTTCAAAAAAAGATAACCAGTATTTTATTAGTACACACAGTCCATACATGCTCCAGACTTTGGTTGAGGAACTTGATGATAGTGAACTGAATGTGATACTTACATATTACAAAGATTATCAGACACATGTGAAGATTTTAACGCCTGAAGAGCTTAAAGAGGTTCAGGATTTTAGTATAAATCTATTTTTTAATCTAACTAAATTTGAGCCGAATGCCTGATTTTCGATTTATTCCGGAATGTCATGCCGATACCACTTTGGTTCGTTTTTTAAGTAATAATGATAAAAGAATCATTCATGCTTCTGGTTTCCCGGGTGTGGGTGACACTATGCGAAAAGCACCGGCAGGATTTTTATTGATTGGTTTTGTAGACGATGATAAAAGAGTTTCCCCCTATTTCGAGGATTTTAAAACGATTCAGGCTAGCGATAAAGTTATATTGAAAAGAAAAGCAGAATCGAATATGTATCTGGTCGTTATTCAAAAAGCAATAGAATCCTTCTTGATGTGGAATGCTGAACAAGTTGGCATCGATTTGAATGCCTATGGTTTTCCTAATAATGTAAAGTTGCTTGGAAACAGGCTTAAGAGTTTACAAATTGAAGGTGACAATGATTTTCAGCTTCTTCTGATTGCGCTTGATAGCCGAAATGCCCCTGGTTTTGTTAGAATAAGATCGATTTTGAATGATCTTGTCAATTAAAAGTATTTATATCCCGTTTACATGAAAATCCTTATTACAGGCGCCACAGGATTGGTCGGAAGTGCAGTTGCACGCCGTTTTCTTTCTGAAAATCATGACGTTTATGCACTGTACCGTGCAGGATCTGACCGTAGCTTGCTGACGGATATTGAATCAAAAGTGAACTGGATCGAGGGAGATATTCTGGATATCAGCACGCTGGAATCTGCAATAGCCGGGATGGATTTTGTGGTCCATACGGCAGCTGTGGTGTCATTCGTTCCGCGCGACAGAAAGATGATGTATAAGGTGAACATGGAAGGGACAGCCAATGTGGTGAATGTGTGTCTTAAAGCAAACATAAGGAAACTATGCCACGTGAGTAGTATAGCTGCTCTGGGAAGGCCTGATGCCCGAAAGGTTGTCCCGGGTCAGGATATGATCCTGGATGAATCGCAGCGATGGGAAGAGTCTCCGGATAACTCCGAGTATGCAAAAACCAAATATCTTTCTGAGCTGGAGGTGTGGCGGGGCATTGCAGAAGGCCTGAATGCCGTGATCGTTAATCCGACTGTAATTCTTGGCGAAGGCGACTGGGGTAAAAGCAGTACGCAGCTTTTTCGTTATGTATATCAGGAAAAACCATTTTATACCGAAGGAATTGTTAATTATGTAGACGTAAAAGACGTTTCAGAGGTTATTTTTCAGCTCCTTTTCTCCGACATTTCCGCCGACCGCTTTTTACTGAATGGCGGTAGCATGTTGTATCGCGATCTGTTTAATACCATTGCTGATTCCATGAATAAAAAGCGCCCTGCTTATAAAGTCGGGACCGGGCTTGCTGAGGTGATCTGGCGTATTGAGGCGGTCCGAACCTGGCTTATGGGAACGAAGCCATTGATCACAAAGGAAACGGCACAGTCCAGCGCAAGAAGGATCCGGTATGACAATTCCAAAATACGAAAAGCGTTAGGATTTAACTTTCAGCCAATTGAGGAAACGATCGCCCGCGTAAGCGAAAGTTTGCTCCGCAAGATTTGAATAACAAGGAATTATTTTTAACTTTCTTTCATTATCAATGATGGTATTTCAGTTTGGCTGATGCTTTTCAGGTATATCTTTTAGCAGTTACAGGCGGAAAGATCAGCTTAAAAATGCAGGCCGGATGTTATTACCTCATTGCGTTGGTTATTTGATTTACCAACCTCTAACTTAATTGTTCGTGTGATGGAGAAAAATTTCGGGGAAAGAAAAGATTACATGAAGGAAACCCTGCTTAGGTTTGAAAGAATGATTAAAATGAATGAGCCGGCGTTTTTCGATTTGGAAACATACGAAAAACTTACGGCCCATTATATAGAAAAGGGAGATTGGGATAAAGCGGTGCAGGCCTGCGACCGCGGACTGGAAGATTTTCCATATTCACTGGATCTTCTGCTTAGCAAAGTACAGCTGCATGCCAACCGGGGAGAACATGATATGGCGATGGAAATCCTGGAACGTGCCGCTCTTTTTCATCCGGGCGATCTGGAAATATCTTTTATGCAGGTTGGTATATCCAACATGATGGGAGAGTTTGAAGAGGCTATTTCGGTTCTGGAAGCATTGCTGAACCGTGTTGAAGATAAGGATGAAATCTATTTCCAGATTGGACAAACTTATCAGAACTGGGGAAAATATGAAGAGGCCATTGTAAATTACAAAAGGTCTCTGAGGAATAATCTCAATAACGAAAGCGCACTTTACGAACTGGCGCATTGCCTGGATCTGGTTGGTAAGCTGGAAAGCCATCTGGACTATTACCATGAACTTGTCGACAGAGATCCGTTTTCACATCATGCCTGGTATAATCTGGGCATTGCATTCAGCAAGCTGGAAAGATATGAAGATGCGGTAAATGCATATGAATATGCAACATTGGTCAAGGATGACTTTGCTTCTGCATTTTTTCAGCTCGGCAATTCATATATGAACCTGGAAAAGTATGATGATGCTAAAACGCAGTATCTAAGGGCCATTGAACTGGAAGGTGAGCTGCCTGAAACCTGCTGCTGTGTTGGTACCTGTTATGAAAAGCTGGGCGAATTTGAAACGGCTATTAAATACTACCGCCAAACGGTTAAGCTGGATAATCAGTGGGATGACGGATGGTATGGCCTTGGGATCTGTTTCAGTGAATTGGGGCGTTGGTACGAGGCAGCCGGATTTTTGCGTAAAGCGATTCAGATTACAGAATTAAATCCCGATTACTGGCTTGCACTGGCTGAGACTGAGTTCAGGATCGGTAATGTTATTTCTGCTTTTGAGGCGTTTGAAAAATCGGCTGAAATTGAACCTAATAATCCGGATATCTGGCTGAAATGGTCGCATGTTCTTTTTGAACAGGGTAACTATGCCAGAGCATGTGATCTTTTGCAGGCTGCAATAGATGAAATGCCGGAAGAAGCAGATCTTTATTATCGTATGGCCGTTTATCAGATCCACTCCGGAGACTACCGGGAAGCACTGATCAACCTTGAAGTGGCACTTACGCTGGATTATGATGCGCACATACAGCTTTTTGAATTCTTTCCTGATCTTGAAAAACAAAAGGCATTGTACCGGATCATTGAGCAGTATCGCGAAAAATAATCATAGATAGTTGTATTTTACTTCATGATAAAGATCTACCAGCTGTGCTGCGATGTGCTCTCCGCTGAATTTCCCGACATGGATTTTGCCGGCATCCGTAAGCGATTTTCTCAGACTTGCATCAGAGATCAGTTTTTGCAGCTGATTTCTGATATCATCAACATCGAAAGGATCCGCATACAAGCCGCCCGGACCTCCTGCTTCTTCCAGGCAGGAGCCTCTGGCTGCGAGTACCGGCGTTCCGCTATGCAGTGCTTCTACTACCGGAATACCAAAACCTTCGTAAATGGATATATAAGCAAACACTTCTGCTTCCTGATATAAAGCCGGTAAATGTTTTGTGGGAACGTTTTGTAAAATCAAAACCTGGCTGCCGAGATTATTTTTCGAAATAAAGTCTTTGATCTTTTCAGCATAGGTTGTCGGTTTCCCAACAAGTACAAGTTTGAATTCTTTGTTGTTTAATGCAGCAAAAGCTTCGGTGAGCTTCAATTGGTTTTTCCGTTCTTCCAAAGTGCCGACACAAAGAATATACGGTCTGTTTATTCCATAAAGTTTACGAATTTCACTGCGTTTTTCAGAACCTGCGCCATTTTTAAATACCGGGTTACAATCCTGGTAAATGACTTTTACTTTATTTTTATCTACGTTGTAAAGTTCAATCAAATCCCGTTTGGTCTGTTCACTGATAGCCACAACAGCATCGGCCCTTTCGCAGGCGGAGCTGAATTTATGACGGTAAATTGCACGGTCAATGGTTTTAAAATGTGTTGGCAGTTTCTCAAAAATCAGGTCGTGAATTGTTACCACAGAAGCAATTCCGGACTTGGAAAGGCCCTGCGGAATTTCATTGCTTAAACCATGGAAAACGTCAATTTTATCTTTTCTTAACTGGTTTGTAATGGTTGCATATCTCCAGTACCCTGAAAGCTTACGGTCGAGAAAGGACTGAGGTGAAATAATGGATTGCTCCGGGAATTCGGGAAAAAGTTTAAAATCTCTTTTTGGCGTGTAAGCAAAATATTCATTCGCTTTTTCGTGTATTAGAAGTGAATCAAGCACAAACCGGCTGTAATTTCCAAGTCCTGTTTTATTGGCAAAAGCTCTTTTGGCATCAAATCCGATACGCATAAGTGATATGATACAAAGGTTTCAGGCAAAAGTCTGTAATTTTGTGGACACTGCCGAAAATTATTGGCTGGTATTTTGTGTTAATAAGAAATGAAGAGAAATAATATTCGCAAAAAGGGAAACCCAAAAGCAGCCTCACTATTACTTACCGAAGAATATCAATTACATACGCTTTCCAACGGGATCCGTATTGCCCATAAACAAGTTCCTTATACCCAGATCGCCCATTGTGGCATTATGCTGGACATTGGCAGCCGTGATGAGCTGCCGCATCAGCAGGGACTTGCGCATTTCTGGGAGCATATGGCTTTTAAAGGAACTGAAAAAAGAAGTTCTTTTCACATCATCAACCGTCTGGAGAATGTTGGTGGTGAGCTGAACGCATATACGACCAAGGAGAAAATTTGTTTTCATGCCTCCGTTCTGGATGATCATTTCGACAAAGCATTGGAACTGTTGGCCGATATCACTTTTCATTCTGTATTTCCGGATAAGCAGATTGAAAGAGAAAAAAATGTGATTCTTGAAGAAATGTCCATGTATGTTGATTCTCCGGAAGATGCGATTCAGGATGACTTTGACCAACTTGTTTTTGCAAACCACTCATTGGGCAGCAATATCCTGGGAACAGCAGAAACAGTTAATTCTTTTGACAAAGAACACCTTCGCAGTTTCATTAACGACAACATTGATACAGAGAGGATCGTAGTTTCGTCCGTGAGCCGTTTGCCTTTCTCCAAGGTCATCAGGATAGCGGAAAAGTATCTTGGAGATGTTCCTCAGAAAACAACTTCACGCCAGCGAAGCGCTCCCGGCTTGTACACACCGCTTATTCAGCAGAAAGAACGTTCTATTTCACAGGCGCAATGTGCAATGGGACAGCCTGCTTATGCCTTGCTGGATGATAAACGGCTGCCGTTTTTTATGCTGATGAACCTGTTGGGCGGACCGGGAATGAACTCAAGATTTAATCTTTCTCTTCGTGAAAAGAACGGTTATGTATATTCGATCGAAGGAAATTATACGCCTTATTTGGATACAGGCTTTATGGGAATTTTCTTTGGAACTGAAGCTCGTCAGTTAGCTAAAAGTATTGTTTTGATTAATAAGGAATTGAAAAAGGTAAGAGAAGTTCCTTTGACAACCATTCAGCTGCACCAGACGAAAGTACAGCTGATGGGGCAGCTGGCTATGTCCGAGGAAAGTAACATGAGCTTTATGCTGATGATGGCCAAAAGCCTGCTTGATACCGGCAAGGTCGATACGCTGCCTGAAATATTCTCGGAAATTCATGACATCACATCCGTTCAGTTGCAGGACATTGCGCAGGAAATGTTCAATCCTGAAAATTTTAGTTACCTGACATTCCTGCCTGAATAACATACGTTTTCTAAGTTAAGCCTGAGCATGCGGTTATCCGAAGTGCTCAGGCTTTTTTGTGTTACACTAACTAATTAACCACTTTTGATAAGGGAATTGCATTTCCCCTGCGGTGATTGATTTTATAAAGTAATAACTGACCTCTGCTTCTTGAACCATATGAATTAGCAAGGCCATATACAGCTCCACCAATTGCCCCGCCGACCAGACCGAAAGAACCAAGCGGTAAATACATGCTGCCTGCGCTTTTTGTTGATGGACGGATGTAGTAGAAATCATTATTTTCCTTTGCTATTTCAAAGAAACCCATGGAAAGTGATTTGTAAACCCGCGAACCATCTGACACAGCATAGATATTTTGGGATAATATTCTTTTCTTTTTACCTTTTTCGGTAATTCTGTAAATTTTAATCTGCTCTGGATTTTCGGAATCAACAAAAAGTTCGATAGGTTCACTAGGTGTGTTGTTCTTAAAATTCTCATACTTGGTGTAAATCCCCGATTTGATCTGAACGTCCTGATAAATAGGGATGTGTCGTTTTTCAAGGCTGTCAAGAACCTTCAATTCAGATAAAGAGTAAACCGGTTTGCTGGTGAGGTCAGCAGCTTTTTTTGCTGTATTTTCTGTCAAAGATGCGATTTCACAAAGGTTCTTACTTACGGAACGCAACAATTTATTTGTCACATCCATGCCATGTTCGGAATGCAGGCTATCGTAAGTCATGAATTCTACATATTTGTTGTTATCAATCGGTTTAAAAAACCGTATTGATAATTTAAATCTGCCGAACTCACCGTCTGAATCCTTATATTCCCATAAGTTAAATTCGTTAAGCATTAATAGAATTTCCGGGTGGTCAGGAATATTACGGAAGAAAAGCCCGATGCTGTCTGCCAGATTTCCATTGTATTTGATTTCCGTTATCCGGTTATTTAGTCCGGTTTCGATGTAACCTAAAATCTGGTTCTCGGCACGGTTATCAATTGTAGAAATTGAAGTTGAAACAGGAAATTTGTTTTTACAGGAATGATCCAGTAACAGCATTCGTTCCTGAGCACAGGCCAGGGTAGAGAACAGAAGTATGTTCAGGATAGTAGCAGTAAATTTCATTTTTCAATTTTGAAGGGTTGGTGTAATAAATTATATAGTTATTGTTCCCTCAATTACCAATGAGAACAATAACTATGTTAGACTACGCTTCTGTTCTGTAAAACAGCGTAGAAGCGTTCTCAGGTCTCAGCACGTTTTTAGCTGCGTCATTAATTTCTTTTCTGTTAAGATTTCTGATAATTTCCGCATCATCATTTGCCCATTCCGCATTACCGGCGTTGGCAGCGAAAGCCAGGTTCATGGCACGGTTCAGCAGCTCTACTTCTGAAAATGCCAGCGTTGCTTCGGTTTGATTTTTTACTTTGGTAACCTCTTCTTCGGTTGCGCCGTTTTGGGATATTTCCAAGAGCAGTTCGTTTACGGCGTTGTCTGCTTCTTCCAGCGTTACACCGGGATTCAAATTTCCTTTGATCAGAAGCAGCCCTGGATCAAGCGATGAAGTTACGCTGGCACTGATGCTGTTAAAAATCGGGCGGTCTTTTAGCAGTGACTGGTACAAACGCGAGGATTTTCCTCTCCCCAAAATATCACTAACCAGATCCGTGGCATAAAAACCATCTTCATATTTGCCTTGTGTATGGAAGACCTTAATCAGGGAATTCAAAGGAACCGCAGCCGAAGTTTCCAGATACCGGGCTTCTGTCTGCACAGGTTCTTTTGGTAAATTCCGTACATAAGGAGCTCCCGCCGGAATTGCATCAAACCATTTTTTTACAAGTTCCTTAACGTTATTGAATTTTACCGCTCCCGCGACAACCATCACAGCATTGTTTGGCCGGTAAAACCGGAAGAAAAAATCCTGCACATCATCCATCGTTGCACGTTCGATGTGTCCGATGTCTTTACCAATCGTTGCCCAGCGATACGGATGTACCTGATAAGCAAGAGGTCGCAGTTTCAGCCACATGTCGCCATAAGGCTGATTCAGATAGCGCTGTTTAAATTCTTCGATGACTACCTTACGCTGCACTTCCAGCACATTCGGGTCAAAAGAAAGACTAAGCATCCTGTCGGATTCGAGCCAAAATGCTGTTTCTACATTGTCTGCGGGCAATGTGATATAGTAATTGGTGATATCCGGAGAAGTAAAAGCATTGTTTTCACCACCTACATTCTGAACGGGAATGTCGTAGCTGGGAATGTTTTTTGAACCTCCAAACATCAGGTGTTCAAATAAATGGGCAAATCCTGTACGCTCCTCATCTTCGTCGCGTGAACCAACATTGTATAAAATATTGACTGCCGCCATCGGGGTCGAAAAATCTTCATGTACAAAAACTTTCAGGCCATTATCCAGCGTAAACTGCTCGTAACGAATCATATTTGGGGATCAATAATTATTGTAAAATTCCGGGAACCATAAATATACTGCGTTGCCGAAACCACGTTGTATATTTAAGGGTTATAAACAAAGCTACTGTACCGGTGGGATTCCACCAAACCAATTCGATTTTTAGTCAGGCCATGAAATATATTAAAAGCATTATTTTTTCTGTTTTCTTTCTGTTTACTATTTCTTTTTCCGCAAAAGCGCAGGTACTGAATGATCCGGCAACCATTAAAACAGTGCAAAATGCACTGGATCACATCTATAATTATGAATTTGATGATGCTGAACTGGTGATTAAACAGGTGGAAAAAAAGTATCCGAATCATCCCGTAACGCTTATTCTTGATTCGTTTATACTTTACTGGAAATACCTGCCTATCAAAGATCATCCGGCAAAATCAAAAGAATATATCCAAAAGCTTAATGTTTGTCTGGAAGCGATCAATAAAAAATTTGGCAAAAACAGTTCTGATCCGGAAGCGGTATTTTATACCATGGTGGCCCGCGGATATATGGCGATGATGTACAATTACCGGGGAGAAATGATGAGCGCAGCAGGAGAGGGGAAAAAAGCTTACAATGCTTTTAGTGAAGGGATGAACCTGATGAACAAAAATCCTGAATTCTATTTTACATCCGGGATGTATAACTATTACGTGGAGCTCTATCCGGAACTGCATCCGATGGTGAAACCGCTGATGTTTTTTTTCAAAGACGGTGACAAAGCATTAGGACTAAAACAAATTGATACCGGCACAAGACTGGGTGTTATTACAAAAGCGGAGGCATGTTACTATCTGGCACATATTTATCTTAAATATGAATTAAAGCCTGAAAAAGCGGCTGTTTATACGGAAAGACTGGTTGGCTTATATCCTAAAAATCCGGTTTATGTGATGAGAAATACGGAGGCTTTGCTTTCATCCGGTAACTATGACGGTGCTGCAAAGCATATCAATACACTGAAACGCTATCCAAACGGATTTTTCCCGCTGGCGATGCACACGTTTCAGGGAATTGTATTTGAAAAGGATGCTAAAAACGATTCTGCTGCTCAGAAGGAATATTTACTGGCATTGAAAACGCCGCACGACGATCAGTATACCAAAGAATATTACGCCATGGCTTATGCCGGACTGGCAAGAATCGCAAACCGCGCCGGCAATAAGGCGAAGGCTAAGGAATATTATAAGAAGGTTTTGGAAAAAGCGGAGTATAAATCGGTGATAAGAGAAGCGAAGGGATTTAAGTAAAATTATCCTGTCCAATTAGGTAGATTGAACAGGATAGATGTGGTTAATATGGTCTTATTTCGGAAACAAACTCTTATCCAGCCCCGGAATGATCTTTAAGGCATTTTTATAATATAGTTTTTTCAAAACTTCATCCGAAAGCCCCATACCATACATCCGCCAGAATGCGTGGTACTTTTTATGGTAGGGGAAATATTCATCTTCTGTTTCCAATACCCTGAAATAGGTTGCGTACTCGGCAGGTACCCAGCTATCCTTACCAAACAAAACGCGGTCCTGATATTTGTCAAAGAACTTTTTAGCTGCTCTTGGCTGACGGCCGAGTTCTGCAATGACAGCGCCGATTTCAACATACATATTTGGGAATACGGTCATCAGACTGTCGAGCTTTTTCAGGTTATTGGGATACCAGCCCATGTGTGCGTTGATAAATGTTGTTTTTGGATTAATCCTGAAAACATGATGCTGTTCGGCAATTAACGAATCAAAGGAAACCGGATCATTCAAGCTGCGACGACGGCCGGGATGCGTTTTCAATTCCAGCCAGCGTTCGTTGTAGCGGTCCATCGGATCCCAGAAAGAAGGTACATCGGCGGTATGAATCAAGACCGGAACACCAAGCTGTCCGCATTTTTGCCAGATCGGCTGTAACCGCGGGTCACTCACCGCAACGCGGCTTCCTTTATCATCTTTAATCCCGCTAAAACCAAGACTTTTATAAATTTTAAGTCCTTTGGCTCCCATTTTTACATCATCTTCCAGCTGTTTTACGGCCTTTGCTGTCCAGTCTTTTTCCCCGAATCCTTTAAACTGCAGATTGGTGAACACGGCAATTCGCTTCGGTTCATTTTTAGCAATGTTTTCCAATGCCCCTTTGATAGTAGCTGTTCCTTCGCTCCATTCCTGACTTCCGCCACGTCCGCTCAGATTAATCATGATGCCCATGTTCAACGTGTCCATGATTGCAACAAGCGCTTTCAGGTTTTGCGTCGGCATCTGATACTGGTGATTGTGTACATCAATAAAAGGGAACTTTGCTCTTTTCAACGGATGTTCTTCAACCTTTAAAGTCGAAATGGGATCGTATTCTTCAAAACCCAGCGGCTGAGTGATTTGTGAGGGGTCCTGCGCAAAAATCTGGCCGGCAGCGCTAAGCATAACGGCAAGTGTGGGTAGAAGTAAACGTTTCATTTATGGTTGTTAAAGGTGAATAACCAGGATCATTTTCCGAAGGATACTTCGGGTTTATAAATCAGTGCAATACAGTGTGCGGCAATACCTTCTTCCCGGCCCACAAAACCCAGGTGTTCGGAAGTGGTGGCTTTAATTGAAATATCATCTTCTGAAACCTGCATGACGCGGGATAGACAAGCTTTCATTTCCGGAATGTGCGGGTTTAGTTTTGGATTTTGTAAGACAATGGTTACGTCCACATTTCCTACTTCAAAACCTTTTTCACGAACCATTTCCAAAACTCTGGCAAGCAGTAGCTTGCTGTCGACACCTTTCCACTGCGGGTCTTTATCCGAAAAATGATATCCGATGTTACGCATATTGGCGGCTCCGAGCAGGGCGTCACAAAGTACGTGGCAAACCACATCTGCATCCGAATGTCCTTTTGCCCCATGCGTATGAGGAATTAAAATACCGCCAAGCCAGAAAGGCCGGCCTTCTACCATTTGATGTACGTCGTAGCCTTGTCCGATGCGGAAGGGAAACATGTCTGAATATTAAATTGAAAACCTGATCCGCAAGTTGGTGATTGTAGGTTGAAATGGCAAATGTCCTGATTTAACCTGTTATAAAATTTTATTTCTAATAGCTCCTGTATTTATCTACGATATTTTCGTAGATTTACGAAAATATCGTAGATATGGAAAAATTAACACAGCAGGAAGAAGAAGCCATGCTGGCGATCTGGAAAACGGGTGAAGGCAATATTAAATCCTTCATGGCAAACCTTGGTGAACCATTGCCGCCCTATACCACATTGGCTTCCACAGTAAAGAATCTGGAAAAGAAACGCTATCTGCAAAGCCGGTTGATTGGAAATGCACATCTGTATGCGCCGGCAATTTCGGAAGAAGCTTACAAACAGAAGTTTATGGGGAATGTAGTGAAGGATTATTTTGAAAATTCCTATAAGGAACTGGTCAGCTTTTTTGTCGAAAAAAATAAAATATCGGCGGACGAGCTGAAAGAGATTATCGGACTGATTGAAGGAAAGAAACAGGGATTTTAAACATAACAGGCTATGTCTCCATTCATTGAATATCTCCTGAAAGTCACCATCGGCTTTGCCGTAGTGAGCTGTTTTTATCAGTTTGTTTTACGTAAATATACCTTCTACAACTGGAACAGATGGTATTTACTCATTTATCCGGTGCTCGTATTTTTTATTCCCCTTATCAATGTAGATCAAACATTGGAACAGGTCCGGCTGGCAGATCGCCAAATTATTGCTTTTGTTCCTGCCGTACAGCAATTTACAAGATCGGCAGCAGAGATTAAGGAGGATAGAAGTTCTGTGACCATGCTGATGAGCAACTGGGATATGCTGGCGGTGCTGTTTGGAATGGGCGTCGTATTCATGTTTGCGAGATCCATTCTTTTCTTTGTTTCATTTCTTGAAATCAGGAAAAAAGCAAAGCTGATTTCAGCAGATGGTGTGAAGATATATGAAGTGGAAAAAGAGATCATTCCGTTTTCGTTTGGAAACTCCATTTTCATCAACAGGAAACTGCATGAAGAGGAAGAATTAAAAGACATCATGTTGCATGAATTTGTACATGTAAGGCAAAAGCACACGGCAGATATCATTTTCGCGGAAGTACTTTGTATACTCAACTGGTATAACCCCTTTGTCTGGCAGATACGTTATGCGATCCGGCAAAATCTTGAATTTATTGCCGACCGGCAGGTTTTGGAAAATGGAGTCGATGCAAAACAATACCAGTATCTGCTATTGAAAGTAACTGGTGTGCCTGCATTCCGGATTGCCAGTCAGTTTAATTTTTCCTCACTCAAACAAAGAATTATCATGATGAATAAAATGAAATCAGCAAGAATACAGCTTATCCGGTTTTTGTTTGTCCTGCCGCTGTTGTTTGTTTTACTGGTGGCTTTCAGGCAGGATATAGAAAATCAGATTCACGTTCAAGGGAATAAGTATGTTCAGGATGATCATATCGTTTATATTTCCGGTCTTGTTTTGGAAGTTGCGACGGGGAAACCGATCAGCAATTTACCGCTGGAATTAAGATTGGGTGATCGCAAAACAACGAAGACCATTTCGACCGATCCGGATGGATTTTATTATTATGAATTTGATGTAAGCAATTATCCCGAAGATTCAGTTTTGTATTATTCAGTATTGTCTGAAGAAAATGGTGAATATACGAGCTTTGCCAGCAGTTCAACAATATTTGTGAATGGCAAGGCAATTGGCAAACCACATAATTCAATCAGAAAACCAGGTGCAGACAGGGATGGCGGAAATCATTTTACTATTTCGTTTCTGCGAAAGCTGGACTCAAAATGGGTAAGAGGATCATTTTCACACTCAGTAGATCAAAGCAGTTTTTTTCAATCAAATAAATTTCCTGATAAAAAAACTGCTCTAAAATCTTTCTTGCAGGCAGAAAGTAAAATTCCTGTTAATGAACAAAGATTAAAGATGGCTTTCAAGCAGGCTTACAAGCATCCAAAGCATGTGATTACAAAATTCGAAGACGGTTTTTTTGATCAGAAACAAAAACTGGTAGGTTATGAAGGAATGACGACATTTTATCTGGATGGACGCAAGGTGGCTTATGATGAGATCAATAAAGTTAGAAAGGGAGCTGTAAATCTGCTCAATTCTGATGGTCACAGAGATGCCCGGCAACTTGCCACCAAAATGTTCTACTACACTTATGTTACAAACAAAGAAGCGCCTCCTGCGTCATACCTGAAAAAAGACAATGTAGAATGGATTGATGTTGCCTCTTTTGATATCAGTAAGCTTGATTCCGAGCCCTTTTTTCTGGATGGTTTTCGTCAGGTATTCGGTGTGGGAAGTAACATAAAACCTTTAAAGGAAGAAATAAAAAGGGTAGCCATCTTCAAAGGGAAACTTGCACGGTATTACGACAAAAAGCTGGATAGGCTTTGGTGGATTGAGACCAGGCCGGTAGAAGAGATTTACGGACGACCTGCTTTGGCAAAAAAATAAAAAAAATGCTCTTCGGAATTAATCGGAGAGCGTTTTTTTTGGTATTTAAAGTATTTTTAATGAGCTGTTTAATGAAATTTAATTTTAAATTAATTCCTTTATTTTTGAAATCCGTCAGGTTTATTTCACCTTACGTATAATATTGTTGAGTTCGTGATCTTTTCCTTTTAATAAATGGTTAGACTACAAACAAAACAGTAGATTGCTAATATACTACCACGTTCAAAAATATCATGAAAACAAACATTGGAATTTCAGACAGCAATACTGAGGCCGTAGCGTTTCAGCTGAACAAATTACTGGCAAACGAATTTGTGCTTTATACCAAAACCCGTAACTATCACTGGAATATCGGCGGTATGAACTTCTTTGAACTGCACAAGTTATTTGAAGGACAATACGAGCAGTTACAGGTGATCATGGATGATATTGCAGAACGCATCCGTGCAATCGGTCACTATTCAGAGGCACGCCTGGTAGATATTCTGAAACTAACGGATCTTTTGGAGCCGGAATATACCAATGATGAAAAGATTCAGCTTAAAAATCTGTTGGATGACCACGAAACCATTATCCGTATCCTGCGCACACTGATTACTGAGTTTGCAGATACCTACAAAGATCTTGGATCCAGTGATTATGTAACAGGTCTGCTTCGTGAACATGAAAAAATGGCCTGGATGTTAAGGGCATTTTTAAAATAGCTAAATCCATTTACCTTTATTACCGGCAATAAGCATTGCCGGTAATTTTTTATTATTTCTGATATGTGCAGAAAGGAATAACATTTCAATGGCATCTAAGCTAAAACGAAGATTTAAAAAAATAATGCTGACATTTCTTACGGTCATAGTTGTAATTGCTGTGGCCATCTACCTGTTTATGCAACAGGCATCCTTTGGTAAAGAACCGGTTGGGGCCCGCCTGGAGCGCATCAAAAAATCACCGAATTATAAAAATGGCAGTTTTGTAAACCTGACCGATACGCCCGTCAGTGCACCGAATACCAATTATTTTAAACTGGCGGTTTTATTTCTGATGAAGGATAAAACCGTGGAGCCGGCTTTTACACTTCCTTCGGTGAAAACGGATTTGAGAATTGCGCCTTCGGGCAAACCTACTTTTACCTACTTTGGTCATTCTGCCTACATGCTGCAGATGAGCGGAAAGAACCTTTTGATGGATCCGGTGCTGAGCGAGAGAATATCTCCGGTGCAATGGGCGGGAAATAAGAATTATCCGGGAACGCATGTTTTCGATTTCAAAGATTTGCCTGCTATCGATTTTGTGATGCTTTCACATGATCATTACGATCACATGGACTACGAAACCCTGAAACAGTTTGCCGGTAAGCCAACGAAATTTATCGTTCCGCTGGGTGTAGGTGCTCATTTGGAACATTGGGGTATTGCACCGGAAAATATTACGGAACTGGATTGGTGGGAGCGGACAAATGTCATAGATGGTATACAACTCACAGCTACGCCTGCACGCCATTTTTCGGGCAGGAATCTTGCAAGAGGCAAATCGCTTTGGGCGTCATACGTTTTACAGTCTGCAGATCACAAAATATTTCTTGGCGGAGATTCCGGTTATGAAAAACACTTTGCAGCTATTGGAGAGAGATTTGGACCGTTTGATATAGCTGTTTTGGAAAACGGACAATACAATGAACTTTGGCCTTATATTCACATGATGCCGGAAGAAACCGTGCAGGCAGGAATTGATTTGGGAGCAAAAATTGTATGGCCTGTTCACTGGGGCAAGTTTACACTTGCTCTGCATCCCTGGAATGAATCGCCAACAAGAATAGCAAAACGCGCAGCAGAACTTGGTCTGAAATTAACAACACCTATGATTGGAGAACAGATCGTGGTAGACAGTATTTATCCAAGCCGGAAATGGTGGGAGGAAATTCCACCGAAAAAATAAAAAAACGGCGACCACTGATCTATTCAATGGTCGCCGTTTTAATGTATTATATGCTATTTAAGTTGCTGTACTTCTGTTTTTAATCTTACAAGTTCCTGCTCTAGGCTCGCTGTTTTAAAATAGAAATATAAACCGGCGATCAGGAAAATTTTTGATAGTATAAAAACAGCTATGAATGCCGGCCGCCAGTATTTGTGAACTTTGATGTAGGTATCATTGACTTCAATATCCAGGTATTCGTCCTTTTTGCGAAATGCTTCCTGCGAAGAATTTTTATTAAATACGTGCTTCTTCTTTTGAAGGTCACTTTTTGAGGTTCTTAAAGTAATAATCTCCCTGATCTCCGGAGGAGGAGGAGAAGAATGCTGATCAAAATATCCTGTTATATTTGTTTCCAGATCAGTCAAATAATCGGAAACATCCTGATCGGTCAGAACTCGCTGCTGTACATATTCCTTTTCCTCTTCGTCGGCAAGACCAAGCAAATATGATTCCAGAATTCCACTTTCAATAAAATCTTTAGTATCCAATTTGGCTGATATTAAGCGTTGCGATAAGATTTGAAAAAATCATGAAATGCTCTGAGCACATCTGATTTTGATATATCCAGTTTTTGAGCTACTTCGTCCGGAGTAAAACCCTGACGAAAGGCAAGATCAAAAATAACCTGGGGCGACCGGTCTCCTTTAATAAACGTATTTGATGTACCATCTTGTGCAATAGACATCAGTTTTCTATTAGCCTCAACTGCTTTTGCACGTGCAAGCTTAATGACGCATACAGCAAAAGTGAACGGATAACTGTTACAGGCCTGAAGTTGCGGAGATGAAAAAACATTGATCAAAATTTCCTGTGCTAAATGCGGCTGCGGTATAATTTGCAGAATAATTCCGTAAGCCATAGCCCCGTATTTATCATAAACTTCAAGCGAAGTAAGCTGGTTGTTTTTTACAACGGGATGAAAATCAGTGCCGTTGTTTTGTTGTTCTAATTCATTCATATAACCAACTTTATTAAAACAAGTATTGTGTTAGGGTATATACGGAAGTAAACGTTATTAATCGGTATTGTCAGGACAAAGAATAGCACATTTTATTGAAATATATTCTACATAATCCAGCCATGTTTCGATAGTTAACAGCTAAAATAGAAATAATTTTTATAAAACGTGTATTATTTCATTGGATCAGCAAGCATAAGCTCTTCTTGATATTATATTTAGCTATTTGATAACTTTGCAGGATGAATAAAGAAATAGCAGTTATTTTCGATATGGATGGTGTTATCTGTCATACCAATCCATACCACTCGATGGCGTTCCGCCAATTTTTTTCGACACGCGATCTTGCTCCGACAGATGAAGAATTTGTACAGCATATGTTTGGCAAGAGTAATAGTTACATTTTATCACACTTCCTGAAACGTAAAATTGAAGGGGAAGAGCTTTTGCTGTTGGAAGACGAAAAAGAAAGTCTGTTCCGGCAAATTTATGAGCCATACATTGAACCGATTTCAGGAATCGTAGCATTTATGTCTGACCTGGAAAAGAACGGCGTGAAACTGGGCGTTGCAACATCTGCTCCCAGAGCTAACCTTGAACTGATCCTGAGTAAAGTGCCAATCCGCGAAAAGCTGGGATCGATTCTGGCCAGTGAAAATGTAAAAAAACATAAACCGGATCCTGAGGTATACCAGACATCTGCCATGAACCTGGGCATTTCGCCTGACCAATGTGTTGTTTTTGAAGATTCATTTTCAGGTGTAACTGCCGGGCTGAACGCCGGAATGCGTGTAGTTGGAGTATTAAGCTCCCACACCAAAGAAGAACTTCCGCCTTGTAATCTGTATGTGGAAAATTACAATGAGCTGTCGTTTGAAAAAATAAAAGCTTTGTTTGATGCATAGGGGAAAGGGCTTAGGGCAGAGGTTTGCTACACGTCCATGCCCCATGCCCTTACCCCCAGCCCGTAACTACAAAGTAGTGCTGTCTTTTACTTTTACGTCGAATACACCGGTTAAAACTTTCTCATTGCGTTTGACCTGTAGGAAAATCCGGTAAGTTCCGTCTTTCGGAAATGCGTAAGGAAAGGAGATACGGTTACCATGTTCCATGCCGGTCATTCCAGAACCATTTGTTTCATACATACCCATTTCAGTCATCAGAAATTCCTCGCGCTGCAATACAGACATCGCTTTCAATCTGGACAAATACTGATCAACGCTGTCTTTAAAAATAGCCGGAGCAGGTCTTTTCATGAGTTTAGTTGTATCGGCAAGCCGGGTTTTAAATATTTTTTCGGCTGCCATCGGAAAGGAACCGGTAGGATGTAAGTGAATATAAACAGAGCCATCGGAACGTACCACAGCCACATGTCCGGTCATTCCCAGATAAGGTTCAGGTATGCAGGGCGTGCCGTCCGGATTGAAGATTTCGAAATTGAGCTGATACGGCTTCCCGGCTTCAAGCGCCTGATTGGGCATTCCTTCCCAAATCGCATATGATCCATCTTTAAATACGGTTTTTGTGCCAGGCTTTCCGCATATCACAACATCTTCGGCCATGGCAACTTTGCCAGGAGCATAAACAGGATCCGTTACAACATAAGTATCCTCCTCTGCGGTTGTTTTTAAGTCGGCAGGATTTTCATTCGGTTCCGGAATATCAATTGTATCCACAATCGTTTCTGCAAAGCCGGAATACCTCACAATATCCGCATACATCAGATATCTGCCGGCGGGCAGTTTGGGAAGATACGATTCAAACGTGATACTGTCTTGTCTTTCCGGGTGTATATGGGCAAAGGCATCCAGGCCGGGTGTCCGTATTAAAAAGGCATGCATCAGTTTTCCGTGATCGGGAATCAGTGTGCTTAGCATGCTTCCCCTTCGTTCGGCCTGCCAGTCGGTCGTATCAATTTTTAACTGAAAAATACGCTGATCGTTTTCAGTAATGATTCTGGAACTTCCTTTAATGGATTTGTAAATATATTGTTTGTATTCGGCCGCCCAGCTGTTCCACCAACTGCTCCCGCCGTATAGGATCAGCGAACAAAGTACGGTCGCTATACCCATATTGATGTATCGTTTCTTTTTCTGAGCCGGAGTAAGAACTTGTCCGGATGGCAATAAGCCGTCACTAACACTGGCTCCAATGGTTGTAATCAGCAGCAGTAAAAGTATAATTCCAAGAATGCCCAGACCAATTCCCAGTCCTTTTGGCATTTCCCGCTGTGCTGTCGACATGGCCATCACCGGCACAATCAGTTCACCTTTTCCCTGTTCACCATCAATCATGATCTGTGCACTGGAAGAACCTGACTCCATTAGCCAGATATCTCCTGCAAACTGTCCCGGTTGTCCGGCAACCTGCAAAAGCGCATCCGGAGAAGGCGCACCTTTATCTCCGGAACGAAGATAAATCGGACGCGCATTAATTTTTCCGGCGTTGCCACTTTCAACGAAAACAGAAATTTTTGCGGTTCCCGGAATGACATCAGGAGGCTGAATGCTAACCAGTACTTTATACGGTCCGGCTTGTCTCTGCATCTGCACACCGGCGCTTCCCACATGTGCCTGTGAAAAATGACTGTACAGAAGAAAAATCAGAAGATAGATAATTTTTTTCATCGTTGAATTTTATGCATCCAGTTTCCCCATGCCAAACCGATTCTTGTCGATACAAGGCTGGCGATCAGCGCAATTCCCAAACCTTTTATTAATTCCGATGTTGAATCCAGCATAAACGGAGCAAATTTAAATCTGTATTCCCAGTCAGGATTACTGCCGAAATACCAGGAATTGCTGCCAAAGAACCAGTTACGGGCATAGGGTGATTCCATCAAAAATCCGCCAACGTACCACTGGACAATAAAAAACAGGGCAAGGAAAGTAGATCCTAGAATCACAGTCAGTTTCCAGTCGTTCAGGTAGGCAAAATGATTTCTTAAAAGGTCAAGCGCAATGGCCGGAATAATCAGCATTAAAGGAAACTGAAAAGCCTGATAATGATCGATGTGGTTCAGGATCGGGCCCAGTTTTGGTTCGGCCGGAAACAGCGGGATGATCCACAATGTTCCGAGCATCAAAGCGGTATACACACCGGCCACTGCTGTGATGGCCCACTTGTGTTTTACCGCCTTACCGGTAGCCATTAGTAAAATTGGGAATGCAGAGGCAGCAAAAATGTAATAACTGGAACGGTGACTTTCCATCCTGCCTAATTCCTCAGAAAGAAGTGTAAACCAGATCGTAAGCAGAAATCCTCCGGAAAGTGCAAAAAGCCAGAAAAGTATCCGGTCCTTCTTTTTTTTATCTGAAAAGCTTACAGATTCAAATTTCAATTTATTTTTTACTGCAAGTACACTTACCATGGCACCAAACTGGATACCAATAATGCCCAGTACCAGGACCGTGTGCGGAGGGGAAAGAATCGTTACATCCAGACCATAGGTATTGTGCCACCAGTCGTCGAAAGGTGCGGAAGTAAGCATAGCCAATGCACCCCACACACAGAAAAGTGCTCCAAGGGAACTGTAAAAAATACCCCAGATCTTTACGCTTCCTGCTTTTTCAGCCTTACTTCCCCAGAAAGATTTTCGCAGGGTTTCATAACCTGAAAACAAACCTGCTACAACAGCGCCGAGATAAATCACCAAATGCGGAGGAGAAAGTAGCCCGTCACGGCCGATGCTGATGTGCCAGCAAATATCCCAGATCAGCCCTGTAATAACGCAAAAGGAAGAAAATACGGTTGCAATGATGTAAGCGGGAATTCCTGCATTGGCCCTAAGCGGGATAACACGTCCCGTTTCAACAGGTGGAGGGGTAAAGGTTGTTTCCATAAAATATGCTGAGAAGCAGGGTATAGGGTATTTTGCTTAATATTAAATAATTAACGTAAAAAAGACAATTACACAATCAAAATCCTTGGGATGAAGGGGTTTTTTTGCAGCAGTTATTTTCCGGTAATTCTGGTATTGATCTGAGGGAAATACGAATCTGTTAAAAAGGACGCATTGCTTTCACAAATCGTCCTTTGAAATAGTTAGAAAAAAGGTTGTCCTCACGAACGCCGCGCGAAGTGGAAGCATGAATAAAAATAATTTCTTCTCTGCTTCTTACATCTGTAACGATACCAGCATGGGAAACATATCCTTCTTTGCCTGCCTCGGGCACAAAAAACAGCCAGTCACCCGGTTTTATTTCCTGGATGCTGCCTACCTCGGAACCAAACTCAGATTGCTGCCACGAAATACGCGGTACTTTAACGCCGATTTCAGAATAAACGGAGCAGATCAAACCCGAACAGTCGATACCGCTCTTGTCATTACCTCCTGAACGATAGGGTGTTCCGGAATAAGTCCTGGCAACTTCGACAACCTTTGGAATCTCGCCGGTGTAAGAACCTGATGGCCGTGTATAAGCTGGTTTAGCAGCAGTTGATGAATTCGCCCTGTTGGATGGTGCTGGTTTTCTGGCAGGAGCGCGGTTAACCGGTGGTCTTGATGCCGTTGCACGGGAATTGCCTGATCTTGAAGGTGATGTGCGCGGGTTATTGCGAGCCGAAGCGTTAGACGGCCCTTTTCGCAGGGTGTCGCACGACAGGATGAAAAATGAAAAAATGAGCAGAAAAATTGGGTAAGTGTAATGTTGCTTGGTCATGCGCAAAATTGTTGCAGGCAATGTTTATGTTTACAAATAACGACACTTATCAGAAAAATTGTCAAGTCCGTTCAGGAAAAAGACAGCTGGTTAAAACTTATTTAACCTGTCGGTAGCATGTTTGGATTAAAAATTGATATAAATATTATGTCTCTGACCGCATTGTAATTAGTTTTGTTACCAATCAAAACCGAATGAAGCGGTTGATTATCTATTCTGTATTTAAAACTCAATTTTTAAGATGAAAATTATTTGTGTAGGCCGCAATTATGCTGATCATATAGCAGAACTTAACAACGAGCGTCCGGATGCGCCGGTTATTTTTCTTAAACCGGAAACAGCACAGATCCGCCTGGGAGAACCTTTTTTCTATCCTGATTTTTCCAAAGATATACACCATGAAGTGGAACTGGTTGTAAAGATCAATAAGGTTGGTAAAAATATCGAAGAACGTTTTGCACACAAATATTATGATGAAATAGGTGTAGGGATAGACTTTACAGCACGTGACCTTCAATCAGAACTAAAAAGCAAGGGCTTGCCCTGGGAGCTTTCAAAAGCATTCAATGGATCAGCGCCCGTTTCAGAATTTGTACCTGTAAGTGATTTTG
>Ga0265797_10002508_pt1 | contig 30732 bp, 29 predicted proteins | sample P2T30metagenome_FD_192433 | JGI IMG/M metagenome (GOLD analysis project Ga0265797, IMG submission 192433) | Plant litter microbial communities from East Loma Ridge, Irvine, California - P2 T30 | ecosystem: Environmental > Terrestrial > Plant litter > Unclassified | place: USA: California... | reverse complement strand
AGTGAAGGGCACGCTTATACATTGACGTTCGTCAATGTGCGTGGTCTCAAGGGCTATGCCCTGCCGACGGCTCCCGAAGCGCTTTCGCGCTATGAGGCTCCCGCCTCAAACTCCGGCCAGCATCATGTTGCTGGACCGCGTTTCGTAAGTGGCGATCTTCCGCTTTGCCGCCACCGTCATTTCGCGCTCGAAAGGGCGTTCATCGGTTGCAGCTGCGGCATATCGCGCAGGTGCAGAATTGTTGGATGAGCGGACCGGCGCCGTGCATGATTACACGCGCAAGTCCGACATCCAGCACAGCGAAATCATCGCGCCGGAGGGGGCGCCAGATTGGTCGCTGGATCGACCCGCCTTGTGGAACGCGGTCGAGGCGGGCGAGCGCCGGAAGGACGCTCAGCTCGCTCGGGAAGTGCAGCTTGCCTTGCCGCGTGAACTCGACGCGGATCGGCAGATCGCGCTCCTGCGTGGCTTCGTGCGCGACGAGTTCGTTTCGCGGGGCATGGTCGCGGATTTCTCACTCCATGATCATACCGGCAGCGATGGCCAGCCTCAGCCGCACGCGCACGTGATGCTCACCATGCGGTCGATCAACGAGACCGGGTTTGGGTTGAAGGTGCGTGACTGGAACAGCGACGAGCTGCTGGTGCACTGGCGTGAGCAGTGGGCGCATCAGGCGAACGCGCAGCTCGCCGAGGCGGGTGAGGACGCGCGGATCGATCACCGCACATTGGCGGCGCAACGAGCGGAAGCACAGGCTCACGCGTCGGCCGAGCCCGAAGGCAAGCAGCGCGATGCGCTGGAGGTGCGGGCGGCGGAGATGGATCGCGAGCCGTCACCGTATCTGCGCGCATCCTGGTACATGGAGCAGAAGGCCCGTGCGTCAGCCGAAGCTGCAGGGACAGCGTATGAGCCGGTTACCGATCGTGGGGGCTGGCTAGCGGAGGTGCGGACGATCGCGGCCGAGCGGCTGGAGGCCGTGCGGGTGTTCGCGCAGGACCTGGCGCAGCGGGCCTCCCAAACATGGCGACATTGGACAGGGCAGGACCGGGAGGAACAGTCATCGGCCACGACGGGCAGCGATGCAGCCGACCGATTGCAGCGTGGAAGGGAAGCAGCTCAAGCAGGCCAGTCTGGCGCTGGATCATCGTCTGCGCCCGAACTGTTGCAACGAGCCGGGCAGATTGCCCAGGCGGGGCAAGGGCAAGGCTTATCGGGAGCCGACCGCTTGCAGCCGGCCCGACAGATCGCGGATCAGGGACAAGCACCATCGCGGCCACGTGACGGGCAAGGGCAAGATTGAGCCAGCATGGCAACGGACGATCGGACCGCTGCGACGGCAGCGTCTTACGACTTTCCTAGATTGGGGCGGTCTGGCACCCATGTCGAATGTATGGCTGGGGCTATCATCGCGTCACGCTCGATAATTTAATCGCGTTTGCATGGTCGGCGCCGATGCGTGAGCTTGCAGCGCAAGTGGGCCTGTCCGATGTGGGCCTCAAGAAGTTGCTAAAATCGCATGGCGTATTTGGTCCGCCGCAAGGCCACTGGAACCGGGTCCATGCGGGACGATCAGTATCAGAGCCACCTGCGGCGTCGGCCCGTGGACCTGGAAAGCGCCCCTATATCCACGTTGATCGTCGGCTTGCCCATTTGCCCGAAGCCGCCCTTCCGTCGTCGGCTGGTCCCTTTGCATCGGCCAAGGTTCCTGAGGATCTAGAGGAGCTGCGCGCCCAGACATTGAAGGCGGTCGGCCGTCCTGCCTCTGCGGCGAAAATTACGCATCCGCATTCCGCGATCCGGATGTTGCTAGCGCAGGATGAAAAGGAGCAAGTAAAAGCAGCCGAGACCCGCTGGCATACAGCCAACGTCCTTTATGGCAGCGCATTCGAGAAGCGGCGCCTTCGCATCCTCAACGCGCTGTTTGTGACCCTAAACCGGCAAGGACATGATGGAGGGGCCGATCGACAGGACAATTATACAGAATTCTCGGCCTTCATCGGCGACACTCGCGTATCGGTGAATCTCGATGAAGCTGGCCGGAAAGCCGGCGTCTACAATCGCTACACCGCGCCTCGTCCCGACCCGAAACGGTCGGCTTCCGTGAAGCTCAGGCTGACTGTAGGAAATGCGTCGTGGCAGGATGACGCCGCTGGTACGCTGGAGTCCAAAATCGCTGAGATTACGGCGGGTCTGATCGTCGAGGGCGAGCGAGCCTACCGGGACCATTTACGCGAACTCGAAGAGCAGGCTGAGCGCGAGCGTGTCGCGGCCGAACGGCGCAGACAGGAACGACGGGCAAAGGCCAATGCCGATCGAAGCGCAGCCTTGATCGAGAGCGGTCGCCTGCTGGCGGAAGCGGAAAACCTACGGAGCCTGACGGTGCGGGTCGCGCGGGCTGTCGCTGATGGCCGATTAGATATGTCGGCGACCCAACTAGCCGAATGGCGGCAGTGGGCCGATCAGGAAGCCGACAGGCTCGATCCGGTAATATCCGGGCAGATTAGATCGCATCTGTTGCCGCTAAATTGCGACTGACCTTACGTGGCGGGATGTGTCTGAATTTCTTGGTTTAACACTCCTTCCTCCTCTCTGTAATTCTCTAGAGAATTAATCTAGCCCGATTACGATATCAGATATTCGAACCGCTCTCGAAGCAACGGAAAATCCCGATAAGGGCCTTCTTCGTTTGCCTTGCGGGCTTCCACCAGCGTCTTGAGGTCATCATCATCAAGTGCAATGACGTAACCCCGGTCGTCTCTAGCGGTATCGCGGCACCCTTCTTGAAACCGGGCCTTGTTTACAAATTTACGGCAAACGAGAATGCCAAAGTGTCCTCGGCTTCTGCCAAACCGACTCGAGAGCTGATCTAGTTCGGGGTTCGCGACCTTGCCACCATAATTCTTGCATTCAACAAAAACCTGCGGTGCGGTGTAGTGCTTTGACAGCCATGCAAAGAAACCTGCCCCGCCCATATTTGTGTATTTGATATCAATACGTTTACGGCTATCGTGTATCTCATGTTGATAAACTGGATGCACTAATTCTGGGTATAGTAATGCCGTTAACAATGCTTCGATCGACTTTTCATATGCAGCCGCATCATCGGTCCCTGTCGGCAAAGAAGTGATGGCATTCAAAAGGGCGTCCCAATCTGTTGGCTTGCCACCGTCAAAGCTATCAAAATCCTCATGACCAAGCGGTAGAAACGGGCGATTCCCCATATCTCTCCGGTATTCGTCCAAAACATCGGGATATTTCAGAGTCTGTTCAATGACCGCCCTCTTATCACCACCATAGCGTTCAATAAGATCTTTCTTATGGACCTTAGGCCCTTTCTTTAGCATGGTAACTAGCGCTGAACCGGCTTTCAGCTCTTCACGTTGCATGTGTTCGAGCATGTAGTGGCGGTAGTAATACTGCATGTCGTACAGCGACGTACGCCTCACAATTGCTTTAGGTACCAGCAAAAGTTTGCCGGTTTTCGTCATCGGCAGTTCGACAAATTGGGTAATCCATTCACCACGACCGGGATGCCACATTGGACCGGAAGGGACGCCCTGAGTTAGCGGTATGCCAAGCTGCTTCGCCTGCTCCTGTGTATATTCAACCAACGGACCACGAATGATGTTAGTCGTAATATCCGATACGATATCGACGGAAATGCCGTGGATAAGTAGTACGGTATCTTCAAGATCTTGTATCAAGCCGGATTTTGCTGCCGCGCTTTGACTAAGAGCTGACCACACATCATGGGCAGATTCGTCGCCCAGCGCACGCCCTTGCGACTCTCCTATCGACATACCCAAATGCGTTTCATTGGGCTCTCGCAGTTCCTGCAGCAGCGCTTCCGCGTCAGCATTCTTGCCATCTTTGACAAGCTGGAGGACGGTTTCGAAGAAGCTTTGGATAAGCGATACGCACCCATCACCCCAATCGGTTTGCATCAAAGTGAGCGCGCGGGGACTGATAAATACTTTCGTATCTCGCTCAACATCAACGTCTACAAAGTCAAGGGTCGCTTGCGACCGCTTCAATCTGTATATTGTCGAAACGCGCTGATTTCGTCGCCGTCCAGCCAAGCGCTTTTCCTTTTCATTAGTTGTATGAAGCAAGTCAGCAAAATCTACCTCACATAAGATATCATGCGTCGAACTAAGACATTATGGATCAGTCGCATGTTTTGCAGAAAAAGCTTTAAAGTTATCATATGAACAAAATGGTTCAATCTGGAACGAACTTAATACCAGGAAATGCTACCTCGAGATCGTCCCTTTTGGATTGGGCAAGTACCCATCCGGAAAGAGAGCCGTTCCACGAGCCGCCAATTTCCTTAATCTTATTTTTGTGATCTTTTGTATTGCCAGTAATTAAGAAGCTTTTCTTGTAAGTAGAGAACGTTAAGTCGTCGCCGAGAGCCTTTGATATGGCTTTTACAGGTGAAGGCTTTGGTTTTTCTATTCGAGGTGGCGTAACCTTTACTGGGGATGATATCTGCTCATCTGGGGTCGCGTCTTGAAAGCTTTTTATCCGGGCAATCTGCGCCTTCATTTGCATGCAACTTGGATTAAGGGCTGCCATCCAGTTGCCATCGGAGCGCGTACTTTCGTAAGTTCCAGGCGTAATTCCAGCTAGGTCGCTTGGTAGCCTCATGTCGGAAGCACTATCTGGTATAAGGAAAAAACACCGCTCTGCCCCAAGTCTTCCAATAAAGAGACCGAGCTCAAAAAGAACGTTGTCGCGCACAACGCTTTTAATTTCCCCACGCATCAAAGATACGTCATCTGGAGAGAATACAAATACTCCAAAATCGGCGTCTCTAAGCGCCCTAATTAGATCGGAAAGTGTGTTTCCAGAAAGCTGGAAAACCCCATTTTTCCATACTGTGCACTCTGCATCATATGTCATGTTAGCATGGATGGCATCAGCGATCGGGACGCCCTCTCGCGATGAACCTATAAATACCTTCGGCTTCACAAATACCTCATTTCTAAAGATAAAAGATTGCTCAGGATAGGATTGGCACAAGGTGACGTGATAACTACAGCTTGTGAGAGTTCAAATCATCAAATTCACGGATTTCTCTTGCCGCCCGTCAAACTTGAAGGCCGATGTGGTGGTGTAGTGCACCAAGATGACAGTGCTTGAGCGTCACGGTTCGCTTTGCACTGTACCTATCCGGCGCCGACGGGATCATAAGGAAATATTGCATCCGCGCTTCCCTTAAGAAAGCGACCCGTCGTTGGTAACAGCGACAGCGCAACGCGCGTCGGCGTATCTAGCGTCAACAACACACCATTCATACCGGCGCGCTCCCGAATACGCGATGGGGTTGGCGGGATCATGTCGTCTAGCAGTTCTTTTACTATGTCTTCTAACCGGTCATAACCAAGATTTGGCGGTAATATATGCTGCTCGATCGCAGCCAGCAGCTGGCGGTTGAATTGATCCGGGTTGCGTGCTGCTTGACCTGATGCAGTCAATTGGAGCTGCCCGGCAGGCTCGACGACCCAACGTACCTTGCGCAGGAAGCGGACATAATCCTGGATCCGCTCCTCTGATATGGTGCGGCCCGTGTCGTGCTCGAGCACGAATGCAGGATGCCCCTGAACGGCCGCTAGGAAGCCCGCTTGTCCATGACGCTCATCAATAAGCGCTAGTAATTCGTAGGTACGGCCATAAACTGTGCGAGCTGAACCCAACGGGCTAAAGCTATCAGGTACGATGGGGGGCGCTGTAATGAGCACGCGTGAACCCATATCGCCAGTTGCTATAGGCTGCTGCATTGGCTTTGCAGTTGATGTCAGAATTCGGCGTGTGGCCTCTTGATACATCTTAGCATAAGTGACGCCGCCCGCACGGCGGTCGATCCGTTGGTCTTTGCCGCGCAAGGGCGCTTCAAATGCTCGGAGCAGACCGTCGGAAAAATCTGCATTGTACGCATACGAACTGCCGGTCGCCATCATTGTGTAGCACCGCTGCCGGATTTGGTCGAAATTCGGCTGAGTCCGACCGACATGGCAGGTATCGAGAATTAAGATCAGAGGACCGCAAGGAATCCGCGTCAGTGCATCAATTAGCTGCGAAAGTGGCAGCATTGTATTTTCGCCGTCCTCGACTTTAAGTATTAGATCAATGTCGTCTGCGCCTCGACTGACGCTGTGGCCAAGGAAATGAAATAATAACTCGGTATCAGCGCTAGTCCGTCGATGGTCCGCCAGTTCGCCGAGCAGCTCGCCTCGGGTGGGATTAAGCCTTGGCACAGGTTTCTGTTGCCGGTTGGCGAGGCTGCGCAGCTCATAGGTGTCGTCGTCAAAGATCTTTGACCACCGATCCGTGATTGATCGCACGCGCTGCTGCGACGGCTTATCACGGCCAAGCGCCTGCCAGCTTCCAACGATGACAGCTCTGCGGTCAACCATTAGGCGCCGCGAACTTCATCCAAAGCCGCCTGAATGACTGCTTCAGCCGCTGGCAAGACAAGATCTTTCGAAAGTCCTTTAATCCGAACCCGGAGCGTCGACGGTGCCGCGTCCCTTTCTTCGTCAGGACGACGTGCGGCGCGAACTAGTTCATTGATACCAAACACCGCAGCCTTAGCATATATCTTGATAGCACCAGGTTCACCAAGTAGATGCAGTAACCAATGGAAACTCGCTATGTCACCTTGAGCACCTGGTGGCGGTGGAGTCTCACTCTGCACAGCTCGTTCGACTTTGGCATCGTCCGCTATACGATCTAGCTCCGCTTGAATATTATCGCGCAGTGCACGAATATCTACGCCGGCAGTGGCTTCACCCTGCGTATCGAGTTCAATATCTAGTTCCACGTCCGTCTCCCCCTGCATCTTTTCCGGCGAAGCGTAACGGTCCTACTGGAACAAAGCTATGGGCTAATTCATCAGAACTGGCCTCCGTCGACGATCCTGTACGTTAAGATCACAACGGCCGTTTTAGACATATTAGGTAGGTTAGATCATCCCGTAAGGGTCGTTTGTAGGAGGTCGAAACCGGACGGTTCCGGCACTTCCATGCTGCGCCTAAACGCTGGCAAGATGCATTGATGACCCAGTGGATTTGCCCGCATGAAGGCGCATTGGCACGCCTTCTTCGCCATGCCGTTCGCCGGTCCCGTCCAAGGGGGATTTCTACCTGGGTGGGAGGCCGAAGCGATCTGGAACTGATCCTGACCGTGCCGGCGTCTCGGCTCGTCCTGGTATGCCAAGCAGAACATCCGCGTGAATGCAGTGCTGCCGGGCAACATCTAAACGCCGATGATGGATTGCTTCACGGACGGCGACATCCAGAAGGCAATCGATCTTGTGCCGGTCGAGCGCTTGGGCAAGCCGGACGAAATCGCGGATGCCATGCGCTGGATGAGCGCTGATCTAGGCGCGTTCGTCGCCGGCGTGGTGGTATCCGTCGATGAGGGTTCGTCTCTCTAACCGAAATGATGGTGCTGAGCAGCCCCCGCCGGGTGGTCCGTGCTTGGGCTAGATCATGATTGCGAGGTAGAGATCGCGCTCACTCTTCGTCGCTGTTTTTAAATGCTGTCGACCCGTCCTTCAACCGCATGCCTGGTGCATTCCCGGCGCGAAGGCTGTCCCAACTCATCACCAAGATCATTTCAAACCCGGCCTCACTATCGACGAAAAGCACGTTGGTTTCCCAATCCTCCACATGTGGCGCCCAAAACCCATCAGGGATGCGGCCGATACCGAGGTGGCCGCCGGCACTGAGGAGGATACAAGGGTATTTTTCTCCGCGCGTTCGGGCAGCCCGAATTTGATCCTGATACCAGTCCCAATCGTGATCCACCAACGCCATCGGCGCGAGCGTATGGGCGAGTTGCGGATGCCAGCTGTCCATGATTTTGGGAATGTCTTGGAAAAGCTTGTCGATTAGCGCTTCCGGAGTGAGGCTATCGATCGCCTCGAAGGCCTTTTCCTTGCCTTCCACCAGTGGAATCCGGTCACCGAAGCTCGCTCTAATCGACTGGCCGGTAGCGCGTGCATCCCTTCCGTCCTCCAAGGCAGACACGACCGACCATTTCAGCCAGTGGCGAGCGCATTTAACTGCTTCCTGTCGGCTGGCAGCAACATCGGCACTATCGCCGTGGGCGTCGAATTGTGGGTCGAAGACGGCATAAATCTTTAGGCCAGTGATGAACGCTTCGGTCAAAAATTGTTCGTTGGTGCCGATGAAATGGTCGATGAACCATTGCGCGAATGCCGAGAAGCTTGCCGATACGCCTTCGCCGCTCTCGTAGCGGCCAAATGATAAGCTGGGTGGCGACTCGACGATCTCTTTGGCAGACAAATAGCGCAGGTTAATTTCATGGATCATGCCAAAAATGTCAGCTTCGGCCCAGAACACAGAAGCTAAGAGTTTACGCCGCTGATCTTTATCAGATTCGGCAAATTGCGCGCTGAAGGCGTTTAATCGACCCAACCGTATGCCAAACGCAAAAATCGCGGAAAAAGTCCACTGTCCGCCATCGATTGGGCTTTCGAGTGCAATTTCGTCGAGGATTGCAACACCAAGTTTGGGGTGGCGCCAGTCTATGCCAGGCCGTGCGAAGCCGGGCATGAAGTTTCTCATGCGATCGACGTGACGAACCAAATCACGCGCGAAGTCACCGAGCACACCCCAGAAATCGATAGCAACGGGCGTAAGATGGCGATCCATTGTAACGCTTGGCGAACGCCATCGCCGAACGTCCCGGAGCGCCTCCCACGTCGAGAACGACTCCCATGTCGCGCGGCCATATCCCTCCAGATACTCAGTAGCCGCGCCACCATCGCAGGAAATCCAATCCCAGGATGTCGCAAGATCCTCCCGGTCGCCACTGAGCACGTAATTCGCGATTGGCGAATTTGACTTGCTAACAAAGCCGCCCTCTTCCGCGTCAGGTAGGAAGCTGAACGGATTCACGGCACCTGCTAGTAGGAGGAACGGACCCTCGGCCATGACGGGAAAGAGTAGATTGTGCATCACTATCGCGAAGCCTGATCCGCCTGTTCGTTCGGCTTCGCGTACCATCAGCGCTACCGCAGTCGCGCAGATGTCGTGCACTTCTTCCTCGTCGAGGCCTTCCTTTGGCTCGAATGAGATCGCGGCAGTCACTAGTCCCGACGCTGGTAAGCCTCTCTGACCAATCGCGCTCCATGCTTTTGGGATATGAACCGCCAGCCGCGGGCTGTCTGCGCTGTCATCGAACCGAAGGCATAACACGCGGCGTCGCGACCACGTGTTAAGGCTGGTCACGGCATGTTCGAGCAACGGCGGAAAGTCCCGTGAGACTACGACCATCATAATGTCGTTCGCGCTCAGAAATGGAGTGTGATTAAGCGTCTCGTGCTCATAGGCCAAAAGTTCCGACACAGCTTCGCGGGTGGTCGCCTTTTGATTCTTAATCTCGAATAGTACAAACTGCGATGTCGCACGCGAACAATATAGTAGATCGACGAAAAGTGATTCGCCCTTTTCCTGAGAAATACTTCGGTTGCTTTTGCTAACTAATTCAAGCGTGTGGAGAGAGCTCAATACGTGCTGCGCAGCTCGTAAATTACCAATGCGGGTGAGGTAGTCTATCGGAAATGTCGGGCCGAACTCATCGCTTTCGGTCCAGCGAAGCGCTGAATCCACGTTGTCGGCCCCATCAATCACATCGGTAAGATTATCTTGCAAGATAACGGATTCTAGCCAGTCCTGGACCTCTTGTTCACGCGAAAAGATTGGCTTTTTCGAATTCTTTGAAGCCACGATACCCCCCCCCGTGATCGATAAAATAATATCAGCTATTAGTCACAGTGTCGAAGTGTGGCTTCACTTCAACTAAATTCATTATGGCTAGGCTTACGATTTATCTCGTAGCTCAGACCCGAGCATTTGCCATCCTTCGGGTGTCGAAGCGAACAGCGTGCCGTAGGGAGGTTGCTCAATGAGGTAGCACAGCGCGCAAATATTGGCGCCGCCGCCGCGCACATGCGCATCGACCATCAGTTGCGCCGTGTTGAAATCGCGTTCACATAGGTTGCATGCTTTTGGTCGACCGTTCCAATATCCAGGCTCCTCTGGCGGTGTAAGGCCGGAAATTCGCGAAGCAAGCTCACGCTCGGCAACATTGAAATCGTCATTGATCCATTTATCAATCGCGATGCGGAATCCTTGATCGTGATCCATGAAGATCTTGACGATCTTATGCACTTCGTCTTTGTTCGGCTGAACTACCCCAAATATGCCACGGCCGACTTTGCGCGTTGTGGGGGCCACCGAGGCACCCAAGACACGGATCTTTTCCAAGCCTTCTTCGGTCTGGCGCAGAGTGATGTAATGTAAACCGAGGTCCGCCATGATGTCTGCGTTCATGCCGCGATTTTCGCCAAAATGCGTCGCGAGGAAGTATGAGAAGGGGGCACCATCGAGGTGCTCTGCGATGATCCGATCCAAATCGAAGGGCGTGTTATCCCATTCAATCAGACCTAAAAAGACCTCCTGTACGGCGCCGGGCCGATCGATCGTGAAGCGATAGGCCGGCACGAAACCAGGATAGTTGAAAGCGGCACCCGCAATGGCGCGTAGGACGTCCTCATTGCTGAACGCGATAATCTCGACTGTGGCTGGCCCGGTCTTTTCGGCGTAGGCGAGAAGGTCGAGCGTTGTGCCGCGCCACTCGGCGTTAAAATAGAAAATGTTGCTGATCGCCTCCCGCATAGCGACAATCTGCGGTGCCGAGCGCGTATCGGTGCGAAGCCGAAGATGAAAGTCTGATGCTCCACCAAGGCCGATAAGTTCGGCGATGATCGTTTCATCCGGGAGATCAGGATCAACAAATCGTCCGAATCTCTGAACAACAACATCTCGCTGCGCACCTGATGCGAACCATTGCCCCGCCTTGGCGGGATGAGAGATCTCGGAATGATCCGAGTTGATCCGCCCGTATAGGTCATCATAGCTCTTGAGCCACACAGCGTCCGAAGCTTCGGCAATCTTATCTTCAAGCTCAACTAAGTCACTGAGATGCAATGCGAAATCCTCGAAATCGGCGCCGGTATTCTGCATGTGGATCAGTCCGAGATACGCATCTAGGGAGAGCTGCTGCTGAGCGAAGTAAAGGAATGATTTCCCCGCAAGGGCAGGGTTTGCGGACTTACTGCGCACCAACACGAAGTCGATGAGACCGGCATTCTGCATGTGTTTAGCAATCTTCTGCGTTGCTCCCAACGCTGTCGCTTCGTCCTCAAAACGCCAGAGAAAATGCCGCGGCGAAAAACGCCTTTGTTCGGCCGTTGGCACTGGCTCGACATGCTCGACATGGACTGGCAGGCCATCCTCGCCAAGAACGATACGGCCTGCCGTGACTTCAAATGGTGCTGATTTCGCGAACTCGGAATAGGGCACCAGAAGCTCGTGCCATTTGACTGCGAGCACAATGACCCGATAGTCGATGTCGCGGACGAGACGGTTCTCTCTCAGGAGGGCTATATATTTATAGAGTTCCTGGATCGCTTCGCGGGCCGCACCATCAGTGCGTTTGATCTCGATCACGACAAACCTACCCTGCGCATCGCGGGCAAAAATGTCGATGAAGCCCGAAGCTCCTTTAGAGTTCTTAAGGTAGTATTCGCGATCGACCAGTATGAGGCCGGGTTCTATCTGATCAAGCCGTTTCGCTAGTGCATCGCGAATAGCGTCTTCATTGGGTTGCGTCATATCGGGGTTATTGTTCGACCGAGGAAATGAGACGGCAACTCAACGTCCTGTCGTACAGCTTATCCATGTCCCGCTTCATGTTCTTTCCTGCGCAGTGAGCGCATGAACCGTTGCTATGGGCAGGAACAGCCGCAAGCCATTGGATGGCAGCGGTTCAAAGCCATAGCTGGTGTAGAGGGCCAAACGCCTCGCTACCTTTTCGGAATCGCCGCAGTCGAGCACGTCGAGCATGATAACGGCAATGCCTAGCGCCTCGGCGGCGACGGCCAAGCGCGTCAGGCAATCCACCAGCAGATCGCTACCATAGCCCCGCCCCTGGAACCGGCCATCGACTCCGATCATCGAGATATAGGCGGCCGGAATGCTGCCGTGAGAAGGGCGGGTGCGGGCGAACCGCTCAGGCAGCTCGGTATAGTCGATCGAATGGGCGTTGGTGGCATAGAAGCCGATTAGCTCGCCCTCGGCACCGACCATCACGAAGGTGCGGACGTTACCCGCTTTGGTAAGCTTGTTGGCGGTGCGGCAGAAGAAGTTGTCGACCTGCTCAATGCCACAGGAAAAAGCCGCTCGATCGTGCTTGGCAGGATCGAGCGGCTCTATAACGATAGGCTTTGCGTCTGCGGGTGCGGTCACCGGCTGATGATCGTCTCGCGATGGCGCGCGAAGGCGGTCCGCAGCCGATCAGTGGGTGCTGGCGGCGTATCGAGCGCGGCAAAGAAGCTAGCATGGTCGACCGGCAGCAAGTGGGTGCGCTCGTGCGCTGCGATCGTCTCCATCGCGGAGCGATAGGCAGCGTTCATAGTGAAGACGGAATCGTCCACACCCGAAAGTGCTGCAGCCTGCTGGATGGCCTGCTTGATGCGCGGCTTGGTGCGGAAGTTCATCCGCTCGCTGCTACGCTCATCAACGACGCTGACCTGATCTTGAAAGCCTAGCATAGCACACCTCATTCAATCCGCATTCTATGTACGCCTTAGCGGCGTACATTTCAACAAAAGGTTGAAAGCCGTTCAATCTGGCGCGCTGCCACCCTTCCCTGTCCCACTACATATGATAATGTCCTTTATCGTATGTAGAAAGGGATGGCATGGCGTTTGGAGATATCAGGATCGGTAGCGGCAACGGACCGGTCATCACGCAACCCAGCAGCAGAAACGAAAGCGGCTATTTCGTCGAGGGGAAGGCCGGCACGCCTCACGGACCCTTTGTCACTTGGGAGGAGGCAAAAGCAGAGAGCGAGCGGGTACAGGCTCAATGGCAGCAGGAGCAGGCTATGTTCCGTAGCGGTGGCTTTGGCCGTTGAACCAGCTCGTCGCTTTGTCCTCGCCCGTGCTGGCGCTGCCAGCGCTGATCGCCTCTGCTGATGATCGCGCGCAGATGCGCTTCTTGGAGTTCTTCGCCGTCACGATCCGCAACGCGCATACGCGACGCGCTTATGCGCGTGCAGCGGGCGAATTCCTGGCCTGGTGCGAGGCGCGTGGCGTGGTGTCGATTGCTGACGTGCAGCCGCTTCACGTCGCGGCCTGGATTGAAGTGCTGGGACGCGAAGTGAGCGCGCCAACCGTCAAGCAGCGGCTTGCCGGCGTGCGCCACCTGTTCGACTGGCTGGTGACAGGCCAGGTCATGCCGGTGAACCCGGCCGTGTCGGTGCGCGGTCCGGCGCACAGCGTCCGGCGTGGCAAGACCCCGGTCCTTGCACCCGACGAGGCGCGCAGACTGCTCGATGCGATCGACGTGACGACGCCGGCTGGCCTTCGCGATCGGGCGCTGATCGCGTTGATGGTCTATTCGTTCGCGCGGATCGGCGCGGCACTAGCGATGCGCGTCGAGGACGTGTTCGTACAGAACCGGCGTCTGTGGGTGCGGCTTCATGAGAAGGGCGGTAAGCGCCACGAGATGCCGTGCCACCACAATCTGGAGGACTATCTGGCCGCTTACCTCGACGGATGCGAGCTGCGGGAGGATCGAAAGGGACCGTTGTTCCGCACAATCGCGCGCGGAACTAAGCGACTAAGCGACAACCCCCTGCCCCAGGCTAATGCCTTTCAAATGGTGCGTCGTCGTGCTGTCGCGGCTGAGATCAAGACGGCGATCGGCAACCATTCCTTCCGCGCCACCGGTATCACCGCCTATCTGAAAAACGGTGGTACGCTGGAGCGCGCCGCTACGATGGCGAACCATGCCTCGACCCGCACTACCCAGCTTTACGATCGTCGGCCTGACGACGTGACCCTGGACGAGGTGGAGCGGGTGCTGATCTGAGGGAATCAGAGCGACGCTTGGCGGGGAGCACAGTGAAGGATTATGCCGCGGCAGCGATAGGGGGTTCGTCAAAAAATGGATATTCAAGGTTATCTCGCAGAAATTCGAGCGCTTTATGCCAGCGGGAGTTCTACTGAGCATAGTTTCCGTCCCGCCTTGGCCAAATTGTTTGGTTCCATCGACCCCACGCTGACCGTCATCAACGAACCCAAGCACCTTACCGACGTTGGCGCGCCGGACTTCGTGTTCAACCGTGATGATGTTGCCATCGGCTGGTGCGAGGCCAAGGACATCGGCAAGGACGTGCGAAAATTCGCGGCGGCCGACTACAGCAAGGCCCAGAAGGAACGTTACAAGAAAGGCCTGCCTAACCTGATATACACCAACGGGCTGGACTTTGAATTCATCCGCGATGGCGAGGTGGTGGATTTCATCACCGTTGCCGACTCGGTCCCAACGCTGCCCGCGCGTGCCGAAAACTTCCCCATGCTGGCAAACCGGCTCCGCGATTTCGCACAAGTTACCCCGCTTAGCATCACTTCGTCGGCAAAGCTGGCCGCGATGATGGCGGGCAAGGCGGCGATCATCAAGGACATCATGGGCCGCGCCCTTGTAGCGGACATGAAAGCCAAGGACGCCACCGGCACGGCAACCGACCTGATCGGTCAATATGAAGCGTTCAAGACTAGCCTGATCCACGACATCACCGTGGAGGAATTTGCCGACGTCTATGCCGAAACCATCGCCTATGGTCTGTTTGCCTCGCGTCTGCATGACGAAACGCCGGACACGTTCACCCGTGCCGAGGCACTGGACCTGTTGCCCAAGACCAACCCCTTCCTGCGTGAATTGTTCATCTATATCGCCGGTCCCAATTTGGACGAGCGCCTGCGCCGCGTGATCGATGAACTGTGCCATGTGTTTTGCGCCACGAATATGGAGCGGGTGCTGCGTAATTTTGGCAAGATCACAGCGCGACAAGACCCGTTCCTGCATTTCTATGAGGATTTCCTGGCCGAATATAACCCGGCCAAGCGCAAGGCGCGCGGCGTGTGGTATACGCCGGAACCTGTCGTGAATTTCATCGTGCGCGCGGTGGACGAGGTGCTGAAAACCGAATTCCGGCTGGCCGATGGTTTGGCCGATACGTCCAAAATAACGATTGATTGGGACACCGGCCAGAACCACCCCAAGACTGGCAAGCCCGCGCATATCAAAAAGGAAGTCCACCGCGTTCAAATTCTGGACCCGGCCACCGGGACCGGCACGTTTCTGGCCGAGGTGGTGAAATTGGTTTCCGAACGGATCAAGGGCATCGCACCGGGGCAGCTATCAGCCTATATCGAGCGCGATCTTATACCGCGCCTGCATGGTTTCGAGCTGTTGATGGCCAGCTATGCCATGTGTCACATGAAGCTGGACATGATCCTGACCCGGCTGGGCTACAAGCCATCGGCCACCCCGCCGCGCCTAGGGGTTTACCTGACCAACAGCCTTGAGGAAGGCGAGCGGGTTGAGCAAACCCTGTTCGGCTTGTCCCGCGCCATTGCCAATGAAGCAAAGGCTGCCAGCGACATCAAGCGCCAGACCCCTATCATGTGCGTGATTGGCAATCCGCCTTATTCGGGCGAAAGTGCTAATAAGGGCGACTGGATCATGGGCCTGATGGAAGCCTACAAGAAGGAGCCGGGTGGCATCCAGAAGCTGCAAGAGCGCAATCCAAAGTGGATAAATGACGACTATGTGAAGTTCATCCGTCTTGCCGAACATATGATTGACAAGACCGGCGAGGGTGTACTGGGATTTATCACCAATCACGGTTATCTAGACAACCCAACCTTTCGCGGAATGCGCTGGCAGTTGATGAACAGCTTCGACCGTATCCATGTGCTAGACCTGCATGGTAATTCAAAGAAAAAAGAAGTCTGCCCCGACGGTTCCCCCGACAAGAACGTGTTCGACATCATGCAGGGAGTGGCGATCATCGTGGCGGTGAAGCATCGCCGCGATGGCAAAACACCCAAGCCGTTGGCACAGGTGCATCATGGCGAGTTGTGGGGCAGCCGCGATTCCAAAAGCGAAGCCCTTTGGACGGGCACAATGCCCGCGCTCTCCTCCACGCTCTTGCCCCGCAAGGCCCCAGCCTATCCCTTCGTGACGCGCGATTATGATGTGGAGGCCACATATTCCAAGGGGTTTTCAGTTGCAGAACTGATGCCGACCAATTCCGTTGGTATTGTAACGGCACGCGATGAGTTAACTATCGACATGAACCGCGACGCCCTTTGGCAACGGGTGCAAGATTTCACACAAACCGACCCTGAAGTTCTGCGCGAGCGTTATTCGCTGGGCAAGGACGCCCAAGATTGGTCGGTTGCAAGGGCTAAGGCGGATGTTATCGCCAACTTTTCACAATCGCATTTGGTGCCCATGGCTTACCGCCCATTGGACACACGATGGACCTATTACACGGGAATATCTCGAGGCTTCCAATGCAGGCCGCGTGGCGAAGTTATGCGTCATATGGCGGCCCATGAAAACATCTCAATAATGCTGCCCAAGCAGACCAAAGACGGACTGGGGGCGTTGGCCTGTTCGAGCATCGCCGGTCACAAAGCTTTCAGCGGTTTCGACATTACATCAAACTTCCCCCTCTACCTCTACCCCGAGGAAGGAACACTGGATCAAACTATTGCCGTCAACTTCGATCCCAAATTATTCGGTCAAATCCGCAAGGCGGCGGGTCTCACCGGCCCACTGGCCGTACGCGATGGCACGAATGCCTTCCGCAAGGCCAAAGGCGAGGCCCGCCCCGATGAGGTCAAGGTGTTCGACTACATCTATGGCGTTCTACACAGCCCCGCTTATCGCTCCACCTATGCTGAATTCTTGAAAATCGCGTTCCCCCGTATCCCCTTCCCGGCCAGTCCGGAATCCTTCCGCGCGATCAGCGAGCAGGGCGAGGCGCTGCGCCGCCTGCACCTGATGGAAGATGCCGCAATCGGCGCAACGCCCTATCCCTTCCACGGTGACGGCGACAGCGTGGTGGACAAGCCGCGCCATGAGAACGGGCAAGTCTGGATCAATGCCGACCAGTATTTTGACGGCGTGCCTGCGATTGCATGGGAATTCCACATCGGCGGCTATCAACCCGCGCAAAAGTGGCTGAAAGACCGCAAGGGCCGCGCCCTGACCTATGACGACATCCGCCATTATCAGCGCATCATCAAAATCCTAGTCGAAACCGATCGCATTATGCGCACTATCGACTTGCCTCACGTGCCGATGCGTTCGATTCCCTAGCTGCGACAGGCGGATAACGGCTAAGCGACTAAAGCACTTTACCACTAAGCGGCTAAGCTGTATAGGCCGCTTAACCGCTTAGTGAGAGTAGCAACAATGCAGGTATGGGCCGTGATCGCGCAGAAGGGCGGTCAATCCAAGACTACGCTTTCCACGGGGTTCGCCGTCGAAGCAGTGCGCGAGGGTGCTTCTGTCGTGATTCTCGATGCCGACGATCGCCAGGGATCAGCGCTCTACTGGTCGGAGCGGCGGGACGATGACGACGTGATAGTCAAGGACAGCAGCGTTGCTGGCCTGCCACTCCACGTCTCACGCGGGCGCGGCAGCGGCAAGATTGATCTTATTATCATCGATACGCCGGCCAACTCTAAGGATATTGCCATGCTCGCGGCAGAGCAGGCGGATTTCGTCATAATCCCGGTCGCACCACGCGGGCTGGATGTTCATTCGGTGTTGCAGACCGTCAAGCAGGTGCAGCAGGCCGGCACCCCGTTCGCCGTCATCCTTACTCAGGTTCCACATCAGGGAGGGGAGGGGCAGGAAGCCCATACCGGCTTCGTCGCCAAGGGCGTGACGGTGTTCGACAGCCGGCTTCACTTCCGCAAGGATTTCTACAAGGCAACTCCGCTGGGGCGTACCGCTGCCGAGACGGACCCGGACAGCAAGGCAGCGGCCGAACTGCGCGCCGCCTATATCGAGGCTAAGCGACTAAGCGGCTATACTACTAAGCCAGTAAGCGAGGCGGCATAATGGCCCGGAAGCCTTCCGCTCTTGCCAGCATCTTCGATGACGAACCCGCGGACTCGATCCCGGCAGCGGCTCCGGCAGCCGACCTGGTTCCCGAGACGTCGCAGGCGGCAGCACCGTCACGAGTACGGCGTCCTGCTGACGTGTCGGCACCAGTACGGCGTAGCAGTCATCCCGGAAAGAAACCGGTGCTGATCCATATTCCTGAGGACATGCACCGCGCGCTGCGTCAGCTCAGCGTGGAGGAGGGTGGGGAACCGCTTACCGTCATCACCGAGCGCCTGCTCCGTCAGTATCTGGTCAAGCGGGGCCATACGAGGTTCGCGCCGTGAGCAAGCGGCGCGATCCAAATCCCGAGTTCGATCTGTTCATCCCGGCGTTGGGCGATCTGCCGCTCCGGGATCAGCGCGAGGTCATGGAGCGGCCGTTTTTCTCGCTCCAGAAGCGCAAGCGCCTCAAGCCGATTGAATATCGAAGCCCGGACGGCGAGGCATGGGTACGCGTGCAGGCGATCCCCGACTACGGGATGGCGACGATATGGGACGCCGATATCCTGATATGGGCGGCGTCTACCCTCAACCGCATGAAACAGCAGGGTCTGAACGACCTGCCGCGCACGCTGACAACGACGCCCTACGACCTGCTCCGCGCAATCAAGCGCGGGACCGGGGGCAGGGACTACCAGGAATTGCAAGCCGCGCTGCTTCGGCTTCAGACCACGTCCATCACCACCTCGATCCGCGCAACGAAGCGTCGGCAGAAAGCTGGTTTTAACTGGCTCGATAGCTGGACGTTCGACACGGACGCCGACACCGAGCAACCGCGAGGCATGACGCTGACCCTCTCTGATTGGGTGTATGATGGGATCGTCAACGAAAAATCGTTGCTGACCATGCACCCCGACTATTTCCTCTTGTCCGGGGGGCTGGAGCGGGCGCTGTATCGTATCGCGCGTAAGCATGTCGGCTCGCAACAGGGCGGATGGTTGTGCCGCGTCGAAGTGCTGCGCGATAAGACTGGTAGCGATGCCCAGCCCAAGGAGTTCAACCGGATGCTCAGGCGGGTGATCGAAGCCGACCAGTTGCCCGATTACATGATGGAGCCGGCGGAGACGGTCGACAAAAGCCCGGCAGTCATGTTCAGGCGTCGTGGTGAGGCAGAAGCGATGGCGCTCGCCGAGCGCATGCGGGCCGAGGATGAGCGGCGCGCCCGCCTTGATGCTGATCGTCGGCATACCGAGCAAGTAGATGCCCGGATGGATCAACTCTCAGGGCGGCGCTGACTGTCGGGGTATCACCCACCGGCATCGAAATTATCGGGGTTTCACACACCAACAGCGTCAACCGCTGCCCCCATAGTGCTTCGCATAACTTGGACGGAGCCTACTTGCCTGTGGATAACTAGGTCCGAAGCCACTTTACAGCATCGTCAGACTCGGGGTTTCGCCCACCATTGCTTCGGGGGATCACCCACCTCACTATCGGGGGATCACACACCGAAACACGGGGTTTCACCCACCATACGTGGCGTTAAGCTATTGAAATCAGGTTGATAATTCTGCTTTTTAGGCAGCTTAACCTTCTTAACGATTCATATTTAACAGAATCTTTTAACCCATACAGCTCAGTCCACAATCGAATGGGGACAGTGTGGAATTGCCCCAAGGGGCAATGAACTTTGGTTGCGTGCCGGCTTCGCCGTCACAAGACGGCCTATCGGCCGTAAGCTTCCGAGAAAAAGCCAAGCGATGAGCGGTGTGTGACTGTCGACGTCCGACAGGGTGTGACATTACCTCAGAACTCACTGTTCCCTGCGGCCTACCGAAAGATTGACTGGCATAACGCGGTTGATGCCGGCAAATGTCACGAATCCGGTGCGATTGGACAGGTTGCGGATTTCGGTCGCGAGTTGAACGGGCGAGCGGGTATATTGCCTGGAGAGCGAGGTGTTCTCGCCCTTGGACGTGCGGCTCTGCGACTGGCGGTTGAGACTTCGTGCGGTCTGAGTGCGGGTTTCCTCGAACTCCGCCTCACCCAGCTCTTTGGCGACCTTCTCGGCAAGATCGCTGGCGGTGCAGCGCAGGAATAGCCGGTTAGAGAAACAGCCGAACAGCGTCTGTGCGGTTTCACGCCCGTAACGCTCGACGAGTTGGCTCAAATCTTGGATCGCGGCGACCACCGCGACGTTGCTTTTGCGCAGCCGCGTGACGGCCTCTTTCAATCCGACGATGGTGCCGATCGAGTCCAGCTCGTCGATGATGATCCAGGTCCGGTGTGTGCCCGGCCGTTCGGCGCGTTCCAGCCCGGCCAGAACGAGCATATCGACCCAGGCAGCGATAGCCGGCCCCTGCGTGCCCTTTTCCATGTCGCGATAGGGAAGCCACAACCAGCGCCGATCGTCGCCGGTCATGTAGCTGCGCAGCGAGAAATCTCCGGACTTCCCGTATTTCCAGCTCGCCAGGCGCTCGCCGAGATTGTTGCGGACGCTGACCAGGTAACGGTCTCCACCTTCCGCCAGCAGCGAGGCGGCAGGCGTGCCTTCGAGGATCGGGGCGAGGGCAGTGGCCGACCAAGCCGTCGCGATCGTCAGCAGTTCTTGGTTGGTGGTCTCCGTGCCAACCTGTTCACAGATCGCGGTCAGGAAGGCTTGGGCTTTGCGAACCCACTCGCCCGACTCTCCGCTACCTATCGCCGGCACGCTTGCCGCGACGAACCGCGCCCATTCGGAAGGGCGACGGACTTCGTTGCGCAAATCCCAGCCCAGGGAAGCGTCGTCACCAGACGACAGCACCAGGTCGTCGTCGCGGCGAAACGAGCGCGAGAGATCGTGACCGGCATCGATGACGATCGCGCGGTCCCCCCGGCGTCGGATGTCGCCGAGAAGCTGGCGAAGCGCCACGGTCTTGCCGGTTCCGGTGCTGGCACAGATCAGGCTATGCAGGGTCTCGACATCGGGTGGCATCGGCAGACTGCCGAAGCGTACCAGACCATGCCGGGCGGCCTCGTCGCCGATCAGGTTCATGCGGGCGTCGGCAACTGCCTCCGCCTTGGTCAGCTCGCGATCCTGTTTGCGGGCATCGTCGAGGATGAAACGGACATCGGCACCGCTCGGCTTGATGGCAGCGAGCGCACGTTCGTCGCGCCGGCGTCGGCGATCGTCGGCCGGGTTGAGCGCGCGGGCGACCAGGGTAGCGGTGAAGGCCGGCATGTCGGTGCGGGCGATGAGGGTGGTGCCGCGCATGTGTCGGCGGGTGACGGCAGGTTGTGCCGACCGGGCCAGCCAGAGGCGGTAGGCCACCCCCAGGGCGCAAAGCACGCCCAAGGCTCCGCCAAGTACCAACGTGACGGTAACGGCCCTGATATAGGCTGGAGCGGCGACATAGGTACCAGCGAGGTAGAAGTTCAGGTGCGACCAGAAGGCGAACCAGTGGGCCGGCTGGCCCTTGGCGCCGAACGCGAACCCGATCCAAGCGGTGAGCGACGCAAAGCCGGTTACGCCAGGCGCCATGCCGAGCTTGAGAAATCCGGCGACGAACGGGAAGATCAGCGTCGCCAATCCGGCGGTGACTAGCAGCGTCACCACGACCAGGCCGGCGATCCGAAGGCCCAGGCTCGGGCCGCTGGTCATCGGTTGTTGCCATCGGCTTGCGAGGGGAAGGGTATCGGGTCTGCGTTATCTCTTCGATCGAGCGGGTGGCTACGAACCCACGACCAGCGGGAGTGGTCAAAGTCCAGCAGGAAGGCCCTGATTTCGGCCGCCTCGGGTTGTTCTTCCCAGTCCACGAGATCGCGGCAGCAGCGCAAAAACGTCTCAGCCGTCGGCTCACGATCCGATCGTATCAAATCCAGAACATCGTGAATGTAGTTGCGATAATGGCCAATTCCCTGGGGGCCATGATCCTTGAAATCGTCATAGCGACTGGAGCGTTCGAGCAATCTTTGCACGAGTGCGTCATGGCCATCGGCAAACCGGGGTCTAATTTCCTCTGGGTTCAGACCGATGGTGCGGCAGAATTCGAGAAATTCCGGTGTGTCCCAGTGATAATATCGCGTGGCCTCTAGCCGATTGTAGGCGTCCGTTGCGGGGTGTGCAGGCAGCTTGATCGGGTCGAACGTCGCGCCCTGCCTTTCCAGGTCGTGGAAAATGACCACCGGCTCGTTGCGCCATGGGGTGACTGCGACGCCTATACGATGCTCGCCGATTTCGAACTCGCGATATTGCCCATAATAGGGATCGGTGACGGGCGGGGTCTCGTAATTCGGGCGTTCCATGGCATCCAGTTCCTTGGCCAGAGCTTCCCGGATGATGCTGGATATGGACAGCTTACGGCGTTGGGATGCGGAACAAACCCTTTGGTAAAGGTCATCACCGAGCCGCAAAGAGATCGTATTCAGTTTTTTTCCGGTCATGGCGCTATCGTCCCGAGGCGACATCCAAGCGCAACCAAATCCGCGTATTACATCGAATTTCCGGCGTATTACGCGAAATAGCTGCTGTTACAGGCTTGGTCATTCCACGTCTTTGGCAGCAACCGATTTGAGCTTGGTAATCAGGTCCGCGACGGCCCTTTTATCGTGATCGCGCAAAGGTTCGGCATCGAGGATGGCTAGCAACCGGCCTGCGAGACTCGAAGATCGTAGCGCCTGGGAAATTACCGCCGCCCCGACGATGATCTTTTGCCGGGTATCTTCAGATCGTGCTTTGTCTTTGAGGCGAGCGAGGTTTGCTTGAGCCTGAGCAATCTTCTGTTCGAGCGTAAGCGTCATATGCAATCTCCTGAGAAGCAAGGCTGTCATAAAATCGCAAACGAGGTCAACAGTCCCGAGCGAAAAATGAGTGAAGGGCACGCTTATACATTGACGTTCGTCAATGTGCGTGGTCTCAAGGGCTATGCCCTGCCGACGGCTCCCGAAGCGCTTTCGCGCTATGAGGCTCCCGCCTCAAACTCCGGCCAGCATCATGCTGCTGGACCGCGTTTCGTAAGTGGCGATCTTTCGCTTTGCCGCCATCGTAATTTCGCGCTCGAAAGGGCGCTCATCGGTTGCCGCAGCAGCATATCGCGCAGGTGAAGAATTGCTGGATGAGCGGACCGGCACCGTGCATGATTACACGCGAAAGTCCGACATCCAGCACAGCGAAATCATGGCGCCGGAGGGCGCGCCAGATTGGTCGCTGGATCGACCTGCCTTGTGGAACGCGGTCGAGGCGGGCGAGCGGCGCAAGGACGCCCAACTCGCTCGCGAAGTGCAGCTTGCTTTACCGCGAGAGTTGGACGCGGATCGGCAGATCGCGCTGCTTCGTGGCTTCGTCCGCGACGAGTTCGTGTCGCGGGGGATGGTGGCGGATTTCTCGTTGCACGATCATACCGGCAGCGACGGCCAGCCCCAGCCGCACGCGCATGTGATGCTCACCATGCGGTCGATCGATGAGACCGGGTTCGGACTGAAAGTGCGTGACTGGAACAGCGACGAGCTGCTGGTCCACTGGCGGGAGCAGTGGGCGCATCAGGCGAACGCGCAGCTCGCCGACGCCGGCGAGGAGGTGCGGATCGATCATCGCACCTTGGCGGCGCAGCGTGCCGAGGCACAGGCCCATGCCGCGGGCGAGCCGGAAGGCGAGCGCCGCGATGCGCTGGAGGTGCAGGCGGCGGGGATGGATCGAGAGCCGTCGCCCTATCTACGAGCATCCTGGTATATGGAGCAGAAGGCTCGGACAGCGGCCGAGGCGGCCGGGTTTGCCTATGAACCCGTCACCGATCGCGGAGGGTGGCTGGCAGAGGTACGGACGATCGCGGCCGAGCGGCTGGAGGCAGTGCGGGTGTTCGCGCAGGACCTGGCGCAGCGGGCGGCGCAGACATGGCGGCATTGGACAGGGCAGCAGGAGCCGCTGGGGAGCAGCGCCAGCGGTGATGCGCCCGATCGGTTGCAGCGGGGCAGAGAAGCTGCTCAGGTCGCTCAGGCGAGCCAGGACGGCGCTGTGCCCACGTCTGCGGCCGAGCTGCTTCAACGTGCCGGTCAGGTCGCTCAGGTCGGGCAGGCGACGTCAGGCGCTGATCGTCTACAGCGTGGCAGAGAGATCGCTCAGGCTCAGGGACAGGCGCCACTGCGCCCGCGTGACGGGCAGGAGCAGGAGTAAGGCAGCTGGCAGATAGTGATCGAGCTATTCTGAAGGAGACGCCCAAACTGGCGTTCCTTTCCACGCCGGCGTCAACGCCTTCCATTCAACGAGTCCTCCGCCCGCAGCCGGCACTTGAAGAGGGTGGGGGCACCCCTCTTTATCTGGCAACCGTCATCAGGGTTGAACGTCACCTCGGGTAGGCTGCATTGCAGCTATGCCATTCATAGGGCGACCCTCCCTTGGCAATCCCTCCGCCACCGCGTCACCATATCACCCGCATCACGACACCACCGCATCACCACATCACCGGAGAATGACTAGAAAACCACTGTATATCTGGTACATAGAACAATCAAATTCTCGATAAATGCCAACTCACTATCTGAGATAGCTTTTAACGTCCGACCTAGTGTTCAAAGCGTTTACATATAGCGCACGGTCAACCTAAAAACGGTTGCCGTATGCACTTGAGTCGGTTTTTGAGATGTGAGACAAAGAGCCATCGCAAGACCAAGTGAAGACCGGCGTCCAACCCCCGGACTTGATCACTGAAGCGCCTGTGTGATGCGACGGGCGTGAGGTTGAGCGAAGGGGGCGGCGTCCATAGCCGCCCCCGAATTAAAGTGCCGGTGTCCAAAGCTGGTGTTCGAATGCCTACCAGGGCTGGTGTCCAAAGCCAGCCCACCTTCGAAAGGGAATATGTGGCCAAGACACGGACCATTCTAGCACGACAGTTGGAAGCTAGGGCCAAGATATGGCCTGAAATCACCAATCACATGCTTTGGGATCGAACGGAGCGGGATGGGTTCGCTACCGTCCCTCGTGCCATGCCACTGATCATGAGCATCATGGACGGCCTTTCCGAAAAGGGTTTCCCTGTAGGGCAGACCTATTTCGAGATGTGGTGCCGACTGTACGACGAGCTGTTCCTGACTTTAAATAGGCCAGAGGAAATGGCTTTCTATGCGGGGTTTACAGGACAACGAGCAGTTCGCACTTGGAGAGATCGCGTAAAGCGCTTGGCCGAGCTTGGTTTCATCGACCTAAAGTCTGGTCCGCTGGGCGATATGTCCTATGCCGTGTTCTTCAACCCGTATCATATCATTAAGCGTGCCTATGTCCGAGGAGACGTTGCCGAGGACAAGTATCGAGCGCTGGTTATTCGGGCCAATGAGATCGGAGCCTTCGATCTCGATGACATTGACGACAAAGGGGAGTTGATCCCTCCGCCGGTCGGTGAGAACGATGAAGAAGAGAAGCCAGCTCCTAAAAAGCGGATTCGGCTGAAGCGACCAGCGAAAGCCGCTTGATGACGCGAGAACGTAGCGGCCCTTTCGAGTTCGGCGAACTGCCAGTGGATCTTATAAACCGAATTCTCGACTTGGAACTCGATCCGGGCGTCGTTGTGATGCCTATCAACGCGCAAAAACATGCCTTGAAGCGGCATCCAGAGGAGTTTCCGGTCTATTTTCCGCACGTTGCAGCAGTCGTGCAATCCCCACTCTATGTTAGAGACGATTTTAAGAACGACGGCAAAATCGAGCTTGTAGGACAGCCGCTGGGGGCCCCTAACGCGCTTCTCGTTGCGATCGAGATCACCCTCGACGCGGCAGGGCGGTATAATGTGACGTCCTTCTATCCAATCTCTGAACAGAAAATCGCGAACCGGAGGGAAAAGGGAACCCTCAAGCTCATGTTCTGAGCATATAAAAAGGGCCCCCTACGCTAGCAGGAGGCCCTTGAGTTTTCTGGTGGCGTCAGCCGGGGTGCCCAAACCCGGATCACTTCACCCCCGAAGGAGCTACTGTACCGCATGAACCGCAGCCCATGTGGTGTGTGAGGAGGCTGTTCTCACCTCTGAAGCCTTACTGTCCCTTACATGGCGGCCACTTGATAAAGAGTCAACTTACAGTTGAATGATAAGGCCCTGATAGCGGAGGTCCAGCCACAGCTTGCCAGCGTGTTGCTATCATATCGTGTACGCCCCCGGCCCATGACCGCGCAGTATGCGCTAGCTTACAATCTAACCGAACGAACCAAGAACGACATTGCTGAGCCTTTTTAGCGGTTGTACTACATCTAGTTCTATGTACGCCTGTTAGGGACAATCCCTGGTGATAAAGCACGTATCTACCCTCATCGGCGCTAAAGCAGCTCAGACTAGCTACTATGCTGAGGAACAGGCTCGTCGCATCGGCCTGCCGTTCACACATATGGTGACGATCAATTACGCTCGGACGGCGATCAGCCCTCGCGAGGCAACGGCATCATTCTCCCGACTCAGGCGCTCGCATTTCAATAAATGGGCGACGCGTCCAAGTCGTACCGGTGGGATGGCCTTTGCTCCGACCTATGCCTTCGCCTTTGAAAATGTGCGAGACGGTCGAGCCTTCATGACCATCGAGCCGGGCGACCCGCACAACGTGCATGTCCACTGGGCAGTCCACATTCCAGCAACGCGGTTTGCGGATTTCGAGCGCCGCATCTGGTCATGGGTCGAGGCAACCGCAGGAGGTATCATCGGCGGAGCGGAGACGATTAACATTACCCGTAGCCGGGCGCACTTGGGCGGATATTTGGTGAAAGGCACGACAGCGGCCCTTGCCGAGTTTTACGCCCGTGGTCGGGAAGCAGAGCCTCAGGGGATCATCATAGGCCGGCGGGCGGATACCAGTCGCAATCTCGGTCCCAAGGCACGCAGAGCGCTCGATCGCGAGTTGGGTATAAACCGTCAGATGCCATCGCGGCGGTAAGAGTGAGCCAGTATGGCAAAACGAACAATTGCACCGTTGCGACGGCAGCGTCTTACGGCTTTCCTAGATCGGGGCGGTCTGGCACCCATGACGAATGTATGGCTGGAGCTATCATCGCGTCACACTCGATAATCTAATCGCGTTTGCCTGGTCGGCGCCGATGCGTGAGCTTGCAGCGCAAGTGGGCCTGTCGGACGTGGGCCTCAAGAAGTTGCTAAAATCGCATGGCGTATTTGGTCCGCCGCAAGGCCACTGGAACCGGGGTCATGCGGGACGATCGGTACCAGAGCCACCTGCGGCGCCGGCCCGTGGACCAGGAAAGCGTCCCTATATCCAGGCTGATCGTCGACTTGCCCATTTGCCCGAAGCCAATTTTCCGTCGTCGGCTGGTCCCTTTGCATTGGCCAAGGTTCCTGAGGATCTAGAGGAGCTGCGCACCCAGACGTTGAAGGCGGTTGGCCGTCCTGCCTCTGCGGCGAAAATTACGAAACCGCATCCCGCGATCTGGATGTTGCTGGCGCAGGATGAAAAGGAGCAAGCGAAAGCAGCTGGCCGGAAAGCCGGCGTCTACAATCGCTACATTGCGCCTCGTCCTGACCCGAAACGGTCGGCTTCCGTGAAGCTCGGGCTGACTGTAGGAAATGAGTCCTGGCAGGATAACGCTGCTGGTACGCTGGAGTCGAAAATCGCTGAGATTACGGCGGATCTGTTAGAGGCGGTGAAAGCTACTGCCGCTCGAAAGGGCATGCCTTATCAACGCTTTATTAGGCAGGCCCTGGAGCAGACACTGCAAGCATGATCAACCTTTCAAAAAAGCGTTCTTTGTTTGTTCTCCACGCCTCGATATGATAAGCCTCGCCTCCATCTCCACACCGCTCTAGGTCTCAGGGGCGACGGTTTTTGATCGGTCTGATCGTGGGGCAAAAGAGGGTTGGATGAGTAAAAAGCAGAGAATTCGCGATACCATTCACAGTCTGATCGAGTTTGATGATGGTGAATTCGAGCAAACATGTTGGAAAATGCTAAATACTCGTCCAATGCAGCGCTTGCGCAGAATCAAGCAACTTGGGTTTTCCGAATTTGTGTACCCGGGCGCGTCACATTCCAGATTTGCTCATAGTGTAGGCGTCTTTCACACAGCACGCCAACTCTCCCAAGTTGTTAAAAGAGACCTCGGAGAAAGCCGATTTGATCCAGCTGAAGCGCGCCTCGCGATGGCGGCGGCCCTTGTTCATGACGTCGGGCACGGTCCTTTTAGCCACGCATTTGAGGACGCTTTGAAGCGTCTAGGAATCTCCAAAAGACATGAGCTTCGTACAAAGCAGATATTGGAGGAAACTGACGTAATATCTGCATTCGAAGACTTTCCAGACTTTCCTGAGCGGATTGGCTCGCTGATAGAAGCAGAATTTCCAAAGAATATCTATGCCTCTATTGTATCAAGTCAGTTTGATGCTGATCGGCTCGATTATATGAGAAGAGACCGGATGATGGCCGGTACTCAACAATCAGGTATCGACTATGACTGGCTTCTAGCAAATTTACGGGTTCGTAAAGTTCCCGTAAGCGTAGATGGGGAGTCATTTGCTAAGGTCGATGCACTTGTTATTGACGAGAAGTCGGTATTTGCGGCTGAGGGTTATGTTTTCAGCCTACTGTACTTATATATAAATGTTTATTTTCACAAAACTACGAGAGGTCTCGAAAAGCTGTTTTCTTTATTAATTGAGACGCTTGCAACAAAGGTGCGCGACGGCGGGATAATTGATACGGGACTTCCAAGCAATCATCCTCTAATCAAATTTCTTAAATCTCCAGAAGAAGTTGGGCCGTTTCTTGAACTTGATGATACTGTAGTTATGGGGGCAATGTCCATGCTAGCTGACGCTAGGAGTGGCCCACTAGTAGAGCTATCAACAAGAATTCGCGATAGAAAAATCTACACATGTGTAGACGTTAGTAGGAGAATATCGTCGATATTTGGCCTTCCGAAAGAAGGAGTGGCTGACTCGTCGGATATAGCGAAAAGATCTGCCGATGTAGCTCAAAGAGTGGCGAGAGTCGGAGAGCTGGCGAAGGAGCGTGGGCTTTTCGAAACTAAGGATGGCGAGCTTCCGGGTATCTTAGAAGATAATGCTCCGCGCAGTCCTTATAAAAGACTGGAAGATCCTTCACGCCCTCTTTCAAGAATTCACGTCATTGGCGCGGACGATAACCTACATGACCTGGCGGATATGTCCCCGGCTGTAAATGCGTTGAACAATTACCGTGTCTACAGAATGTATGGACGAACCGAGGCTGACATAAAATCAATAGAATCACTTATAGAGGAGGCGTCAAAATGACCCACGGAACCGCTAAAGATATCGCAGAAGTTGTGTCTGCAGCAGGGGAGCTAGTGGGAAGAACTAGACTTCAAAAGACCGTGGCCATACTTGAGATAGCTGGAGTTGGATACGGATTCCCTTTTGAGTATTATAAATTTGGTCCGTATAGTGAAGATCTTGTGACATCTGCTGATAGAGCGGTAGCTCTCGGGTATGTATCAGAAGAAGAACGAAGGGCAGGATGGGGCGGTAGATATTCCGTCTATCGGACAGATGAGAAGCAAACCACCGGCAACTCTGCAAGAGATGCTATGATAGAAATAGCAAGGAGCGCCGATGCTGTGGCTTTAGAGCTTGCGGTTACGGCAGCATTCTTGGCACATACCGGTACTCAAGATGCCTGGCGCGAAGTAGCTCACCGTAAACCTGAAAAGGTTGGCGGAAGCCATTTGACCGATGCCAAGGCGCTGTATGCAAAGTTCAAGCAAGTCGCGGAGGTGGGTGAAAATCTTCCTCAGATTTGAGTAGGTGATTGACGGTGTGCTGATAAGGCGCCCGTCAATCCTCCGGCCTGCATACATATGATAATGTCCTTTATCGGATGTATGAAGCGGGGTAGCATCGGCTATGATTTACCGCGTCCAACTCGTGCCCCAGCCGATCGTCATCAACGCCGATGGCCTGCCCGTCGCCAACTCGCATGTCGTTGAGATCACTTTCCCCGGCGACGCGATTGAAACTGTGCTCGGTCGCGTGAACACCATCGTCGGGGCAGGTGTCGCCAAGATCATCGTTGGCGACGTCACCCTTCGCGGAGTGCCACTATGCTGATCGTCTGGAGGTCTGCGGCATGAAGCTCGACAAGGAACTGGTGCGCGAGATCATGCTCGCGGTGGAGGCGAGTGATACGCTGCCTGTCCAGTGGATGACGCTTAATCTGCCAGAGCGTACTTTAGAGGAGACCTCCTACCACGTGATGCTTCTCGACGAGGCGGGTTTCCTCGAAGGACAGAAGCTCACCACTTACGGTAAGTTCGAATGGCAGCCCAAGCGGCTGACTTATCAAGGGCACGAGTTCCTAGACACGATCCGCGACGGCGAGGTCTGGCGTCGTACAAAGGATGGTGCCGAGAAGGCAGGCGGTGCCAGTATCGGCTTTCTGTGGGAGCTTGCGAAGGCGTACGGGAAGCAGGTCGCGAGCGAGCGGCTTGGGATTACGCTGGAATGAGCCGCTACCGCAGCCAGGTCCGCGAGGTCATCAACCGCAACACGGTCGTTAGCTTGGCGTTGGATCAGGGATTCAACGCGTTCCTGCCCGTCTATGACGGCGGGGTCGATTTCATCCTTTATCGCGAGAGCGACAGTCTCGTGCGCAAGGTGCAGCTTAAAGGCCGCTGGACGATCGACCGCAAGTATCTCGACCGCGACATATGGGTGGCGTTCCCGATCGCCGGTGACTGGTATGTCATGCCGCACGACGTGATGGTGGCCCTCGCTGAAGCGGAGGGTGTG
>Ga0265797_10002505_pt1 | contig 30748 bp, 32 predicted proteins | sample P2T30metagenome_FD_192433 | JGI IMG/M metagenome (GOLD analysis project Ga0265797, IMG submission 192433) | Plant litter microbial communities from East Loma Ridge, Irvine, California - P2 T30 | ecosystem: Environmental > Terrestrial > Plant litter > Unclassified | place: USA: California... | reverse complement strand
GGCCTGGTTGACACGGCGGAGAGGGGAGACATCGACGGCCTGGCGACGGACGGTACCGGCGGAACCGATACGGGTGGAGTCCTCACGGGGACCGCAGTTGACGATGGCGTCGACGGCGATCTGGATGGGGTTCTGGTCGGTCATGATGTGGATCTGCGGATTTGTGGGTTAGTAGGCTGGCTGGCGGTGCGCGGCGTGCGGGAGACGTACGATCTCGAAGGCGTGGGCAACGATGCGGACAGCCATGAGCTTCTTTCCGTTGTTGCGGCCGTTCATCATGAGGGAGTTGGTAAGACGCTCAATGATGGGGCACTGGGCCTTGCGGAAACGCTTCTGGGCGTAGCGGCCGGCGGAGTGAGGAAGGTAGACGGGAGTGCGGATCTGGATGTAGTCGCTGTGGTCACATCGTCAGCATTCGCGCTTCCATGTCATTGCTGTCTCTGTGTCGTCCGTGGCGCATGGTTTGTCTGTCGGTCTCTCGCTCCCCATCTTCCACACTCGGTCCCTCGATCCCATCTCTTTCCATGCAATCCATCCACTCAGTCCTCTCGCGCAGGCAGGGGCGCACTCACGTCAAGGAGATATCCCTGATCTCGACATCCTCGTAGCTCCACTTGTTGAACAGCTTGGTAGAGCCGATCTCCTGGGAGACATCCTTGGGCAGCACCGGGTAGCCCTGGGGCGCCTCAACCTCGACCTCGCCGTCGGACATTTTCGCGAGTTCCTTCTGTGTAAGAGTCTTTCGCGTTTACGAAAGACAAGACTGAAGGGTGCTGGGGTGTCGTCGCTGTTGGTTAGTTTGCGCCTGGGAAATCCGACTGTTCTGGTGGTGCGCGCAAGCCGAACGTCTGGTGGAGAGTGTGCGATTCTGGCAGTGCTTGGCGCACTAAAGAATTTGGCCCGCCTTGCCCAATGTGAGAGCGCGACGTTCGTTCCTGCCTGAGGCATGAGAATTCTGCTCGTCTCTCCAGAGTTTGGGATTCACACACTCCACACAAAGACGGTACGGTACTTAGGTACATCACCTATTTCGAATCACGTGCCGGTTTCGTGCCTGATGTGCTACAGGTATATGCATGTCACTTGGGACTCTCAAACTTTACGAGAGGAACACCATAGGTAGACTGCACGGAGGTATTATTAATATGTCACTATACCATGTGCCTACTCTTCTGCACACAAAATGGCTTAACCCAGCACCAGATACGCGCACCTCCAGGTTCAAGTCATTGTGTGGTTCTGCGTCTCTTGCCTCCTGATCGATCAACAACTCGCCACAAGCGACAGTCCCGCCACTACTTACAGCTGCTAATCACTATAGTCTTTACTACGTCTCAGTGATAGAGGGAGGCAAGATGAAGTAGATCTAGGCGCCCGTCAAACAGAACGCACAGCATGTATCTTCGCCAAAATCGTCTGAACTCCCTATGTTCCGCTCTGCTTACCAACATTGTTAGCATAGTCATTAATATTAGATCCCTGATGGACACACGATCACGCTATGTCTTGACTGGTCGGTCTCTGAGCTACGCAGCAACCACACAAGACCCCTGATGGACCTCAGCCTGTTTACCTCGAAATCGTCCAAGTTGCAACTCTAGCACTGATCGCTGAATCGGAGTCTCGTCATCCTGGATGAAAGCTCACCCCAGGGGATGGGCAAATTGTTCAAAATTGCATCAGGCGACTGCTTAAGGAAGGCAAGATCCGCAACCATCGATTTAATAACAAGCCACTGCCAGCACTACGCTTGCAATCTGTTGTTGCTCTTGCGCGTAGCAACATTACGAAAGAGCTTGTTTCAAAGTCAGTCGACAGTATCGTCAATCAGCTGTTTGCACTGTCTCTGCTGGTCGGAACTGGAGCGCGAGCTGGCGACATTGGTTTTGCAGATGAACACAGCGCGGATAGGGCGCTACAACTGAACGAGTTTCAACTGTACCTCGAGCCAGGCGTTGCCGTACTGCGCAATGTCACCATGCGCGTTAGCATTTCACACTACAAAGGCAATCGGTACGTAAGCCATTCTTACAAGCCATTCTTACAAGGTGTGAATCAGTGCTTACACCGTCTAGCACCAGGGATGGCCATCCAATGCGTCATGAGATCACACCATTCGAGCATCAAGAGAACGCCGTCTTGGACCCAATCGTGCTTGCAATAGCGGTATTCTCGCGCCGAGGCCTGCTTATTGGAACAGTCGACGAGATTCTGGCGAAAGCTGCCATGCGCCCAGATCGGCGAATCGTGATCGGTACTCCAGCCGATGTGAACAAGCCAGTACTCCTACATTTCACCAAATCCGCGTCTTACAATGACGAACTCGAGGCAGCATCGTCTAGCAACATCCGGTATGCGGTGAACGAAGTTGGATCGAGAGGTGGCATGTCAATGCAGCTTGGGGGCCATGCCCCACGCAGAGGCGCTACACAGGACGCAAATCAGTTACATTTAGATGATTGGCAAGCAGGCACAGACCAATTTTGGCTGCACTTGGTCACTCGAGAACGTCGGCGATTAACGGCTTGACTAATCATGATGCTGACGGTCATGTTGAGAATTTTAACAGGGCGCGAGAAGCGCTCTTCACGCCTATCACAAATTCAACGATCGGTCAACGATTCGCCAGCATACAGCATATGCACGAAAACCCGCCACCACTCACAGCACCTGGAGAGACTGCTTCCACAAACGCGGGCGAGATTAGAGAGCAAGGACTGCAAGGCCGTGACAGTATCTTTTCACATTGGACTTCAACACAAATGTGTAACTTCTTCGTAACAAGCTCGCTGCTCCTAGTAGCTTCAGAAGAGCAGTAGGCCGCTACCAGACTGGAGCTATGCTGTGGAAACACCTAGAGCGCTACAACGGCAACAGCAGAGGCCCGCCGAAGTCTCAGATATACAGATGTTCAGACCTAGAGCGTTCTCAATGGTCATTCGATCACCGCGATGTTTTCCGTCCTGTCTTATGCACAAGCTTCAGGGACATGCCACGACAAAGGCCCACCTAGGTTGTTAACATTTCCAGATCCGCGTTCCCAGTCCATGGTCACAGAGTTCCAAAAGTCGCCAGAATTCAGTTCCCTGAGATTTTATGGCGTCCACCACCTGGCTTTACACGAACCTGGTGAAATCTACAAAGAGCTCACATTGTTCGAAACTTGGATACCCGTTTCAGCTTGCCTTTGTATTGATGTTCCTAATATGGTCAAGGCACCACTACACCTCAAGACGCTCAAAACCACGGCAATAATGAAATCATACACGAATACCTCACTTACGCAGCACTTCATTCTTCACACAAAATCTGTCGCCTCAGCCCCAAAAGCACCCAGCATACTCACTCCCAGTCCCGCAACAACCACAAGACACCATGTCACACCTGCGGCCTCCCAACCAGCGATGGAAATCCCAAGCGAACTAGCATGTTTCCACCCGTGTCGCGCCTGTGACCTTGCTCTGGACTGGGAGCGCAGGCGAGAGGGTGTCCGCTTGTTTGGCGATACGCTTTTCTTCGGTCTGCCAGGACTGCGGCTCTTGCTCTTACTGCGTGCAATTGCATATCCGCTTTCGTTTCCGGATAGACTCTTGCGGTGCTTCGGCGGACGGCCACGCTTGCGTACATATGCTTCTGCAGTGCCAGTCGTAGGTCCCTCATCCGGCCTGGCGAAGCGCGTGAGGTTCTTGACCGATGCAAGGTGCTTGACTGTGTTGAGCCAACTTTGGCTTTTCTTGTCTGCATGCTCTTCCCTCTCAATAGTCACTTCTTCCTCGCTCTTCAGCCACGGCAGCAGTGTGCAACGGAACATCGTCATTGGATCTGCTTCGGCGAGTGCTGTCCACAGTCCCAGAATAACGGCTGAAAGCACCACGTCCCAAGCCATTGCATTAGCTCTTCCTGTATCCGCCAACAGACCGAAAGTCGACTGAGCGGCGTACTCGAAATCTTTGCGCATGTCTTCTGCGGCCTTTTCGGCTTCGCCTTGTGCCAGATTTTGGCCCACTTTGGTCCCCAGAACAGAGCCGGCTGCAACGAGCGTACGTGTAACGGCATAGATGCGGACTGCCACCAGTGGCAAAGCCATCAAAGCGAGAGTCATGGCTCGAGATCGTCTGGCAGATGCTGCTGAAGCATGATATCGTCCGAGGCGACGAGGATGGATCCACTACGTTCTATCAGTCCAACCGTTGCTAACTGCTTCAAAGTCATTGTCCCCCGACGGTTGCACTTACAGTAATCGCAGTGAACACAGTATACGTCAGCGCTCCAGTAGCAAATGACAAAATCGAAGTTCCCGCCCATGCTTGCGTGGAAGGCAAAAGGCTCCAAGTAGCTGCGTGCACCCAGAAAGGTACAAGGAGAGGCACTCGGAAAGGTGTCCAGCGCTCCAAATTAGTGTCTCGAATCGGCGACATCACCATGAGTGCGAACAGCAGACATTGCGATCCTGCTAAGCTCACGTAGCCAGAGAGCAAAGTGAGAAGAACAGGCGCGCTCCAAGGCAAAGCGCGAAGACGGGCTGTGGTGACTGTCAATTCTCTGGATCCGAAACGTCGATGCCGCGGTTACTTACTCTCATAGCTCAGAAAGAAGAACCAGATCATAGCTCCCCAGTAGTATTCACTGGACCACCAATATCCCTCCGGCGTGTGGAATGGCGGCAGCCATTTCGCGAGCACCTCTGCGGTATCAAAAGAAGGTCCAAATACGGCTGGAAGTTGCTTGTTCAGCAATTCTGACAGCCAAGCCAGATGTACCACGGCCATGTATTGTCGACCAGGCGTGCTGCAGAATCGTTAGCCGTAGTCGACGCAGTGTGCCACAACATCAATCACCTGGAATAAATCTCCCTTTGCTCTGCCAAGCCCGCATCTTCACTACCAACATGTCCACCCTCTGCACTACGCGTCTCATGTACATTTGCCGTGCTCCCAGCATGAGCGCCAGCCAAAGTATTGCCCACGTCTGCCCTCGCAACAGGATTCGCGTACTTGAGCGACGTGACAACAACGAAGCAAGCAAGCGCCAGACCAAGGAAGACCTGCACAAGTCTCCTCCTGTGTACACCTTGCCGCGTGCTGAGAGCGCGGCCGGCGCGCTCGTATTGACCGAGTAAGAGAGCGAGGGTGCTACCGATTGTGAGGATACTGGCTGCGACGGTGAAGTAGCCTAGGAAGCCGTGGACGTGATGCTCTTCGATTGTCGTTTGTTCGGTCGACATCTTGGGAGTTGTGGTTTGGGCCGATGGCGATGGAAGACAATGAGCTTTGTTGGCGGTGTTGGGAATCTGGACGTAGAGAGCGCGGTTCTGTTATGATGGCGCTGGAATGTGTGCGTCTTTTGACAGCTGGCGATCTGGAATTATCCCTTGCATGAGATGAGGTACGCTGCGGCTTGAACATCGATCTGCTGTAGTTGGATTTGGTCGATTATGGTACAATGATCTACTCTAGCATGTACATAGATTTTACATCTATCCACTAAGCAGTGCCGTTCTGCTTCCTATCCTTCTTGCTGCCCTTCTTGACACCCTTGCTCTTGTTCGCGACGATCGCCTCAGCAGCAGCAGCGGCTTCCGCGTCTTTCCTCTTCTCCTCTTCGGCGAACAGCTTGAGCAGAGCAGGAGTAAAGTGTTGCATCTCTGCAATCTCGCCAACCTTAACGCGCATGTAATCAAAGGCCACGCAAACCTTCATGTCTGACTTGAGCTTGAAGTTGACGGCAGCAGGACCGCTTTCAGAAGCGCTGGGCTTCTTGTTGGGGAGATCGTACTGCTGGCCAGAGGCGTTGTCTGCTGTTTGAGCGGGAAGAGTTGGTGCTTCATCGCCGACTGGGCCTTCCATCATCTCGTCAGGGTTGGCGGTGGCCTCGTCTTCCACGGCAGGTTCGTCGGCATTGATCATCGGCACGTCTTGAGTAATTGTAGTGTCGTCGGCTTTAGCGTCATCCTCTCCACTGTGCTCGAGCACAGGCAGCTTCTGGTATCGCTGGCTGAAGTGCGTGAGAACACAAGCTTTGGCGCCCATTGCCTGCGCGACACCAAGCGCTTCGGAGGTGGTCGAGTGGTTCTTCGCCTCAGCGTCACCTTGGAGTTCGTCATCGAAAGTAGCTTCGTGGATGCAAACAGTAGAGCCCTTTCCGATCTTGGCGAATTCCTTGCTGGGCCTACAATCTCCCGAGTAGGATGCCTTAAAGCCAGAAGGCCAGGTGACAGAAATCGCACGAGCGCCGTGGCAATGCTTCACAAGACATGCTTGAACATCTTCGAGTCCGATCAGGGAAGGCGAAACTTCCATGGACGAGAGCTTATCACGGCGGTCTTGGTAGTCCATAGCGTTCAACACTGTCGGATGGACGAACCAGCTCATGCGCGAGAATTGACCTCTATCGGGGAACGCAGGCGAGACTGTGAGCGGCGCCAGGCGGGAGAAGCCATAATCTTCTACAGCGGCGTACTCGGCGAGCCATGATGCCATGGCAGGCTCGGATACTACTGCAAGTCTTTGCTCATCGAAGAGGCTTGCGGCATGTGCTGTGGGTAGTGGTGTTGACGCCGGCTGTGACTTGTGCACTTTCTCATACCATGCTTTGATGACACTGACAGTTCCCAGATGATGATCTGCGTGCATATGGCTGATTACGATAAGGCGTAGGCCGCTGATGATCTCTTCGAACTCTTCGGGAGAGAAGGCACGCTTGAGTTGACCGAGAGTATTCTCTCCGCAGTCGAAGAGCATGCTACCCCATCCAGGTACTCTCAGAAGGGTGGCAGACACGTTGCGGTATTTGGACGGCAATGCCGAGCCAGTGCCCAGGGTTGTGATCTCGACGTCCTTGTCTGGCACCCCACCAACCCATTTGGAGATTGCATCGCTGTCAGACTTGACAGACTCTTGGACACGTGCAGCCTCGTCGAGCACCTCTTTTGACAAATCGTTGATAGTCGCCTGAATATCCAATGGCGCGATTGCTTCCCTCTTGTGGACTTCGACCTTGGGCTCGAGGGCAACGATCTGCCCTCTTACGGCTGCCTGAGCATTTGCCACGAGGGGCATGTTGACATGGTTGTCTGTGACATTACCATTTCCGTGGGTTGGCACCCGGTATCTCTTGCCATCGATCTGCTGCAAACGAATAGTGGCAGCAGCCGCCGAGTCAAGCGCAATGTTGTTGGGGCAGTAGTCGGGCGATGAGACAACGTGCTCGAGTTCCTTGTGCTCAGCCATAAAGTTGCGCAGCCTTGTGTCGAGAGCAACGCCGGGGCCGCAGATCCAGACGGCCGCGCCAACGCCAGACATGACCTTTGGCTCATTCCACTCGGGCCTTGCGATGAGGTTCTCGATGTAAGAGGGATCGGGAAGATCGATGACAGCGATACCACCACCCTCCTTGCTCGCGCCCAGGACTTGCTCGGGAGTGATTGTCTGGCCATCTTCGTTCTCGACATTCTCACCAGCAGCAAGTTTTGCCCACTTCAGTCCCTTGGCGACCTTCAAATCCATGGCGTTCTTTGGGTTGAACTTGCCTCTCTGGGTGTGGTTTCGGATAATGTAGCTGATAGCCTCTTTCGCGGGCTGAGTAGGTGGCAAGCTCTCAACCAGTGCTCCAGGCCAAGGCTTTCGTACAAGAACTTCCAGGTCCGCAGTGGCTTGGTCGAGGTTTGCATTTGGAAGCGGTCCCTTGTATTTCTCGATCTTGTTGGTTTCCGAGTTGCGGACAAAGACGGTTGCAGGCATCTTGACGTCTGCAAGTCGGGTAGGGTAGAGTGTGTCCAGTCGCCATGTAGAGTTGAACATCTCGCCAACAACAGCTTTGGCAGTGAGTTGGTCGCGCTTGTCCGATGTCAAGCGATCCAGCACAACAGACCTGCCCTCTTCCGGAACTTCGCCATCGTACACCTCTTCGATGCTCCTCTTGCGAGGGCTGGCAGACTTGGCCTCTGAGGGGCTTGCTGGCTTTGATGTTGAAGATGGCGAGATTGACATGGGCCAGACTTTGATGTTGTGATCCGCCCAGTGAGGAGCCCATTCGTCTTCGCCCTCCAGCTTGTGTCGTTCAGCTCCAGTTTCATGTACGTTGAGAGGCATGCCCTTCCTGAACACGAATCGGCGAGCGGTAGCAAGCATGTGGTTCAGATTCGGAGGCGCGAAAAGTGTGAGGCCATTTCCACCGGCCTCCGTCTTAGCAGCGTCTTCAAGCTCCCTCACCTTTTGTGGATCATCTTGCACGCCCATATCCTTTGCCTTCTGAGCCGCTCTCTTTTTAGCTTCCTCAACACCCGCCGCTTGGCTTGTCGCAGTCACATCGGCCAATGTCAAGATCATTCCAATCAAACCACCAGTGTTCTTCCATTCCGTCCTGCCTGTGATGAAGCACTCGCTGACCTTCAGCAACTTTGATCCCATCTGCACACATGCTCGTTGTGTTCCTTCCGCGATGCTTCCGATCAAATATCTCTTGTTATCAAAGTGCAGAATGAGCGTAGTACCTGGCGTATCAGCCGTAGGCGTGGTGAGGACCTGCACGAATGAGCGCATTTTGTTCGGTTGCTGGAAGTCCAAGCGGCGCTGGTTCCGGAAGTGATCTTGGTATGGAGGTTCCAGCCGTTTGATCTGGTGTTGTTTGAACCAAATGTGCGAGCCGGCTGCAGATAGGGGCGGCGGTCGACTTCTTCGGTTGTTACGATTGCGCCAGCGATCTATGGTCTCTCCAAGCTCATATCTCTGGATCGAAGGGAGGGTTTGCGCGATCGGTCCGGTGGTTCGGCTTGGGAATGTTTGTACGTTGGCGTTCTCTGCTTGCCGTGGGACCTCTTTGTCGGTTTGTTTGCTTGTTTGGTGGCCAGTGGCAAGATCTTCCAGGCGTGAAAGTAAGCTGTCGGAATATGTACGGGCGGAGGCGCAAGACCGATCAAGTCGGGGAAAAGAAAAGGATCGTAAAGTCGTAAAGTTGCGTGCGAGCCCGCGCGGCGGCGCCAACGTGAAAGCTATTTTGAACGAAGGGATGGGTGTATGTACAGCACTTTGAGAGACAGCAATGGCGCGATTAGTGAGGGTACATGTGCATGCCGTGTCGATGTTTGGTTTTGCGGCGAACTCATGCAACTGACAAAAGCGGACGGTATGCTTGGCACGGGCGTCATGCAGAGTATTTTAGGGTTCGTGTTTGGGCAAAGAGAGCATTCGAAATCTATAAACAAGAGCCGTTTAAGAGCGATTGAGACGAGTTTTCATTTGACAAAGAGCTCTTGATATTAATTCTAGCCACCACGGCCAATTGCTGTGTCCTCAATGCAGAAATAACAGTTCGCGTTGAGCTTCACGGCAATCTGACTTGATCAGGGCGTAAACACGACCTATACAATGTTGCTTTGACAGCAAAATGTTCTCTCTGTCGGACTTGGAACACTTCGGAACACAGACTGCCATCATGTCACGATATGCTACGTTCAGATAGAGACCAAGGTGTTCTCGCTACGAGCTACCCAACCACCGTGCAGATCTACTTTGCCTCTCTTTCCTCCCTGAAGATCGGATACTCATACCCAGCTCCCACCGGCAGAATACCAAAGTATGTGAACGAAGCAAAAGTCTCTGGCTCAAGGGTAACGAAAGCTAGTGCCGCGTTCTTCTGTCTAGAGCTGACTCTCCAGCTCCCAGCCGGCAGCCACAAGTCTTCCTTGATGTAAGGCTCCGTGGTGACAGTATTGCGCACTGTACCCTCAGTCACTTCCGTGTCGAGAGTCGACGAAGTGATATTGTAAGCTTGGACTGTACCGCGGTACTCGTACTTCAGCTCCTCGACTTCGACGCCCATTATGCGAAGCCGGTCAGCTACAGCGCCCCAATTACGTGGGATCAGGTAGGCTTCAGGACGCGGGCGGGTCATGTTGGCGAGAGATGGAGTCGTGGTCTTGAACTCGATGGGGACTTCGACGACACTGCCATTGCGAATATCGACCATGGTGAAGGTGCGGTTGGAGCTGGGCTGAGAATCTGTCAAGATGATCTCTTCGTCGCTGTTGATGTAGTCTTCGGCTGCGGCGGTGAGAACTTCAAGCACTTCTTCGGAGTTGTCTCGTGCAGTGTCCAAGATCGACTCGACCATGGTCAAGGATGCGGCGGTGCGGCGTTGGAAATGCTGATCCGCTAGCCATTGGCCCCGAACCTCCGTCAAGATACTGACAGTCTGCGTCATGCCGTAGTTGTTAGTGCCAGATGCAGGCATCGTCGACAACTCTTCAAACAGAATCGGCGAGCCTTCGACATCGCTAGTGTCGCCCAGAACATAAGGACCCCATCGCATGCCACGGGATTCGAGCAGGTTGCCCATGTTGGCCACAAAGGTACCTTCGCTCAAATTGCGGATGAGAGGATGGATGTTGAGGTTCTTGCCACCTCCAATCATCGCATCGAGACCGTGACGGTAGCGTCCACTGTAAACATTATGGCCGGCGAATTCATGCATGTCAACAGAGATGTGGGCTTCGAAGGATGAGAACAGCTTCTTGACATCCTGTGAATGTTGCTTGACCAGCTTCGTGTGCTCGCGGTTGGGATCGATGTTGGAGGCAAATTCACTGCAGATCACATTAGTTTTTGTGTCGCCAACGATTAGCTTGCTGAACCATACCGCTGGAAGTAGTGCACGCCATCCGGATTATACCTGGGCATGACGAATATGTCCATCTTCTCAAGAAGGCTTGCGGTCCAAGTGGCGTTAGCGTCCATCTTGCCCAAAAGTGCCATAGCACCTTGATCAGCCGCGGGTTCATTGCCATGTATAGCAGCTTGTAGCCACACACGGAGCTTGGTAGAGTTCGCAGGTTTGCTTTTGGGGTCGCTCAAGAAAGCAGTGAAGATCGGACGCCCTTGCTCGGACTTGAAGTCCGCGATCTGGTAGTTGAACCAGGCGTGGCGGCTCGCGATATCACGCAGAAAATCATCTGGCAATACATTAGCTCCATCTTGTCAGTGTCCGTACCCGCCAAAGTCTGGCATACCCAAAGTCGTCTCATTGGTAGGACCGGAAGTTCCGTTCGCAAACGTCTCAGTGGGGATTGTCTCTGGTCTAAGAAAGGCAGGAGAAAAAAGCTCAACGTCAACATCCTGGTATGCCAGGGAGATGGCTTCGTTGTCTTTGCTGGTGGGCGAGTAGTTCCAGCCTACAATGTTAGAATTGATCACTTGACAGGCGATAGAGAGGAAGCGAACCGTAAGTCGGTGGTGGCCGTAGACCTGCGCTCTGAGCCTGTACGACGCTTGCAACACCTAAGATGGTGGCTTGGATGGTGCGTATCGCCCTCATAGTGATGACGATGATGAGACAGGATAATAGTTGAGTGACCTGGCAATCAGGAATCTGTCGGCCCTTTTGAAAGATATGCTTTTAGTAACACAGAAAACAAAGCTCGCACTCATACTGCCACTACCCATCGCAAGCAAAACAACCCATCTTATAGCTTCACGGTCTGCTTGTGAGCCTATCTGCTAGCGATCGTACACCTCGTAGGCCAAGGAGACCATTTGAACCTGTCCCGACGTCGGAGCGGAAGTCACCGGTCCAGAGGTATACAAACGAACCGGAAGATCAACTTGGCGATGTTCCAATGGTATGAGGATTTCGAGATGAGCATCGGAGTTTCCTGTCCGACGTTTCCGTCTACGACTTGACTCAAACAATGAAGCCGATTGAGGCAGGCGTCAAGGCCGAGCAGCGGGGACGCCCAGAGATAGTGGTCTTGGTAATGCATGAATGCACTTTGTTTGATGTGAGAAGATGACTGATAGCAGCATGATGAGTTACGTTATGCCACTGCAGACTTGGTGTTCGGAACCATTTCTTTGGAAGTTATGTACAGCCGAAGAAGCACTCAATTGAAGCCGGCCAACGTCACGTGCTAAATCGTAGATAACGATGATGTCAGACTTGCCCGTCCCGTCACGGAGGCACCTCCACTCCAGACTTCACATGTTCCAGTCAACCTCACACATTCACACTTCAGCCACAATGGACTTTGCTTCGCATGGGTCAAACTTGCGTGTCTAGGAGACTGGAGTAGGGGAGGCGATTGCGGCAAACTGATTGATGACCTCCAGACCCCGGCCCGAGCCAAGATACTGATGGTCTACACAGAAGACTTGTCAGCAGAAACGAGCAGGCCGGTGTCGCCTGCTTAATGTTGTAGAGGAGACTCACCTTCAATTATAACTGTACCAGTATACCCTCCATACAGAGTGAGTCCAGAAGGAGACTTCCGCGAACCGTACTAACATGCAGTGAATGGGTTGCTCAGTGCATGCTTGCACTCGACAGCTCCACGGATGGAACCACTCGACGACATCGATCAGCCAGCATAAATGACCGAAGTCATACCCGGGGAGCGGTCTCAGGAACAAGTCCTGTCTTTCGACAAAACATTGTATCCTGAGTACCTTCGACCGAAGCCGAGTGCTCTGCAGGACCTGCGCGTAAAGCCGAGAATGCGAGAAGTGTCTTGATTGACACTTTCGAGCTGTGCTGCAGCCATGAGCCTCTTAAACCCTTTGTGTCGCCATAAGTCGTATGTATCCACTCGAAATTACTCGAATGACGCCTTCCGGTGTTACCCGTGTTCTGGGACTCCTCTCAGAGTGAGATTCATCTCAGAAACCGCGTCTCCATGGACGACCAGGCTCCGTCGAGGGGAGTTTGAACATGCGCCTTGGTGTACGCAGCTCACTCATGTCTGCACAAGGAAGGAGACCACCCTTGAAGTGGAATGCTGTGAAAGCCGGTTCGACAAGAACTTGATCTCCCCCAAGCTCGCGGAAAGCCTACCTCCAAAAGACACCTCTGCAGGGCACCATCACAAACAACCCCAAAGACCATACTAACATGCAGTGAATGGGCGGCTCAGTGCATGCCTGTACTCGGCTCGCGCAAGCCGGAGCCGAAGCTCGACAGCTCACGCGTAAGAGCCGGAGCTGGTTTGCAGCCATGAGCCTCAAACCCTCTTTGTCACCATAAGTCGTGTGTACCCACTCGATTGCTCGAATGACGCTTCCGGTTTGACCCGTGTTTGAGACGTATCCCAAACCGCTAATCTCCATGGACGACAGGCGACTTCTGAGGGGAGTTCGAACCGAAGTTCACTCATGTCTGCACAGGGAGGAAGGTCACCACTTGAAGTGTAATGCTGTGACAGCCGTTTCGACAAGTACCTGACCTTCCCCAGGTCTGTGGGAATGTTCGCATGCCGTGGCGATCTGGATACTGGTTAGCAGAAGCAGCAGGCCCCAGGTGGCCTGCTAAAAGGTGTGGGAAGACTCACCTCTTGTGTACACCTTTGGAGACCATACTCATAAGTCATATTCACAGACCACGCTAGCATACTATGGGTTATGCCAGTGTATGCCCGCACTCAACAGCCCTGAGAAGAACTCCGAGTTGGTTTGCAGCCACGAGTCTCAACCCTTTGTGTCGAATGCGTATGTTTCCACTCGGTTTCCCGAATGAGACCCATTTGCCTCTTTACATGGACGACAAGCGACGTCGAGGGGAAGTTCGAAGTTACGACATGCGTACTTCACTCGTGTCTGCGCAGGGGATGAAGCCGCCATTCGAAGTGGGATGCTGTGACAGCCGTTTCGACGAAAACCCGACTTCACCCGGATCTGCTAACGAATATATACCTTCGAAGACCATACTCACAAGTCATATCCACAGACCGCGCTCACATACAGTGGGTTGTAGGCCAGTGTATGCCTGCACTCGACAATTCTTGTTAGAACGCCGATAAACAGCCACGAGCCTCAACCCTTTGTGTCGAATGCGTATGTCTCCACTCGGTCCCCCGAATGAGGCATTCCCGCCGCCTTGCCATTTGACTGGCGAGGTGACAGTGCACGGGCGCGACACCGCACTAGCCTCTACGTGGACGACAAGCGACAGGCTTAAGGGGAGTTCGAGGATACCGTGAGTATTCCTCACTCATGTCTGCGCAGGGGATGAAGCCGTTTCTCGAAGTGGAATGCTGTGACAGCTGTTTCGACGAGAACCCGACTTCATCCGGATCTGTTGACGGATATGCCCTTCAAGGCTATACTCACAAGTCGTGCTCCAAGACCGCGTTCACATACAGTAGGTTATGCTAGTGTATGCCTGCACTCGACGAACGCCGATCTGCAGCCACGAGCCTCAACCCTTTATGTCGAATGCGTATGTTTCTACTCGGTGTCCCGAATGAGGCACTCCCGCCCCTTACCATGTTACTGGTAAGTGGCGGTGCACGGGTTTGAAACCGCACTAGCCTCCACATGGACGACAAGCGACTTTGCGAGGGGAGTTCGAAGATACGATGCGTACTTCACTCGTGTCTGCGCAGAGGATAGAGCCGTCTCTTGAAGTGGAATGCTGTAACAGCTGTTTCGACAAGAACCCGACTCCATCCGGATTTGTTGATGAGCGCGACTGATCGTATTTCTGGCTGGCGTCAGCAGCAGTCAACGTGAGCGGCTGGCTCGGAGCTTTGTATTCACTTACCTCGAAAGTGACTGCCGGAATCTGCCGTTCTCCGCAGACCATACTGACATGCTGTGGCCGAAAGGGACAGGGCATGCATGCGTGCAGCCATGAGTCTCTGAAACCCTTTGTGTCATCAGGCGTAGATTGTCCGCGCATCACTGCTTGGAGCCTTCGCTTGCGCGCAGGAACTCTGAAACGGACACCAACGACGTCGAGGGGAGTCCGGACTCGTGATCCACTCATGACTGCGCATGGAGAAGAGTCAAGATCTGACAAAGGTTGCTGCGACAGCACCTCGACAGGAACACGACTCTGCCCAAGATCTGCGGGTAGCGTAAACAAGAAAACTGCCGTGGAGGGAAAAGGTAGAAGGTGGGAAGGTAAAGATGAGGAGCATCGCTTTGCAAAAGATGCGGTGCGGTGGTGTGGGTGAGCAGGAGAGTCGGAGAGTCGCAGGAAGTGTCGTAGCTTTTGCTTTGTGCGCGTTGGTGACTTCGCGCTGCCAAGGCTTTAGGCAGCAGCTTTCGCGATGGAAGTGAATGAAGAACGTATCAAATTGCGTCAAAGGAGAGCTCCCCCTCCGACTAGTTGCTCTCCCTGCACTTTTCCGGCGCGACGCGACACGACACCGAGTCGCACCACCCCAACTTCCGCTCACGTCTTGCCAGACTTCCTGCGACATCTTTTAGACCACCGCGGTCAACAATGGCTCCACCCTCGTCGGACATGAAGCCTCCATCACCCAAGGAGTACGGCGATAGCAGTCTAGGCCTTCAGCAAGAACATCCACAGACGGCGGCGTCAGACTCCCCAGCAAAGATGTCACCAGCGCGCGACACATCCGATCGCGCTTGCGCAACTCCAAAGAAGGACCTTACCCATGCCGACCAGCAACTCTCCAAGGCAAAGATGGCGCCGACTCTCGAGACGACTGATGACATCGCCTCCATCACAGACGAGAAGAACCTACCCATGTCAACACCTGTTTCTTCAAAGGACCATACCCGTTTTCTCAACAAAGCCATCGATCGCACCCCCTCCGACATCACAAGCCTGCACAGTGAAGCTTTGGCCTCCTCGGCGAATGAACTCGGGTCTCTTGCCAACTCTGCTGGTACCGGTCTCTCATCTGATGAGCATTCACAGGGTAGGAAGTCGATTTCTTCAAGAAGAACTTCTCTTAACTCTGCCAAAGCAAAAGACCTCGGCTCCTCAGGCGGATATCATCTAGGTGGCAGCACTGCATCCTCCTTGGTAAAGTACGTGCAGGATGATGGCAAGGTCAGTGCTATTAGCAACCCTGGATCACGGAAGAGGAAGAATTCACAGCCGTCGGTCGGCGAAAAGATGGCAGAAGGTCAGCATGAGCAGCCCAGAGGCAAGAAGATGAGGTCTTCTACCACCTCAGTCATTGCGACTGCGACCGAGAACGCCAAGTTTGATACCGAGGCTGGAGCAAGCAAAGCACACGAATCGCCCATCTCTTCTCAGCAGAGCAAGAGAAAATCTCGGCCCGATCGCTCCGGCAACACAGAAAGATCACCTACCACTCGGAAGGAAGCTAAAAAGGCCAGGGCGACTGTGCCACAGGCCCAGACTCAGCAGCCACTCCTCGCCTCCGTGCCACCAATTGATCGTAAGATCAACGCACTGCAAACGGTAGTCGGCGTGAACGGACAGGCCATCCCGTGTCGCGAAGCGGCACCACTTCCCAATGACCGAGAGCTGCGACTGAGTGCATACGATGACGACCTCGATCTGTCGGCTATGGAGCCCTTCATGTTCAAGGGAGTTTTCCAGACCACGGGAGGTGACAAGAGGAACCAATTGTTCAGAAGCATTGTCATCGTTCTCTTCACATCGAATGAGTGTGCTCCAGTGCTTAAACAGTGGAAGTTGGAGTGCTACGACGATCCTAACATGGAGGCGCATTTGCCCTTCGCACTCCTGGGCAGTGACTCAGCGGCATGGGCGAAGGAGATGCACCAACTCGCAAGCTGTGCCATGCACTACGCTGCGATTGTGAAAAAGACCATGACCTTCAAGTCTGATCATCGCCAGGCTATCATGTCTTGTGCCAAATTCGTCCGACGCCTGGTACATTGCAACAGCCCTTACATCATGCACTATCTGAACATGTGCAATTTCCCTGACACGTCCCGTTTCCTGTTCCAGTTCTACGCCGGCATGTTGATCACTGCGTACGAGAACCTTGTGAACCATCCTGGAAGTTTCTTCGAGATCCTCCTCAACAGTCCGTTTGCCACCGGCATCACATCTGAGGCGCGTCCCTCATGGCTGCATCTTCTAGGACTTTCATACGCCGACAAAGATCCTCGTCACAGGAACCCCGTCGAAGATGTTCAGAAAGCTGCTCTTGCGTACGGCGCCACCACCTTGAAGAAAATGCCGGTCAGCAGCAAGAAATTGATCCGAGTCACGGAGACTTACTTTGACTCGGGCAAGCGTTTCAATAGGATGCACTCAGCATTCCACGAAGAAGCAAGTCACTACTCCCACCTGTTGACCTCCACCAATAACCAGAAAGCCGCTTTAGCTCCGCTGCGAAAGACGCCCTCACTGATCGAGAACCACAAAAATCTCTGTACCATGCCCGGTTGTAAGAACAACCACGATCGCACCCCTGTCCTGCAAGACGATGAAGGCGCCGAGACTGTCCCTGATCCGGACGAGAGGGCGTCGCTCCGAAAGCTAGGTCCTGGATACGAGGACTTCGCTCTCTCCAAAGGCCGCATCATTCCGTGTCGCGTCCTTGTAGCCGAGGACGGGGACCCAGATCCGTTCACGAAGCAGGAAGAACTTATCCTCTACAAGCGCTTCAAAGTTGTCATCACAGCCTCGCCTCCTGGATACCAGGATGTAGCCAGGCTCTCGTCGGAGAGATGGTGGGAGTTTTGGGCGAAAATCGCAGAGATACTGCCTGGGCGTGGAGTAATGGACTGCATTGCGTTCTACGTTGCGAACAAGGAGCACTTCCAACACAGATGAGCAGCGGATGTGTTATGACGGTGACGGAAAGCCAGGAGTGATGGGCATGAGTGAATGATGAATTGGCGCGACAGAACAGACACAGCATGAGGATTAGAACAGACACTCAAATACTGCCCACTAGCAGGGCAGAGTTCCATATGTATTGTGTTTCGTGGGTACCACCATTCTCTTGTTGTTGAGTTGTCATCGTAGACGACCACAACGTGGAGACATTAACCTTTGTGAGAACATTGTAATGAGCCTTGGCACAGATTGGACGTAAATGTGTGATATGGTATTGACTCGCTAGATCCGTTAACAGCCCATCTCTCCTCTAATGACTCTTTGTAGGCAGCTAAGCTTGTGATGACCATGGTCATCGACCTACATTCACTCGGACTTGCGGCCGCCAGGGTACTTGGCCTTGCGACCAGTGTACTTGACCGTGAAAATGCCCCGCTCGATAGAGTTGACAAGAATGTACTTTGACTTGAAGTAAGGGTAGTTGCTCCAAGTACCAAGGAATTCAATAGCCTGCGGGAAATGTCAGCATTATGGCTCCAGAAAGACGCAGCTACTGCGGTACTTACGCCGTCGTCTTCAGGGTGGACGTCGAAGAAGCCAGTCTCTTCGATGCTGTGGCCGGCGGGATCTTGAGGAAGACCGGAGACGTCAATGATACGGAGACCTGATGCATAGTTGGATTGGTAAGAGAGACCGTCAAGCGTCTATGGAACTGTCAGTATTCATTTCCATGGAACAGGTGTCTGCACCTACGTATTGGTTGTGGTCAATCGACTGCTCGGGTGACTGGTAGTAACCGGTGTTGACAGGCTTCTCAAGGTTGCTAATGTCGAAGATGTAGGTCGTCGTGTGGTTGACGAGACCACCGAGCTCTCCCGCAGGAGGGCCGGCCTGGTTGAGCTCATCGAGCTCGTCATCAAGAAGCAGGACGGTCATGGCCTCGTCGACGATCCAGCCTTGGTGAGAGTATGCGTTGCCGATGTATGGGGTAGAGCTGATGATGGAGGGGTTCTGCTTGTCGGTGGTATCGTAGATAGTCAAGGTGTCTTCGTTATAGCCGAAACACAGCTCCTGGCCAACGTACTTCGTGTGAGGGCCCTTGTAAATGACACACTGTGCGTCGTGAACATAACCATCGCTTCCTGCGGAGTACAGAATACTAGTCAGCACATTGTCTCAAACATTTCTTTGGATTGTATCGTTTAGCTTCATACCAATGCAGCCTGGAGAGGTTGGGTTACTTGGGTCTGACACGTCGACCATGAAGAGGCCGCCAGCGCATTTGGTGTTACGAGAGTTAGCGCCACTGCGGCCACCGACAGCGTAGATCATGTCGACCTCAGCATGAGCGACGATGTTGTGGGAGGCACCAAAGCCGTCGAAATGAGCAGTCAAATCCCTGGCGTTGTCGAAAATGACAGGGTGCTTGGGATCGATGTCGAGAAGGTTCTTCAGGTCGAAAATTTGCAGTCCGTGGTTGTCAGCCTCGGAGCCAATGTAGACGTGGTCTTTGATGACCTTCATGTCTCTCCAGCTGACGATGCCAGTGTATGTGTCCAGACGGCCAAGGTAAGTAAGCTTGCCCTTCTTGCCGACTTCAACGAATGCAACACCATCGGTGTGGCCCACAATGCCGAACTCGCGGCCTTCTTTAGAAGTCCATCCCCAAACATCATTGCCACGCTTGCCGGTGGCACCCAGGTCTTCGTGGCTGATGAAGTCCAGAAGGTCGACATTTTTGCAAGGGTACTCTCCAGCAAAGCCGTTCTTGCACTTTGCTGCGGTGGAAGCCTTCTTGTACTTCTTGTTGCCATCGAAGGCACCGCGCGCAGCAGCCTTCTCCCAAGACTTCAGCTTGAGCTCCATCATGTCCTCCATAGTTGCTGCAGCAGCCACAGCAGTGGCGCTGAGCAGGCCAGCAGCGAGAGCAGTGGTGAACTTCATGATTGATGATTCGTAGAAAAGGCAAAGTGATACCACACGAGTTTCGCGGCCTTACCGGTCGTGCACTACACGCCATCTTATATAGTGAACGGCCATACCGCTGGTGCTTCTTGGGTGACATTGCAGCACCACGCTTAGAGTCTTGGGAGGCAGTGCATCATGTCACTTATCTCTTGGAACCTGCAGAGCTCATATAGGCTACTTTAGGGCCTTCCTAAAGTAAAATGGCGGCCGAGTGCAAGTATCAGAGGAAAGATTCTATTTGGCCGGAGACGTGATCAAGAAGCAGTTGAACATGCCGGAAGTCGGCTTCCCTAAACAAATCAAGCCAGAATGCACGGCCGATCTCCTTCTCGCCTCCACTCTGAGCACGCGTGACAAGACTTGAGGCTCTCCACCAAGCCTACGCCACCGACGCGGGGAGTGGCTGATTGGGATTGATGGCTCAGTATAGTTTACGCCTTTGAGATTGTGGTGTTGGCAGCTTGGCGGCCAAGCTATACATCATTTTCACCTTCCCGCAAAAGGCAGGTTACAGTAAGCACAGTCGAATGGTTGATCATTTGCTTGCAGCACGCTCCACTGTGTAAATTGTACATCCGAACTCAACCAAAGTACCATCAAGGAAGAGTAGGAGATACCGCTGGGAGGCCGGGGTAGCTGGCGATGCGTATCAGACCATGTCTATGTTGAGTTACATTATAAAATACACAACATCACCCCTTCTACGGCGAGTAAAAAGACCCTGTGCCGTTCGTCTCTTGAATCTGGCGCAAGACGAATGAGAAGCAGCGAAAGGCGACTTTAGACCTCTATAGCCCGATGATGCGATTACTACAGAGGTTAAGTGTCGAGACCGTGCTCAGCGATGGCGACACCATGCTCGTCAGCTATCGGCCAGTAACCTCGCTTTGACAACAACGACCTTCTACCGATGGCTTTGGTCTTGGCATACTATGCATCAGGAACATGGAAATATGGTGCTAAACATCGCGATGCTCTCACCAAAAGGTCTGCTAGAACAATCGCGCAATGGTTGCTCAGGACAAGGAGCCCAGCACGATTACCCAGGTCGGCGTCGAGAGTATGGTAGATATTCTCTCCAGCGGATTTGGAGCAAGCTCACTGAATCAACCTCTCCTGTGCTTGCGATGGGCTCTTGGTTCCGGCCTTGGAAGGTTTGAAGTCCTCTTTGCCGCGTGGGCGCAGACCATGGAAGCTCGGCTCGAATGGTCTTTGCGTTGAATGCGGTATCCTCAGTCTGTCTCAGAAGATCGCAGAGCACAGGGTCGTTATCCATATTCCCTCTGAGCGACACCGACTTGCCGGTGTACTGTTTTGTCCAAAATTCACTGGCCTCGCAGGTCTTCTTTTGTTTTCTGGCGGCTGAACATGTCGTTGAAAAGGCGCCCCCAGTATTGTCGTCGCTTAGCTTCCAGTATCAAATCGTGATCTTATGTGTAAGACGATGGGCTGCGCGAGCGCCGGATCCATCGTGCTGGCTCTTGCGGTCATGGTTCCGTTGCAAGCGAGGACAGCGCGAGAATGTTGCGGTCGTTCGGAGGGCCTTGCCAGATGTTCTTCCACAGTCGGAGTTTGCGGATAGTACTTCTGGACATGTCCATGGGGCTGGTTTTGATGATACAGATGTCACTGCGAATTGCACACGAAGTCGAAGATGATAGGCATTAGTGGTTCAAGGTTGTATTCAAGGTTGTATATTTGCTCAGACTTGCTCAGATCTGCAAGTCTTCGGCCCGTGCTCCGTGCCCGTCGAAATGTAAGCATCTTACCGTCGCGTTACAGAGCCATCTTGTGCACTCACATACTACCAAGGTACTGCGGTATGTAAGGTATATGGGTTCGTTTAAAACAATCACAGGATCTAAGGACAGTCATCGACACTTCAACAGACGAAGAGTGTACGGCAAATAGCGACGCTTTGGCTTCCCATGCGAACCACGGGTGCGCTCTATTGACATGCACTCCGGAGGCGTTCCAGTAATCGCAACATATTATGTGTCAGTGTCCGCGTATGCCTGATTTAAGACAAGAAAGGCCCCCGAAACCGATGACTACCCGCTCTTGCACTCGCTCCCAAAAGTCAACGCCAGGATTCAACGGCATCCTCGAAGTTCACACCAAACAGCCAGCTCAAGTCCATCTTTCTCTCGGCTAACGCTTGCTGGGCCTGCGTCCTCTCTGCAATAGGCGTTCGCCTTGCTTCGATCACTCCATTTAGCTCAAACACCCTCTTGACTCGCTCAAGCCTCCACTGCTGCCACCTTTGCAAACGCACAGAAAGCGCCTCAGTTCCAATCGCATCATTGCGCAAAGTCTTGAGGGTCAACGAGAGCGTGTAGACGTCTTCGAAGCACTGATTAAGTCCTTGCCCGGCGGATGGCTGAATCGCGTGTGCCGAATCTCCAACTAGTATGATTCTTCCCTTACCATCAGCACTGATCCAAGAAGGAAGATTTGGTATGACGTAGAACGGCCACAGGTTGATCGTGTCGTGTGGGATGGATTTGACCACATCTCGCACGATCTGAGGAAAGTCTTGCGTGTCTGAAACAAGAAACTCTGCCAGCTCTTGCTTGTTTGCGGAGCGGGCATCCCAACCGGCACGATCGGTTTCCGTCCACGGTCGCTGACGTCCAAAGAACATCTCCTGTGCTCCGGCGCGCTGAGGCGCTACAACGAAAGCACCATGACCTGGATGCTGGATTGTGATCGGCAGAGGATAGTCCAAGTCGGGATTCTCAAGATCTTGTAGCATGGCATCGGTGAGACCAAGCGATGATGTTGGCACGGCTGCTGTGACGCCGGCCAAGTTGAGGAATTTGGGCATCAGGTCCGGATACAACAGACGGCGCACGGTAGAATGGATGCCATCTGCCCCGATCAGTATGCTGGAGGTGGTTGTCGTCCCATCTTCGAAGCTGATGTCCACCTTGTCATGGTGCTCAGCAGCGGCGATGAACTTCTTTCCAAAAACAACATCGACTCCAGCTTGCTTCGTCGCTTCGATCAATGCGTTAATGAGAATATACCGATGCACCCTCAAGGCATCGTACCCGTACTTCTCCTCATCTCCAAACTCTTGTCTCTCTCTCTCGGAGCCGTCGATGGTCTGCCACGTGAGATTTCTGAATTTGTATCCTTTCTTTCTCACACCATTGTACACACCAAGCTTATCGAGAACCTTGAGAGCATTGGGTGACAGCATCACAGCTCCGCCAATGTCCAAGGGTCGGGCTCTGGCTTCAAAGACAGTGGACTGTATACCGACTTGTTGAAGAGCGAGAGCAAGTGCAAGGCCAGCAAGGCCTCCTCCCACAATGGCGACGTTCGCGAATGAAGGTTGCATATTGCTAGATTACCGTGGAGCAGAGGTCGGAAGTTGTGTGTACAAAATTACGATGTGGAGTATAGTCAATTACAAGAGCTTTTGAAATCCTCCGTCTTTTGTATACAAAGACTGGAGCTCCTGCTCGCCAAATTTTATGCTCCCATGCGGTTCTGTTGATCCTTCAACGTAGCATGCATGAGCGTGCTCCCCACCACAAGCTGACCAGTCCCCATCTCCGTGGCAGTACCGATGGCATCGTTCTGATGCATCTAGTGAAGTCAGCACACCCGCCCAAGATGTGGTTTTGTGTAAATGAAACCTCGGATGCGATACGTTGGTTATTTGTATAACTAGGACGCTACATCTGAGCGCGTTCAAACCACAAGGATCGCAACGCTGACGTGGCCAGTGACTACTTGCGCGAGCACAGCTCGTTTGTGGTCTAATGCTGGGATGCACAACTGTGTGGCTTATGCAACCCTGCTGACATGCATGGAAGCTAAGCAACACCAAGCTCGACCAAGCTTCGCCGGCCTATCCCACATTGTCTGACAAGAGAGGTACGACAGAAGCCCACGGGAAGCCTGAGGACCAATGGCATCATCCTGGGATTCTCTAGCTTCGGGTCACGCCACCATTTATTCGGAGATTAGGTATCTCTCCTGTTGAGCGTAGCATCGATGTCCGGTCCAACGAAGCTCTTACGTCCCTCAACGAACCACCAGAAGCCAGAGAAAGTCAGCACACCCCCAATCAGTACAATGGTCCAATTCATTGATGATGCATCCGGATGTGCTGTGGCTGGCCATAGAAGGAAGAACGTCGTGAACAACGTGTACAGAATAGCAACGCCATTGATGACATTACGGTACTTGCCGAGCTGGAAAGGCCCGTACGGAATATGTTCGCCTCGCCGACGCTTCAGGACGCCAAGGATGACCGGAGTAATCTGAAAAATGAGATGATTAGCGGAGAACTCATGCATAAGTCGATTACGAGGATTCTTACGTAAGTGATGTACAGCGTAGCTGCAGCAGCATTGACAAACGCCAAGAAAGCCGCCGATGAGCCGATGTTGATCAATCCCAGCAAGACCTGGATGACGACCGACAACATGATGGCTCGGAAGGGGACTTGAGATCGCGTGCTCACGTGTGCCAGATAGTCGGAAGCGGGCAAGCCTCGATCACGCGCAAAGGCCCAAGCTGTGCGTGAACAGCCTGCCATCAGCCCGAAATGTGCCATGATAACGATAACCAAGGAGACCGCCGTCATGGCGTTTGCTCCGTGAAGAGATCCGGTGGCTTGGTAGTAGATCTGGATGACTGGGTAGCCGAGCTGCGAGACAGGAGCGGCGAGGACTTGATCTAAGTCACCAAGAGAGAACAGGAGTGCGATGATCATGCCGAAGCCTGTTTGAGTTGTCAAAACAACGTTCCAACACTCCAGAAGTATGCTCGACTTACCGAGGAGCCCGTTGGTTAGGATAGTTCCTATCATGGCTCGAGGAATGACGACTGTGGGTTCTTTGACTTCCTCACTCATCTGTTCGTGTTAGGAAATTCTCAGCGTCCTGCGGAAAAGATTGACAACATGGTGCACTTACGTGGCTTGCGGCATCGTATCCGACGAAAGGGAATGTGTTACCAACCAGTCCCACGCAGAAGGCAATTCCATAGTTCGGCCAAGAGTCAGTGTCGGCAGTCGACGTGAACACAAACTTGGCGTCTGTCCGCGGCCCAAGATATACCAATGGTATCAAGACTGCAAAAAAGCCAACGATATGCCAAATAAAGAGGAAACCTTCAAGCTTGGGCAGCCATTTCGCGAAGCCCACGTTGACAATCACACCAAGCATGATGATGCACCAATATATCAGTGTACCATGCCACGCTTGGTACTTCTCGAGATAACCCGGGTAATTGAGTGCTGCCAGAGATTGGATCATGGTAGCTCCAAGATATGCCGGGGATGCAGTCGTGAGTTGCCATCCCCAGAACGTGATCCATCCGAAGATCCAACTGACGATCCGATAGTGCTTCTTCGGTGCCAGTTCGGCCGCCCAGCGATACTGTGCCGCGGAGGTCGGAGACATGGATGCATATTCGGCGAGAGAAGCGCAGGTGCAGAGAGTTCCGATGAAACAGAAAAAGAACCCATAGACCAAGGCGACCTGAGAGAACCAATTTGGTCAGCCAAAAGAGGCACGTTGCCATCCCTTGTTGCGTTCTATACGTACAGGACCTCCGTTGGTAAGGACCGTTGTGAATGTCACAGAGTATGCTTCCCCTGTTAAGATACCGCTGATCAGAATAGCTGCAACACGACTTTCTTCCCAGGTCAGAACTCACAAGTGGCCATGACTGTTGTAGTGAGACCCAAGCTGGACATAAAGCCGAACTTGCGGTTCAATTGCTGCTTGTAGCCCAGTTTCTGGAGCACCCGCGCATCATTCTCGTCGGTTTGTTGATAGGAGGGTATCTCGGCGCCCTTGCTATGATTCATCTCGTATTGGTCCATCTTGCCAAAGTCCCTGGCCTAACACCAGAAGAGTGCGAAACAATAATCGAATGCAAGGTCACAACTCAGGATAAGGCGAGACTGTGTTTAAGAAGATTTACACTTACCGTGCACCACGAGATACTTGCTCGTCCACCACGGAGGCATCCAGTAAGGAAGGTGGGAAGGCATCAATCAACTTGACATTAGGACGTTGGCCAGATCTGTTACACCAGGATCAGTTCTTCCGTGCCGTGTGCCGCACACATCAATTGCGCTACTTCCGTTACCAAACAAATGAAGAGATCCTTCGCTTGCGCATGCACTGCTCGGATATGCGTTGCATTGAGCCTGGTACAACGCTAAGCAAGCTCGAGGCAAGCAGCAATGCGGCGTAAGCATATGCCCCTTCACACTACAGCATGCGGCTACTAGCTTCTTTGTGTAAAAGTGATTGCACGTCGTAACCGAGTTGCCCTGCATATTCTATCCAACAAAACGTTATCTGGCTGATCCCGTGCCAAGACGCGTGCCCTGCCGAATTCCTTCGCGTGGAGGAGGAACCCAGGAACTCGTCGATCCCTTCGCAATGTTGGTCCAATGCCTTGATCGTGGCCGCGCTCCGTACGTAGCTGCAGCTCAACTGCGACAAGCGAGAAGAAACGAAATTCCCAACCCTGGCGAATCTTTTCGCGAGATGAATGGTAGCATTGTGGGCAATATCAGTGTGCTGTGCCTCCAGACAGCAGTCGGTAAAATCACATGACAGCATATCGCTGCACGTCCGTCCTGGTCACTTTCCAAGATATACGCGGCCATGGACGATGAAGATGTGAGGAAAGTAACATGCCGTTTTCGTTCAGTCGAGCCTCTTCTTGTCTACCTGATACTTATCATCTGGATCATCACAAGAATTCACCATGACCCCGCACGACCGCCATGCACAGATCACGGCGACGAATCATGGACCTTTAGTGAATATTGCTGCATGGACCATGATGTGCATGTCATTTCTATTCACGGCTTTCCGACTGATCTCAAGCCTAGTTCTACGAGGAACGGCAGGCAAAGATGACTTGGTCATTGTGCTTGCAACAGTCTTTGCATCAATGCAGGTTGTCGCAACCTCGTTGATGGTCGCGCATGGTCTAGGCCGACATCAAGACTCACTGCAATCAGCAGGCATTGGAAGCTACCAGCAGACACTACTAGCGAGCTCAATACTCTATGTGGCAGCATTGGCCTTCAGCAGGTTATCAATACTCATATTCTTGGGCCGCTTGATATCTGTACCCCAGAAACGATTCCGAATATTGATGAAGACCACATCAATTGTGGTTCTGCTATATCTGGTATGTCTCGACCGTCACTGAACGACCTATTTCTAACATCTGATGTAGGTAGCTGAAGTGCTATGTTTGAGTCTCGCTTGCAACTTTCCCGCAACTTGGGACTACATCAATGGTCGATGTGTCAATCTGTTCGCATTCTGGGACTTTGACACGGCCTTTGACATTGCCACAAGCATCGCCATAATTGCAGCGCCAATTACCATCGTCAGCCCTTTACAGATGAGCACTGGTCGAAAGTTGAAGGCGATCTCGGCCTTCATCTTCCAGTTGCCTTTGTGTGTGTTTGCCGCCATTCGACTGGTGTACCTGCACCGCGCGCTGGAATCACAAGATCAAACCTGGCACTCTGTTGACTGGCAAATTTGGACTCAGATCAACCTTCACTTTTCTATCGTAGCGGCAAACATGCCCTGTCTGAACATATTCCTCGAAGGTGCGCTCATACTGGGGCTGTAGGAAATTTGATGTTCTACCGCTAATGGCCTTGTGTCTAGGGTTCCAATCTGTTCTCTTCCGACAGAACATTGGAGGGTCTCTCCTTGGCCAGACAGAGCTGGGTTCTTATCCTAACACGAAAGGTAGCAAGAGCAGGGACAGAGGTGGGAGACGAAGTATATCCGGGTCCACGAAAGGCATACTTCATCCACAAGGCGACGGAGCAAGTACCGCCATCAAAGCGTCAACTTCGTCTCAGTCTGATCTGCAACACCTACCATACCCAGAAGAGAGTCAGGGCAAGATTTGCAAGACTACAGAATGGACAGTGTTGGAAGGAGAGAATACCGCGAGGCATGGAGATACTGCAGGGCTATGAGGGTGAGCGCAACATGTGTATGTCATGGGTCATGAGGTCTAGTCATCAACTGCTTCATCAGAAGTCGTCTTTAAATCTCTCTGGAGCCATGAGGCTGAATTCCGTCCTTCCCTCGCCTTGCCACAAGACAAACATCTCTTCGCCAAGTGAGCCTCCAGGAGCCACGACGTCGCCGGGTAAACGCATAAATTCTGGGACCGCGCCAGACACAATGCCTTCACAGAAAGCAACGACTCTGCGCAAGAAGTCTTCCGCAGAGCTTTGAGATGTCGTGTGGCCAGCCGCAAGTCTGATTCGTGTATCAGTTGATGCTTCATCCAATGAAGCTTCAGTTTGCAACACGAATTCATGAAGCGTATATATGCTCGCGATGAAGTCCCTCCAGTTTCCTTGTAGAGGTAGGATGATCGGAACGGCCTGCTCTTCGCCCCATGGCATGGTGGCGAACCTTTGATAACAGGTGTCTCCAACGAACAACCAGCGTTCGGACTCGTCGTAAATTGCAATAGAGTCTGGCGTGTGTCCTGGTGTGTGTATGATCTGGAGGCCAAGGCTATGGCCCTTGTGTTCAAGCTCCTCGCCATCTTGAGCATAGTGACTTATCTCGTACTTTGGCGTTTGCATGCCAAAAGAGCCGCAAAGAGAATTCGTGTCGCGCCGCTCGGGCTTCAAGAAATCGCGGTCATACCCAGAAGCGACAATCCTCGCGCCTGCATTTTAGAAAGCCTCGATGCCGCCGATGTGGTCGAAGTGGCAATGCGTACACACAACCATGAAGTCGAAGCTCGCCTGCTCGCTGCTCAGAATTTCATGATGAATGAAGTCCTTCAGTTCCAGGACTGCGGCGTCATCTTGGCCGTTGTGCGCGCCGCATCCAGTGTCGATTACGACTGCCAGTGAAAGGTCCTGATAGAGCTTGACGTAGATGAATGGAAATTCCGAGTACTTGTCATGGTGGACAACCAGAAAAGTCGTATCATTCAGTCTGGAGCAATGGTAAGGCGGTCCAGTAGTATGCGATGTGCTCTGATGGGTGTTCGTGAGGCACATGGCTGTTGCAACGTATGATCAAGTGTCGAATACCAAAGGCCAAACCACAACAGGAGGTAAGTGGTCTTACTCTTCGATTTGCCTCAAGACTACTGCATGCCTAGTGCGGGACGAACACCATGCACCTCGAGCATGGGAGCTTGCAGAATCGACCCCTGGCCTTGAATGCACTTTCGGATGGAATCTCGCTTGCAGTTCAGGCAATATGTTTGCATGTTCAGCATTGGCACAGCCACCACCGCTAGTTCACGTCGCTACAATGTATGGTCACGTACTTGAAGATGTCCAGAATGTAGCACATGTCCGGGCGAACTATGTAAGTGAACCTCATGGTAGACGAAACGAAGGAAATGAAGTGTTCAACGTAACGCAAGGTAGAAATACGGACAAGTCGGGACAACACGGCCGGGATTTCCTATTTAGGGTGGCGGCCTAAGGCACCAACGCTTTACTGCAGTCTGAGAATGAGGCAGCATCCAAGGTTGTAACCACGCGCGTACTAAGCACTGTACGCGTGATTCCCTATGCCTCTTTCCAACCCACCTTATTACTGCTACCGTCATTATGGCGGGTAGCCTTCTGGTAGACTACAGCCTCCCTGATAATTGGAACCTTCCTGGCCACAACAGCATTCCTGGTCACAACAGTCTCCCTGGTCAAGATGGTCTTCCTGGCATCGACAGCGACGTCGAGAATATTCGCGCTCTCAGTGGCATACTCGAAACCGAGGCATCATCAATACCACACCATCCGGTGAAGACCTTTCCAGACTACGCTGCGCTCGAAGCATCCGTTCGCGCACACTGTGAGGCCTACGGCTACGAGATTGCTGTTGTTTCGACCAAGAAGCAAGGCAACGAGAAATGGATAAGCTGTGCCAAAGGAGTGAAGCGCAAGCTCAAAAATGATGCGAAGATAAAGAAAGGAAGCAAGATTACTGGTTGTCCATTTACCATGCGATGGTCTCTCGTAGAAGGTAGCACAACATCCTGGCACCTTACGTATCCACGCGGCATGCCAAAGAACCACAACCACGAGCCTACTGACGCCTCTAAAGTGGCCAATCTCAGGCGCAGCGCTCGCAAAGATACCTCGCTCTCAGAGTATGTTGCTGTACTGCGATCAGCCGGCTGCACTGCTAAGCAGATAAAAGCCGCTGCAAAGCAGCAGTTCGCAAATCTCGCCATACCACTGACACCGACGGATATTCGTAACGAGATTTACAAGCAGCGACGTGCTGAGCTAGCTAGCAATGCACTTTTGGATCCCACTTGAGGGGTCGGGAGAGCATAGACTGCGCCGTTCGATCTTAATGCTGATCGAACATGGCTACTCCTGATATTCGACAATCGAGTCGTCTTCATACGCTATAGACGGGACAATGGGGATGCTCCATCGACCGAGCCAACGAACTCACCATTGTGGAAGCGACACGGGTCCTCGATCTTATCCATCAGCTTGCTGCGCTGGAAACCGTTGCTAGAGGCTAGAGTACCTCACCCCGCCGACCTTCAATGTCGTTGAAGACGACGACAAAGGCGAATCCTGCCGCGTTTTCCGGGCGCAGTCACGCGTTTCCCGGACGCTCAACTGCACCCGGAAGGCTTGCCAATGTTTGGCTAAACTGCAAATAGCAGGTTCTGACGGGATCCCGGATCCCACATATTAGCCCTCATGGCAGAGCTTCTGGAATGAGAGAAAAAGGATATCCAGGCCCACTCTGATCATACACAGATCTCAAATAGATTGGACTGTATGCACTCCCACGTCATTTCGCATGACGTTGTATTGCAAATCGCGATCTCCGTTCCAATCCTCTGCTTTCACAATCATGGTGTCAATCTTGCTGAAGCCAAGTTTCGTGTACAAAGGAAATCCTGCAGTACTAGCCTCGAGGTACGCTGGCAGTTTCTCTTCGATGGCCCGATCGATGCCCCATTTTACCAACGCCGCTCCGACACCCTGTCTCTGTGCTTCCCGGTGAACACAGAGAAGTCCCAGTACTACCGCAAGTGTTAGCTCTTTCTTCGCTCACCGCATTGAACCGGCATGTTTGGAGAAACACTCCGCCCAAAACTTACAAATATAAGGCCTCCCTTCCCAAATCTTCATCCTCATCCTTGCGGTCGCACCCAAGAAAGCCTCAGCTTGCCTCTTCTCCTCGCCTTCAGCCCACGTGATCGGAAACATTTTCTCCCATTCTTCCCTTGGCCA
>Ga0265797_10002504_pt1 | contig 30752 bp, 42 predicted proteins | sample P2T30metagenome_FD_192433 | JGI IMG/M metagenome (GOLD analysis project Ga0265797, IMG submission 192433) | Plant litter microbial communities from East Loma Ridge, Irvine, California - P2 T30 | ecosystem: Environmental > Terrestrial > Plant litter > Unclassified | place: USA: California... | reverse complement strand
TCCTGCTGTGTGTCGGCGGCGTGCTGCTCAGTGCCACCGCGGTGGTATTGGGTGCGCGCCGGCTGCGAAAATCAGCCACGAAGATCGCGACACGCTGACCGGTGCGGCTGCGCAAACCGTAGGGTGGGCACTCCGTGCCCACGCGGAAGCTTGACCGGTGTTGACCGCGTTGGATGCGCGCATGTGGCCCAAACGCAGCGCTTCCAAATGATCATTGTTGGCGCCACATCTGCGCATCCGGTGCGGCTCTATCATAAGCCAACACGACGCATCGTTCCGCGTGGGCACAGTGTGCCCACCCTACGGTTGTGCGATGTTGGCACTGTCGCCAGCCAACACGACGCGTCGTTCCGCAAGGGCGAGCAACACCTTGCGCGGCTCAACCCACCCCACGGTTACCCCACGCGCCCAATCCCCAGCGTCGCCGCAAGGTGCGCAATCAACGCCTGCACCTTCGGCACGTGCTGGCGCGTTCTCTGCCAGACCAGATGCAGCGGCAGCCCGCGCGTGGCCAGCTGCGGCAGCACCTGCACTAGCCGCCCCTCGCGCAACTGCCCCTCGACCAGCCAGGTCGCCAGCTGGCCGATCCCGAGCCCTGCCTCCACCGCCGCCACCTGCGCCTCGGCCTGGCCCAGCACGATCCGCCCTTCCACGTGCTGGCGCGCCAGCGGCGCCTGGCCATCGTCGATCAGCCAGGGGCTGGTACTGCCATCGGCCCGCCCGTAGAGCACAGCCGCATGCCGCCACAGTTCGTCCAGCGATTGCGGCGCGCCATGCAGCGCGATATACGCGGGCGAGGCGCAGAACACCAGTTCCTCGTGCCCGAGATAGCGGTAGTCGAGCGCCGCCGGCCAGGTGTCGCCGCCGCCGATGCGTACCACCAGGTCCAGGCCATCCTCGACCGGATCGACGAAGCGGTCGGTGAACGACACCTGCGGCAGCACCTGCGGATGGCGCTCGGCAAAGTCCAGCAACGCAGGCAAGGCGTGCATGCGGCCGAAGGTCGCGGGCAGGTCGACCCGCAGGCGGCCGGACGGTGCGATCTCGTCGGCCGAGATGACACGCTCGGCCGCCTCGAGTTCTTCCAGCACGCGCACGCACACCTTGTAGAACACCTCGCCGGCATCGGTCAGTTCCAGGCGGCGCCGGCTGCGGTCGAACAGCGGCTGGCCCAGGCGTTCCTCCAGGCGCGCGACGGCCTTGCCGACCGCCGAGTTGGTGAGGTTCAGGCGCGCCGCCGCCGCCGTGAAGCTGCCGGCTTCCGCTACGGCGACAAAGGTCGCCAGGCCTTTCAGGCGTTCCGAAGGGGTCATTTTTCTTAGAGAATTTAATTCCATTAATACCGTGAATTTATATCCAACACTGGAATTCTATTCTTTATTACGATGCACGGTCTATTTTTGGAACTGCGCGATGAATACAACAACAATTTCCCCTTCCCTGCCCCGCTCCGGCGGCGCCGCCATTCCCATCCTGGCCATCGCCGCCTTCGTGATCGTGACCACGGAATTCCTGATCGTCGGCCTGCTGCCTTCGCTCGCACGCGAGCTCGGCATTGCCGTCTCTACCGCCGGCCAGCTGGTGACGATGTTCGCCGTCGTCGTCATGCTGTGCGGCCCTTTCCTCACCGCCTGGCTCGCCAACGTCGACCGCAAGCGCCTGTTCGTGGCGATCCTGGTCCTGTTCGCGGCATCGAACGGCCTGGCTGCGCTGGCGCCGAACATCTGGGTGCTGGCCATCGCGCGCCTGCTGCCGGCGCTGGCGCTGCCCGTGTTCTGGGGCACGGCCAGCGAAACCGCAGCCCAGATCGCCGGGCCGGACCGCGGCGGCAAGGCCGTGGCGACGGTCTACCTCGGTATCTCGGCCGCCATGCTGTTCGGTATTCCGCTCGGCACCCTGTCCTCGAACGCCATCGGCTGGCGCGGCGCCTTCGCCCTGCTGGCCGTGCTGTCGCTGGTGATCGCGGTGCTGATCCAGATCAGCATGCCGACGGTGCGCGCCACCAAGAAGGTGGCCATCGGCGAGCAGGCCGCGATCCTGAAAAGCCCCTTCTTCCTCGCGAACGTCGCCTTGTCGGTGCTGGTGTTCACCGCCATGTTCGCGGGCTACACCTACCTGGCCGAGACGCTGGAAAAGTCGGCCGGCATCGCACCGAGCCAGGTGGGCTGGTGGCTGATGGGCTTTGGCGCCGTCGGCCTGTTCGGTAACTGGCTGGGCGGGCGCTGGGTGGACAGCAAGCCGCTCGCCACCACCGCCCTGTTCAGCGCGCTGCTGGCGCTGGGCATGGCGGCCAGCATGGCGCTGGTCGGCTCGCGGCTGTGGTTCGCGCTGGCCCTGGCGCTGTGGGGGATTGCGAATACGGCGCTGTACCCGATCTGCCAGATCCGCGTGATGAAGGCGGCGGCCAAGGCGCAGGCGCTGGCCGGGACGATCAACGTGTCGGCGGCGAATGGCGGGATTGCGTTCGGCGCCATGATCGGGGGTCTGAGCGTGTCGGCCTGGGGCGCGGGTTACGTTGGTTATGTATCGGCGGGCATCGCGCTGCTGGCGGTGCTTGGCAGTGGCCTGGTGGCCAAGCTCCGGTCCGTCTGACTGGTTGGCCAGCCTGGCGATTCATGACTGGATGCCAAGCGCCGCCAGGCGCGCCTCGCTCTCGCGTGCATCGAGATCGGCCTGGCGCTGCTCGCGCGCATCCTTGCGGCGCATGTAGAGGACGTTCATCGCAAAGGTGAGGACGGCGGTGCCGATGCCGACAGCGACGCCGACGTCGGTGAGTGTCAGCGATGCACAGACCGCGCTGATGGCGCCGGCATAGCTGCTAAATTCCGGTACGGTGATCTTGCTCATTACATGCCTTTCGATCGGGCCGTGCTGTATGCGCCCAAAACAGCCTCCGCCCAGCGCCGGCATTGGCCAGTTCAACTACACGACGGCGTGCGCGGTTCATGTTCTGCTGCAAAATCGCCCTAACTTTGCGCTCGCTCAAACGCCTCCCATGACTTAATATTAGTCTGACTAATCAAAACGGTCAACAGTCTGACTAATTTTCTTGTTCAGCAGTCTGACTAATTGTAGAATGCAATTTTTACCATCCTTTACGCGCATGCCTGCCCTTCCCCTCACCCCAGCGCAGCTCGACGATGCTGCGCGCCTGAAGCAGCGCTTCGTCGAATGGCAGAAGCGTCAGAAGGACGCCGGCCACCCTGCTTCGCAAGAGGCGGCTGGTGAACTGCTGGGCTTCAATCAGAGTGCACTCAGCCAATATCTGAACGGGCGCATTCCCCTGAACGTCGGCGCCGCTACCCGGTTCGCCTCGGTCATGGGATGCACTGTGGCGGACTTCAGTCCCCGTTTACAGGAACAGTTAAGCGGCTACGTCTCGGCTGCCATGCCGGACGGCGTGGCGGCGAATGATGGCGTGCTGGCCAGGGCCAGGCGCGTGCTTCAATCAGAAGACGCGGACACGGTCGGGGTCCGGCTGGTCACCCTGAAACTGCGCGCCGGCGTGGCACGGTTCGGCACCGAGCCCGTGGTCGAGGACAGCGGCAGCATCCGGATCCCACGCGCGGACATCGAGCGCGGCAAGCTCAATCCGGACAAGCTGATTGCGATCCAGGTCCGCGGCCAGAGCATGGAGCCGCTCATGTTCGAAGACGACGTGATCGTGATCGATCCGACCGACAAGAAGCTGGTCAATCGCGAGCTGTATGCGCTGAACTTCGATGGCGATTGCTGCGTGAAGCAGATGGTCAAGCGTAGCGGGGAGTGGTATCTGCATTCGGTGAATCCGGACTTCGGGCCGGTGAATGCGCGTAGTGGAGAATGCAGCGTGATCGGACGGGTGGTGTATCAGCCGGGGCGGTCGCTGCAGGGAAGGCTGTAGGAATGCCAAGTAAGAAGCGGCTGCTTTGAGTGGACTCGGCCGATGAAATGCCAGCCCAGAGCTGCAGCCGCAGCGATGCCCGATGTAGTCTACGCCTAGTACAGCAGCGATGGACAGCGCACCGCTACGCTTTTTACTATGCCGAGTTTGCTGAGGAGTACGGACGCAAGATCCCACTCTGGATTGCCCTGCTACTGCGCCGGCGGCTCACGTACACACCCAACGCGGTGATATTCAGCAGCTGGACTGCGCAGGACAATGTGTACCCGGCCGCATCTGCGTAGCCTGCGCGCATGCGGATAAGGACTCACCTTGCCGCTAGCGCTGTGATTGCAGTTCTCTCTTTGCGTAGAGCCGCCCAAAAAACCTGCCTGGCCAGGCTAATGCCGTACAGTGAAGGTCCCTCTTCCCCCCACATCATTGCTCACGTGCTAAGTAACTACTTTCTTAAGGTAGTGCGTAGGGCGCTTGCTATCCATCATAAATAGGTTATACTTTAACCTGTACAGTTAATCGTACAAGTCTTCATCCGTTAGATACATACTCATACTTACAACGGCGCCCATACCAAATTCGCTAACGACCCTATCTAACTACTCATTCCAACGGATAAGCAAGGGAGTGCCCCATGAGAATCATCAATTTTTCTGATGCTCGCAACAGTCTTCGGACCGTTATCGACCAAGTAGTCGAGGATGCCGACGTGACAGTAATCTCACGTCGTGATGCGGCTGATGCCGTCGTCATGTCCTTCGATTACTACAGCAGCCTCATGGAGACTGTCTACCTGTTGAGCTCGCCTGCAAATGCAGCTCATTTGGCAAAATCCATCGCGCAAGCTCGTGCAGGTCAAGCGAGGCATCGGGAGCTGATCGACGTACCCGAAGCCAAGGAAGAGCAAGATGCGCAATCTGAAGTTCACGGATGAGTCTTGGACCGACTATATCTACTGGCAAACGCAAGATAGAAAGACGCTGAAACGTATCAATGAGCTGATCAAAGACGTTCAGCGCGATCCTTTCGTCGGGATCGGTAAACCAGAGCCCCTCAAGCACAGCCTGAGCGGCTTTTGGTCAAGGCGAATTGACGAATCAAACCGCCTCGTCTACCAAGCCGACGATGACGAAATAACCGTCATCAGCTGCCGCCATCACTACTGACCGTCAAGGGCTCCTCTAACGTTGAGGGGCCCTTATTCTTTCGACTGCATGAACGTCAGCACAGCGCCTGACATGAGCCCTAGGTCTTCGAAGAGCTGCGGCCATTCGGCCCCAGGTATGCCCTGCATCCTCTCAGGGAGGGGATAAAAAAAAAGCCCCTGATCGGGGCTTTTGGGTATCTTGGCGGAGAGAGGGGGATTCGAACCCCCGGTAGGCTATGAAGCTATCCAGTGATTCTGGAATTTCACTTTCTCAACAAGCCCTTACGTCTCAACGGCTGTACTATAAACCACCAGCAGACACTGCTGTAAGCCCTTGTTTTCGTTCAGTTCAGGTTTCGTAAATAGTACAGCATTCGGCGCCATGACCGACCGCCTTTCCTGACCGCCAGCGCATATGCACGTTACAGGTCATCACTCGCTCTCGACCGGTTCATCCTTGCCGAGAATGACGAGACCCGCCGGGCCGCCATCAGATGGGCACGTGCATGGACGGCCCGGGCGCGCCTCTCCCCTACTTCCTTGGGCAGCCGGCGATGACCACCTCGAGCTTCAGGGCGTAGCCCTCCCAGGCAGCGCCGTCAATCAGCGCAGCCTGCGCGGCGGCCTTGTCGCCCGGGTAAGCGCCGGCGCCGAAGGTGCTCACCGGGCGCGCCGGCACCGCGCCGACGCAGCCGACCGCGACCGGCATCGGAATCTTCTGCGGCCCGGACGCGCAGCCGGCCAGCATCAGGCACAGGATCAGCGCCCTCACTTCCAGCCCTCCCAAGCCTCACGCATCACGCCGCTACAGTCCGGCGCCTGGCTGGCGGCCACGGCGGCGGCGCGGCTTCCGGTGCGTGCGATGGCGGCGGCGGCGAACTTCTCGGCCACCTGGCGGCGCTCGTCGGCAGCGGCCTTCGCATCGCCGAGGCGCGCGACTGCCGCGACCTGGTCGTCGAGCTTGCGCTCCGCTGTGATGCGCTTGTCGATCTCGCCGGCCAGCGCGCGCTGGTGTGCACCGTCCAGACGCCAGCCATTGATGACTGCGCCGGCGGCGACCGCGCCGGCCAGCACCAGAACGAATGCGGCAGCGCTTGCGGCGAGCCGGAACTTCGTCAGGGCAATGTCGATCATGGCAGTCCTTTCAAGCACAGCTCGCGTTCCTTCTGGCGGCGCAACGTCAGGCCGCGCACCTCGCGGCCGCCGACCTTGTTCCACATGAGCAGCGCGTCGCAGGCGCCGGCGACGTCGCCGGCATTTATCCGGCGCGCCATGGTCGACCCGCAGAAGGCCGGCACGCCGATGTTGTACGCGGCGTCGACGAACGCCACCCGCTGGCCGGCATTCAGGCGGCTCATCGGCACGCAGCGCGCAACGCCGGCGGCGTGCCGCTCCAAGTCGCGCTCGAGCTGAGCCTGGCATTCGGCCGGCGTGTAGGTCGTGCCCCACATTGCGTTCTCGGTGGCGCCGGTGCAATACGTCAGCACGCCGCCCAGGTCGCGGTAGGTTTTCAGCTTCGTGCCTTCGAACTTTGGTGTGAACACGAGCAGCGCGGCCGCTGCCGCCACACCGACGATTCCGGTCAGGCCGGCGACGCGGCTCACTTCTTCATCCCCTGTGCGAGAATGCGCGCCAGCAGTTCCTGCTCTTCAAGGTCCTTCAGCCGTTGCTCACGCTTGTCCCTGCGGTCGGCATACCAAGCGTTCAGCAGGAACGTCAGGATGGCCATCAGGATGCCGACGAGGATGGCCCAGTCGTTCATCGTCAGGGTACCGATCCCCAGCGAGCTGGCCGCACCGGCATAGCTCGTCATTTCTGGGATGTTGGATTTACTCATGGTTGCCTTTTCATTGGGCGTAAAAAAAGCCGCTGGTTGCGGCCTGGTGGGCGGGGCGCCGATCAGGCGCGCATCATCTGGGACTTCGGATAGAAGCACTGGAACAGGTCGTTCGGCGTGACGCGGTGCATCTCGTCCGGATCCAGCAGCGTGACGCCGCCGGCCATCAGCATCGCGAAGACCAGCTCGCTGCACCACCACCGGCTGTCGTCGTTCCAGTCGTCGGACTTCAGCAGCGGCAGCGCCAGGGCGCCGGCGAAGTCGTAGGGCTTGCCGGCCTGGGCCTCGGCAAACGCACGCGCGGCATCGATGTCGGGCACCGTGACGTGCATGTCCTGGTAGCGGACGATGCCTTTCATGATTTCGGCCACCGGGCAGGCGCGGCAGCCGTGCGTCATCGACGCCTCGTACGCGCGGTCGTCGATGATCGCCACCACGTGACTGAAGAAGCGCGAGCCGGTCAGCGTGGCAATGGCCAGACTGATCGGGTTGTAGGGCCAGCGCGAGGTAAAGCGAAGCGTGACGATGCCTGGACGTGGGTCCATAGGTTCTCCTGGAATGGGATTTATTTACTGCTGGATGCCGGCCATCAGGGCCTGGAGGTCGGCGACGAACTGCGCCTGCACTGCATAAAGCTGGGCGTGCGCGCCAGCGGGATCGGCCGCGAGGGCGCGCACACCCTCCTTCGCAGCCAGGCGCAGCCGGCGGATCGCGCTCAGCGCCGCGCGCCACCGGTCGGCCGTAGTGATGATGTCGTCCGCTGCCTGCTGCCCGGTCCACCCTTTCGGCTCCGACCAGCTGGCAACGTCGTCGGGCACCTCACCGGCGTAGCCCTGGGCCCGGTACTCGCGCGCCTGCAGCTCCGCCTGCTGGTACTCGAGCGCGCGCGCCGGGTCGCCGATGGCCAGCAGCCGCGCAGCGTCGCCGGCAGCGTCGATCTGCCTGATGGCCTCGGCGCCCAGGTCCTGCAGCGACGCGCTCTCGATCCAGTGCAGGCCGGCCACCAACTCCCAGTACAGCACCGAGGTCGGCGTCGGACCGCGCCAGTCGATCGGACGATCCAGCATGACGGCCTGCCCTTCCACCCCAGGGACGTACAGCGAACCATCATCGGAACCCGCGCCCAGCAGGCAGGCGCGGACACGGCCGCAGGACAGCACATCAGCAAAAAAGCGTTCGATCATACTGGCGTCCCATGGTTGACGATGATGCTTTTCCCGATGGCCACGGACTTCTGCTTGGCATCGGTGACGATGGCAGTCACGTCATAGCTCAGCGTAGCGTTGGTGCCCGAGCCGCTGAACGAGGTGCTGGTGCCGGTCTTCTGGCTCAGCCGCATCACACCGGCAGTGCCCGTCGTGTAGTCCTCGGTCAGGATCCACCGCACTGTGTATGGCGCGGTACCACCACTGATGTTGACCTGCAGGTATCCGTAGCCCGCCGAGCCATTCGGGTAAGTGCCACCACCGGCGGTGCCCGACAGCGTAGCCGCCAGCACCGAATTGATCGCGTTAGCGCCAGCAGCAATATCAGCAGCAGGCACGCCAGCGACCAGCGAGCCAACCGGAGCGCCTACGGTCGCCCCCTTTGCATACCGCCCGACCCAGAGCCCCGCGGCGCGCATAAAGCTGACGCCCGTAAAATCGGTCCCGTCTTGAAACAGCCACGGGCGCGCGGCGACCCCGTTCGGCACTACGACGAGCGGTCCTTCGATGAATGCCCATCCTGCCTGCGCGGCCGGCCGGCGGCACACTCGGGCAAAATCAACAACGGCGCCTGTCGCATCATAGACAAGGAGTCCGAAGGACATGGGATATACGGTGTCTGCAGTAGAGAGCCACGCCGATAAATACAGCATCTCGCCAGGGGTCACGGGAAATCGGTTTTCCTCGTAAGCGTCGCGCGCCCGCACCGTCAACTGCTTCGCATAAGGACTCCCAGGCGCCCCACGGGCATCAACATACCCACCCCACGTTCCGGCCTGCCCGTCCTCAAAGTCTCCTTTCTTGACGAGGTTCGACACATCCGTTGGCTGGTTGCGGATGCTCCCCCAGGTCGCCATCGTCGCGGCCTTTTCCGAGATGGCGCTCCCGATCGCGGTGCGCGCCGCATAGTAGTCCGCAAATTTCGTGCGGTACATGCTCGCTTCGATCGCTGTGTCCTTCGTCGTGTCGTTCCACGCCGGCGAAAGCCCGGTCAGGTAATCCGACAGGGTTTGCAGCTTGACCGCGTAGTCGGCCGTAGGCACGCCGAGAGCAGTTGCCTGGGCGCTGATCGCTGCAAACTCGTTGCCTATGTTCGTCCACTCCAGGATGACCTGCGACTTCTCGCCTTTCGACAGTACGTTGTCACTGCTGATTGCAGTGACGGCGGCATTGGCAGCGTCAGCGGCAGCCTTGGCTGCTGCCACGTCACCTGCGTTGTAGCCCCTGGCAGTCACGGCCGCGCTTGCCCATTGGAAGGCCGATGTGCCCGAGGCGCTGATGTCCGACACCAGAACGGTCGCCTCCCACAGCGAGACGTTGCCGCTTGTTGGGGGCTCTGGAATAGTCCGGCTCCAGCCTGCCGGCGCGGCCCCGAACGATCCGGTGCTCCACGTATAGGCTGATGCACCAGTCGGCGCCGGCGGTTTATCGACCGCCCATTTATAGACGGTTGGCGCGGCCTTCAGCACCTCCACCTGGTAGACGGTGGCGACTGCGTTGGATCGGGCGTTCAGGGACGGATTCACGCACCGCGCGCGCACGACGTAGAAGAATCCCGGCGTGATCGGCGACAGGTAGGCCTGAGTCTCGTCGGCCGACACCGTGGTGCGCTCCCACGTGGGCGACGACACCGCGCGCCATTCGATTTCGACCTGCACGCCGCTGGCCTGCGCCATGGCCGGCCAGGTCGCCAGGATGCGCGGCACGGTCGACCCGTCGGCCTGGCGCAGCAGCGTGGCCTCGCCCGACGTGCACGACAGCGAGGCCGGCGCGTCGACCTTCCACGGATCAGGCAGGTCGGTGTTGGGCGTGCTGTCCAGGACGGTCGCATCGGCGTAGTCCCAGATGCTGGCGTCGTCTTCCTTCAGCGTCAGCTGCACGGCCGAGTTCGGCGCGTACGACTTGTCGGTGATGCGGTACACCTTCGCGTTCTGGCCCAGGAACTTGCTCGTGAAGGTGATGCGCTGGCCGACCTTCAGCGGCCAGGCCTTCAGCGAGAACTCGGCCTTGATGGTGAAGCCGTTGCGCTGGTCCTCCGTGAACACGCGAGCCAGGTTGGTGACGCGCTGCAGCGACTCCGTGAACGGGAAGTCGATGTTCGTGTACAGGTCGCGGCCGTCGGCCTCGCGGTAGGTCGGGTTCTGGTAGGGCGTGAAATCGGTCTGGACGAACTTGTTTTCCGGGCCGATGTACTGGCCCTTCACCCCGTTGTAGACGCTCGCATCCGACACGCCCGGGTTGATCGACAAGCTGCCTACGATGTCTTCCTGCGACAGCGCGGCCACCGGCGCGATGTACTTGCCAGCGTAAATATCCCAGGTCGTCGCGACCAGGCCGCCGGCCATGGCCTGCGCCATCGCTTCGAGCACGCCCTTCTGGTCCTGGTCCGAGGTGACCGTGCCGTTGATGGTGTAGCGCGCGCCGCCGGTGGGCGAGGCCTCGTCGCACGCGTTGGCCGCGGTGATGAACTGGGCCAGCGGCAGATCCGACATCGGCACGTCGCACAGAGGCGACGTCAGGTAGTCCATCACGACCAGCGCGGGATTCTGCGACCAGCGGGTGACGCCGTCGCGCGGGTCGTACAACTTGCGACCGCGGATCACCGCGTGGATGGGGACCAGGCCACCTTGGAATTCGGTGTGGTTCAGGTCCAGGGTGATGACGGTGTAGCACATGCCGCGCAGCACCGAGGTGGCAGGCCACTTGTCGCCCACGACCGAGCGCAGGTAAGCGTCGGCCTCGTCGCTGGCATTGCCCAGGTGCCGCTGCACGCGCACCACCGGGATTTTCTGCTTGGGCGTGCTGTCGCCGATCCGCTCGTTGAACCGGCGCAGCACATAGCGCTCGTACGAAACGATCAACTGGCCGCCCTGGGCAACCGTCACGGTCTGGCCGGAAATGCTGGTGATTGCGACCCGCTGCATCTTCGAGCCGGCGCCGGAGAAGACCCAGACGGAGTTTGGAATTGGCGGGAAGCGCAGGGTGAATGTCGGGCCGGTGACGATCTCCTCGGTCACCTCGTTGTCCGGGTCAACCGCAAAACGGCCGGCGGTCGGGTCGCCGTTGTTGTCCAGGGCGTCGACGATGGCGTTGTTGACCCACACTTCCTCGATCGCGTCGCACTCGTGCGCGGCGTGCACGCACACCAGGTGGCGGAACTGGTCCTTGTCGCCGCTGGTGAACATGGCCACGATGTCGGCGCCGACCTTGGCCCGGCCGTAGATGTAGCGGTGCGGCGCTTCGGTAGCGATGCGAGTGACCATCCGGTCCTTCATCGAGTCGCGCACGGCGTCTCGCGCGGCGCGCTCGGCCTTGCGGGCCTGGGCGGCGCCATAGATCGCGGCGCCGGCGCTGATCACGACGGTGGCCACGGCGATCACGCCGGCGTAGGCGGCGGCCCAGGCGGCGACAGCGGCAATTACTGGTGGCATTCGGGTGTTCCTTTATTTTCCGGAGCGTGGCTCCAGGCGTACTGCGCTTCGAGCCGGTCGAGGAACGTCAGCCCCTCTTCGCCGACGGACACCACGTGCGGGCCGCTGAAGATGAAGGCGGTGCCGCGGATGATTGCGAGGTCGCCGTCAGCCGCGAAGTGCGGGTTGATCTGCGTGAGCTCGGCATCGAACAGCGCATCCAGGCCGCCGAGGTTGGCGACCTTGCGCGCTGCCTCGAATGCGCTGGCCCAAGGCTTGTGCTGCGTGAGGTAGTCGCGGCCGGTGGCGATCTCCAGCCAGCCCACGCTGAACAGCACGCAGTCGTGCACGCCCCATTCGAACGGCCGGCCCAAGTGGCCAGCAATGTAGTCGTGGAGTTTCATCCTTGTTGAAACCGTTTCGAAAGCCATACAGAAGGATTACTGATCAGGTCGTTGAGGTAGTCCAGCCCGGTATCGCTCGGGTGGTCCTTCTTGTGCTGCGCGGCGTTCAGACGGAATGCCGGCCGGCGCTTCAGCCCATAGGCGCTGGTCTCGCACCGCAGGGTGATCGTTCCGCTCTCGTCGTCGACGCCCACGCTGAGCGTGTCCATCACGCCCGACCAACACTTCTCGGGCGTGCCCACCAGCTGGAATGACTCGTTCAGCGGGCACATGTACATCCTGGCGGGCCGGCCGCGGTATTGCTCGACGGCGCCGACGGCGAGCGCGAGCCAGGCCGGCTGCGCCGCATTGAGCGTGAAATTCAGGGGCTTCGATTCCAGGCCGTCCGATTCCTGGATGGCGCCGATCGTGCCGATCGTGCCGACGCCCGACCACTCGTAGCCGCCCCAGGTGATGGGGATGTTGGCGGTGGACACGCGCGAGGTCGCAGAAGCGAACTCGAACTCGACGAAATAGACGACCCTGGTAACCGGCTTGGCCAGCTCGGCGTTCTGTGCTGCAGTAGTCATTGGGGCCTGAAAAAAGAAAAGCCCCTAGAAAGGGGCTTCGGGTTGTACTGGTTTTGCTTACGGTCGCCAGTCCTCGATGAGGCTGAGCGTAATGGGCTTGACGATGCCGCCGGGACTATGCTCCCAGGCTGCCTTCGAGTCGGTGCGCCGGAAGATCGCCTTGGGGCGATCCCAGGTGACGACGGCGCCGGCGGCGAGCGCATTGCGCAGCGACGGCTCGAAGGACACGGCGATGACGCCGGAGCCGTTGGCCACGGCGTCGGCCGTGAGCACGACCACCTGCTGCGTGAGGCCGGAGCCGACGCCCAAGTAGTCGCCGGCGAGCAACGTGCGGCCGCTCTGCCCCGATGCGGTGACGGTCATTGCCGTCGCGCCCTGGGCCGTGGCTGCCGCCGTCATCGTGCCGCGCATGGTGCCGCGCGGGATCGGCTTGCCGTGATTCCACAGGGCGACCTGGTTGGTGCGGCCGCGCAGCTGCATCATCAGCACCTGCCACAGTTCCGGGCGCTTCAGGCTCGACGTGATCGTGGTTGACCAGACCGGCGCGCTCCCCTCCACCGCCTGGGCACCGAACATCGAGCGGAACTCGACATCCATGCGCTGCTGCTCCCAGGTCTGGGCCGCGACCGAGAACCCGGCCGGGACGTTTATTACTGCCATCAAATCCTCCCTGCGCGCTGCAGCCGGTCGACCAGGTCGGCGTTGGCCTGCTGGGCCACCATCTGCATGTCACGCTGTACCTGCGCCCGGTCGCTGCGCGAATCGATGTTGAAGTTCGGGGAGTACGTGACGCTGAGCGCGCCCCTGCCGCCGGCGCCGCCGTTCGCGGCCAGACCCCGGATTACTTCGGCCTGGGCCTTCGGCAGTACCATCTCCTTCTCGTGCAGCTGGGTGACCGGGTTCACGCCGGCCGGGATGTCGTAGCCACCCTCAGCCGACGCGATCGTGGTACCGATAACGATGCCGGCGCTGGCATAGCCCATGCCACGCACGATACCCGCCATGATCGGGCCGACAACCGGCCCCATGGCCAGCGCCTTCGCGGCGGCCAACTCGGTGTTCATGATGATCTCGGCCACGGCGATCGCCTTGTTGGCAATGAAAAGCGCCTTGCCGAGCGCGGTCTGCTCCATGCCGGCCTGCTGCAAGATGCCGTAAAGCTGGGAGGCCGAGTCGCCTGCCAACTGCACGGTCATCATGCTGGTCTGCATGCGCATTTCCACCATCGCCTGTTCATGCCGCTGGTTCTCGCGCTCAAGCGCTTGGTTGGCCGCCATCGTGTCGATGAGCTCCTGATCCCGATACGCCTGCAGGTCCTTCAACACGTTGGCATGGTTTCGGTTTTCGGACTCCATCGGGGTTTCGAGCGACTGAATGATCCCTAGGCCAGAGCCTTTCGTGGCGGCCGCATTCGCGGCATCAGCCTTGTCCTTGGCCTCCTTCCGGAAACGCTCGATGGCTTCCTGCGAGACAGCGCCCTGCTGCTGGGCGCGCCGGATCTTCTCGTCCACCTCCAACTGCGCGCGCCGCGCATTGGTCAGCTTCTCCACCTCCAGGGCGGACTTGCCGTACAGCTCATTGCTGAACTGCATCTGGCTGATGGCCTGGTCCTGCTGCCGGCTCCATGCCTCCATCTCGCGGGTGAGGTAGGACTGTGCCGCGCCCTGCTCGAGCAGCTCCTGGGTGCGCGCCGCCTGCGCATCACGCAACGCCTTTTCCTTCGCTGCGCTCTTGTCTTTGATTTGCAGGTCGATCGCGTCGCGCGCGGTTGCGTCTTTAGCTTTCGCACGAGCGCCTTCCAGCGCCTTGATCTCCGCGTCGTAGGCGCGCACCGCAGCGGCGCTCGCCTCATCGATAGCAGTCAGCCGGGCCTCGTTGTAGTACTCGAATCCGATCAACTCTTGCCCGCGCAGCTCCTTCATGGCGCGATCATGGCGCACTAGTTGATCCTGCTCCTGCTTGTAAACACGCTCGATGGCAGCCATTTGCGCCTGCAGTGCTGACGCAGCTGCGCTGCCATCGTCATCACTGCCGTACTTCAGCGCTTTTCGTTTCTCAGGCTCTGGTCCGGCGCCAGGCAACAGCCCCGCCATCGCATCGGCGCCAGCCGCTGCTTCAAGCTCACGCCGTGTATCGATCCGTTTCAGGACCGCTTGCTCGAAGGTGTTGGCCGGCTTGTTCCACAGGTCGTCCAACTTCCGGTTCGCTTCGTCCACAACGGCATTGCGTTCCTCGAGCGCTTTCTTGATTACATCAATCGGATCGATGCCTCGGGCCAAGTTGAGAGCAACGCCGGCAGGAGTGGCATTTACCGCCGCCGTAGCCAGAAATTCGATATCGGCGGCGACCGCTTTAAAGCTTCCACCGATCGTGGACAAGATGCGAGGAAGGAGCACAGCGACGTCGATGACGCGTGCTAGGCCGACTGCGGTGTCGTCGGCCCAGCTGTCGATGGCGATCCCTGTCAACGCCTTCGATTCTTTGATCCCTTCGGAGATTCCGCCGGTGAAATCGGTCATCGCCGGCAGAGCATCTTTTACAATGGAGGTGACAAGCTCGTCGTACTTGACCTTCATGCGTCCGAGGTCATCTTGGTACGTAGCCGCTGCGGCGGCCGCCTCCGCGCTTTCACCTGCAAAGTCGTTGAGGCTTTCCGCGACGTCGTTCATGAACGGCAGCAGGTCAGCCGCCGATTTGCTGATCGCATCGGTTACAAGGGCGGCTTTGTTTCCGTCATCCTCGTACTCCTGCAGCTGGTTCGAAATCCGCACGAACGCCTCAGCCGGCTTCAGCTTCAGGATTTCATCCGTGGAGAGGCCAATCGCCTTCATCGCTTTCGCGAACTTGCTACCCTTGTCATCGGCAGTCGTCATGTTTTTGCCGAGCTTCACAATCGCCGCGTCGACCGTACCGACGTCCGTCCCGGTGAAGGCCGCGACCTTGCCCAGCTTCGCCAGGATATCGGCCGAATCGCCCGTCTTCTGGATCATGTCGTCGAGGCGCGCCAGGCCATCAACTGCCCGATTCACCTCGCCGACCAGGGCATCAAATGTCACTGCCGCACCGATGAAGCCCAGGACGGTCTTGACCTTATCGGCCGCCGCGTTCATGCGCGCCATCGCTTTTTCAGTCGCATCCGACGCGCGGCTCATGTCCGCTGTGAAGCGGGCGATGTTGGCCTCCAGGTTGACGACCAGCCGGCCCAAATCTGCCATCGAGTACTCCCAAAAAAATGCCCGCCCTATTGTGGGGGCAGGCCAAACATTGCTGCTCGGATCAGGTTGGACTGCGCTACTGGATCGTCGAGCAGCGTCGGCTCGGCGTCCTCCTCCACTTGGCCGGTCGCGCGCCAATGGATGAAGTCCTCCGGCTTGTACGGCTCGGGCCGCGTTTTCGGATCACGGTTCAGGTTCGCCAGCAGCGACGCCGCTGATCCGTGCCGCTCGTCCGCCACCAGGTCGCCGAACGGCTCGATCTGGTAGAACGCCATCCAGTAGGTGAACTCGGCCGAGTCGATCTCGGCCTGAGCTTGCCTTACGCTTTTTCCGAGCTGGAGGGCGAGCCGGAACCAGAATCGTCGCTCTGGGTGCTCGCGGAGTTTTTTGCGGCATCCGACACCGCGGTGCTGCCCATGCCGTTCAGGCGCATGGCGACTTCAGCCAGCACGTCGAGCGCCGGCGCGCTCTTTTCTTGCAGCGCATCCATGTCGTCGGCGGTGAACATGCGAGCGCCATTCTCGTCGACGCAGGTTGCCACCAGCAGCGCGGCGGAGACCTTGCCCGGCGCCGGCTTGCCGTCATCGCTTGCGATCACGGTACGGAACTCGTCACGCTCGGCGCCAGTCATCGTGCGCACGCGCACGGTGCCGCCCCATGCAGCCACAAACACGTCTTCATGCTTCAGGTCCTCGACGCCGAGGATCGCAGATTTATTCAGCAGTTTCATGTGTTCTCCTTATGCCCAGGTCACAGGACCAGAAATCTTGCAGTCGACCTTGCCCTTCAGGACGGCGTTGACGCCGCCGCTGGTCGGGATCGTTTTCACCAGGGCGCTGAACGAGGCCACGCTGGCGTCCGGCAGGGTCAGCTTGAGGCCGACGATGTTGCCGTTGGTGCGCGCCGCGCGCAGGGCGATCTGGCCGTTGTCGGTCTTCAAGGTCTTCATCTCGAAGCCGAACTTGCCCTCGTCCTTGATGCCCGACACGAATTCCTTCGCGGTTGAGTCCAGGTCGGTGGTGTCGAGCTCGTCGGCCGAGCCGTCGAAACCGTCGAAGGACAGCAGGCCGTTGACCTTGGTGTAGGTCTGGGGGGTGGCGGTGCCGCCCGAGGTGTAGCCCAGGCCGGTGCTGTCCAGGTCGTCGAGCGCGTAGGTGTTGGGGGTCACGTTCGACACGACGCGGGTGGTGCCGTTGATCGACGCCGCGATCGTGCCCACCACCGAAGCGAAGGAGACGACGTCGCCGTTCTTGAAGCCGTGCGCGGCGCTGGTCACGATGGTCGGGAAACCGGGTGCAATGCCGGTGATGGTCTTGGCGCCGCCGGTGCCGGTGGCGATGTGCAGCGTGCTGCCTTGTGCGGAGATTCCGGACATGTTTGATCCTCTTGGACGTAAAAAAACCCGCTGTCGCGGGCGGGCTTGGATGGGTAGTGCGGGTTACGGGTGGATGGTGGCGATGTCGAGCATCGTGCTGTGCAGCTTCACTTCGTGGTCGTAGCCGTCGAGCTCGAGCTGGATGATGTTGTCGACGCCCCACGTCTTGAGCGCGGTCTTGATCGCCTTCGTCTTCGCGTCGACCTCTGGCGAGCTGCCGTAGATGTCGATCTGGATCCGGGTGGCGGTCTCGTTGTCGTCGCCGCCGTTATCGTCGAGCGTAACACCCTCGACTGCAGCGACGCGGAGGAACCTGGCATAGGGCGCCGGCGCATCGTCCGGCACCACGTTGCGGTATGCCTGGCCGTCCATGATCGGATCGATCAGGGCCAGGAATTCAGCGAGTACGTCCATCAGCTTCCCCTGGCCGCGTCAGCGGCTTCTTTCTGGATGCGCTTGTCCAGCTCGGCGCCAATCTCGTCGACAGCGTTCTCTTTCTCGCTTTCGAACGCGGGCCGCATGAAAGGCTGCGCGGGCATCTTGGCCGTGCCGAACTCCTGGAACTTCCAGTAATACGAGTCCTTGTCCACGTTGCGCGCCTTGCCGGACATCCGGGATTTCTTGCCGCTGCGCGTGTACACCGAGTAGCTGGCAATGTTGTCGCCCGAGGTTTTCTCGCGCTTCTGCTGGATGTCCTTGCGCATCTCGCCGGTGTCGACCGGGGCCAGTTCGCGCGCCTTCTTCCGGATGACGGCCGCGCCCTTGGACGTCGCGGCGCGAAGGTGTTTGCGGCCGACCTTTGGGCCAAGCTCGCGCAGCTTCTTCGCCATTTCCGCGAAGCCGGTCAGGTTTTTGGTATCAGCCACGGTTGGCTCCTTTCGAACACATCAGTTTCAGCGAACCATCCTGCTGCTCGAGCACCGCCTCGATGTCGTAGATGTCGGCGCCGTGCACGATGCGCATGGAAGCGATGACGCCAGCGCGGCCGCGAATCTCCCACTCGGTCTGGACCGAGTTCTGCGTGCCGCCGGCAGCGACATACTGGCGCCCGGTCAGCTCGCGCTTTCCGGCCCAGACCTTGCCGTCGCCTGTCGTAAGGACGTTTTCCCAGACTTCAGTCGGCGCGCCGCTGGGGGTCTTGCCCTTCGCCAGCTGCTGCAGCGCCACCCGCTTATTCAGTCGGTGCGCGATCGTCATAGGGCGGGCACCCACAGGCCATCGAGCAGCCGGTTCACGAATACCGACGCCTGGGTTTCCTTGAACTCGCGCGCCGCCGGATCGAACATCTCGGTCAGGCGCGCCAGGATGTACAGCCTGACCGTGTCCGGCACCGTCGCGGCGGTCGGGCCGTAGCCAGCGGTGTAGTCGACCATGACCGCGTTGACGTGCGCCTCGGTGGCCGGCCAGGCCTTGCCGCGCGCCGGGACGATGTAGCCCGGCGTCGTCACCTTGTCGACGTAGTAGTCGGCCGGGTCGAGCGTGCGCATCACGCCATCGGGGTCCAGGTATCGCACTGCCTCGACGCTGAACGTCGGCGCGCTCAGCTGGATCGCATCCGGGAAGGCGTCGAGTGTCACGCGCATGCTGCGGTTGACGAACGACCGATGGGTCTGCGTCTCCGCCTCGGCGGTGATGCCGGCGACCCAAATCTTGATCATGGTGTCGAGCGAGGTGTCATCTCCCTCGATGCGCAGCGCATCTCTGGCCTCGGCCATCGTCAGCGCAAGCGCCACCGGCGCCGATACTTGTTCTTTGCTCATCGGTATGCTTTCTGTGTTGATGCCGGCCGGCTGCCTGTGGATAACTGGGCCGGCCGCGCCTGGCATTCCTGGCGCCGCGGCACGTAGCCGTTACCGGCCGGCGCGCGAGCAAACAGCCCACCCCCGACTGCGGTAGCGGTACCGATGAACGCGTATGCCGATACGCCAGGTGGCGCAGCCGTGGCCGGGATGCTGATCGTGCCGGTCGCAATCGCGTCGCGTACCGAGGTGGCGGCGGCAATGCCAGCCGGGGCACACGTGGCGCTGCCAGCGCCAGTAACGGCGCCAACCGAGGCCACCGAAGCGACCGCGCCAATTCCGATCTCGAGAACGGCAGTGGCCGGAACAGCCGTGCCAGCTGCAGCGCTGGGCTGCCCGACGCCTGCGCCCGAGGCGACACCGGCCGGTGCTGCGGCAGCCGCGCCGCTGGCCGCCGGCTGCGTGGTCGATGCCACTGCGACCACGCCAGCGGGCGATGCCACGGACGCGCTGCCCCCTGCTGCAGCGGCCACGCCAACCTGCGCCACAGCCGCGACGCCAGAAGGCTCAGCCATCGCCGCGACGGCGCCAACAGCAGATGCTGCGCCGACCAGCGCGCTTGCGGAGACGGCTGGCGCGGCAGCGACTGCCGAGCCGTGGCCCACGCTGGAGTTGGTGGCAACCGCTGCCGCAACTCCTGTCACGGCTGTTGCCGCCGCCCCGCTGGCCGCAGCAATGCCGACCTGCGCGCCGCTCGCGACGCCGGTGACGCCCGCAGCACCATCCGCCCCGCTCGCTACCTGCCCATCGTCGGCCACGAAGTTATCGATCCTGACCCGCGTGCCGGTCACGTTCGAGCCGAGCAGGCCCGGGAACCCCGCCGCCACGATCGTGCTCCCGTTGACCGGCCCGAGCAGCGGTTCGGGGCTGCTGTCCAGGTAAAGGCTGACCGCATTACCGGCCATGCCCATCTTGACGTTGATCTTCTGGCCAGCGACGTAGCTGCCGGCGACGCTGGCCAGCGTGCTGGCCACGTTGTTGACGATCCGGCGCAGCTGCCAGGTGCCGTTGGGGGCGACGCTACTGGCCAAGAAACGCGCTTGGTAATGGGTGATCGCCGAGGGCGACGCGCGGCCGATGACGCCTACCGCCGAAGCGTTGATCAGCGAGTCCAGCATCTCGATGTCGGCGCTGACGAAATAGTCTGGCGTCGGCGGAGCGGCATCGGAGCGGTAATAGGCAGCGGTGTTGGTCGTTGCCGTGGTACACGCCGATGCGCCATCGGGAGCGAAGATTAGCGCGCCGCTGATCCCGGGCTGCCTGACCCATGGCGAGTTCGACGCCAGGTCATCGCCCGGCGTGCCGTTGAGTGGGTCGCGAGCGAATTCGGTCATGGTCAGAGGGTGAGTTGCGTTTTGGTCGGGGTGACGCGGCCCTCGCCGGCCCGGCGCTTGATGGCCGCGACGATCGAGCCGAACGTGGGTTCGCTGTCGACGGCAACGCCGATGCCGCGCCGCGTCAGCGCCGCGCGCATGCCGGCCAGCTGTGCCGGGTCAATCTGCGCCACCGGCGTCTCCAGCGCGCAGGCCGGAAGCGCGTCGATGCGCGCGTCGCCGGCGAAGGCAGCCGTATCGCCGGTGCTGACCTCGACCACCGTCCAGGTGTTGAGCGGCCGGTTCGCGGCGTCGTCCCAGGGAATCTCGCCGGCGGCGCCGACGGGGTAGTCGGAAGTCGCTGGACGGAAGTCGCCGCCAGAGTCGGTGCCATCGCCGATGATGGTCGCAATGAACAGGGTCTTCATAGCTACCCGCTTAAGCGATCCGGATGACGGCAGTTGCTGCGGCCGGCGCCGGGAGGGCGACAGCGAACGTTCCATTGGTCGACGTGATATCGGCGCCGAAGTCCAGCACCGCCTTGACCTTGTTGCCGTTCGTGGTGTCGACGATGGTCATGCCACGGGCAGTGATGGTCGAGTTCGGCCAGGACGGGTCGGCGAAGTCCATGATCGCCACGTCGCCGTCGAGCGCCTGCGTGATGCCCGTCAGCGTTTTGCCGCCTGCGGTGTAGCCGGTGCCGGATGCTTCGCCGGCGGCAGAATACGTTTCGGTGGCCTTGCTCAGCGTGGCGGCGCTCGTGTAGAGCACGGCCTTGTAGACGTTGCCTGGGGGGCAGCCGGCGATCAGCGCGTCCAGCTTCGCCTGGTTCGGGAATGCGGCGGTAATGGCCATGTGATCCTCTACTTGTTCTCGTTCAGCCGCTCGCAGATCACCGCGACCAGCTGTTCATCGGTGCGGCCGTCGACGTCTTCCGGAAAGAGGACGGCCCGGCCGCGTGTGGTTTCGACCGGGTAGCACCAGGCGCCCGGGTCGGCCGCCCACTCGCGCAACTTAGCGAGCAGCGCGGTGGTGGCCGGGCCGATCATTCGGCCGGCGTACTGGCGTCGGCCTTGCCGGCCTTCTTAACCCAGCCTTCGTCGATTGCGACCTTGATCAGGTCCGCGTCTTCGGTTTCGATGACAGCGCCCTTCTCGAATTGCTCGATCTCGACGCCGCGGTGCGCCCAGCTGAAGTCTTTGATTGCGGTGAGTTTCATGTGCTCTCCAAAGCAGAAAGCCCCGCGAACGGGGCCTCCTGTGGGTGGTGGGTGGGTTACGCCGCGGCGATTTTCAGCAGCTTGATCGCCTGGGTGTTGCGCAGCTTGCCGCCCACGCGCTTGCGCACGTAGAACTTCACGAAGCCCGGCGTGGTGATCTCGTCGCGGGTGATGCGCATGCCCACGCGATCGCAGATCAGGTAGCCTTCCTTGAAGTCGCCGAAGGCCAGCGGGAACGAGTTCGCGGCAATGCCTGGCATGTCTTCGGCTTCGGTGATGCCGTAGTTCATGAAGGTCGCCGGCTGGCCTGCGGTCAGCGCAGGTTGCCACATGTAGTTGCCGTTGCCGTCCTTGTACTTACGCAGAGCGGCCAGCACCAGCTTGTTGGTCAACCACTGCGCGTTGTTGCGATAGCGGGCGCGCAGCGCGTAGACCATGTCGTAGAACATGTCCGTGTTCGTTGGCATTGCTGCGGCTTGGCCGGAAGCGAAGTACTGCAGGGTGCCGAACGCACGGCCGCTGTCACCGGTGGCAACCGGCGCTGGGCCGCCCAGGATGCCGGTCGGCTTCTTGAGGCCGTTGCCGAGGATGAACGCAGCGCCCTCGCCGGCCGCCATGCTTTCCGACGCGGAGCTGGTCAGCCAGTCTTCCACGTTGAAGAACAGGTCATCGAGCGATTCTTCCGACGCCTGCGGCTTGGCCGATGCCATACCGAAGGTCGGCATGACTTCCTGCAGTTCCGGCGTATTCGTCTGATTGCGGGTGTCGGTTTCGCCCACCCATTCGAAACCTGCACCGCCAATGTCGAACAGTTCTTTATAGTCGGTGGTGCCGACCTGGCGAACGGTTGCGATCTGGCGGATTGGCGAAATGTCGACCGACAAGCGCGCGATCGCGCTCTCGATGAACTCTGGCAGCGCATAACCGCCGGCGGCGCCGCTGGTGGTGGTGGTTTGGGCAGCCCGGGTTTCACGACCGTCAGCCGTACGCTTCGCTTCCAGCGCTTTGTAGGTCTGCTCGAGGCGGGATTTGCGTTCGGAATCCTGCGGGGCGCGCACCCAGTCGAAGAACGCGTTGCGGTGCTCGACCGTCTCCTTCGACTCATCGTTGCCACGGCCGCCGCCGCTGAACGCGCCCGGGCGCGCCAGCTTGGTTTCCATCTGCTCGAGGCGGCCTTTCTGCTCCGACATCGACGAAATTGCCTCGTCCATGCGCGCCAGCTTGGCGTCCAGGTCGGCGGTCGACTTGCCGGCCTTGATGGCTTCGATACGCTGGTCGTTGGTCTGCTTGTACTCGGTGAAGGCCGTATTGATCTTGTCGATCGCTTCGGCGACCGAGCGCAGGGTTGGCTCGTCGCGCTTCTCGTACACGAGCGAGTCGGCCTTGGCCTGGAACGCAGCGAAGTGAGCTGCCATCGTGATGGCCATCAGCGTGGCCACGTTGCGGGTTTTGTTCATGGGTTCTTTCAGGAAGTGAGGGATTGGAGCAGCCGGTCAGCTGCCTTCAGCGCCGCAGCAGCCTCATGAGCGTCCCGCTCATCCAGGGCGATGCGTTTGACCTCGGCGATCAGCGCCTTGGCCGCGTCGGCTGAGAAGCCTGCATCCCGCAGGGTCTGCTCAGCTTGACGAATGGTTTTGATGCCAGCGACGTCGGCCGCCTTGACGCCGGTGATGCGCGCCGCTTCGTTGGCCGGGAAGGTAACCAGCGACACTTCCCACAGCTCGACCTCGGTGAGCGTGCGCACGTCGGTATCCCGGTCGTACGCCCACTGTTTCGAGACGAAGCCGATCGACAGGCCGTTGAGCGCGCCCATCTTCAGGAGCGCATACGCTTCGGCGCCCTTGGCGGTTTCGAGCGCCAGGCGGCCTTTGATGCGCAGGCCCTTGGCGTCTTCGACCATTTCGAGCCAGACGCCGATCGGCGCCGACGCATCGTGCTGCCACAGCATGGCCGGCATGGTGCCAGCGGTCTTGTGGGCCTTAAGCGATTCCGCATAGGCGCCGGGGGCGATCACATCGTCGTAGGAGTCGCGCACGCCGAAAACCGAGCCGTAGCCCTCGATCGTTCCATCGTCACCGACGGCTTTCAGCTGCAGCACATAGCTGCGCACCTCGCGGCCGCCGGCGCCGTGCTTGCGCTCCAAGACCGGCGCCGCCGGTTGTGAAGGGAGCGTCGGCGCCTGGCGCTCCGGCGCGCGCGGCAGCGCGGCCTGCAAGCTACGAGCCAGCGCGCGCAGTGGGGGTTTCTTCATCGTCGATTCCTTGTTTGCCACCGCTCGACATATTCATCGGCGTCAGCGGTTCGTCGAGGCCTGGAAGCGGGTCCATGCCTTCTCGTTCTCGAATTTCATTACGTGTGTAGACACCCAGCTCGATCATGGTGCGCGCCCATTGCGCTCGAGCAGCCATCGGCCCTTCGGTCAAATATCTGGTGTCGAACTCGGCGAAGAGTGGACCATCGCCGTCGAGCAGCATCTCGTCGGTGCGCTGAGTCCAGGCGGTGTGCCAGGGCGCCAGCGTATGTTTCACGTGCGCAGCAAAGAAGGCTTCCGAGCTGGCGAACGTCGCCGACTTATCGCTGTGGCCCACCATGATCGGAAAGACGGCATAGCCGCGGCAGATCTCCTCGATCTGGAGCCGGCGGGTTTCGACGTGCTGCGCATCGACGCCGGTCTGTGCGGTTGGCGTCCACTTAGCATCGTTGTCCAATACCAGGGGGTCGCCGGTCCGAGAACTTCCAGCGAAGCGCTTGATCCATGCCGTCATGCGCGTGTGCTGTTCTTCGGTCAGGACCTTGTCAACTGTGTAAACGCCGCTCGGGCGCAATCCGTTCTTGTGCATCGCGACTTGACTTTGCTCGGTGGCCATAGCCAAGCCAATCGCGGATCGCGCCAGCTTTACCGCATCCAGACTTTTCACCCAGTCCCACTGCACGCCGTTCAACAAGAAGACATCGTCCGGGCTGAACGTGCCGATCAAGCCGAATTCGTCCCAGCACCGATAGACCAGTTCGTAGCGCGAGACGCGCTGGACATCCCAGCGGCCAGGCTCCACAGGGATCAGTTCGCGGATCCGGTTATTCGGCCCGCGGACTTTGATCGACAGGGCCGCACCGGTAAGCGCGGCGTGGATCGTCATCTGGCGGCGCCACTCGAACGACGTCTGCCACTCGTTCGGCCGCCGCGATAGCAACCGGTATTCGGGGATTTTGACCGCGCGCTCACGCGTGCCGTCGCTCTTCTCTTCGAAGACTTCGAACTTCGGAGTAGCGCAGCCGTCGGCGATTACCTTCACGCACGCCAGCACCGTCGATACTTCCAGGGCGGTGCGTGCATTGACGTGCACACCGGCGATCATGGCGCCGCCCCCGCCGTCGATCAATTTCATGATCTCGGCATCGGTGCGCGGGGCTGACTTGCGCCCCAGGATTCGGTCGAAGAATTTCAAGGTGTATCCCAAAATGATGTGGCGGGCTCTTGTCCGCTAATTGCACGGCCGACGCCCATAATCGCGGCCACTGGACCGTCGATCTTTTGCTCGGGCTTTTCCTTGCGCGGGTAGATGTTGTCCTTGGCATCCAGCCGGGCTACCACGTTGGACATCATCCAGGTCAGCATCGGATTGCCGTCGTGGTGCACGCGGCCGGCCTTGATCGCGCTCTCGAGCTCCTTCATCGGGAGCGACATGTTCTTCACGATCTGTTGGTACTCGACGGCGGCGACGCCGTTCTTGATCAGCCGCTGCTCCAATTGCGCAGCGCGGTACGGGTCGAAGACGACTTCGTCTGGACCGTACTCAGCCACCAGCGCGAGCATGTCTTCCTCGATTAGGTCGAAGTCGATCTCGGCGCCATCGTGCTGCTGCAGGAAGCCTTCGATCACCCACTTGCGGTAGGCGTTGGTGTTCTTTTCCGCGTTCTCGATAGCTGCCTCCGGGAGGTAGTAATCGCCGAACAGGTAGAAGTGCTGCTTCCCATCAATGACGCGCACGAACATCAACATCAACACGCACACGTCCGATCGGCTGGCCAGGTCGAGCGTCAGGTAGCAGCGTTCGCCCTTGAACTGCTCGCGGCTTAGCGTGCGGTCCGCACACTTCGCCCACTCGAGCATGTTCAGCCAGGCCGACTTGGCCGAGCACCAGATGTTCAGGTGCTTCGTCTTGAAGCGGGTCTGCTTCGATGCGCTCTGCTTTGCAAGGCGCTGCTGGTCCAGCAGGAAGTCCTCGTCGACGGAGATGCCGAAGTTCGGATTTGCCTTGCGCAGCGCCGCGGCGCTGGTCCAGTCGTCGCCCTCGTCGATCGTATAGATCAGCGCGAACAGCTCCGGATCGTCCAGCACGCCGTCGAGCACCTTCTTGGCGTCCTGCTCCTGGTCGTAGCACGGGCCTGCGATATTGAAACCGGCCGTCGTGATCATTAGCAGTAGCGGCTGCTCGCGCGCGCCCATGCCGGTTTCCATGGTGTCGACCAGCTCGGACGTGTCGTGCTCGTGGTATTCGTCCACGACCGCACATGACGGCGAGGCACCGTCGCCAGGCTTGCCGATGACTGGCTCGAAGCGAGAGCCGTCGGCCGGAACCAGCAGGGCTTTCGCCCATACCTCGGCGCCCAGCGCTTGCTGCAGCTGAGGCGTCCGCTCGAGCATCTGCTTGGCTGGGCGGAATACCTCCCAGGCTTGCTTTTCGGTAGTCGCGCCCGAGTAAACCTCGGCGCCGAACTCGCCGTCGACCGAGAACATATACAGACCGATGCCCGCGCCGATGATCGACTTGCCATTCTTTCGCGGCACAGCGAAGTAGGCCTTGCGGTACCGGCGCCTGTCGTTCTTCTTGATCTTCCAGCCAAACAGCGAAGCGAACGCGAAGCACTGCCAAGGCTCCAGGGTGATCGTCTCGCGCTTGCCTGCCCATTTGCCCTTGGTATGGGGCATCAGCGAGAGGAACGTGCAAATCTTATTGGCCGCGTCTTCGTCGAAGTAGTACGGGAACGCCTTCCGTCGACTGGCCTTCAGGTCATCCAGGTGCCGCTTGCACGCGAGCTTGACCCACTTGCATGCGACGGTTTTCCCCTTGACGACTGCTTGCGCGTATCCCAGTGCTGTGCCGACGAAGTCCGCCGGCATGATCAGTGCGCCTTTTTCGGGCCGCCCATCATGGCCGCGAACGGGTTGGCCGGCGTGTCCTTCTGCGCGGAGACGCGCGAGCGATCAGCCGGCGTCATGCCGAGCACCGCCAGGGCAGTACGTATCTGCGCAACCTGAGCGGACGTGACATCCGAATCCGGCAGCGCGCGGAACTGGGCGATCAAGCGCGACGCCAGCTCGACTGCCATTCGGTCAGTCGCCTGCAACACGTTCGCCGGCAGCACGCCAACGATCTCGGCCCACACAGTCTTTTGTTTGGCACTGAAATATTTTGGCGGTGTCGGATCGAAGGCGCCGGCCTCAAAGTCCTCGCGGCGGCGGGCCGGATCCTTGTCGAAAGCACCCCGAGCCTCCAGCGCCGCCGAAGGGGTTCGGGGTTTGGGCATGCTGTCGCTCCTGAAAGTCTGAATTGCGGATGTAAAAATGAATGTACTCGGACGGTCTAGAGCGAAATTGCCCTAGAGAATTAACCTCCCCCTCCCCTTTCGGCCTTGGTTTTGGCCGCATGGCAGGGTGTACATGCGCTTTGGAGGTTGGTTTCGTCGTCGATCTCGGTGTCAGTCCAGCCCTTTTCGCGAGCTGCAGCCTTGCTCACCACGTGGTCGACCTCGCGCGCAACGAAGCGGCACCCAGAGCCTTTGATCTGGCAAAGGCCTTTATCGCGCTTCAGCACGCGCTTGCGCAGCTGCTGCCATGCATAGTCATAGCCGCGCTCAGCGCTGGTGGCGCCGTCGTGCGAACGGTTCCAGCCGGTCTTGAGCTGCTCATGCTTGGCGCAGTAGCCGGGCGCATCGATCAGCGCGCCGCATCCGCCCTTGCGGCAGATCGTCTTCGGGCGCGCGACCATCAGCGGCGCTTCTTCTTCCGCGCCGGCCGCTGTGGCGCGCACGGCAGGAGCTGCGCGATCTCCAGCACGGTCATGCCGACCTGGCCCCAGCCCTTAGCGCGCAGCAGGCGCTTGGCCTCGCAGCCATCGGCGAGTAAGTTGCACACGTCGGTCAATGCTTCGGGCTTGTTCACCGGGTAGCACATGGCTGGCCGGTCGGCGACCACGCTGCGAATGATCTGGTCACGGTACTGTTCAGCGAGCGGCTTCATGGCGCCTCCAGATCAGCAGGGATGCGAAAGAGCCGTGCGATGTCTTCGGTGGTGGCAGTGGCGCGCCAATCGCACAACAACAGGCGCGAGGTGCGCTTCATGAACTCGGCATGCGCGTCGTTCGTGCGCTTGCGCATCCAGGCATCGAAGCCGAGCACCTCGACTTCCGTTGGGGCAAGCGCCGGCTGCGGGGCGGCTACATGGGCCAGACTGATCCCTGCGTCCAGCACAAGCACCTTGACACCGCTCGGCAGTCCAGCGCGGCAGGCGTCACGGATGTGCTCGCGCTGCACGTCGGTCAGTCGACCGGGCACAGACACGACAATGGCATCGCCGGCAGATGGGCGTAGGGCCTCAATGCGTGTTTGCAGATCGCTCATACGGGCCTCTCGATTGCCGCCTGTTCGCGGCTGATCTGCACCATGAAGCGCAGCCAGATGATTTCGGACTCGACGCTCATGCGGACCTCGGAAATAGAAAAGCCCGCGGTCCTTACGGAGGCGGGCTTAGGGCTCCCATGCTATCTGCGTGGTGAGCTATAAAGAGAGCCCCACCGTGCTCGGAAGCAGAGGACGGGGCCATATTGAAAGGTTAATCAGTACGGACGTGCGACAGCATCAAAGGCTGGGGACTGTCGCGAGTTCCGGTTATCGGTGGCGCGGCGCGCACATTACGAGGCCGGAAGAATGAAGGCCTTCAGTTTACACGAATTGCTGGGCATTTGCTCAACAATGCAGCACATTTAATCGCAACCGGACACAGCGCGCAACTTGGCGCCGGCGCGGGCGGCGTGGCTGTCAACGATGCTGTGCAGCTCGCTGACCATGTTGAGCGTGTGCTCACGGACGAAGCCAGCGGCCATGGCCAGTTCGGCCTTGCCGGTGCCTGCGCATGACTTACAGGTGCGGCTCTCAATCACGCCGGTGCCGCCGCATGGCGCGCAGTTTCCGTCCAGCCAGTGGGCCAACGAATGCTCGGCCACCTTGCGATACAGCTTCTGTGCGGCGTCGGCATCCCAGGCGGTATTCTCCGGCACCCAGCGCCGCGCGCGCCCGCGCTTGATCACTTCTGCAGTCCACAAGCGCAGCAGCTGCGCAAGGTTGCCGGCGTTGCCTTCGAAGACCTGGCGCGCGAGCGGATCGGCGAACTTTACGCGATGCAGCAGCGCCCCCAGATCGCCCGATACCTCAGCAGCAGCAAAGGCGGCGGCGAGCAGGGGCTCGGCCTGGTGGTGGCGCTCGTCGTCCTTGAGATTCGTAGCGCTCAAAGCGTGGACATAACGATCTGCGAATCCCATGGTAACTCCTCTATATAGACCTGCTGAGGTTACCATTCGCACGGGAAATTAATGCCTGTTCCGAACTTTTCCAAATGACAATATGTCGTTGTTCAGCACATCTTAGAACTCCTCGACGGCCCAGCCGCCGCCCTCCTTTCTCGGCTTCACCTGGATCGCGAGGAAGCGCATCGGGTACATGTCGGCGGCGATCTTGATCTTCGCCCGCGCATCGTCCTGCCAGTAACCCTTCACTTCGTGCATCTCCAGCGCGCCATCAGCCAGCATGACAGCGAAGTCCGGACTGTAGAACGTGTTGTCCGCCAAGCGCAGTTTGATCCCTTCGAACTTGTACCAGGCCACCTCGCCTGCCGCGCGGCGCGCCTCCAGCGTCGCGCAATAGGCCTGCTCGGTCTTGTTCATGGCGCCGGTCTTGAGGCGGCCCAGCGCCTGGAGGGCTTTCTTCGCAGTCATTCGATGCCCTTTGGCGGTGCTGCGCATTTCGACTGCGCCACCAGTCGAGCACCGAAGAATTCCACCTTCTCAGCGTCGTACACCCCATCTTTGTAGCCCTTCTTCGACAGGCCCAGGTTTTGCGCGGCGGCGCGGCGCCAGAGGGCCTTAAAAGCATTCCCCTCAGCGTAGTTCATACCCAGCGCCTCGATAATGTCATTGCATTCCGCAACGTACGGCGGGAGATCGCGGCTCGTCGGCTCTTTGATCTCGACCCGGTAGTAGGACACCGATCCGCCCGTGTATTCCTGCTGAAGGTGCGCCGGTGGCGGCGTGGCCTGTTTGCTCATCTCATCCTTTCGTTTCGTTTTTTGTACTGACTTGGTTGGCGTGCTGCTTGTCGATCCACACCTGGCGCGCTTCCCGGCCGGCCCAGTCCCGGCTGAACCGCCGGCACGCCTTGGTGCTCCAGGCGAGGAACGGATTAATCAGCGGGGTGAAGGTGGCGTCGTAGCCCATGCACCGGCCCAGGCCCACCCGGGCATGCTCCGGGTAGCCCTTCATCTTGAAGTGCGTGCACTGGGCGCAGATGTCGCCCGCCGGCGTGGTCATGCAGCCCTCGGCGGCGGCGCCGGGCGGATCAGGGCCTTGAGGTTGAGCCCGGCCGGCATCATGCCGCGCTGCTCCTGCGTGTTTGCCGCGTCGGCCGTGGGCCGGATGCGCGCGGGCGGCGCCGGCGGCTTGCCGCCGTTGTCGATCGCCTCGCGGATGCGCGCCTCCCAGGTCGCCGTCGATTCACCGATACGCGCGGGACCGACGCCCACCTCGTTCGCCTTGGCCAGCTTTGCCGCCTCGCTCGTCCACCATGGTGCCGTGGCGGCCGGCTTCGGCGCGACTGCGGCATCGCGCTGGATCGTCAGCCGGTCCCAGTGCTCGCGCAGCTTCGTTGGGCTGAGGATGTTCCCGCGCCAGAAGGGGATGGTGTGCGCCCACTGCAGCAATTCGCACATCTCACGGTGCGTGCGGTCGTCGCGCTCGCGCATCAGGCGCACCTCGTTGGCCCAGGCCTTGAAATTCGGTTCCTTGAACTTGGGGGCGGTGTTGAGGATGGCGCCGTACAGCCAGCGTGCGCACTTCTCGTCATCGTCGTTGGCCTGACGCGGCGCGCGCGGCGCCTTGGCTTTCGTCGCGCGGTCGGCAGCGTCCAGCAGCTCGATCAGCGTCGCCGCGTCGACCAGCACCGCCGGCATGGTCTCAGCCATCTGGCGCAGGGATGCACGGTCAACCATAGGCCACCTCCCCCGCCTGTTTCTGCTTCAGCTGCCACTTCGCCCACTCGCCCGCCACCCAGGTCACGCCCTTGGGGGTAAAGCGCGCGGCGTTGTAGGCGTGGCCGCTGACCTGGGCGGTGC
>Ga0265797_10002503_pt1 | contig 30757 bp, 26 predicted proteins | sample P2T30metagenome_FD_192433 | JGI IMG/M metagenome (GOLD analysis project Ga0265797, IMG submission 192433) | Plant litter microbial communities from East Loma Ridge, Irvine, California - P2 T30 | ecosystem: Environmental > Terrestrial > Plant litter > Unclassified | place: USA: California... | reverse complement strand
CAACATCATCGAGAACGCTACCGCCTCTCGTTCGACCATTCAGGACGTTGACTTCGCCGCTGAAACCGCTGAGCTGACCAAGCAACAAACCCTGCAACAGGCTTCCACCGCGATCCTGTCCCAGGCCAACCAGATCCCGTCCGCTGTGCTGAAGCTGCTTCAGTAATATCGGCCGAAGGTCCACAAAAGCCCCGCTCTCGAGCGGGGTTTTTTTCGTTACAGCGCCCGCGTAAATCGGAGCTCTGGGCCGGCATCGCCCGTGGCGTCTGGTTGGGCAAGCGTGAAACCACACCGGCCGAGCACCTTCCTCGATCCGACGTTTTCTTCATACACGAACGCCACGAGCTCCCTCAGCCCCCAGCGCACGCGCGCCTGTTCGATCAGGTGCTCCAGGGCCCGCGTTGCCAGCCCTTGCCCGCAGGCGTGTCGAGCGATTCGATACCCCACCTCGGCGCATCGGCGTTGCGTGTCTATGTGTTTGAGGTTGGCGCGGCCTACCATTTGCCCGCTGGCGTCGAGCAGCACGAACGGGGCCCAGGTGCCGGTGGCGAGGCCATCAAGGTATGTTTCGATGTGGGCGCTTATCCCGGCCAGGCAATAGAACGCCGGTGGCCTTGCCTCGATGTGGGTTTCGAACCATTCACGGTTCTCCCGCTCGAAGGCCAATAATGTTTCGGCATCGGCGGGCCTCAGTTGGCGAACAGTCAGCGCTTCCATCAACCCTATATTCTCAGCGAAGGGCACGGCCCCGAGGCCTGGATAGTGGCGGCTTCCTGCGGCGCGATCAATGCTCCAGCCACAACGTTCAGCCTGTATGCTGCCTGCCATCGCAGGGAGAAGTCTGATTGAACGTACTGAAACGGATCGCGCTGTCGACGTTGATATTGGCGCTGGCGGCCTGTACTCACCAACCACAACCCTCACCCCCGACACCCGAGCAGGTACGTGGCACCTTGCAGCGCTTGTTGCCGCCGTCGGTTGGTAATCGGCAGGGCTGGGCGACGGACATTCAAACGGCCTTCGAAGCCCAGTCGCTGGCGCCTACCGCGCAAAACCTGTGTTCGGTGATCGCGGTGATCGAGCAGGAATCCAACTTCCAAGTGGACCCCCAGGTCCCCGGCCTGGGCCGCATCGCCCGCCAGGAAATCGACCGCCGCGCCGGGCGCCTGCATGTGCCGGGGTTTCTGGTGGATGCCGCCCTGGCCATCAAGTCCCCCACGGGGGCTACCTATGCCAAGCGCATTGCCAGCGCGCGCACCGAGCGTGAGCTGAGCGAGGCATTCGAGGATTTCATCGGCATGGTGCCGCTGGGGCAGCAATTGTTCGGAACGCTGAACCCGGTGCACACCGCCGGCCCCATGCAAGTGGCGGTGGCGTTCGCCGAGCAGCATGCTCGCGACTACCCCTACCCGCGCGTCGGCTCGATTCGCCAGGAAGTGTTCAGCCGCCGGGGCGGGGTGTATTTCGGCACCGCGCACCTGTTGGGTTACCCGGCGAATTACCCCGAGCCTGTCTATCGCTTCGCTGATTTCAACGCCGGTCATTACGCCAGCCGCAACGCCGCCTTCCAGGCCGCGCTCAATCGCTTGGTCAAAGCCCGGCTTACGCTCGACGGCGACCTGATCAACTACGGCTCATCTACCCCCGGGCAGACGGAGCTGGCCGTGCGCTCGCTGGGCTCGCGCCTGAACATGAGCGACACCGCCATTCGCCGGGCACTGGAGCAAGGCGCAGAGCCAGGCTTCGAGGACACGGGGCTTTACCGACGTGTCTTCGAATTGGCGGACCAGGTCGCCGGGCAGCCGGTGCCACGGGCGATTCTGCCGGGGATCACACTGGAAAGCCCCAAGATCACCCGGCACCTGACTACCGCCTGGTTCGCCAAGCGCGTGGACGAGCGCCGCGCCCGCTGCGTGGCGCGGGAGTAAACGCCACGAAAATCGCTAGCCAACCCGCCGGGCATCCCCGCGCACGGCTTGGGGTGGCACGCCAAAGCCGCGGATGAACACCTCCCGCATATGGCGACGGTCGCGAAAGCCCGTTTCCCTGGCCACGGTATCGAGGCTGTGCCGGCTTTGCTCGATCATCAACCGCGCCGCTTCCAGGCGCAGGCTTTCCACCGCCCTGGCCGGCGACTGCCCCGTTTCGGCGGTGAACACGCGAGTAAACTGCCGAGGGCTGAGATGAGCCACGCCCGCCAGTTCTTCCACGCTCAACGGCCGGACGGGCGGTACTTCAGGCATCGGCCGGGCCCTGGCCGAAGCGGTCCACCGCCGTGGCAACCAGGTGATCATCGCCGGGCGGCGCCAGGCTTTGCTGGACGAAATCGCCCAGGCCAATCCCGGCATCGACACCGTGCAGACTATGACGACGGGCAGGCGGTGGGCCTGCTGCAAACCAACCTGCTCGGGCCGGTGCGGGTCAGCGCCGCCTTCGTGGAACACCTCAAGCGCCAGCCAGACGCGTACATCATCAACAACAGCTCGATCCTGGCTTACCGGCCACTGGCGGCAACCGCGCTGTACTCGGCCACCAAGGCCGCCATCCATTCCTACTCGCTGTCGCAGCGCTTCATGCTCCGCCACACCAGCGTGAAGGTGCTGGATATCGCCCCACCATGGGTTAACACCGACCTGGTGCACAAAAGCGGTGACGAACGCGCCATGCCACTGGATGCCTTCATCGAAGAAACCCTGGCCAAGCTCAAAACTGCGACCACCGAAGTACTGGTTGACCGCGTGCTGCCCCTGCGCGCCAACCAGGGCGCGAACGAGCATGCCCTTATCAATCGGTTCAACCAGTCGCTGGTCGAGAACCCGATCCCCGTCGCTTGAGCCCTGATCCCCCTTCAAGGAGGCACCACCCTGACCCGCATCACCGCACTTACCCATGAACAAGCACCAGCCGCCGCGAAGGCCGCGCTCCAAGGCATCGAGAAAGGCTTGGGCTTCGTACCCAACGCGTTCGCCACGCTCGCGCACTCCCCGGCGGCGCTGGGCGGGTACCTTGCCCTGTCCCAGGCCCTGGGCGAAAACAGCTTATCGGCTGCCGAGCGCGAGACTGCGGCAGTGGCCGCTTCCCAGGTAAACGGATGCGACTACTGTGTGGCGGCGCACAGCTACTTCGGCGGCAAAGCGGGCCTTGGAGCGGACGCCCTGCTGGCGGCACGGGCCGGCACGCTGGACGGGGTGGCCGCGTTGGCGCGAGCGATCACACTCAGCCGGGGGCAGATCAGCGACGCGCAACTGGCGGCGGCGCGGGATGCCGGGCTGGATGACGCGAAGATCATCGACGTGGTCGCACAGGTCGCGTTGCTGACCTTGACCAACTACCTCAACAACGTGGCTCATACCGACATCGACTTCCCGCCCCGTGCGAAATGAGGCTCGCCGAGCACCCGCGACACGCATCCGGGTGCTCAGCCCTTCATAGGCGGGGATTTTCAACGAAACGGCGAAAGTATTCCCCGGGGAAGCGGGTTTTTCCAGAACGGTTGCGCGGCTAGCCTAACCTCAGGTCAACACTCATCAGGACAACCACACATGAAAGCCATCGTTTTCAAGCAACCCGCCTTACCGATCGAACACCCCGAATCGCTGTTCGAAATGGACCTGCCCAAACCCACCCCGGGCGCTCGCGACCTGCTGGTAGAGGTGAAAGCCATCGCGGTGAACCCGGTGGACACCAAGGTGCGCGCCCGGAGCGGTAGCGCGGGCCAACCGCAGGTATTGGGCTGGGACACGGTGGGTGTGGTGCGTGAAGTTGGCGAAGGCGTATCGCTGTTCCAGCCAGGGGATGAAGTGTTTTACGCCGGCGCGATCGATCGCCCCGGCAGCTACAGCGAATTCCACTTGGTGGACGAACGCATCGTTGGCCACAAGCCGCGCACCCTGGATAACGCCAGCGCCGTGGCGCTGCCGCTCACGTCCATCACTGCCTGGGAGCTGCTGTTCGACCGCCTGGGAATCGAAGAGAACGGTGGCCAGGGCAAAAGCCTGCTGGTCATTGGCGCGGGCGGCGGCGTGGGCTCGATACTGGTTCAGCTTGCCCGCAAGTTGACAGGCCTTACGGTCATTGGCACCGCGTCGCGCCCGGAAACGCAGCAGTGGGTGACCGAGCTGGGCGCCCACCACGTGGTGGATCACTCAACGGCGCTCGCTCCCCAACTGGACGCCCTGGGCCAGGGTTCGGTCGACTATGTGATCAGCCTCACCCATACCGAGACCTATGCGTCGCAGATCATTGAAGTGCTGCGCCCGCAAGGCAAGCTGGCGCTGATCGACGACCCGGCCCAACTGGACGTGGTGCCGTTCAAACGCAAATCCCTCTCGGTACACTGGGAGCTGATGTTCACCCGTTCGCTTTACCACACCGAGGACATGATCAAGCAGCACGAGCTGCTGGACCGAATTGCCAGCCTGGTGGACACCGGCGTGATCAAGACCACCCTGGGCGAGCACTTTGGCGCCATCTCTGCCGCTAACCTCAAACGCGCCCATGCGGTGATCGAAAGCGGCAAGGCCAAGGGCAAGATCGTGCTGGAAGGGTTCTGATCGGCACATGGCGCCATGCTCACCCTGTGGGACTGGGCAAAGCCGCAGGCGGAGCCCGGGAACACGCCGCTACCTCGCCAGATCGTCAACCCCCGGTTTCATAAGCGCTCGAAGTGGCCGGCCAGAAACGCCCGCAACGCCTGAACCGCCGGCCTGAGCGAGGCGCGATGCGGGCACACCAGTTGGAGGGGCGCGGGCTGCCCGTACTCCGGCGGGAAAATTTCGACCAGCCGACCGCTTCTAATATCGTCCAGCACATCCAGCCTGGACTTGTAGGCGATGCCGAAACCGGAGACCGCCCAGCGCCTCACGATGTCTGCGTCGTCGCTGATGCGGTCGCCGGTGACCTGCACTGTCGTCGGCCCCGCCGGGGTCTGGAAGCTCCAGCGCTCGAACGTCTGTTCACCCATCACATAGCGCAGGCAATTGTGCTCGCTCAATGCCCCGGGCGACTCGGGCAGCCCGTGCCGGGCAAGGTAGGCCGGGGCGGCGCACACCGTTCGCCGGTTCGCCGGCGCCAGTGCCAGCGACACCAGGCTAGAGTCGGCCAATTGGCCATAGCGGATGCTGGCATCCAGATGCTCGCCAAAAAGGTCCGCCACCTGATCGCTGACCCGCAATTGCAGCAGCACGCCGGGGTGTCGCCGCTGGAATTCGTCCAGCCAGGGCAGCAACAGATTGCGGCCGATATCCGAAGGCATCGACAGGCGCAAGGTGCCTGAAATTTCATCGCGCCCCTCGGTCAAGGCCAGCTCGCCGTTTTCCAGTGTTTCCAGCGCGGCGACGGCATGGGGCAAATAGCGTTGGCCATCGTCGGACAACCGCAGCCGGCGGGTAGAGCGCACGAACAACCTCACGCCCAGGCACCCCTCAAGCCGCTGGACCGCCCCGCTCGCCAAGGCCGGGGATATATCCAGCAAGCGTGCCGCGGCCGAAAAACTGCCCGCCTCGGCAGTCGTGACAAACACCTGGAGGTCGTCGATGCGGATAATTTTCTTCACGTTCACGGCAAGCAGATCAGCGCGCTGGGCGTTGCAGCGTAAGGGGAAACGCAAGCCTTGCACAGCGGGGGATCGCCGGGCTGGCGTCGCGCCAGTCGCGCCCCTGGCTGCGCGCCGGCCCCGTCGCGCCGCTTCGCTGGCGGATTGGCCAATCCGGTCTAATTTGGATGCACCGCAGCACCAATGCAGTGCCTTCTGGCGGTCCATGCGGCCACCTCCAAGAACAAAGGACTGTATGACATGACTACCACAAGCTCCGACGGCGTGCGGGTGATCCGCTCCGCCACAGGCAACACCCAAATAGATATCGCCAACGAAAACGATCCCGGCCGAACCGTGGCGGTACAGGCGGACGGCAAAATATGGGTGGGAGGGTTCACCCATAACTTCGGTGAGTTCTACCAATACGCTGTTACCCGGCTGAACCCCAACGGCACCCTGGACACTACCTTTGGCGACGGCGGCAAGCAGGTGATCGCCGAGCAGATCATGCTGGGTGACGAGTACAGCATGGCCGTGCAGAACAACGGCAAGCTGCTGGTGACGCATGTGACCGCAGACGGCACGGACCTTGGCCTTGAAGTGACCCGCTACAACAACGACGGCAGCCTGGACACCGCCTTCGGCAGCGACGGCGCGGCCCAGGTGAGCGGTGAAGTGAGCTACACCGACACCGGCACCACCGTACTCGGCGACGGCAAGATACTGATTTCCGGGCGGGACGGCGACACAACCACCGTGGCGCGCCTGAACGCGGACGGCACCCCGGACACCTCGTTCAACGGCACCGGCGTGCTTGAATTCACCGGCCCCACCACAACCACCGGCTCCTTCGACTTTCCCATGAACGTGCAGGCCGACGGCAAGATCCTGGTGCCGGGCATGGACAACGACAAATTCGGCCTGTACCGCTACAACGCCGACGGCAGCCTGGACACCACCTTCGGGAGCAATGGCCATGTGAGCTACAGCGTGGGCTCGGGCACCGATTGGGCGTACACCGTCACCGTGCAGCCGGACGGCAAGCTGCTGCTGGCCGGTACCAGCGACACCGGGGGCTTCAACCGAGATTTCAGCATCGTGCGGCTGAACACCAACGGCAGCCTGGATACCACCTTCAGCGGCAACGGCAAGGCGACCTTCGCGGTAGGGCTGGAAGACGACAGCGTGCGCTCCGTGGCCGTGCAGAGCGACGGCAAGATCCTGCTGGGCGGCGGCACCGACGGCGACTTCGGCGTGGTGCGGCTGAACGCGGACGGCAGCCTGGACCGCGGCTTCGGTACCCTCGTCAATGGCTTCGAAACCGTGATCGGTACGAACGGCAACGACGTGATCATTGGCGGCGACGTTCGAGATAATATCACTGGCTACGCGGGCAAGGATCTCATCGACGGCGGCGCGGGCGCCGACAGCATCAGCACGGGAAGCGGCGCCGACGTGATCCGCTACACCCATATCAGCGACAGCTACCGTTCGAGCACAGGCTCCCACAGCGACTTCATTCTGGACTTCACCGCCAACCAGGACCGTATCGACCTGGCGGCCCTTGGTTTCACCGGGTTTGGAAATGGCCGCGGCGGCACCCTGGCGGTGGTGGAGAACGAAAACAGCGAGCGTACCTACCTCAAAAGCTACGACGCGGACGCCGATGGCAACCGCTTCGAGATCACCCTTAACGGGCTGTACGAGGACCGTCTCACCACCAGTAATGTGCTGTTTTCCCCCATCACGCTTAACGGTACGGCCAGTGCTAATACCCTCACCGGCACGGCAGCCACTGAGGTGCTGAATGGGCTGAAGGGTAATGACACGCTGAACGGCGGTTTCGGCGATGATGTGCTAGTGGGCGGAGCCGGCCGCGACAACCTTACCGGCGGCAGCGGTGACGACGTGTTCCGGTTTGCCAACGTGAACGACAGCTATCGTACCGACACCACCGTCTTCAGCGACCTGATAACAGACTTTGTATCCGGCAACGACCGGCTGGACGTTTCCACGCTGGGCTTCATTGGCCTGGGCAACGGCCACGACGGCACGCTCAAGGTGCAGGTAAGCGGCGATGGCGGCCGCACCTACCTTAAAAGCCTGGATGCCACCGCCGACGGCCACCGCTTTGAAGTGTCCCTGAGCGGTAATCATGCCGACCTTGCCGCCAGCGACGTGATCTTCAGCCCGGCGGACACGGAGGTCGCGGTGGCGCTGCTCGGTACGCCAGTGGCTGAGCACGTGAGCTGACCTAGCCTGGCGCGCGGCTACCAACGCGCGCCGAACACTGCTTCCAGCTCATCCAGCGCTTCCCGGCTCAGCGGTGCCGGGCGGGGCTGGGTCATCAACCACAGCCGGGCGGTTTCCTCCAGTTCCTCCAGCGCATAGCTGGCTTTGCTCACCGAGCTTTCCCATACCACCGGGCCCAGCCGTTCGAGCATGACGCCGCGTACCGCATTGGCCAGTTCCGCCACGCGCTGAGCCACGCCCGGCGAGCCCGGCCGTTGATAATCGATAAGGGGAATATGCCCCACCTTCATCACTTGGTAGGGCGTGAGCGGTGGCAGGATATCGTCCTGCTGCCATACGCCAGCCAAGGTCAAGGCCACCAGATGAGTGGAATGGGTATGCACCACGCCCCCGACACCAGGGTTGCGGTCATACACCTGCCGGTGCAACGCCAGGGTTTTGGAGGGCTTGTCACCCGATACCCACTCCCCTGCCTGGTTCACCTTGGCAATGGCGGCGGGGTCCAGCCGGCCGAGGCAGGCGTCGGTTGGCGTGATCAGCCAGCCGTCGTCGAGCCGGGCGCTGATATTGCCGGCCGAACCCACCGTGTAGCCCCGGCCGTACAGGCTATGGCCCACGGTGCAGATTTCCTCGCGCAGCGAGGCTTCGCGGCTCATTGCCAATCCCCCGCGAGCCGAAGCAGGGCTTTGGTGAAGAAATCCACGCTGCCAAAGTTGCCCGATTTGAGAGTGAGCCCCAGCGGCTCAGCCAGGCCCAAGGCCACCGTTACCGGCACACCAGGGTCGATCTGGCCACCAATGCGCAACGCGGTAACGCCCAGCGCTTGAACCACGGCACCCGAGGTTTCGCCACCGGCGACAACAAAGCGGCGGGTGCCACGCTCGTAGAGTTTTTTGGCCAGGGTACCGAGGGCTTCCTCGACCAGGGCGCCCGCGCGTTCCACGCCCAGCTCCGCTTGCACCGCTTTCACCGTAGCGGGGTCGCTGGTGGCATAGATCAATACCGGCTCGTCCCGATCAGCGAACGCCAAGGCCTGCTCCACCACGGCTTCGCCCTTTGCCAGGCGCAGCGGGTCGATCTTGTAGCCGGGGCGCCCCGCTCCCAGCCAGGCGGCCACTTGGCCATTGGTCGCGCGCGAAGCGCTGCCGGCCAGCACGACCGCGGGGCCGTCGATAACAGGCAGTGACGACGCATTGCCCTGCGCCAGCAGCCCCCGCTTGCGGAAATTGCCCGGCAGCCCCTGGGCCACCCCGGATCCGCCGGTGATCAGTGGCAGGTCCGCGCAAGCGGCGCCCAAGGTTTGCAGGTCTGCATCCGAAACGGCATCCGCGATGGCGATTCCCACTCCTTGCTCACGCAGGGCGGCCAATCGCGCCCGAGTCGCTTCAGGGCCGGCGGCTACCTGGTCGTAGCGCAGCAAGCCCACCTGGCCCTGGCTCTGGCCTTGCAGCACCCGCACCAGGTTGGCGTCGGCCATCGGCGTCAATGGGTGGTGCTCCATGCCCGATTCGTTGAGCAGGCCGTCGTTCACGAACAGATGACCACGGAACAAGGTTCTGCCCGCTTCCGGGAATGCCGGGCAAGCGATGGTGAGGGGTACGCCCAGCGCAGCCTGAAGCGCTTCGGTTACCGGGCCGATGTTGCCTTTGGGCGTGGAATCGAAGGTTGAACAGTATTTGAAGAAGAACTGCTCGCAGCCCTGTGCTTTGAGCCAGGCCAGCGCGGCGAGGGAGTCGCGCACAGCGTCGGCCGGGGCGATGGTTCGAGATTTCAGGGCCACCACAATGGCGTCCGCGGTGAGGTCGGCCGCGGTGGCAGCGTCAGGAATGCCGATGGTTTGCACGGTGCGCATGCCATTGCGCACCAGGATGTTGGCAAGGTCGGTGGCGCCGGTGAAATCGTCGGCGATACACCCCAGCAGCGGGCGGGCAGGGTTCATTAGGTCTCCATAAGCGCTGTCAGGCCGGCGAATACCGCGTTGCCAGCACATTCACAAAAACGAACATCATTGATCGTCCAATCTGGCGCCACGCGCCAATCGATGGGTGAATCCTAACCTGATATGTGAATCAGTGTGAAATTATTTGACTTGGGTGTTAATAGCTCTCTAAGGTAAGGCACGCCACCCGATCGCTAGCCGAGTGACCTGGGTCCGCAGAACAAAAGCAATGTGAGGACGACCATGAACTTTGAACTGCTGTTCGCCGACCAGGCGGACACTACGGTGCGTTACGCACTGACCGGTGCCAAGGGAGGCTTCTCCCGCACCCTTCTTGCCCAGACTCGGCTGATGCCCAAGCTGTTCCCGGCGATCCTTTGCGACCTGGATGTGGCCGGCCTGCGCGCGCTGTGCCTGGAGTTGGGCTACCCGGCCGAGCAGTTGATCGAGTGCGCAAGCGCCGAAGCCGTCGCCCAGGCACCTGACGATGCCATCGTGTTGATCGCCGACGTGGGTTTGCTGGCGGCCGAGCGCTACGACATCCTGGTGGAAGCCACGGGCAATCCGGCCATCGGCCACCGTGTGGCACGCATTGCCTTGCAGGCCGGCCGCCATGTGGCCATGGTAAGCAAGGAAGTGGACTCCGTGGCGGGGATTGCCCTCTCCCGCCTGGCCGCGCAGCACAAGGTGGTATACACCACGGCGGACGGCGACCAACCGGCCAACCTGATCGGTTGGGTAAGCTGGGCGCGCACGCTGGGCCTGGATATCGTGGCCGCCGGCAAATCCAGTGAATACGACCTGGTATTCGACCCACGGCAGGGCACCATCACGCAGCTGGACACCACCATCGCGGCACCGGCCATGGCCGGGCTGCTGGAACTGGGCGATGACATCCAGGCCACCCTCAAGGCGCGCCGCGAAGCCCTCAACGGCTTGAAGACAAGCGCAACGGCCGATTACTGCGAAATGTCGGTGGTCGCGACCAACACTGGGCTGGTGCCTGATGTGGAGCTGCTTCACTACCCCATCGCCCGTACCGCCGAACTGGCCGATATCTATGCCCTTCGCGAAGACGGCGGAGTGCTGGGCCGCAGCGGCGTGATCGAAGTGTTCAACGTACTACGCCTGCCAGACGAAGCCAGCTTCGCCGGCGGCGTGTTCGTGGTGGTGCGTACCCATGACGCACCGACCTGGGAACTGCTGGCGCAAAAAGGCCATGTGGTAAGCCGCAACCGCCGCTACGCCTGCCTTTACCTGCCGTACCACTTCATGGGCGTGGAAACGCCTATCAGCCTGCTCAATGCCGTGCTGCACGGCCGCGCCTCTGGCAGCGACAAGCCCACTCAATGCGCGGTGCTCGCCGGCCGTACCACGGTGGACATCCCGGCGGGCACCGTGCTCGCCATGGGCGGCCATCACCACGACGTCACCGGCGTTCAGGCGGTGTTGCTCAAGGGTACCGAAGCACCGGCGGATATCGCGCCGCTGTACCTGGCCGCCCATGCCACCACCCGGCGCGCCATCGCCGCGGGCGAACTGCTACGCCTCGATGACCTGGAGCAATACGACGCCGACCTGGCCACAGCCTGGGCGCAAGGGTTCCCCAGCCATTGATTACCCACGGGCGCCGGGCCAGGCGCCTACTTCCACGCGCAGAGTTCCATAACAATTATGACCAGTGAACTGCTTACCCTGTTGATGGCCTCCGGGGCCATCGTGGTTTTGATCCTGCTGATTACCCAGCTCAAGCTCAACCCTTTCCTGGCCCTCACGCTGTCGGCGTTGGGGCTGGGGATGGTGGCGGGCGTGGGCGCCAACGAAACCGTGGAAAGCTTCGCCAAGGGCTTCGGTAGCGCCTTGAGCAAAACCGGCCCGGTGATCGGGCTGGGCACCCTGCTGGGGGGCATCTTGCTGGGTTCGGGCGGGGCTGACCGCATCGCCAACGCCTTTATTGGCCAACGGCCAGTGCAGTACGCACCCTGGGCCGTCTGCGCCGCCGCGCTGTTGATCGGCATGCCGCACCTGTTCGATGTCAGCTTCATCATGCTGGCACCGTTGGTGTATACGGTGGCCAAGCGCACCCACACGCACCTGCTGTACATCGGCCTGCCGTTGGCGGCGGGGCTGTATGTGTCCCATGGCCTGCTGCCGCCGCACCCTGCCCCTACCTTGGCGGTCGCGGCGTTTCATGCCAATACCGGCCTTACCATCTTCTACGGCCTGCTGATCGCCGTGCCCACCGCGATCATTTGCGGCCCGCTGTTCACCAAAGCCATCAGCCGCTGGTTCGGCCCCGCGCCGGATCTGTCCGCCGGGCCGGTCGGCGCGACCGAGGACAGCCAGCCGCGACCGGTCTCCCTGGCGTTGTCGATCATCTCGGTATTGCTGCCGCCGGGCCTGATGCTCATCGGCACGCTGGGCATGGCCTATACCGCGAAGGACACTTCGGCGTACACCTTCTTCGGTTCGCTGAACAACCCGATCCTGTCCCTGCTGGCAGCGGTGATCTTTGCCTTCTTTGCCCTCGGCCTGCGGTCCGGCTTCAACGTGGGCCAAGTGGGCAAAATGGCCAACAAAGGGCTCGCGCCATTGGGGGCTATCCTGCTAATCCTGGGTGCCGGCGGGGGGTTCAAGCAAATGCTTACCTCCATCCAACTGGACCAGCTGATCACACACCATGCTTCGGGGTGGCCGGTGAATCCGCTGATACTGGCCTGGGGCATCGCCGCGCTGCTGCGGATCTGCGTGGGCTCGGCCACCGTGGCCACCGTCGCGGCCACCGGCATTGTCGCCCCGCTGGCCCTGGCACATCCGGAACTGTCCCCGGAACTGCTGGTGCTGGCGACAGCGTCGGGCGCGGTGATGTTGTCTCATGTCAATGATTCGGGGTTCTGGCTGTTCAAGGAGTACTTCCAGCTGAGCGTGGCCCAGACCTTCCGCACCTGGACCTTGATGCTCTCTCTACAATCAGTGATCGGCCTGATTGGCGTGCTACTGATCGAAGCCGTGATTCGTTGATATCATTGGCCGCGCCCCGCTTCCCGGGGCGGCCGATCTGGAGCCGCGGCACGTGCCGAACAAAGACGAAAGCGCAGTGAGCAACGGCGCCCCCATCATCCCTGACCAGCGCCGCGAGCTGATGTGGCGGCAATTGCGCCGCCATCAGGTACTGAGCGTGCATCAGCTCACCGAGATGTTTCAGTGCTCGCACATGACCATCCGCCGGGACATCGCTATTCTTGAGCGCGACGGGCTGGCGTATTCGGTGCCCGGTGGCGTGCGCATCGCCAGCCAGGTGGGCAGCGAGCCCAGCCATCAGCTCAAGGCCGCGGCGGAACTGCCTGAAAAACAAGGCATGGCGCAACGGGCGGCGGCGTTGCTGCACCCTGACATGACGGTGTACCTGGACGCCGGTACCACCACCCTTTCTTTGGTGCCTTACATTCGCCAGCACCGTGGCATGACCGTTGTGACCAACGATTTCACCATCGTGCAGGCGCTGGCGGATGCCACGGAGGTGGAAGTGATCCATACCGGCGGCCAGCTGGACCACCCCAACCGCTCCAGCGTGGGCCCGCTCGCCGCCGCCACCCTTCGGCGCGTAGCCACGGATATCGCGTTCATTTCCACCAGCTCGTGGGACCTCAAGCGCGGCATCACCACCCCCTCGGCGTCCAAGGTGGAAGTCAAGCAGGCGGCCCTGGAGTCAGCCGCTCAAACCGTGCTGATCGCTACCAGCTCCAAATACGGAACGTTCGGCACCTTCAAGATCGCCCCCCTGGACAGCTTCGACCTGATCATCACCGACAGCGCCTTGGCCGAAGCTGCCGCCTTGGGCATCCGCGGGCTAGGGCTGGAGCTGGAGCTCACCGAGCCGGTGGGGGCACAAGGGGATGTGCCAGGCTGAGCCGCGGGAAATGGCGAGGTGCATGCGGCACTGTGATTTGCAGTCGTGATCGATCCACAAAGAGCACTGACCGTCATGGAAAATCAGGCCCTCATTGTTTTCAGCGGCCTGCCCGGCACGGGCAAGACCACTATCGCCAAAGCCATCGCTCAAAAGACAGGGTCGGTTTACCTGCGCATCGATAGCATCGAACAGGCGATTCGCAACGCGGGGGTGTTGGCTGGAAACGTGGGCGCGAGCGGCTATCAGGTGGCCAATGAGCTGGCGCTGAGCAACCTGCGGCTGGGCAGTAGCGTGGTAGTGGATGGCGTGAACCCGGTGGCCGACAGCCGGCAGGCCTGGCAGCATGTGGCGAAGACCGCCGGCGTGGCGCTGCTGGATGTTCAGGTGGTGTGCTCCGACGCGGCTGAACACAGGCGTCGGGTGGAAACGCGGCAAACCGATGTACCGGGGCTTGTGCCACCCAGTTGGCCATCCGTTCTCAAGCACGAGTATGAGCCTTGGCTCGAACCACCGTTTACCTTGGACACGGCACGCCTCACGCCAGCGGCGGCGTTGGCGGCGCTGCTTGAGCACATTGTGCGTTCAGCAGCGCGGGGCGATTGAACCCTTACAACATATCGTTGCGAATCCAGTCGATCACCGACGTGCGCTTGGGCGCCCAACCCAGCAGCTCGCGGGCATTTTTGCCGCGCACCCGGCTGTTGGAACCCAGCCCGTAGTTGGCCATTTCGTAACCCCATTCGGCCTCGGCGTCCGCCAGCGGCCAGTCTTCGGATTTACCCAACCCCAAGGCCTGGGCCATGACGTCGGTCATCTCGACAAACGAGGCTTCGCCACTTTCCACGAAATAGAAGGCACCCGCCGGGGTTTTCTCCAACGCCAGGGCGTAGAGGTCCACCACATCTTCGATGAACACGTTGGACCATACGTTTTCACCCGGGCCCACATGACGCACCACACCGCTTTTGCGGGCCTGGTTGAGCAGGCGCGGCAGCTGCACACTCTCTCGTTTCACCCCCAGGCTATGGCCATAAATCAGCGTGTTGCAGATTACCGCCGAGCGCACGCCTTCTTTGGCCGAGGCGATCACCAGGTCGTCGATGGCAACACGGGCGGCCTTGTCTGGCGTCGCTTCGGGAAGCTGGCCTTCGTGGTAGATGTGACCGCCCCCTTTGCCACCGGAGGCATCGCCAACAATGCTGGAGCCGCTGGTGTGCAGGAAGGGTTTGTTGGAACCCTCCAAACCACGGATCAGTGCTTCCACCGCGCCGCGGTGGTCGCTGCTCGCCGCGTTGATCACCCCGTCCGCGGCCTGAGCGTGGCGGGTGAGCAGGTCGCTGTCCTCCAGCGTGCCGATCACTGGCGCGATGCCAAGGGCTGTGAGTTCTTCGGCCTGCTCGGCGCTGCGAACCAGGCCGGTCACGTGATGGCCGCGTTGAACGAGGCCGGTCGCGATGGAGCCGCCGATAAAACCTGCGGCGCCGGTTACGAAAATATTCAAGGGCTGACTCCCGTCGAGTGAATGTGGAAGCCAGTATGTGCCGCGGGCTTTTGCCTAAAAAGGCGGGTATTGCCAAATGAATTTTGCGTTCATGTCACGAAACCACGCCTGGTACGTCCATGTTGATCCGCCGCCATACGGCTTCGGCGAAGCTGTACACCGAGAACGCAATCAGCCCAAGCGCCATAAGCATCAGTAACACCCCACCGGCTGGGAGGTTCTGCAAGGCGGCGAGGGCCTCCTTCATGCCTGGCGGATCCATGGCCTGGTAGCTGGAACCGCTGACCAGCAGCAACACCGCGATCTCGATGAACACAAGGCCACGGGCAATAAGACCGAACCTCGACACGGGCCGCACATATTCCATGGCCTCGTTGGCCTCGAAATACTTTTCGAACGACGCCTTCCATCCCTTGATGATGTGGGCAATGCCCACACCCAGCGGTATCAGGGCGATCAGGTAAATCAACAGGTTCGAATATTCCCAGGAAAGCAGGTGTGCAAGCAGGTCCCGGGCCTGATCGCCACCGCCAGAGCGTTTCGACTTGCCCACCAGCAGGCCGAGGGCGAACAGCGCCAAGGCGCCATTGACCAGGCCGCCGGCCAACAAGCCCGCCCGAATCACGATGCCCTTGGCCCCCGTGCCATGATGATCGACGTCGCGTACCGCCTGCACCACCCGCCAGCCGGCAAACGCCAACAGGCCGATAACCACCAGCCCGACCAGTACATCCCCCAAGGGGTGGCTCAACACTGCGATCAGCGTGCCGTGGCTGTCCTTGGGCCTGGCCGAATCCCGAGCGGCCAGCAAGGCGAAAATGCCCATGATCAGGTAGATGACACCCCGAGCGGCATAACCGCCTCGGGCCAACAGGACAAGGGTATGTTGCGTGGACATGAGGCAGACTCTATGCAATGGATAGAGGGCAGACCCGAGGGGTGCGCAGGGGTTCGATCCTGGCGTCGGCGGTTATGAATCTAATCGCAAGTTACCCCCGCCTGCTGATCGCGCACGCCGAGCTGGCTCCCGAACAACGGCTTAACTTGCTATTTCATCGATGGGCAATCAAGGAATTGACCATGCCTACACTCGGCTGGCTGGAAAACCACATGGAGCACTGCGCCACGATGGCTGAATGGCTGCACACGCAGTTCACTTATGAGTTTCAACCGCAGCCCTTGCGGGCATGGGAGGAGGAGTTCGCCCAGGGCCAGCATGACGGTGCCTGGAAATGCCTGATCGCCTTTGAAGGTGAACGGCTGCTGGGCGGTGCATGCCTGGCGGCCGATGACTTGCCCGCGCGCGAGGAGCTCGGCCCTTGGCTGGCGTGTGTCTACGTAGCGCCTGACGCCAGAGGGCGTGGCCTGGCGGCGGAGCTGATCGAAGGGATCTGTGCCCAGGCCAAGGCAACCGGCGTTCGAACCTTGTACCTGCATACCCACGACCAGCGCGAGTATTACGCCAAGCGTGGCTGGGCGGCGATCGAGCCTTTCGAACGCTGGGGCAAGGCGCACTGGTTGATGTCGCGAGCACTGTAGCCAGCGTGCTCCGAGGGCAGCGAGTCTCCTGAAAAAAAGGCGTCTGGTATGACGAAATCCGACCTCATCTCACTGATCGAACGCGACCCCACGAGGCTGCACATTTTAAGGCTGGTCCGCGCGCTGGGCCTGCCTGACTGCTGGGTAGCGGCGGGATTTGTCCGCAGCGCGGTATGGGACCATCTGCACGGCCGACCCTCGTCCCCGCTGCGAAGCGATGTCGACGTTGTCTGGTTCGATGCCGATAACGTCGAGGCTGAGCAAGACGTTGAGCTTGAAGCCAGGTTGCGCACGCTCGACACCACCGTGGACTGGTCTGTGAAAAACCAGGCGCGTATGCACCTTCGTAATGGTGATGCCCCTTACGCAAGCGCCGTGCAGGCCATGACCTGCTGGCCCGAAACCGCCACCGCGGTTGGGGTGAGGTTGAACCGCAGAGGCGAGGTTGAAGTAGCCGCCCCTCTTGGCCTGGATGACCTTTTTGCGCTGATCGTTCGGCCGACGCCTCGGTTCGAGGGGGCCAAGTATGGGATTTACCTCCAGCGCATTCAGTCGAAGCAGTGGCAAACCCTTTGGCCGTGCCTTGTGTACCTGGGTTGAATGCTTGTTCCCGGGCTGCGCCCGGCCCTACATCACAACCCGACCGGCAAAAGGCCTTTAACGCTGTGGGAAGTAACTGTCGTGAAGTGTTTTTTCTAAAGGCCTTATTCGCGAGCTACGCCTTCGGCTTCGCCCAGCTCCCACAGGGGTGCAGCCCGTTCAATCTGGGAAGCGGCGGAGCTTGCGAACGGTGCCTCAAGCGCAGCGGAAAAGGGCCGATAGCATGGGTGCCCCTTGCCTGTTTTACAGACCTGCCCCGCCAGGCGCCTACAGTGACGGCTAGCGCTCAGGGTGCCTACTCCGAAGGCTGGGCCCGAGGGTTTTCAAGCTGTGAATCCTGGCGGGAGCAACAAGCGCGTGAGCAATGGCAGAGCAAGTCCAACCAGAAAACATGTTCCAAACACGACAAAAAGCGAGAGCGCTGTGACTGATGTGTTGCCTGAGCGTGCAGTGACACCCAGCACTGTCAGCCCTATCCGCGAGCGCGGCATCGAAGCGTTCGAGTCCATCGCCCCACGCCCTCGGCGATCCCAGGGGCCCGGGTTGATCCTGATGATTTTTGTGCTCATGTCCTTCGGCATGCTTGGCTTGAACTGGCGCAGAGTGACCGATTACTTTCACCCGGTTTCATCCGCCCTGCCTTCGCCGATGGGTATCGGTCAGGTGAATCAGAGGCCGGTAAAGCCCGCCCCTCCCCTGGCCCCTGCGGATAAGCCCGTGCCCCAGACGGCTCCAAGGCCACTTTCCGATTGTCTCGGCAGCGGTACCGCAATCGATGAGCAGGTGCTGCGCTGCCGCTTTGGCGAAGTGCCTCGGGCCAAAGCCGACGCCGAACCTGCCCAGGGCATGGTATCTGCCGATTATCTGGCGCGGTTCCATGCCGGCCATGGGGGTGGTGCAACGACCAACCGCGCGGCAGGGTTCGAGACTTACTCAATAAAGGGTTGGGATGGGCGATCGGTGTATCTCGCAACATGGGAAGTGAATGGTAATGACATCGACCACTCAAGCGTATGTGGCAACTACCGAGGCGGTTCCATCGACTACCGGGAGTGCCGCAAAGGCGCCAAACGGTGGTTCAACGAACAATGTCGGAAAAACAGCGACGCCGCCGCACGATCACGCTATTGCTCTGCGGCGTCTTCCTTCAGCCCGATGTAGCGAACAGGTGCGGCCTCGTCGTCGCGTGGCCGGTAGGAGTAGGCGCAAGCCTGCGAACGTGGCCAATCGGAATCGGAGCCATACCCATTCCCGGGCTGCGCCCGGTCCCACAGCACCACAACCCTGTGGGCAAGCACCACTGGCTGATGTCGCGGAACATCGACGCCAATGGCCCTTGATGTTCAGGCCCCAAAGCCACCGTCGATAGTGAGGTGCGCCCCGGTGATATAGCCGCCTTCGGGCCCGGCGACGTGAGCCACCAGCGCGGCGACTTCGTCCGCGCGGCCGTAGCGATCCAGTGCCATGAGCGCCAGCATGCCTTCGGCGAAATCACCGTTGGCGGGGTTCATGTCGGTATCAACGGGGCCGGGCTGGATGTTGTTCACCGTAATGCCCCGTGGGCCGAGGTCCCTGGCCATGCCTTTGACCAGCCCCACCAGCGCGGACTTGCTCATGGCATACACGCTGCCCCCTGGAAACGGCATGCGGTCCGCGTTGACACTACCGATGTTGATGATCCGCCCACCGGTTTTCATGTGCCGGGCCGCCGCCTGGCTGGCCACGAACACGCTACGCACGTTCACCGCCAAGGTACGGTCGAAGTCGTCAAGGCTGATCTCTTCCACCGATCCCAGCACCAGCACCCCCGAATTGTTTACCAGTATGTCCAGGCCGCCGAAGTGGGTTACGGTGGCGTCCACCGCGGCGCGTACCTCGTCCTCTTTTGCCGCATCCGCGCGAATGGCCAGCGCTTTGCCGCCCTCTTCGATGATGCTCGCGGCCAGCGCCTGGGCTTTTTCTTCCGAATTCACATAGGTAAAGGCTACGCTCGCGCCTTGAGCCGAGAGGCGGCGAACGATGGCCTCGCCAATGCCTCTGGAGCCGCCCTGCACCAGGGCTACCTTTTCGCTTAACGTGGTTGTGGTTTGCATTACGATCTCCTGTAAAAGAGGGTAAACGCGGGCCCGCCAGGCCTTGCCTGCGCTGGGCTTTTGCAGCGTAGCAGCCCGCGGCGCAACGCGACGGCGGCCAGACACCTGGGCGAAGGGCGGCGGCCTGTTTACAGCCGCCAATCGGCTCTGCTATGTTCAGCGCACTTAACCTTGGTATTCCTTCCATGTCCCCAGCCACACACATCGCGCCCCTCGCGAAGCCAGCCGCCTCCCGGCAGGCGGGTAGCTGTGTGGTTTCCACTTGTGTGGTAGCAGCGGTCGCTTGCGTCTCCCCTGCCCCGCCACGGCGGGTTGCGCTGGCCTGAACGGCCGACCGTAGCAGCTCCGGTTTTTCAGCGTTCGAATCGCTGCCCCGCAACAGGGGGGCTGGAGCCTGTCTGTTCTGAACACAGGTGATTCATTTCATGAATATTTCCCGCTCTACCCTGGCCACCTATGGCGCCATGGGCTCGTTCGTGCTGCTGTGGGGCAGTGCCGCTATCTTCACGCGCTGGGGGTTGGACCATGGCTCGCCCTTGGGCTTACTGATCGTACGCTTCAGCCTCGCGCTGATTGCCCTATCCATAATCGGTGGGCTGCGCAGGCGTTGGCTGCCCGCCCCAGGCGCCCGCGCCCGCGTGGCCGCCACGGGCTTCATGCTCATCGGCGGCTATTCGATCTGCTATTTTGAGGCCATGGCGTACGGCATCACGCCTGGGGTAATCGCTACCCTGCTCGGGGTGCAGCCCATTCTCACCTTGCTGCTGCTGGAGCGCCGGGCGTCCCCCGCGAGGCTGGCTGGCCTGTTGGTGGCGTTGAGTGGGCTGGTATTGGTGGTGTACGACAGTGTGATGGCCGCCCACGTATCGATACTGGGCTGTGTTTTCGCGCTACTGGCGCTGGGGTTCATGACCTGCGGGGCGATCCTGCAAAAGCGGGTCAGCCAGCACCCCGCCGAGGTGATGCCGCTGCAATACGTGGTCAGCCTGTTGCTGTGCCTGGCGTTGAGCCCGTTCCAGCCGGTTGTGGTGAGCGGCGACATAGGGTTCATCGTGCCGGTGATATGGCTGGGGCTGGTGATATCGGTGGGCGCGCAGCTGCTGCTGTATCGGATGGTCCAGGGCGGTAACCTGGTGAACGTCACCAGCCTGTTCTATCTGGTGCCGGTCGTTACGGTCGTGCTCGATTACCTCGTGCTGGGGAATGCGCTGGCCGCCCTGAGCCTGGCGGGGATGGTGCTGATCCTGCTGGGGCTGAGCCTGGTCTTCCGTCGCGCCTAGAATGGGCGTGGAGGCTGCTTGCAATGATGCGCGAGCAGCCTTTCGCCTCCGGATGGGGGATGTGAAAAAAATGTCGACACTTTGTTACCGCTGCGTCTAGTTCTCATTTGCGTTTTCATTCACAATCGTGCGCTTCCATTCACCTCCAGGAACCGCGACCTTGAAGCCTTGTCTCCCCGCCACCCTGCTGTTAGCCAGTGCCTGCAGCGCGTTGCCGCTTGCCCACGCCGCCGATGTTGTGACATTGCCCGCCACGCAGGTGGAGGACGTGGCTGCCGCCAGCGAGGGCGAGCCTCAGGGGTATCAAGGCCAGCCGTCTTCGAGTACCACCAAGATGGGGCTGACCAAGCAGCAGACCCCTCAAGCCATCACCACCATCACGCGCAAGCAGATGAACGACTTCAAGATGAACAGCGTGAAAGACGCCATCCGCGCGGCGCCTTCGGTCACTGTCGAGCAAAGTGAAACCGACCGTACCGAGTTCACCTCCCGCGGTTTCGACATCGGCACGTTTGAATTCGATGGCATGGGGATGCCCTTCACCCAGTCGATCCAGAACGGCGACCTGGACATGGCCGAGTTCGAGCAGATCGACATTCTGCACGGTGCCAACGGCCTGATGAGCGGCACGGGCAACCCTTCGGCCACGGTGAACTACATCCGCAAACGCCCCACCGAAACCTTCCAGGCGCAGATCAACACCAGCGTGGGTTCGTGGGACAACCGCCGCGTGGACGTGGATGTGTCTGGCCCACTCACCCCTACCGGCAATGTGCGTGGGCGCTTCATCTACGCGCACGACAAGGGCAATTCCTGGCTGGACCACTACAGCCATGAGAAGAACGTAGCCGCCGGCTTGCTGGCTTTTGACCTGTCCGACGCCGACACGCTGACCGTGGGCTTCACGCAGCACAACAGTGATTCGAACGGCAGCACCTGGGGCAACCTGCCGCTGGTGGACAGCAGCAACAACGCCATCCATTACGGCAGCCGCAGCTCCAGCGTGGGCCAGCCCTGGACCTACTGGAACATCCATACCCAGCGCGCTTTCGCCGAACTCAAGCATGAGTTCGACAACGGCTGGAACGCGACCGTGACCGCTACCGGGATCACCGAGTACCAGGACATGAACATGCTGTACGTCGCCAGCGTGACCGACGACGACGCCTACATGTATGCCGCGGACACCTCTGGCAAGTCCCACCAGCTTATCGGTGAGGCCAAGGCCTCGGGGCCGTTCAGCCTGTTCGGCCGCGAGCACGAGCTCACCCTTGGCGCGAGCTATGGCCGTACCCACCAGAAAGCCCGCGAGTACGACCCCTCACGCGCGGTGGTGGACGACTACGGTTATTACTACACGTCCTTCGCTGGCGTGCTGGCAGGTACCGCGGGCAAACCCGATTTCGTGTACACCAGCGATACCAACACGCAGAACTTCGAAGACCGCCAAAAAAGCCTGTTCGCCGGTGCCCGCTTCAGCCTGGCCGACGACCTGCACTGGATTGCCGGCGCGCGCATCCTCAGCGCAGACGGCTCGGGCCTGAGCTACGGTGCTGATCACTCCATGCAGGAACATGGCAAGGTTACGCCGTACACCGGCCTGGTGTATGACCTGAACAAGCAGTGGGCGGTTTACACCAGCTGGACCCGGATCTTCAACCCGCAGTACAACACAGTCGGCCGGGATGGCAGACCTCTCGATCCATTGGAAGGTAAAAGCCTGGAAGCCGGCATCAAGGGCCGCCTGATGGACAACCGCCTGGACGTTACCGCCGCGGTGTTCAAGACCGCGCAGGAAAACGTAGCGCTATACGCCGGTGTGAATTCCAATGGTCAGTACATCTACGACGGCGTGGACTACAAAAGCCACGGCATCGAACTTGAAGCCTCCGGTGAGGTGTACCCAGGCCTGGACGTGCTGGCCGGCTACACCTACGTACGTATCGACGATGACGATGGCGACAAGGCCCGCCGCTTCGTGCCCACTCACAGCTTCCACGGCCTGGCCACCTACCGCCTGCCCTTCATGCCCAAGGCGACCGTGGGTACCCGCGTAAGCTGGCAGAGCGGCATCCAGAACGACACAATCAGCGTGATCCGCCAGAACGCGTACGCCGTGGTCGACCTGATGGCCGGGTATGACATCGACAGCCACTGGAGCACCGCGCTGAACTTCAACAACATCAGCGACCGCAAATACTTCACCTCGTTGTACAGCGGCACCGCCAGCAACTACGCGGCACCGCGCAACGTGACTGCCTCGGTGAGCTGGAAGTACTGACCGTCGCCCCGCGCCTCGCCTGGCCCGCCCTGTGGGTTCAGGTGAACGCGCCGCCAGCTTCAAGCCAACGGCGCCCGTGTTTCAGGCGCCGGATCGGCCAGCCGCAAGCTGTCCCTCCCACCCCGTTTGGATTCATAAAGCGCGGCGTCGCCCTGCTCGATCAAGGCCGCCAGGCTGGCTGGTGGGCGTGAGAACAGGCTGGCGCCGATGCTCAAGGTGACGGGGTCGGGTGTCGGGAATTCACGAGCCGCGGATTGCTGGAATCGGTCACGCAACTGCTCGCCAAGGGCCACCACTTCCTCACTCGCTGCACCGTTGAGCAGGACAATGAATTCATCCCCGCCCAGCCGCGCCGCCATGGCGCCTTCGGGCAGCGACTCGCGAATGATTTCGCTCAGCGCCACCAGCAAGCGGTCGCCGGCGCTGTGGCCGTACAGGTCGTTCACCGGCTTGAAGTTATCGATGTCGATCAACAAGGCGGCGCCTGGCCGCGCGGCGCTGGCGCGTGCCAACAGCCTGGGCGCCTGGACGTCCAGCGCGCGCCGGTTGTACAGGCCGGTAAGCGGGTCCCGCGCGGCCAGGCGGGCGATACGGGTTTCGCGGCGGTAGCGTTCGGTTCCGGTCATCGACAGCGCGATCAGCATGATCGCCATCGCGCCCTCCACCAGGGAAATCTGAATGATCTCGCCACGAAATGCCGTGAGGTCGATCACCGTGCCCGGAAGGCCCGCGCTCAGCGCCTTGGCGAAATAAAACACACCGTGAGCCAACAGCACATAACGCAGCTGCACCGCGCCCACCGTGAGCGACTTGCCATGGGGGCGCAACAGCAGGCTGGCCCTGAACATCAACAGCGCTACCAGCGAGGAGTTGGCGGCCAGCATCAACTTGGACCACGCCGGCTCGTTGGGAAGCAGCAGCAAACCCGCCCATGCGACAAAGATCAGGTACCACGCCCTGGACAGCCGTGCCTGGGTAAACCGGGACACCCCCAGCAGGAATAACCAGTGGGCGACCACCAGCAGGCCATTGGCAAACCAGATGCCGATCAGCACAAGGCCGCTGCCGCGCAACAAGGCCAGGGTGGAACCGACCGCGATGGTGGCGAACCCGCCGCTCCAGAACAGTAACGAAGGCTGACGAACGCTGCGCCATTCGACCGCCAGGTACAGCGCGGCGGCTGCCGCCAGGGCAATCGTGATGGTGAGCATGGTAGGAGGGTCGAGCGCCATAACCAGAGGTGGGCCTGATGAGAAATAAAAGGGGGATTGTAAGCCGTTGTGGTTACTTTTCAGAGCGGCCGTTGGCACCCGCCGACGGCAGGCGAGGCGGCAGCGGCAAGGCCACCGAACCGCCCTCGCCAGTTTTCGCGGCCCCGCCGTGGCTCATTTTGATCGTGGCCCCACGTACCTGTACACCGCTGCCATCCAGGGTGATCGTGCTGCCCCCTGCCCGCACCGTCAGTAGCCGCCCTGCTTCGATCACTATCTTCTGCCCGGCCTTGAGGCGAATCTCGTTGCTTGCTTCGGTGCGCTGCGCCTCGTCAACCCTGACGTGCTGGGCCTTGCCTACGCGCAGATGATCATCGCCACCCACTTCGGTTTTGCGATCCGTGCCAATGCCGCAATGTGCCTCGGCCATGACCGCGCTGTAGCCGTTGGCGTGCACGGTGTGATGACGCTCGTGCGCCACGCGCAAGATATGGCTATGGCGGATGAGCATGTCCCAATCCCGCCGAGCATGGACGGTTACCTCTTCATGGCCTTTGCGGTCTTCGATACGCACCTCGTTACCGCCCCCGCCGCCGGGGCTGCTACGGGTGCGCAGCAGGCTGAGCGTGTTGCCGGCGGGCAGGTCGCAGGGTGGCCGGTGCTCGCCATGGTAAAGGCAGCCGACCACAAGGGGCTGGTCGGGGTCACCTTCGAGAAAGCCCACCAGCACTTCCATGCCCACCCTCGGCACGGTGACGCTGCCATAACGCGGGCCCGCCCAGCCGGCCGCAACACGCAACCAGGCGCTACCGTGGGTGGCGGGGTGGCCGTCCCGGTCCCAGTAAAAGCGCGCGTTTACCCGGCCATGGCGGTCACAGTGGATTTCCTCGCCGTCGGGCCCGATGACAATCGCCGGTTGAGTGCCGCGTATCCGCGGCTTCGGATGTTCCAGCGGAGGGCGATAAGGCGCATCCCAAGGCATGGCGGCAAACCCGTTGCGGTAGCCCACGAACGAACCGCCTTGCAGGGCGTGGGGCGCCAGCTCTTCAAGCACCTGAGGCTGCCTGCCTTCGTGGCGCACCTCGGTAAGCAGCCAGGGCTCATTCCACTTCAGGTCGGGGTGTTCGGCCATTTGGAGCAGATAACCACTGGCCAGGGCGGGCGCGTTACTCCCCCCGGTGGCTGACAGAACGCCCGTGCGTTGCCGCTCCAATGCTCGCTGCGCCAACTGCCTGCCATATTCAACGGCCGTGAAACGCCCGGGGTAAATGTAGGTTTCCAACGCCGGCCCGGCTTCGCTGGCCGCCGTGGTTTGCACTACCAGGCTCGGCTTTTCGAAGTCATGGTCACGACAGGTGACCTGATTGGGTGCCGCCCGAACCGTAACGTCGAATCGGTCGATCACCGCCTGCTCGGCAACCATGCCGCTGCCTTGTCGATAGGGCACGGCCCTTGGCAGCCGCGCGTAACCGGCCTGGTCGTCGGCAAAAACCAACTGGTGGTTATCGGGGCAGTGGCGGAAATGAAAGTGGATGCCTTCTTCTTCGCACAGGCGCTGAATGAAGTGAAGGTCCGACTCCCCGTATTGCACGCAATAGGCCCGTTCCGGGTAGGCGCCGCTCAGGTTGAAAACGTAGGCATCGGCCAAGATGCCGTGGCCCCGCAGTACCTCGGTGATGATGCGCTCCACCGTGCGCTGCTGGAAAATCCGCTGATTCACGCAATGCTCGAGCTGCGCGATGCGAGGGCGCAAGGTAGCGGTGTAATAGGTGAAGCGCCCGGCTGACTGCCCCTGCCCCGGCTCATCCAGGATTCCATGCACCCCACCCTCTTCACCACGGAAAGCCAGGAAGGCGGGCTGTTGTAACAGCTGCTCCAACGGCAGGGCCGGGTGTTCGCTCACCAGCTGAAGACGGAACGCGTAGGGCTTGTTCAGGGCTTCGCTGCCGCTGAAGGCCACTACCTGAAAGCCGGCGCTCAGGCCAGGAACCGTCAAGGTGAAGGCGGGAGGGAAATTTTCCGTGAACATCCATGTTCCTGCGGTTGGCTGGTCGCTGCCAGGGTAATGAGGCCCCGGCAAGGGCCGCCATGAAAAGCGATTGGTCGCCTGAGCTCAACCCACGCTTTGTTGCTGGATGCGACCCCGTTGGCGGGCTCTTCGCAGGGGGCGCTCAGGTGGGTGGCCCCCGCGTGGCATCGGCCCGTTCGGCGACCCGCTGGGCGTCGCCATGGATAGCGCCAATATCACCGGCAGGGCGGCAATAGTGGGTGTTGAACGGGCAACGGCAAGCCGCGGTGGTCAGACGGCTTCCTGTGATCCGAATATCTCAGGGTCCAGCACCAATTGGCGCAGCGGCTTGAGCTTGTTCTCGGCGCGCTCCGCCTGTTGCAGGCAGAAGGCGGCATCCCCGGCTTGCCCCGCCTCCCGTGCGAGCTCCGCCATTTGCCGAAGTAACAGTACGCGCTCCTCCAGCGCCCGCAGTACATCCCACAGGCCCTGATCCACGCTGTCGTTGATAGCGCCGATCAAGGTTTTCAGGGAATAGGCATGGCCGGTATGGCAGCGGAAACGGGTAATGCGCCCTTCCTTGATTTCCACCAGCGCGCCGTGACATTCCGGGCAGGTGTACCTAGAGACGTTGCCCAACCCGAACACACCTTCTTCAAGGCCGTTCCCGTTCATGCTGATCCGGTTCTCTATTACCAAGTGTTCGTTAGCCTTGCCGGGCAACGGATCGCTGAGCTCAGCCTGATCGTTGGCCAGCTCGACCACCCGTTCGGCCAGCGCGCTTACAGGCCCCACGAAATCCACTGCCACATGGTCGAGCGCGCTCTGGGGCATGGAGCTGTGCATGGCTTGGGCAGGGTCCTGCACCAGCGCGGCTCCGTTACAGTCCTTGATAGCCCAAAGGCCGGCCGTACCGTCATCCAGCGCGCCGGTGAGCACCACGCCGATAGCATCCGGCCCATAGGCGACTGCCGCCGACCTGAACAACACATCGATCGCCGGCCGCGATCGGCACTCACGTGGCCCCCGCGTGACCCGCACCCCTTGAGCATCAACCATCAGATGACGGTCGGGCGTGGCTACGTACACCGTGCCTGGGCTGAGCGGTTGATCCTCGTACGCGGCGATTACGGGCAAGCGCGTTTCCCTGCCCAGGATACGGTCCAGGTTGCTCCTGGCCTGAGCGGGAATGTGCATCACCACCAGGAACGCCGCCTGGGTGCCCGGTTCGATGGCCCGAAAAAACTGCTGCAGCGCATCCACGCCACCCGCTGATGTGCCAACCACTACAACCTTGCGTGCCTTAGCCGGTATGTCCATGCCACTCATGTTCCATCAAGCCCGTGCGAAGGCGGGAACACCCCACCCGATCATGCCTGGCCAGCCAAGGTTACGGCGCGAGCGCTGGGGGTTTGTCTCGCCGGGCACTGCGTTGGACCGTGTCGGTTGGGCGGTGTTCGGTGGAGGTAATAGGTTGGAAAGAGCCGAAAGCGCCGGCGACAATTCGTTTTGCAACTTTTCGACTCCAGCGGTAGCTTTTGCGCCCATCGAAATCAGAGTGCCAAGGCCCGGATGCGAGCCATTTCATATAAGCGAATCCGAGGCGTTACCTCGCAAACGTTCCTGAGTTAAGGCTGCGCGGCTTCAAGCAACCATCCCCTCATGAAATCGCGGCACCAACTTCCAGCTTTACCGACCAGTACCGCGCGTATCTGCCGACGGGCTGGCACTACTGCGCCGTGGGGTCGGGCCCGGTATCCTTTTGCGCGACGAGCGCCTTCAAGCTGCCGTCGGCGCGCATCTGTGCAATGGCCTGGTTGAAGCCCTTGATGATCTTGCCGTGATCATGGGTTTTCAGGCTTACCAGAATGCGCAGGTCGGTCTGCGAGAGTGGCCTACCCAACGCCTCGACCTGGCTCTGGATAGCGGCGGGCTGGCGCTCCAGCACATAGCGCCCGACGCGCTCGTCTTCCACCGCCAGCCCTACCCTTCCAGCGGCGAGCATCTCTGTGGCCATGGCGAAGTTTTTCACCGGCACCTTCTGCAACTCGGTATTGCGAGTGAAGGCCGGGCTGTAGGCGTAGCCCCGCGCCACGGCAATCGGGTATTTGAGCAGGCCGTTCAGGTTGCCGTCGAAGTCGATCGCGGCGCCGCGCTTGCGCCAGAAGAGAATGCGGTTGGCCAGATAGCCCGCCGAATGCTCGCCGATGCGGTTGCGGTCGTCGTTGTACCACACGGTCACCAACACATCGTAGCGGCCGTCTCCGATACCTTGCACGGCCCTTGCCCACGGCATTTGATGAAATTCACAGGGATAACCCGCCCGCTCCAGCGCGGCGGTGACCACGGCGGTGGCCAGCCCGCCGGCGGGCAGCGAGGCATCCACATAAGGCGGCCAGAGGTCACCCACAAGCCGCAGCGGCGCGGCCCAGGACCCGTCGGCCAGTAGAAGCGAAACCAACAGGCAACCGCTATGCAACAGTTTGCGCATGTACTTCTCCACCGCATGGCCAGCCTTGGCCGAAAGCGCCTGCGCCGACGATAGGCCGTACTGCGAATGCATGCCAGTAGCTGGCCGAAAGATCCTGCCCAATGGCGCTTTAATAGCATGGCTGGACGCGGGAACACGCAGCCAGGGTTTGCTTTCCAGCACAAGGCTCGGTTCAATGACCCCAGTGCAACTGCCGAGCCCCGGCCGCGATACGCTCCGGGGCTCGCTCAAAGGGAACCGAGTATGACCGCACGAGCCGTAATCAACGCTTCGATCAGCCCACGGGGCAGCCTTGAAACCCTTTCGCAACGCGAAGTGCAACAGCTGAGCGAAGCGGGCTCAGGGAGCATCTACACCCTTTTCCGCCAATGCGCCTTGGCCATTCTCAACACTGGCGCCCATGTCGACAACGCCAAGACGATCCTCGACGCCTATAAAGATTTCGAAGTTCGCATTCACCAGCAGGACCGTGGCGTTCGCCTGGAACTGCTCAACGCACCGGCCGACGCTTTCGTCGACGGCGAAATGATCGCCAGTACGCGGGAAATGCTCTTCAGCGCCCTGCGCGACATCGTGTACACCAAGAGCGAGCTGGACAGCCAGCGGATCGACCTCAGCAACTCCGTGGGCATCACCGATTACGTGTTCCACCTGTTACGCAACGCGCGTACCTTGCGCGCCGGGGTAGAGCCGAAGATGGTGGTGTGCTGGGGCGGCCATTCCATCAATACCGACGAATACAAGTACACCAAGAAGGTGGGCCACGAGCTGGGCCTGCGCAAGCTGGACGTCTGCACCGGCTGCGGCCCGGGCGTGATGAAAGGCCCCATGAAGGGGGCGACCATCGCCCACGCCAAGCAACGCCTCACCGGCGGCCGCTACCTGGGCCTCACCGAGCCGGGGATCATCGCCGCCGAAGCGCCGAACCCGATCGTGAATGAGCTGGTAATTCTGCCGGACATCGAAAAGCGCCTGGAAGCGTTCGTGCGGGTGGGCCACGGCATCATCGTGTTCCCGGGCGGGGCTGGCACCGCCGAAGAGCTGCTGTACCTGCTGGGCATCCTGATGCACCCGGACAACCGGGACCTGCCCTTCCCGTTGCTGCTCACGGGGCCGCGCAGCGCGGCGAACTACTTCGAGCAACTGCACGCTTTCATCGGCGACACCCTGGGCCCCGCCGCGCAGGCGCTGTACACCATCATCGTCGACGACCCGGCCGAGGTGGCGCGGCAGATGGCCCAGGGCCTGAAAGACGTCAAGCTGTTCCGCCGCGAACGCGCAGATGCCTTCCACTTCAACTGGCTGTTGCGGATCGAAGAAGGCTTCCAGCGCCCGTTCGACCCTACCCATGCCAACATGGCCGCGCTGCAATTGAACCGCGACATTCCCCAGCATCAGCTGGCGGCGAACCTGCGCCGCGCATTTTCCGGGATCGTGGCCGGCAACGTGAAAGAGCACGGCATCCGCCTGATCGAGGCCCACGGCCCGTATGAAATCCACGGGGACCCAGCCATCATGCAGCCACTCGATAAACTGCTGCGCGCCTTCGTGGCCCAGCACCGTATGAAGCTTCCCGGCGGCGATGCTTACGTGCCGTGTTATCGGGTAGTGCAATAACCTTCCCGGGCGGTGCCTTGCCGGCACTGCCCGCCTCTTCGAGAAACACCATGATTTCTATCCGCCCGATGCAGCCAGAGGACTTTGCCCATTTCTGGCCTACCTTCCATGCCGTGGTCAGCGCCCAGGAAACCTACGCCTACGACCCAGGCCTGACACAAGCCGAGGCACAGGCCCTGTGGCTGGAGCTGCCGATGCACACCTACCTTGCCGAGGAAGACGGCGTGCTGCTGGGCAGCTATTACCTGAAGGCCAACGCGGCGGGCCCGGGCAACCATGTGTGCAACTGCGGCTATATGGTGACCGAGGCCGCCCGCGGGCGGGGCGTCGCCCGATTGATGTGCGAGCACTCACAAACCCTGGCCCGGAAAAGCGGCTTTTTGGCCATGCAGTTCAATTCGGTGGTAGCCACCAACGAGGTGGCGGTCGCGCTGTGGCAAAAGCTGGGGTTCGACGTGGTCGGCCGCTTGCCCAAGGCCTATCGTCACGCCCGCG